>Ga0326727_10001015_pt1 | contig 109337 bp, 115 predicted proteins | sample MB2enrmetagenome_FD_207643 | JGI IMG/M metagenome (GOLD analysis project Ga0326727, IMG submission 207643) | Lab enriched peat soil microbial communities from McLean, Ithaca, NY, United States - MB29MY | ecosystem: Environmental > Terrestrial > Soil > Wetlands > Peat | place: USA: New York...
AATTCCTCTTCAAAATCGAAGATGCAACGCTGTTTGTGACCCAAGTCGTCGGTGGACAAAACGCTTACACAACCGAAGATGTTAACAACTTCCTTCGGGGCTTCCTAAACGAAAAGATAATCGCAGAGCTTTCCCACTACGACTTAGTTACCGTCTTCACAAGGCTCCAAGAGACATCCGTGATTGTTAAGAACTCGGTCTCAGATTACTTCAAACGCTTAGGCATCGAGCTAACAGACTTACGTTTCGAAGGCATCGACACCACACCCGAGTACCGTGAACGCCTGTTTTGGCTTAAAACTGGAAGCACCCCAGCAGACACAGTCTTGCGCATGGAAACCGTGAAGAGCGCAGCGGCGTCTCTAGGAGGTTCAGGCGGTGGCGGTGGAGGCGGCGCAGGCTTAGGTACAGGAATGGTGCTCATACCTCAAATTATGAATTCAGCAGGCCAAGTGCAGGCGCAAGCGCCCACAGCTGCCCTTGTGATTTGCCCTAAATGCGGCGCGCATGTTCCAGCTACATCAAAGTTCTGTCCTGAATGCGGAGCTTCACTTACACCTCCAGCGGCTGCCACAATTACTTGTCCGAAATGCGGTCACTCAATTCCTGCAGGCTCCAAATTCTGCCCAGAATGCGGTGCAACCATATCGTAGGCTGAAACAGTAATGTCTGAAAGTAGACGACAACTGCTCTCAATAGGCGTTTTATTCATAATCGCAGTGTTCGCCATACTCCTCTATGCAGCCAAATTAATCGGCAACTGGCTAAACATTTTCCCCACAATCTTCATTCTGTTCGGGGCATGGGAACTGGTCATGGCATTCATGCGTGCTCGGAGCCCTCAGAAATACGAGCGCACACCATTCGGCACATTGGAAATGGGCATAATTATCATGACTTTAGGCGTCGCTTGGCTCGTTTACAGGACAAACTGGCTTTACTCCCTTGCCTTGCTTATTCTTGTGCTCGGCGCAATAGCCATCACTTCAGCTCTAAGAAGAAAGAAATCTTAAGCCATTTTCCTCTAAACATTTTTCTATCCCAATGCACAGTCACAATGGCAGAAGGCTCAACTTTATGAGTGAAGAGACGATTGGACGCGGCACATGGTACGACCTTATGGCCAAGAAAGTGATCGACAGAGAGCGCCTGCTAGGCAGAAACATGAGTAAAATCAGAACTGAGATGGGTCTTGGCGCCTCAGGTTTTCCGCATATTGGTAGCCTGGGTGATGCTGCACGCTCGTATACTGTTACGCTTGCCTTGAAGGGTTTAAGTTTCGATTCTGAGTTGGTTGCTTACTGCGACGATAAGGATGGTTTACGGAAAGTTCCGGTTGGATTATCAAAGGATTTGGAGAAGTATCTTGGTTACCCAGTGTCCAGCATTCCTGACCCGTTTGGTTGCCATGAAAGCTACGGTAAACACATGAGTTCGCTTCTGCTTGAGTCTCTGGACAAGTGCGGGATAGAGTACCGCTATTTTTCAGCTAAGGAAGTCTACGAGGCGGGTTTACTGTTAAACGAGATTAGAACCATACTGTTAAACGCCAAGAAAGTGGGCGAAATTGTTAAAGAAGAAGTCGGTCAAGAACGCTACACTGAAGTCTTGCCTTTCTTCCCAGTCTGCAGCAGCTGCGGGCGCATCTATACCACTAAAGCCTACAAGTTCGACCCAAAAACTGACAAGGTCCTATACAAATGCGAAGGCTTAGAGATACGTGACCGACTCATCGAGGGCTGTGGCTATGAAGGAGAAGCAGACATACGTAAAGGTGAGGGAAAATTAACTTGGAAAGGTGAATTCGCCGCCCGCTGGAAAGCGCTGGACATACGGTTTGAAGCTTACGGGAAAGACATCGCTGACTCAGTAAAAATCAACGACCGAATATGCCGCGAAGTCCTATGTTTTGAGCCGCCTTCACACGCGAAATACGAGATGTTCCTCGATAAAGGGGGAAAGAAAATATCCAAATCGGCTGGCAACGTTTTCACGCCGCAAGTTTGGTTCCGTTACGGTTCTCCTCAGTCGCTGCTTTTGCTGATGCTTAAACGGTTTGTTGGGACACGAAACTTAGACGTGTCAGATATTCCAGCGTACATGAATGAGCTTGATTTCCTCGAAGACGTGTATTTCGGCAAAAAACAAGTCAGCGAAAAGGAAGCTACGAAGCTTAGGGGTTTGTTTGAGTACTGCTATGTCCTGAAGCCGCCAGCTAAGCCAAGCGTTCACGTGCCCTATAATTTGATGGCGTTTCTGGTTAAAATGGCGCCTAAAGAATGTGTAAACGATTATGTTGCTGAGAAACTGCAAAGCTACGGTTACCTACAAAAGGGTCAAGCCTTGGATGCTAACTTGAAACAGCGGATTGAGTACACTTTGAATTGGATCAGAGATTTTGAAGAAATCAGAGAAACAGATGTCACTCTAACAAGCGAAGAGAAAAAAGCAATCAGCGAGTTAATCAAGGAACTGGAAACTGAAGAAGAACCAGATAAAATCCAAAACGCCATCTTTAACGCTGCAAAAAACAACGACATACAGCCCAGCGGCTTCTTCAAAACATTATACAAGATTTTGATGGGTGCACCGCAGGGTCCACGTTTAGGTCCATATGTGCTTGCCATGGGCAAAAAAAACGTCATCGCCGCTCTAAAAAGGGCCGTAAGCAAAAGTTAGCAGTTTAGGATTAACTTTCTTTTGAATTACAAAACTGGCCGTCCATAACCAGCATAAAAAAGGCTTGCATACCTCTTGCTTAACTAAAAAACACGCTGGGTGATTGCTGCTGTTAGATACGAGAGCCATCAAAAATGAACCCTGCCGTGATTCAGAATTAAAGCAAAAGACTTAACTTATCTTTTTCCCTAATAATAATTAGAGACTTAGTTTTTTTAGGCTTTGTTGGAGGAATTTATGGTTGAGTTATCAAAAAACTCTACCAAACATAAAACCAAAAAAAGAAACGCTCAAAGTAAACGTTAAAAAAGATAAAACCCGAAATTCTACCTCTGCGTTTTTCGATTTAGCTTTAGATAAAGAACGGCTAAAAGATATTTTAGAAAATATCCCTTCAGCCATAGTGGTTATTGAAAAGCCTGAGGGCAAAATAATCTACGCCAATAAAAGGGCTAGTGAGTTTTATGGTGTAAACCCTTGTGGGCTCGAATTAAAGAATCTTGCAGTAAAGATATACAAGCTGGATGGTGAGATTTGCCCAACCGAAGAGATGTCTATATACAAAGCATTGTTTAAAGAAGAAACAGTGCGTGATGCACCGCCGCTGATTATTGAGGACATCAAGGGAAAACGTTTTATTGTAAACGTAAGTGCAAAACCGCTCTGCGATAAAGAAGGCAAAGCCAATGCTGCTGTAGCTATTTTTGATGACGTAACTGAACGCGTCAAAACTCAAGAGGCACTTAAAGAAAGCGAAGAGAGGTTAAAAATGGCGCAGAGGATTGCTCATGTAGGAAGCTGGGAGTTTTATGTTAAAGAAGACAGGGCAATTTGGTCTGAAGAGCTATTTTGCATATTTGGCTTAAAACCGCAACAGTATGGCCCAAATACCATTGATTATGTCGCTCGAATTCATCCGCAAGACAGGGAAGCAATAAACAAAACAATGGAGCAAATGCTGTTTAAAGGTGTGGCTTCTAAAGCAAGTTTCGATTATCGAATTATTAGAGAAGATGGTTCGATTCGCACTGTACATTCTGAACGGATGATCCGAGAAGTTGACAATGGTAAAAAACCAAAAAGAATAGTCGGGATAGAACAGGACGTAACTGAGCGCAAGCAAATAGAGCAAAAACTTGAAGAGCATACCAAGAATTTAGAAAAGCTTGTTGATGAAAGAACAAAACAACTGAAAGATGCTGAACGCTTAGCCACTATTGGGCAAACCGCAGGCATGATTGGCCATGATATTCGTAACCCACTGCAAACTATTGTCGGAGAACTGTTTTTGATAAAACAAGATGTCGATGGTTCACCCGATAGCCAATACAAAAGAAATACGCAAGAAAGTTTAGGCACTATACAAGAGCAAATAGATTACATAAACAAGATCGTTTCTGACTTGCAAGATTACGCAAGACCCCTCAACCCTGAACTGGTTGAAGTTGACCTTCGCTATGTCATTCCACAACTGCTTTCAACAGTGGATGTACCAAATAATATTCACGCCTTTGCAGAATGCGATAAGAAATTATCAAAACTGACTTTAGACTTAACTTTCCTAAAACGCATCCTTGTAAACCTTGCAACAAACGCAATTCAAGCCATGCCAAACGGCGGCCAACTGAAAATAAGAACTTTTGAGGAAGGTGATAATGTTTCCATAACAACCGAGGATACTGGCGTTGGAATTCCAGACGAAATAAAACCAAAAATCTTTCAGCCACTCATGACCACCAAATCTAAAGGGCAAGGCTTCGGATTAGCCGTTGTTAAACGCTTAGTCGAGGCACAGGGCGGCACAATAACTTTTGAAAGCCAAGTTGACAAAGGAACACAATTCAAAATAACCTTCCCTAAACAAACAAAATAACACGTTCCATCTTGACATTATGCTTCTTGATTTTAAGGGGTTCTCTGATGATCAGCGTGCTTTGATGATTTTGGAATGCTAGCCTTGTAGAATTTTCCCGTTTATTCTTTTCCTTTTTGCGACGATTACGGCAAATGCAGCACATGCCATAAAGGCAACTAATGAGAAAACGAGCGCTTGGTTCGGAAACTCTGGAATTGTTGGAGAAGGCACAATTGGGGATGGTTGAGGAACCGCAATTGCACCAAGAGCGTATACGTCGTCGTCCTCTGAGCCAACGTAGACCACGCCGTTAGCAACTGCAGGGGAAGAATCCACATAATAACCAGTCCCGTAAGTCCACACTGTATCGCCTGTTGTAGCGTTTATAGCGTAAACGTTGTCGTCGTCTGAGCCAACGTAGACCACGCCGCCAGCAACTGCAGGAGAAGACTCCACCTGGTTACTTGTGGGGTAGCTCCATATTTTGCTGCCTGATGCAGCGTTTAACGCGTACACGTTGTAGTTCTCTGAACCGATATAAACTACACCGTTTGCAACCGCAGGACACGAAACCACATCATTGCCTGTTCCAAAGCTCCAGACGAATGCGCCTGTTACGGCGTTTAATGCGTAAACGTTGTAGTCGTCTGAGCCAATGTAAACTATGCTGTTGACTACTGCTGGAGAAGAATCCACTTCGTCATTGGTTTCATAACTCCAAATTTTGGTGCCTGTTGTAGCGCTCAAAGCATAAACATAGTCGTCTTCTGAACCAAAATAAACTACGTTATTAACAACTGCGGGTGTCGAAATAACAGCGCTACCAGTGGTGTAAATCCATTCTTTGGCGCCTGTTGCAGCATTCAAAGCATAAAGCTTGCTGTCGTCTGAACCAACGTAGACCACGCCGTTTGCAACTGCAGGGGAAGACTCAACTTTGTCGCCGGTTTGATAACTCCATATTTTTGCGCCCGTAGTAGCGTTCAAAGCGTAAACCTTGTGGTCCTCTGAGCCGATGTAGACTATGCCGCTGGCGACCGCAGGTGAAGAATCCACGGAACTGCCGGTTTTGTAACTCCAGATGTATGTGCCGGTTGCCGCGTTCAAAGCGTAAACATAATCGTCAGTTGAGCCAACATAAACCACCCCGTTTACGACAGCAGGAGAAGAATAAGCTATAGAGTTGCCGGTCGTGTAGTTCCATAGGAGTTGGTTTGTGAGTGGCGCTGTTGAAGTGGAGTAGCCTGTGTGCGTTAGGTCATGACGGAATGTGGACCACCAGTCCACCGTAGATTGTTGCGCCTTCACTTTCGGCGCGAAAGCTGAAAACATCGATAAACACAAAAGCCCTACAAGGATCACACTTAGTATTCTCTTCATTTCCATCCATCTTCAAGAAATTCGGTTAACTCACATACCCAAAATAAGCTTTTAAAATTTTCCGTTTAGAACACCCGAATTGCCGAAGCTCTGCGTTCAGATGGCTGCTTTCTTGCAGACGCTTAAAGAAAACGAAGCGAGACCAGGCGAGCATGGACAATCGGGTAAGGATGGCGTGAGCCTTTTCAGGAAACTTAAATAGCAGTATCGCCATGTCCGTAATTCATCCAAAACCATGGGAAAGGGCTCGTCGTCTAGTACGGATTATGACACCGGCCTGCGGAGCCGGAGGTCCTGGGTTCAAATCCCAGCGGGCCCGCTATTTACCATAAAAATCAGATTTTTCAGGGTTTTAATTAAAAAGTAATTTAGCTTTTTGAGCGCTAAAATTAAAATGTTAAAGAAACGGTTAAGGTTTTTTTATTCTCTGCTTGAGAGTATCAGGATGTAGTCTGCTGTGTCGGCGCACATGTCTGCTGCTTGCTCGATGAATTCTACCAGGTCGTCGAATATCACCATGGCTCCGCAGTTCATGTCTACACCGTATTTCACGAATAAGCTTTTAGTTTTAAGGTATTCATCGTCTATTGCGTGTTCTATTTCGCCGACTTTTTTTGCTTCGTTTATGGCTTCTGTTGGGTTCGATGAGATTTTTTCTATGCTATTTCTTAATGTCTGCGCTGTTTCCACAAGTTTTCCAGTCATGAAAACGGTTTTTTCGCATAGCTCCTGTGGGATTTCAGCTCCAGAGAGCATCTCAAGGCATCTTGCGGCGTCTTTAGTGTGGTCTGCCAGTGTATCTAACCGTTTAACAAGGTGTAAGAGGTCTTCGCGGTAATCTGCGACGAGAGCTGCGCCCTTGGATAACTCCATGAAGACGTCTGTTCGAAGCTGGTCAACGCCTTCCTCAGTTTTATATAAGTTATCAATGTATTTTTGTGCTTCTTTAAAGTTTTTTTCTGAAAAGCTTTTGGTTGCTTTATGCAGCCATGTTACAGTGTCAAAAGCCTTTGTTATTTGATCATGAGCAAGTTCTAATCCTCGGGTTTTGCGGCGCTGCTCAAACCAATCGTAACTTTTTCTTTCCATCTAATCACTCTGTTACATTATTGAATGGGTTTCAGATATAACCCTTCTCTTAACGCCGCATCCAAAAATAACTCTGACATCCCTGTCTTTTCTTGCGAAATGCTTACTTTTGAGAGATGTCACGCTTAGTATGAATCAATCGCCAAGAGCCAATCAACAAGATCGCTCTTTTTAGCTTGTGCTTGCCTTTTGCTGCCTGCTTTTCCCTTCACAATTTACCCCCTCATTCAACTTTTAAGACGCTTACCATGCATTATACATGGATGAAGTACCATGGCGCTTCGAGTTCTGTGCTTCGTTTTTTTGCTTTCTTCCTCTGCATGGCACTCTCATGTAAGCCTCTCTTTTTTTTGCCTTATTTATGCTGTCCAAATAGTATATAGAGGGTAACCTAGTCTATATATTACAGACTTTTATGTTAGTCTTCCAGAACAGTCTTCGCCAACCGCACTTTATCTTCTAAACTCTTCATCACGGTATCTGTCACCTTCACCTTGATTCCAAGCTGTTCTATCTGGTTCTTCTCCCCGGCATCCTTAACGTCAATCACAAAAGTATCCAGAAAATCCGCATAAAGCTTAGCAACAGAAAACGCTGAAACCTCAAAACCTAAACCACGCAGCAGTTTATCTGCAGGACCCTTAATCGGAGCACCAGCAACTATAGGACTAACCCCGACAACTTTGGCTCTTGTCCTCTTCAATGCGTCTCTTATTCCATCAACCGAGAGAATTGTGCCAATGCTGACCACCGGATTGCTTGGACAAATAACAACCATTTCCGCCTTAACAATTGAATCTAACGTTTTAGGCGAGGGTTTCGCGTGAGCAGCGCCAGCAGCTCCAACAAATTCTACACCTAAAACCTTATCCTTGGCTTGTCTTTTGACAAAGTATTCTTCGAAGTGAACTAATCCTTCTTCGATTTTTATCCAAGTCTCAAATTTATCATCTGTCATTGGCAAAATGGTGACCTTAAGCCCTAAGGCATGGCAAATCTCGTCGGTCACCTGCGAGAGCGTGAAACCTTTGTTTAACAAATTCGTCCGAAAAATATGAGTTGCAAAATCCCTATCACCCAAACTAAACCATGTTTCTAAACCCAATTTTTTGATCATTTCGAGACATTGAAACGTGTCGCCTTTTATCCCCCAACCTTTTTCCTCGTCAACGATACCCGCTAAAGTGTACGCTACAATGTCAATGTCGGGCGAAATGTGCAAACCGAACATTTCAATGTCGTCGCCAGTATTCACAATTACCGATAAATCTTCCTCTTTGACAAGTTTCGTTAAGCCAGTGAGAAATCTGGCGGCGCCAACTCCGCCTGCTAAAGCCGTAATCATAAACTTTCATGCCATCGAGTTAATGGTTGTGTTTTTCTGAAACCCAATATTCAACGGCAGAACCTTTTGCGTCAACGATGCGTTCTTTTTTGAAAACCGGTGCTTCACTTTTGTACCTTTCTACAGCTTCCCTCAGGACTGGAAAAATATCTGTTCGGTGAGAACCAGCAACCGCAACATAAACTAAATCGTCTCCAACATTGAATTCGCCGAGTAAATGGTGAATTTGAACGTTAACTATTCCCGGCTTTTGGGATAAATCATCACATATTTTGCCTAAGACTTGGTTGGCTTTTTCTTCGTATGCTTCAAGCTTGAGCTTTTCAACTTTTTGCCCCTCGAAAGTTTCTCCTCTTACTACACCGATAAAAAGCCCTATCGCCCCAGCTTTGTGGTAATTGGGGTCTTTTTTAATGTTGTCGATAGTGTCTTGAACCGTGAAGGTTCCTTTTTCATGAACTCCTGCCTTTGCCGACAAATCCCATGCTCCCTTAACGTTTCATTGAAGAAATTTTTAGATTATCGTTTCTAAAGTATTTTGCCCTAAAGAAGGAGAATTTGAAAATAAAAAATGGGTTATGCTTCAGCTTGAGCTACTGGAGCTGCTTTGGCTTCCTCTACTGGCGCCTGCGGTTGCGCTATTAATTTGGATTTTCTGATGCCAACATGCCTTAACGGCGCGACTTCTTTAGCTTGGTTGTAGATGTCTGAAGCGATTTTGCCAAGAACCATTTCTTGAACGAACTGATCAAGCGATAGCGCGTTGGCTTTTTCATGGATTGTTTTATCCATTATTTTGCGGATTATTTTTTCTTGAGATGTTTTTATTCTTGAAAGCGTCAGGGCTGAAACTGCGATTCTAAGCTTGAACCCGTCTTTTGTGGTTAGGTTGATTAATGAATCAACTTTTGTTGTTCTCCTTCTAACCAAGCTTCGAAGGTAATCTCGCGAGTACTCATGACCTTTAAAGAGCGTTTTGGCGGTTTTTGCGTCAACCTCGTTTATTTGGAAAAACATTTTCAAGAAATGATGCGAAAAGTCGCTTGTTATATCATATAAAGTGGCTTCAACAACTCTTCCAATGAGTTGTTCTGGTTCTTGAGCGGGTATGGAACCTAACTCAACGTTACCAAAGTAGGACGGCGCAACAACCATGTACCATCCTTTCCCACGCCACTTATCACGTATATGTTTTGTTTTTGAAGACAAATTTATTTCTCCAAGCGTGCCTCAACATTCTCAAGGGAATATTAAAAGGTTTAGCGTTTTTTGTCAATTTTTTCTCTGTTGCTCATGTATTTTCTTAAAGCACTCGGTATGTTAATTGTGCCGTCTTCTTGCTGATTGTTTTCTAGTATGGCAACTATAGTTCTGCCTGTAGCTACGGCTGTGGAGTTTAATGTATGAACAAATCCTTTCGGCGGTGCGCCCTCCTTTTCCCTGTAACGGATGCCTAAGCGTCTTGCTTGATAATCAGTGCAGTTGCTGCATGAAACCACTTCGCGGTATCCATTTTGGGCTGGCATCCAAGCTTCAATATCGTATTTTTTGGCTGCTACGGTTCCAATGTCGCCTGTGCAAACGTTGACAACACGGTATGGCAATTCAAGCTTTTGAAGCAGTTCCTCAGCGTTCAGCAGCAGTTCCTCATTTAGCTTAGTTGAGTCTTCTGGCTTGCAAAAGATGAATTGTTCGATCTTGTTGAATTGGTGGGTTCGGAATATTCCTCTTGTGTCTTTGCCGTGCGCCCCCGCCTCTTTTCTAAAGCATGTGCTTATTCCAGCAAGTTTTAGAGGCATGTCCTGTTCTTTTAACACTTCGTTCATGTACATAGCAGCCATCGGATGCTCAGAAGTGGCGATTAAGTGCAGGTCTTCGTTTTCCACTTTATAGAGAACATCGGCAAAGTCTCCAAGCGCTGTTACGCCTTCATACGCTTCACGCTTCATCAAATACGGCGGAATGATCGGCGTGTAACCCTTTTTTGTCAATTCCTCTATTGCGAAACTCATCAGCGCCATGTCTAATTGTGCGACTTGGTTTTTTAGGTAGAAGAATCTTGCGCCAGATATTTTTCCAGCTCTTTCCATGTCAATTTGGTCTAATTCTAAGGCTAAGTCGATATGATTTTTTATCGGAAAATTAAATTTTGGAATTGTTCCATGAGTTTTTACTTGCACATTGTCGTTAGAGTCTTTTCCAAGTGGAACATTTTCATCCAGCAGGTTTGGAAGTTGCATGAGGTAGTCATGGCTTTTCTGTTCTTGTTGGGTTACTTGCTTTTCAATGATTGTTATTTCTTCATCAATGTCTTGAGCTCTCTCGACTTCTCTGTCGGCTTCCTTGCCGGCTTTTTTTAGTTTGGCGATTTCTATGGTCACTTGCTTACGGTGGTGGCGCAGCTCGTTTAGTTTAGTGAGGTTAAATCGCCATTCCTTGTCAACAGCGATTAAATCCTCTAGCATTTGAGTTGTTCCAGGGTTGCCACGCTTTTCCAAATTATTTTTTACTAACTTGGGGTTTTCACGGATAAGCTTGATATCTAACATTGCTCTCACGCGGAATAATTCTCTAACTAACAAAATCAGCTATTTAACTTTACGATGCAAACAACAAAGCCTAAAAACGGGTACGTTGGTATGCAATCGGATGCGGTTATATTCACCTTGTTTTTTGGTGTTTCTTCATGCAGCCCTTTTTCCAAAGGGCTTGCTCAAAACTATTTTGCGTATTCGTACAAGCAAACTAAGCGATATTTACAGTGTTGTTTGAAAATATCGATTTCAAAAAGCAAATGGTGTTAAAAAATAGAAGAAAGTTTGGATTTGGTTTCTTGGTTTGTTCGCTGTGACCAGTTTTACTTTTTGCTTAGCGTTATCTCCATCGTCGAAACCATTCTGGACTTACTCTCTCCCTCACGTGGTGGCATCTCAGCCGTTCCAATAGCGATCTTGGCAACTTTGAGGTCTTTAATGAACCGGTTTCTTGCTATCTCAGCGACATCAACAGCGGTAGTTATGGCTTGGCCTCGAGCTTTCAAAGTGACTTCTTTCATGGTTCCTGAGGAGAAGCTCGTTATGATTGCCAGAACATAGCTCATTGGAGGTTTATTCCCGACGAAGATAACATCTGAATTTTCAGTCATTTTCTTTACTCCTTTGTGTTTGCTTTGTGTAACGTCACTGTTACTTGCGTTTGACTAGTAACGGAAACGTTACTGCCAAATAATACGAGTTCTTCCTAATAAGCCCATTGAAAAACCGTCTATATGAAAAATTGCTCAACATTTGACGGCAACCTGACTGGAAAGGCTTTTTTACACGCGACTCATAATGAGTTTTCAAACTCGACAAGCTCAGGATGTTGACGTGCTAACCAAACTGAAGAAAAAAGTTCAGCAGGTTCTGACTTCAACAGCAATAGCCGCACATAGAATAGGTTTAACTCCGAATAAAGTAAGCGTCATCGGATTCATATTAGCTGTTGCATCAGCCAGCGCATATGTAATGGCTCCAAGCTATCGGTGGCTTCTTCTTTTAGCCACAGCTTTGCTTTTAGCGTCGGGATTCTGCGACACGCTTGACGGCATCATCGCCAGAACTTTTCAGCAGGTAACAGTGTTCGGAGGCTTCTTAGATTCCTTGCTGGACCGGTATGCGGATGCAGTAGTGTTCTCAGCTATAATAATCGCTGGATTATGCAATCCTGCTTGGGGTAGAGTTTGGGGTCTTATTTGGGCCTTAGCAGCTCTAGCGGGCTCTCTATTGGTAAGTTATAGTCGAGCAAGAGCTGAAGCTGTGGGCATAAAAATGGAGGGAGTAGGTTTCGCTGAACGAGCAGAACGTATGCTTATATTGGCCGCTGTAAGCATAATTGCGTTTTTTTGGCTGCCAGCCTTGGGTTATGGTGTAGCCTTGTTAGCAGTACTTTCGAACCTTACCGTTATACAAAGAGGATTTCATGTTTACAAGGAATTAAAGAAAAAAACAGTACAAGTTACTTAGTATCGTCTTTTGGCCCGTGAATGACGCTCACTTTCGGCTCTGACATTAACGATTCCACGGTGAACAGCGCAGGATATGCAGTAATATTTCGTGTCCACCCACGAAGCTAGAAACGTGCCTTTTTGCCTAAGCTCCTTAGCTAACTGAGGCTCAACAAACGATACACGGCGAGTATTCCTCTTTGCCTTGTCACGCGGCACCATGGCTCCACAATTGGCGCATTGAACAAGGCTGCTGCTTCCTTTGCTTCCTTTCGATCTTCCTCGGCTCTTTCGCTTAGATGGCAATTATTTTTAACCTCTTTCTCTCTTATTTTCCAAATATGAATTACCCTATCTTATATATATGCTCTTAACTTTAAGATAGAAGCAATGTTAGCTTTTTTATTTATCTGAGGGATAATTTTTCCATCAGGCGATGTAATCAAGGTTGTGACTCCTGGTCCGTGTCCTGCTGTAACACAGTTTGTGTGGATTACCACGCCTACTGAAACAGCGCCTTGGCGGTAAATTCTACCAAACGAGTGGTCCGCGTCAATAATAGCTACTAAATCGCCAATCCTTAAACTTTCAAGCCCATATTGCTCAACCACCGCTTTATCGAACAATTGAATATCATAGTCGCCCGAGTTAACTTGGTTAGCTCCTAAGCCTGAACCCATTATGGCTGCTGGAACAATATGCGTAACAGGCACCTCAAGTTTGTCACCCTTCGGTTTGATACTCCAGGCATCAAGCAACGCTGGATCCATATTCAAGACTTTAATTTCTGGGAAATCAACTAGTTGTAAACCTACGCCGAAAGCTTTCACCAGAATCTTATCTCCAAGCACAAGCTTCTCTAAAACCTCAGAGGGAAAATCAACCAGCACATGCTCGATTCCGCCGTGTTTGCCCGTGACAGTTCCCTCAGCGCCCTTAGCGTCACCGTTAACTACGGTGGCTTTGTTTCCGATGCATGATAGCACGTTGAGCGCGGTATTAGCAGCTTGCCCTGAGCGGACATCGTTTTCCTTGTTTTCAACGCTAACGCCGGGCTCCACATGGTCAGCTTCCCAACCGCATGCTGGATCGCCGGCTCTTAGATTATACGTTATGCCGCCTACTCCAGGCAAAACCAAGGGTTTCCCTGTTGCTGAGACATTGTAGACTGATCTGATTGTTGGGCTGGCTATTTCACCCATGACTGATATTTTTATGAGTTTTTCAGCGTTTGTTTTAAGCATAAGTGTTACTCATCGGCATTTGTCCTATCTTTGAGGGGTCTAATAAAACTTTACAGAAACACTCCTGTCCGTTTAAGCAAATCTTAAATTATGCGGCTCTTTATTGTTGCAGTAAGGGAACCTCTTCTAAAATTGTCAGAGGGAAATTGGCGATGTCTGAAATCGGTTTAAGAACTAAAATGCTAGTAAAGGACGTGATGAGCAGCCCAGTTGTAACCTTGGGTGAAAATGAAGCTTCAAACAAAGTTGCAAATGTCATGGACAATAACGATTTAGGCTGCGTGATAGTTACAAATAGCGCTGGAAATTCAATCGGTATCATTACCGAGCGAGACTTAGTGATTAGGGTTTTAGCAAAAAACCTCAAACCTGATGCAGTTAAAGCCAAAGAAATCATGACAACGCCTCTGGTGACAATTGAACCTGATGCAACGATAACTGAAGCGGCGCGCCGAATGAACAGGCTAGATATCAGACGGCTCGGCGTTATTTACAAAGGCAACCTTGTCGGAGTAATCTCAAGCAAAGACATCCTTGGCGTAATGCCTGAACTGATAGAAATAATCCAAGAAAAATCACGCATTGAAGGTGTAAACCGAACTGAAGAAACCGAAGAGGCTGTGTCAGGATACTGCGACCGCTGCAACGTCTATTCTGATAGCCTTAAGGAAAGAAACGGACAAAACATCTGCGACGAATGTCGAATAGAACTAGAGCAAGAAAAATAATTTTTTCTTTTTAAGCTTGTTCCTTACATAAATCGATGAACACGAAATTTTAGTTTTATTCAATGCATTTTAAATAGCTTTAGGTTTCCCTTAAGCAAACTTTGATCATTTTGAAAATTGGTTCTCAGGCAGGTGAGAACTTCTCCAACAGAACCTATCTGGGGCGATAAAATCGCTTCTTAACACCAGCCTAAGCTGTATTGCGTGGCACTAAAAATAAACTTTAATTTTCCAAAGTACTCTTTTCATAAACTGAATAAATTTCCTCCTTTGTCCGAAAGTTATGGAGCAAAATAATGCCTCCAATGAGGCACAAATTAAAAACGGAGCCATTCTCAAGCAATCTGAAGTCAAAAAAGGGCTTGAAGGCAAAAACGAATCAGCTGGCGTTTGTTCAAATTAGCGTTCAAATTAGCGAGTATTTGCGTGAGCTGTTTCCCATCTGGCTTTCGTAAATAGCTCCTAAAAGCTATAAGCAACTTGCAACAATAGCTAAAATGCAGGTGTTCTTATGGTACAGTTTGAGGTGTATAAGGATAACGCTCGACTGTTTAGATGGCGATTGAGGGCAAACGACAATCGCATTATTGCTGAAAGTAGCGAGGGTTACTTTAACAGGTCTGACTGCGAAAACGCGGTTATTCTAGTTAGAAATGAGGCATCCAAAGCAAAATTAATCCTGAATAACACATAACTATCTTACAAAAATGTTTTAATGTAAGCCATCGCGATGTGAGCACCGCATGGTGTTATTTGACGCTATTTCTCTTTGATAAGCTGGAGCTTTTTATATCTTCAAGGAAATAAATTCACCATTGAAAGTAAAAATTTGACGTAATTAAGAAACATCCCTATTATCTTGTTGAACTTAGTAACGAGCTTTGGCAAGTTGAAAAAGGCTTTTTGAAAATTGAAGATTTGAAAATTCAACTTAGGGAACATGACCTTTCAGCTTTGGAGCAATTAGCCACCGAAGGAAAGGCAAGAAAAATTAATCATAAGTGACTAATCTCAAATTCTAAATACCAAAGAATAGGATTTAACAAATTAAACTGAAATCTAAACGAATACCTTGTAAAACTTTAATTAGCAAACCACCCGCTATTCACTGTAGACCGTGAACTGATTTGATTGTTGATTCTGTCCTAACAAACGCAAAAGCCTACCTCAACATGCAAATTGTTGATTGCAGCATAGCCATTGAAGAAGGCAAAATCTTCAAAATTGGCAAAGAAACTCAAATGCCAAATGCTGACCAAAAAACTAATCTAAAAAATCTTCTAGTCCTGCCAGGCTTGGTAGATGAGCATGTTCACCTGCGGGACGAGGGAAAAGCGTACAAAGAAGATTTCCAAACGGGGACAGCCGCCGCAGCCGCCGGAGGGTTCACCACAGTCTTAGACATGCCTAACAACGAGCCAGTAACGATGAGTATGGAAACCTTAAGAAACCGGATGTCAATCGCCGAAAGAAAAGTTCTCGTTAACGTGGGATTCTATTCTGAATTTCCAAAAAAATCGGTCGAAGTAAAAGACATCATTTCCGAAGGGGCAGTAGGCTTCAAGCTTTTCATGGGTAGCCAAATCGGCGGATTAAACATAGATGACGACCAAGCCTTATGTGACGCATTCAAAGGAGTCGCCGAGGTGAAGGTGCCACTGGCGGTGCATGCTGAAGACAAAGCATTGCTTACAAAAAACGAATGGAACCTTAAGCAAGCCAAAAAAAACGGTGTTGCCGCTTTTCAAGAGGCACATTCAGAGACAGTTGAACTAAAAGCCATCGAACGTCTACTAAAAATAAGTGCGCAAACCGATGTGCGGTTGCATTTTTGTCATGTTTCAACTGAAGAGGGCTTAAACGCCATTGTTGAAGCAAAAAAATCTGGAAGAAAATTAACATGTGAAGTTACCCCTAACCACCTATTATTATCCACTGCTGATTTGGAACGTTATGGGCAATTGCTGATTATGGCGCCTCCAATTCGCAGCAAAAATCATGTTGAAGCGTTATGGAAAGGTTTGGAAACAGGCTGGATTGATGCTTTAGGTTCAGACCATGCGCCGCATGCTTTAAACGAGAAGTCCGCAAGCAGCGTTTGGGATGTTAAAGTTGGCGTTCCCGGTCTAGAAACCACATTGCCCCTTATTTTGACGCTTGTAAAGAAGAATCGGTTGTCCTTAGCTCAAGTGGTTCAGCTTCTAGCAGAGAAACCGGCAGAGATTTACGGTTTGAATGACCGTGGTCGCTTGGAGCAGGGAAAGAATGCAGATTTAACCTTGGTAGATTTTAACCGTAAATTCAAGATTGATGCTTCAAAATTCAAGTCCAAAGCGAAATATTCCCCGTATGACGGCTGGGAAGTTCAAGGTAAGCCAGTAAAGACCTTTGTTAACGGGTTGTTAGTTTTCGATGAGGAGGAAATAGTTGCCAAAGCGGGTAGCGGCTCAATTGTTCGGAGAGGCAACGTGTGAAGTTCATAGTGGATGCCATGCTGGGAAAACTGGCACGTTGGCTACGCATGTTGGGACACGACGTCATATACTCCACTGCACTGAGTGATTCTGGGCTTCTTGAACTGGCAAAAAAGGAAAACCGCGTTTTATTAACTAAAGATTTGGAGCTTTACCGACGCGCCATCGCCCGAGGCATAGATGCATTCTACCTTGAAGGCAAATCGGAATCCGAACGGCTGGCAGAAGTTGCTAAGCGATACAACTTAACATTAGAGATAGACATGGAAAAGTCCCATTGCCCACTATGCAATACGAAACTTGAGGCTACGCCAAAAGAGCAGCTTTCAGGTGAACTTGAGAAAAACACCTTCACTTATTACGATAAGTTTTGGAAGTGCCCAAATTGCAGGCAAGTCTACTGGCAAGGAGCACACTGGAAACAAATCAGCAATACTATTAAAGAAGCACAAGCAAAACTGGAAAAATTAAAAGAAAAAAATAGAACTTAAGTTAAGTTAGCCATTTCAATGGAATATCTTGGAAAGTTCCGTCTGGCAATGTCCTTCTGATAGTTATCGGCAGTATTCTAGCATCAAGTTCTTTTAGAGCAATGTCAATCGGATTTGTATTTTCACTTGCATCCACCAAAATCGGTGCTCCCATCGAGATTTGAAGCGCTCTAGCTCCAACTATTCTTGCTTTCTCAAAGCGAGTAATTTTTGGTGGTCCAACAGTTATTTTTTGTTCTGACGTATTTTAATACTCTCCAGCGCCTGGATATCCGCCCATACCGCCCATGCCACCCATTCCACCCATGCCGCCTCTTGGTGGAGTTGGTGGTCCCTTCATTTTGCCAGAGGCAATAACATCGTCGATTTTGAGTATCATGGATGCTGCTTCGGTTGCTGATTTGATTATTTGTTTTTTAACTGAGAGCGGTTCAAAAATGTTTGCTTTTGACATATCTCGGATTTTTCCTTCTAGGACTTCTATGCCCGCCCATGTTTCTCCTTTTTCGTGCCTGGCTCGTAATTCTGAAAGTATGTCGACTGGGTCTAAGCCAGCGTTTTCAGCAAGCGTTACAGTTATAGATTCGAGGGCTTCTGCGAATACTTTGACTGCAAGCTGTTCTCTTCCTGGCATAGTTTCAGCATATTTTCTAAGTGCACTTGCCATTTCAAGTTCTGGAGCACTTCCTCCAGCAACGATTTTTGGCTCTTGGATTAGGTCTCTGATAACGCATAGTGCATCGTGGATTGAGCGTTCTGCCTCTGCAGTCATACGTTGAGTTCCAGCTCTAATCAGGATGGTAACTGCCTTCGGGTTCTTGCAGCCTTCAATGAAAGTCATTTTATCGCCGCCGATTCTGCGCTCTTCCACCAACGCTGCGTATCCAAGGTCTGATGGTGAAATATCATCCAAGCTAGACACTATTTTTCCGCCCGTGGCTTTTGCAAGTTTTTCCATGTCAGATTTTTTGGCTCTTCTAATGGCGATTATTCCTTTTCTGGCAAGGAAATGCTGAGCCATGTCATCTATGCCTTTTTGGCAGACGACTACGTTTGCGCCTGAAGCTAAAATTTTGTTAGTCATGTCTTTTAGCATTGTCTCTTCTTGCTTGAGGAACGCTTCTATCTGGTCGGGGCTTTCAATGTTTATTTTAGCGTCTAACTCGGGTTTTTCAATCTCCAAGGAGGCGTCGATTAATGCAATCTTTGCGTTCTCTACCCGCTTGGGCATCCCTGAGTGAACAATTTCTTTGTCCAAAACTATGCCGTTTATCAGGGTGGTGTCCATGAGGGATTCGCCTGTTTTCTTTTCAACTTTTACGTCGTCAACATCTACCTTGTAGACTCCGTCGTTCTTTTCGGCGGCTGCCAACATTGCCTTAACAGCTAAATCCGCTAAGTATTCTTTGTATTCAGCGACGATTTTGCTTCCCATGGATGTTGTTGCAGCCTTTTTCAGGTAGTCCTGAGATTTCAGGTCTACGGGTATAGCTATTTTTTCGAGGGTTTCTAGTGCTTTTTCAGCTGCCACTCTATAACCATCAATTATGATTGTTGGGTGAATATTTTTGTCAATTAATTCTTCTGATCTGCTGAGAAGTTCGCCTGCGATTATAACTGCAGACGTTGTTCCATCGCCAGCTTCGTTGTCTTGAGCTTTGGCAACTTCCACCATCATTTTGGCTGCTGGATGCTGAATATCCATCTCATCTAAGATGGTTCGGCCATCGCTTGTTATTGTGGTGTCTCCGAAGTTGTCAACTAACATTTTATCCATGCCTTTTGGGCCTAAAGAGCTTCGGATGCTTTCAGCTACAATCTTAGCGGCATTTATGTTTCCGTGTTGTGCTTCTCTTCCACGGGACCTGTTTGAACCTTCTTTTAAAACGAGAACAGGTACCCCGCCCGCTTGTGTTGGAAATGATGACAAATCAAGTAATCTCCTTTAATGCGAACACAACAAAATGTTACTAGCCATATAAGTTTTTCTAGTCAGTGCATAATTAATGCCGCTTAGGCTAGCGTTTTTTGCATCATTTATTCTGTTTTTATAGTTTTCTTTGTTTCATTTTTGCCACGGGGTCAGTAGACTGAAACTTTGGCTATTCCGGGTATTTTCAGTATTTCGGGGATTAGTTCTCCCGGGATTTTTTTCTCAACTATCAAAGTGAGTTTTGGTTCAGGTGAGAGTTCTGGGTCATCTACTATAGCTTGCCTGATGCTTAATCCTGCCCTGTTGAGAATCATGGCTGCGTTGGATAAGATTCCTGGCGATTTTGCGTTTACAGGGGTTATTTCTAGAACGCCTAGGTTGAGGTGTTTGGCGATTTCTTTTAGCGAATGTCCTGCTGGACGTATTTCTTCAAAAATCAATTTGAGTTCAGGGTTGGCTTTTATGGTGTTTACTGTTTCGTTTACTGTTCGTCGGTCTACTCCGGCGGCTCTTGCTATGCGTACTGGTGGGATTTCGATTTGGTTTAGGCATATTTTGCTGCCTTGGATGCTTAATCCGTTTTCTATTAAGACGCGTGCTACTTTGAGTCGTTCAGGGTATTCTTCCAGTTGATTTTTTATTTGGTTCCACATTTTGTTCGCTTGTGTATGTTTTTGTTCTTTTAGGTATAAATGTGTTGTTAAAGGTTGCTTGTTCTATGTACAAATCTGTACACAAAAGCCTTAAATAAAACTTAAACGTACGTTTCATAGCTTTAAAAACAAAAAGGCGAAAGAAAATGCCAAACAGAAAAATCTTACTCGAAGAAAACGAAATCCCAAAACAATGGTACAACATAGTTCCCGACTTACCAAGGCCGCTCCCACCATTCATAGATGCAGCAACAAAACAGCCAGGAGTCGGAATTGTCCCAAGAATATTCCCAAAAGAAATTATCGGTCAAGAAATAAGCCAAGAACGATGGATAGACATACCTGAAGAAGTACGAGAAGTCTACCGAATCTGGAGACCATCACCCCTCTTCAGAGCCATCGGTCTAGAAAAAGCGTTAAAAACGCCTGCAAAAATCTACTACAAATACGAAGGCGTAAGCCCAGCTGGAAGCCACAAACCCAACACCGCTGTACCCCAAGCATACTACAACATGAAAGAAGGCACAAAACGCCTATCAACAGAAACAGGCGCAGGCCAATGGGGATCAGCCTTAGCATTTGCAGCCATGATGTTCGGGCTAAAAGCCACAGTTTACATGGTTCGTGCAAGCTATGACCAGAAACCCTACCGCAAAATGATGATGAATGCTTTCGGCGCAGAATGTTTTGCTAGCCCAAGCAACAAAACAGAGGCAGGAAGAAAAATCCTCGCTGAAGACCCAGACAACAAGGGCAGCCTCGGCATAGCCATCAGCGAAGCCGTCGAAGATGCCCTCGTCAACGAAGAAGAAACCAACTACGCCATAGGCAGCGTCTTCAACCACGTATGCTTACACCAGACAGTTGAAGGATTAGAAGCAAAAAAACAACTCGAAATGGTTGATGATTATCCTGATGTGGTTTACGGTTGCATAGGCGGAGGCAGCAGTTTCTCAGGACTCATGTGGCCCTTCTACCATGACAAGGTCGCTAAGAAAGCACCTAAAGAAACCAAATTCGTTGCAACTGAAGCCACTGCATGCCCCAAAGTCACCAAAGGGCAATACCAGTATGATCACGGCGACACCGCAAAACTAACACCGCTGGTTCCCATGCACACTATAGGTCACGACTTCATTCCAGCGCCCATCCACGCTGGCGGTCTCCGCTACCACGGCATCGCCCCGACCATAAGCGTGCTTGTTCAAGAAAAGCAAATGACTACAGAAGCATTCAACCAAATAGAAGTCTTCGATGCAGCTAAACTTTTCATCCAAACAGAAGGCATAATCCCAGCGCCTGAACCGTCTCACGCAATCAAAGGCGCCATTAATGAAGCGCTGCGATGTAAAAAGACAGGCGAAGCAAAAACCATCCTCTTCGTCCTCTGTGGTCACGGCTACTTTGACATGGCAGCATACGACGAATACTTCAACGGCAACCTGCAACCATACGAGTACCCAGCAGAGAAAGTTGAAGAATCAATGAAGAAACTGCACAAGCTGTACCCATGGCTGGATGAAGTTAACAAGAAATACATAAGCTGCGAGACACTCTAAAACTCAACGCTCTTTTCCTTTATCATTTTATTTTTTCTTTATGGCCAAAAATAGTCTAAAAATAGACATGTTTTTCTTTTTGTTCTATCAACCTAATACTAACTTGGGTTAGTCATATTGACCGTTTCCCAGAAAAATCTGCCGACAAAAATCATCGGTTTCATCGTTAACCCAGTGGCGGGAATGGGCGGCGCTGTCGGGTTAAAAGGAACAGATGGCAAAACCATCCTGAACAAAGCCATATCCCTAGGCGCTAAACCTGTAGCGTCGCAAAGAGCAGAAACTTTTCTCGCTGGACTGGTTGCGGCTAAAAAAAACCTAAGATTAATTGTTGGCGCTTGCAGCATGGGTGAGAATCAAGCGATGAAATGTGGCTTCACCTTTGCGGTTAAAGGAGAACGCAAAAGAGAGACTACTTCGGAAGATACGCAGATTATCGCTGATGAAATGGTAAAGGCTGGTGTTGATTTGCTTGTTTTCTGCGGCGGCGACGGAACAAGCCGCGACATACTGAAAGTCGTTGGCTTGAATGTTCCTGTGCTGGGTGTTCCAACAGGTGTCAAAATGCACAGCGCCGTTTTTGCTGTAACTCCTCAAGCAGCTGCAAGAGTAGCCATCAGCTATCTGTGGGGTGGATTGCCCCTGCGAGAAGCTGAGGTTATGGATGTGGATGAGCAAGCTTTCAGGGAAGGTCGCCTTTCCGCCGAACTCTACGGGTACCTGTTGAGTCCTTATGAGCCCCATTTGATTCAAGGAAACAAACTTGAAAGTCCGATGACTGAGAATGAAGTCCGCAACCAAGCAGCAATAGCAATCTACATCATTGAAGAAATGAAACCAGAAATCATTTACGTTGTCGGTCCGGGAACCACCACGCGCACAATCGGTGACCTCTTAGATCAGAAAAAAACCCTTCTTGGCGTCGACCTTTTCCAGAACAAGAAAATAATTGCAAGCGATGTGAACGAAAAACAAATATTGGAAGCCATAAGGGGAAAAGTTGCTAGGATAATTGTGACGCCGATTGGGGGGCAAGGCTTCATTTTTGGCAGAGGAAACCAGCAGATAAGCTTCAAAGTGATCCGTCAAGTAGGCTTAGAAAACATTGTTGTGGTTGCGACTAAAAGCAAATTAGACAGGCTGAAAAGTTTAAGGGTTGATACCGGCGACCCAGAGCTGGATAAAGATCTTAGAGCACATGAAATCAACGTCGTAATCGACTACAAAAGCATACAGAAAATGGCTGTTGAATAATCCTATTACCATTAGCAGTCAGAAAAAATGAAATAGTAGCACGTAACCAGTATCCTAACAAAATGAGGCTAAAAAATGATACCGATCAACAAGCCAAAAATCGGCGAAGAAGAAGTTCAAGCAGTAGTTAAAGTTATGCGAAGCGGAATGTTAACAAGCGGGCTTGGAGCTGGCCCAACGGTAACAGAGTTCGAGAAAAATTTTGCCCAATTCGCTGGCGTGAAGCGTGCTGTAGCGGTTAACACTGGTACTGCCGCCTTGCACTCTGCCGTTGTAGCCGTTGGTATAAAGCAAGGTGATGAAGTTATTTTGCCCAGCTTCACTTTCGTAGCCACTGCCGAAGCTGTCGTGTTAGCTGGGGGAAAACCAGTTTTCACTGATATTGATCCTGAAACTTACAATCTCTCGCCCAGTGCGGCTGAAAAGTCAATAACAAAAAAGACTAAGGCTATACTGCCCGTGGACCTGTACGGTTTTTCAGCTGACATGAAACCTATAAGGGAAATCGCCGAGAAGCATGAGTTAGCGTTGGTTGAGGATGCAGCCCAAGCGCATGGAGCAACATGCGCTGGAAAACCCGCGGGAAGCTTTGCTGATGCCGCCTGCTGGAGCTTGTACGCAAGCAAAAACATGACTGCAGGTGAGGGCGGAGTAATCACAACAAACAACGACGAAATAGCTGAAACAGTGCGGATGATTAGGACTCATGGAGAAAAAGCAAAGTACGCGTCACTTATTCTTGGATGCAACTATCGTATGTCCGAAATACAAGCTGCAATAGGTAACGTGCAACTGGAAAAGCTGCCGTCTTTTTTGGCTAAACGCCGCCAAAACGCGCAGCAACTGACAAAAATCTTGGAGAAAAATAGCAGGCTTATTTTACCCTGTGAATCAAAAGACCGACAGCACTGCTGGTACCTGTACACCGCGAGACTGAAGGACGGCACAGAATCAGAACGGAACAAGATTGTGGATGAACTAAGGAAAAAAGGGGTTGGCGCCGAAGTATATTACGTTAACCCTGTTCATCAGATGCCGTTTTACCGCGAAAACTTTGGAAGCGCTAAATTGCCTGAAACGGATAAAGCGTCGAAACAGGTTTTCTCTTTGCCGATTCATCCAGGAGTCACAGTTGAACAAGTTGATTACATAGGAAAAACTCTTCTCAGCCTCTTATAACCCGATTGGCGCTGGGTTTGTGCGATTTGCCGAGTTGCCAACTGTAAGAGTTAAATTGAACGTTGCATTATGAATAGCCTGTTCTTGTGGTTTATTGAATTTTATTAAAGGAGTATGAAGCAGTTGAATAATGAAGCAGCAGACGTTTCCCGTATAAAAATCAAGTTTGTCATAGAAGGCTTAGGTGAAGCTGAAGGTGAATTAGTCAGGTTTTTAGCGCCAAGAACCATTGACACGATTGTTCGGAAGCTTCCAGTTGAAGGCAGAGCTGCATTATGGAAAGAAGAAGTTTACTTTGAAATACCGATTAAAATGGGTGAAGAAAAAGCTAAGCCGACTGTGGAAACTGGCACTATCGCTTTTTGGCCTATGGGCAGCGCTTTATGCGTATTCTATGGCAAGTCACAGCCATATAGTCCCGTGAGCATACTTGGCAAAATAACAAGTAATTTGGATGTTTTTAAGCAAGTTAAAAGTGGAATAACGATAAAGATTGAATTGTTAACGGCTTAAAAGGCTAATGAACTCTCTTTCCAAAGTTGAAGCAGCCGTTCACATTCTTCTTTTACTTTTTTGTCGCCGCTTTTATCCCTTAAAACCTGCAGGAACTCAACACGTTTAGCCACTGAGCGTTTTTCCGCGTTGCCACCATAGTATAGTTGACCTTCTAGGTACTCTTTCATGAGATAGGCTTTTTGGATGAATAGGCTAGCGGCGTCAACTGGGTTTTCTACAGCGAACTTGTTTGCCCAGATGGCTACTTCTGTTTCGCGCAGTTGAGTTATGCCGTCGATTTCCATTATTTTCCTAATGTAAGCTCTTAAAAACTCGTAGTAACCTGCCGTTTTGATTAGTTCAAGGGTTTGGTTGATTTTTTCTTTAAAGTCTGGTGAGCCTTCAACTGTAAGGTTATGTTTGTAGCCTTTATCGGTTAGCTCTTTAGCGGTTTTTACTTCTTCAACTGTGTAAACTCTTTCTGGAAATTCTGCCATATGAACACTACCTCCGAATCTAGATAAGATTAGAATAAATAATTGGTCGTTAGCAAGTTTAGCTTGCTGCAGGCTTGTAGATTTTGAGGTTATGACTTCCGGAGACGAGTTGAACTGCACCGTTTGCTTCAAGTTGTTCTAAGAAGTCTTTGGCTGTGCTAATTCGAATGTTATACCTTGTAGCTACAGCGTACGGTGTTAGAATGTTCATCTTCTTTATTTCGCCGACGATTTTATCGTTTTTTGCATCTGGAGCCATTATTCCCGTAGCTTTCCTTTCTTTTGGCGGTCCAGCTTTCTCTTTCTTCTTAGCTTCTTTCGACTCGTCTTCTTTGACCTGCTGCTTCTCCATCTGCTTTATGCCGACCTTCTTTTTTCCACCCATATTTTTCACTTTGCTTTTTTTGTTCTCAAATCTAGAATGGCTGGCTTATTTCAACGTTATGTTTTTCTTTCCACTCTTTGATTGGAACGCCAAGTTTCTTCTCAACTTCGGCCCTGTGAATGGAGTTCATTGTGCAGAATGGTATTATGCGCCCATCTGGCACGGCATAGTGGATTAGGCAGCGTTGTACTCTTTCAAGGTCAAAGTTGTATGGGTCCATGAAATGCATCGATGAAAGCAGAATCGCCTGTCTTTGTAAATCGCCGAGAGATTCGTAGTCGCCGCTTGTTATTACGCCAAGAACGTATTTTCTTAGGAAACCGAATTTTACATGACGCATTGAACTGACCACGCGTAATTTAGCCTTGTTCTTGCTTCCCTTCGAGGCGGTCTCATAGACTTTGTTCATTGCCCCGATGAATTTTTCGATGTTTGCATAGCGAGTGATCGGAACGATTTTTCCCTTTTCAATTAAAAGATAAGTTGCCATACCGCAATGGGGGTGTGCCGTGAACTCTAAATATCGCCTGTCTTTTAGCGCACCGACGGCTTTTGAAACTGGCACAACCGTGGGCACGGGGTAGAAGTCTGATACTTTTATTGTTCCGTTTGTTTGCTCTTCAACCGCTTTCATGAAGTCCGGGATTGTGATGCGCATTTTTTCGCGGTCTTTCTGTGGCAATCGCCCGCAAAGGCTGACTGGTTGAACGTTTACGCATCTTACCACATCGAAGTTTTTAGCGGCAAAATTGATTATGTCGCCAAGCTGGTTATCATTAACACCTTTCACCAATGTGACGACTAACACTATGCTATCCAATCCTGCTTGACGAAGGTTTTCGATTGCCTTCATTTTTATGTCAAGAAGATCTACTCCGCGAATGAACTTGTAAACGTCAGGTGTTAACCCGTCGAACTGCAGGTAAATGGTGCTTACTCCCGCCTCTTTGAGTTGTCTGCAGTAATCTACGCTTTGCGAGAGTCGAAGACCGTTCGTATTAATCTCCACGTGGCTGAAGCCGAGCTCTTTTGCTTTTCGAACAAAGTCGAAGAGGTCTTTGCGTATCGTGGGTTCTCCACCAGAGAACTGAAGCGCCGTGGCTGGCACCGGCTTGTTGGCTCGAAGGTTCTCAAGCATTCCAGTGATTTGCTCTTTAGTTGGTTCATAAACGTATCCTGCAGCCGCAGCATTCGCGAAGCAAATAGGGCAGGTAAGGTTGCACCTGTTTGTGACATCGATTATTGCGAGTGCAGTGTGAGATTTGTGCTCGGGGCAAATGCCGCAGTCGTACGGGCACCCGTTCTTTTTCTCGGTTCGTGGGTTGCTTACTCCTTCGCCGTCATAGCGGAATTTTTCTGCCCGCATGTATTGATCGTAATCCGACCAGTAAAGTTCTTGAAAAGCCCCATGCTCAGCGCACTCTTTTTTTATAAAGACTTTGCCGTCGTCTTCAAAAATGGTTGCATCTATAGCCTTTAGGCATTCAGGACAAATGCTTCTTGTGGTTTTGATATCTTTCAATTTTTTTGCCTTCTTGCATCTAAGCTTTTTTCGAAGTGCTTAAGAGCATAAGTGTTGATAATAAGGTTTCCAAACGTTTCCTAAGGTGATTGAGGGGGAAAAGATGTCAATTAACGAGAACACTCGGGCTGCTCTGCGAGAAATGGGATTAAACGCCTACGAAATTGATGCTTACACAGTTTTGCTGGAAGGTGGACAAATGACGGCGATGGAGGTAAGCCAAGAAGCCAAGGTGCCCTACAGCAAAATCTATGAAGTACTCAACTCGCTCAAAGAAAAAGGCTGGATTAAAAGCAGCGAAAGCCGACCATTCAAGTACTATCCAGTACCGCCACTCGAGGCAACAAGGTTCACGAAGTTGCGGCTGGAAGACAAATACTTGAACTGGGAAAACACCGTTGCTCAAGAACTTCAGCCCCTGTATGAAAAACGAGAACTCGTTGAGCGACCAGACATGTTGATACTGCGCGGGCAACAAGCAGTCTTAACCAAGGTTGAAGAGGTTCTAAAGAACGCTACAAAAGAAATCGTGATTGCGGCACCAGAATTCGCAAAACCAATAATCGCCATGGCTGAACCGTTGCTGGGCAGTGGCTTGAAGAAAACGGTGAGGGTTCAGATTATGGTAGCGGGAAAAAAGGAAGATTGGCTTTTCATAAAAAAATACCCTGGATTTAGTGAGCTGCGAATCAGAGACCATATGTTCGGCGGCGGCATAATTGCTGACGGCAAAGAAGCCATGCTTTTCCTAGGGGAAGACAAACCAAGCCTCGTTATATGGAGCAACCACGTAGGCTTGATAGGTTTCGCGCGGGAATACTTCCAGTTCCTCTGGGACTCTTCAGCAACCCCTTAAAAAGGCCTTTTCACTCTTAACAAAAACTAAACTGCCGACCATAATAAAGCGTTTTATTCAAGGGGCTAAAATTCCTTCCGAGCACTGAGCGCAATCAACTCTAACAAAAAAGAAGAAAAGGGAGAGAGCTTATTATTAGATTATTATTTTCCCATGACTTTTCTAGCGGCGATCTCTATATCTTCTGCTTTGATGGTTTTTCTTCCAGCATGCATAGCATAATCCAGTGCTTCTTTAGCGATCTTTACGCCGATTTCTTCAAGTGCCTTTGCAAGTTCCTTTGCTGCTGCTTCGCTCACCCTGTCAGCGCCAGCTTTCTTACATAACCTGTGCATGGGAGCTACAGCTATTTCTAATTCAGTCATAACGACTACTCCTAGCCTCTTTTTCATTTTAAAGCAATATTTAACCTTTGTTATGATTTTCGTCTAAATTAGCGGTAACATAGAACTTGCATATAAACAAAGAAAAATTATAAAAACGTTCAACATGAATATAGCGCTGAGAAAAAATGAAGTTAATAGATGCACATGTTCACCTCTCAGATGCCGAATATGCTGGTTATATTGATGAGTTGATAGTGGATGCAAAAAACGCGGGCGTAGCAGCACTTGTAACAAATTCGCTGGATTTAAAAACTTGCCAAAGCGACCTTAAACTATCAGAAAAATACCCAGACTTAGTTTATCCCGCTTTAGGGATTCACCCATGGAACGTAAACGTTCTTAAAGAAAATGAACTTGAAGAAACTATCGATTTAATCCAGAAACAAAAAAACACGGTTAAAGCCATAGGTGAAATCGGCTTAGACAGCAAATATGAAACCACATGGGAAAAGCAAACGATGGTTTTTGACAAGATGCTTCATCTTGCCGAATCGCTTGATCTTCCAGTAATTATACATTCACGCGGAACAACCGACAAAGTATTAGACATGCTTCCCTCATACCATCTTAAGGGGGTGCTGCTGCATTGGTTTGGCTACCCATTGAGCACACTCTACAGAGCCATGGACAACGGATACTTTATCAGCGAGGGACCGCCAGCAACCTATTCTAAAGGCATCCGCGAAGTCATAGAGAAAGTGCCGCTAACAAATTTTTTAACAGAAACCGATGGACCTGTGAAATACTGGAAAAGCCCTTACAATGGACAATTAACCAAGCCGTCATTCATACGTAACGTGGTTGAAGCAGTAGCTGAAATCAAGAAAATGCAAGTTGATAACGTTGCCGAGCAAATAGCAAAAAACTTTGAGGTTTTCTTCAGCATAAAACTGACTTAACTTTTCACTTTGCTCTCAACAGTTTACTTCACGGTTTATCGGTCAGTTAAAAGGCTTAATTTATAAGCGTAAACTTAAATTGAACTTATCATCTATTGAGAATTGTTCCTACGTTTTTAAGCGTCGGACACTAAAACATTGATGATTTGAGGAATCAAGATTTGGGAAAAGTTAAGACTGACCAGGTTAAACGAGCCGGCAAAACACTGATGGAACGTTTTCCAGAAAAATTTACCGACAAATTTGACGAGAACAAGCGTTTAGTTGACTCTTTAACGCAAGGGACAACTACGCGTGTAAGAAATCAGATTGCTGGATACATAACCAGCACCATAGCATCAGCTCAAGCTAACTCTTCAACTGATCCTGCCATGGAAGAAGAAGCAGAATCAGAATAAACAGTCATTTGGGATAAGAAACCTCATGATGGATGAATACAGGAAAGGATGGGCATTAAGGTACCTTCGTGAAGCAAAAGCCGAATTGGAAGCAGCGCGAAAAATACCTTACATGGCGCCAGGCTTGGTTTTGGAAGCAATCAGAAAAGCACGAAACGCCATATACTACAGTTTTGGCGAACCCGCCTTTATAGAAATACTTCTTCGAGAAGAGGTGACGAAAAACCCGCTTACGAATGATTCAATTCTGCGTTTTCTAATGGACCTCGAAAGCGTCATACAACAAATATCGCAATTAGAAGAAATAAACAATGACGCAATGATGAAACAGGCAGATTCAATCGTTGAAATAGCAACCGACATCGTAGAAACATTGACGGAAGAAAGATTCCAAAACTTTTAAGCTTACTGAAAAAGCACACAAAAAATTTTTAACTAAAAATAATTTATAAACATATGAAGGGAAGAAAAACAGGTGCCCTTAACGTTAAAGTTCATCGGTTCACTTCGGCAAATTTCAGGAAAAACACAATTAACTGTTAACTTCCAAGAAGGAATGTCGCTGAAAGACTTAATAACAAAAATCAGCCGAGAAATGCCACAGCTAGATAAAGCCTTAAGCGACCAGCTCAATGATTCGAGATCAAACGCGCTGGTACTTATTAATGGCAGGGAAATCAGCGTTCTAAACGGTTTAGAAACCAAGTTAAATGATGGAGACGAAATCGTCTTTATCCCAGTCGTTCACGGTGGTTGACTCTGAATGATAACTTTGACTAGCGACTTTGGGCTAAAAGACCCTTACGTTGCAGAAATGAAAGGGGTAATTTTAACCATAAACCCAAAAGCAACGCTAATCGACATAACACATGAAATTGAAAAATTTAACATTCGAATGGCTGCTTTCATGTTGGCGTCGGCTACAAAATACTTTCCACAAGGCACCATTCACTTGGCGGTTGTAGACCCAGGAGTTGGCACACAAAGACGCGCCATATTAATACAGACTAAGAAAAGCTTTTTTGTTGGGCCAGATAACGGTATTTTGATTTTAGCCGCCCAAAGCCAAGGCATCGAACACATATACCAACTCACAAATCCCAAGCTGATGCTGCCCCAAGTTTCCAGCACTTTTCATGGCAGAGACATTTTTGCGCCTGCAACAGCATATTTAGACAAAGGAGCACAGCCGAGCGAATTTGGACCGGAAATAAATGACCCAATAAACCCTGAATTCACTTTAATCAAACGAACAAACAGCTCTCTAATCGGCGAAGTCATGCACATAGACGACTTCGGCAATATAATCACAAACATAAACGCGACAGACATATCCCAAAACACCGCTAAAATAATCAACGTAGAACTGCCTAACATTTCGCTAAAACTTAACTTCGGCAAAACCTACGCTCAAGCAAAGCCTAAAGAACCTATTGCTCTAATTGGAAGTCACGGTTTTTTGGAAATAGCGCTAAATCAAGGCAACGCAGCGGAAAAATTTCATGCGAAAGCTGGAGATAAAATCGTAGTTACGGCTGCTTAAAGCTGTCTACAACTTTTTCGATTACATCAACAGGATTCTCTAACTTTGCAAGTTTGCTCTGCACATCGAATCTTTTGCCAAGATACTTCTTCGCATACCCAAGCACTCCCCGCTCCGTTGTAGCAAAAAGTGGAAAGCCTTTCTTAGTCAGATACGAGTTAACGTAAGTTTTAGCCATATCAGAAATAGCTATGCTGGGAACACCTTGAAGGGCTGCTTCCCTGGCGATTGTTCCTCCATAGCTGACAACTAAATCAGCGTTCGCTACTAACCTTGCTGAATCCACGAAGCTTTCCTTAACTCCGAACGTTTTGCCTTGTCCGTTGTATCTGTGGATAAAATGTACATTCCCCAACTTGGCAAGTTTATCTGCAAGGACCTGTGCAACATCCTGCTTTCCCCCTGCATAGGCTGCTTTTGTTTCGATTTGTCTAATAACTATCAAAGGCTTCTCTAATCCCTCGATTTTTGAAGGCTTAAAATCTTTGATCCAGGCAACTTCGTCTACTCCTTTGAACTGGACAATATTTTTGGCGCAATATTCCTTCACAAAACGCTTAGGCAAAGCCTCAGACACAACAACCGTATGCGCAAAAGGTATCGTTAGCCTGTTGACCGCTGTAGCGTAAGGTGTATCGGCCGTCAAAATTATCGGGATTCCTAAACCAAAAGCGGTTCGGCAAAGCTCAACCGATTGATGCGCTATGGCAACGTCCGGAGGATCATCCTTGAAGAGTTTAGAAAACTCTATTACTCGTTCAGCGCTCTCTTCCAGCCTTGAGAAAAGCGTTGACGGGTTGTATTTGCCCACGACGATGGGTTTTTCTCCAAGAATCTTCGCTAAAGGTAACGTGTCGGGGTGCTCACGGGTTGTAAAAACGAACTCGTGCCCTGATTTCCTAAGGCGCTGTGCAATAGCTGTGCCATACCTGACATGCTTACCAGTGCAGGCGTCATACCATATTTTCATTTGTTCACCTTGCGTCTTGCCGCTATGAAACCGTCGCGTTTTGCTTCATATTCTTCTAAAGTCATTACCATTTTTGCTGGAACGCCTCTTGACACTGTTCTCGGAGGCACATTTTTGGTGACGACGCTTCCTCCGCCAATCACGGCTTTCTCCCCTATAGTCACGTCTGGTAGTATGGTGACGCCTCCGCCGATTACAGCGTTGTCTTTGATGATTGGCGGCGTCATGAAAGAGCTCTTTGGATACTTATCATTTAGAAGCGAGCTATTAGGAGCGATAAACACGTTATTGCCCAGAACGCAGCCGTTCGAAATGGTTACGTGCGCTTGTATATTGCAGTTTTTGCCTAAAACTACGTTTTTGCCTATATCACAAAAGCTTCCAATGATGGTTCCGTCGCCGATTTTTGTGTTATCGCCTATTACAACATAATTCCAAATGGCAACGTTTTCGCCTATTTCTACGTTGACGCCTGTAACTATGCCAGTGCCCTTCTTTGGATTCAGCATAAGCTTTTCTTTCGGGCTCCAGATTTAAATAGTTTAACTTTAATTTGACTTCCAACGATGGAGGCAAGCGTCTTGACTACTAAAGAGACAGTTCTGATTATAGGTTTAGGCGAAATCGGGCACACCCTTTTTGCGTTGTTGAATGATGCGAAAAAGAGTTTTGCTGTTTACGGCTTGGATTTGGATCAAACAAAAATGCAAGAGTTGAGTCAAAGCAGAAAAAATATTCCAGACCAAATAGACACGATGCACATTTGTCTTCCATGCAGTAATCAACAAAACTTTGCAGACGTAACTGTTGGCTACATTGAAGAGTTTAAGCCAAAACTCGCGATCATTGACAGCACCGTTGCTCCAGGAACCACGATGAAAGTTGCTCAAAAGTGCAATTGTCTTGTGGCGCATTCGCCATCCCGCGGCGTGCATAAAAGTGCTGAGCATATGAAGTGGGAAATGAGGCGTTGGACCAAATACGTTGGCGGCGCAAATCCCAAGGCCGCAAAAGCAGCACGTGCCCATTTTGAGAAAATAGGCCTAAAAGTAAAGGTTCTCAAAAGCTGCACTGAAACGGAGTTGGCTAAGCTTTTTGAGACTACGTATCGCGCCTGGATGATTGCATGTTTTCAAGAGATGCATCGCATTTCCAAGGCTTTTGGCGCTGATTTTAACGAAACAGTTGATTTCATTGAGGATACCCATCGTTTGAGGTTTGATAGGCCTGTTATGTTTCCAGATGTAATTGGCGGGCACTGCTTGATACCGAACACTGAATTGCTGTTGGAAGCTTATGACTCGGAGTTTTTACGGTTGATTTTGAAGTCGAATGAGAAACGAAAAGAAGAAGTCAAAGACAAAACGGTTAAAGCAGAAGTTGAAAAAGTTGCGGCGAGGGCTGAAGCTTTAGAGAAAGAACTTACAGGGCAGAAGAGCAAGTCCCAAGAAGAATGCGCATAACCTATTCCGATAGTATTTTAGTTGGAAAACCGCTTTAATCTACAGTTTCTCTACCACTAACTCTTTTGTCCAACCAGCTATAAACTCAACATTAAGCTTAGACAAATACCAAAATGTCTTAAAGCTAAGATTAATTAATGCTGCAAACGGCGTAAAAATGAACCTGGCAACCATTCGTCTAACAAGCTGAAAAACAGTAAAGTGACCATACCGCCTATACGCTATACCGATTGTAACATAGTTCTTGGATGAGCCAAGATGGGTCGCGCCGAGAAACGGCAGCACTTTCCAGACGTACCCTGCTTTTTCAACGTACTTCTTGAGATACTGGTCTTCGCCAAAGAACAATGCTGGCGGATTGTAATTCTCCATTAATTTACGCCGTATAATTACGTTGTTGATGTGTGGGGAAGTATCTATCTTGTTTAGTTTAACCAAAGATCCAACCACTCGGTCATAGGCGGCAACATGCTTGTTCTTATGAACTGCAACTGTTCCAATAGCGCCGACATTGGGCGCAATCTTTGCGGTAACTTGTTGCAACCAATTTTCCGGCAAAAGCATGTCATCATCAACCATTGCGACCCATTCAGTTTTAGCTTTCAAAACTGCGTTTTTTCGTGCAGTGCTGAGTGGTCGTTCCTTTGTGATTATTATTTGCCCAGCGCATGGCATATGCTCTAGAATGTGAAGCAAACTGTCGTTTGGTTTGTCCCTTGTAGGGATAACAAAATCGACTTTTATGTTCGTTTCTGAGCATAATGGCATAGTGCATAATGTTTTTTCGGCAGATAAATAGTTTATCGACTTTAATGAATTTGAGGTTCTGTTAACTCTTCGGCGCTTTTGAGTTTTACTGGGCAGTCTGTTAACCAGAGGCACTTTTTAGTTTTTCGAACACTTTTATAAACCTAAGCGATGAATAGGGTAACAGATACCTATGAAAGACATGCCGAGCGAACCAAAATCGTCAATTATTCATGGCGCGCGCGCTTGGGTTAGAAAACACCGCCGCACACGTAGATACCCGCAGCACCCATTTTCTCCGGAATATCCCTACAAATGGTTTTCTCATATTGACATAACAAACTATTGCCCCATAAACAATTGTACTTACTGTTCAAGGTTCTTGAGGTATGTTCCTAAAAACAAAAGGTACAATTTAAGTTTAGAAAAAATAGATGAAGCGTTAATATCATATAAAGGGTTCCCTGAACGTATAGGGGTGATAGGCGGTGAACCGCTTATTCATCCGCAATTCAAAGAAATATGTAAATTACTTTTAGAACATAATCGCAAAGAGAAGTATGGCTTGTTTACAAGCATTAATCCAGAAACCTCAAAATATAAAGACATTATAAAAAAAACTTTTGGGTACGTCGCTTTAAACGAGCATTCCCCATACCAATTAAATGTGTGCAAGCATCAACCATTGACTTTAGCTGCAAAAGACATGGTTCCAAATGAAAACTTAAGAAAAGAACTTTATGAACAATGCTATTTCAGATTGAAATGGAGTGGAACAATAAATCCGTTGGGCGCTTTTCACTGCGAAATAGCCGCAAGCATAGCTTATTTAATTGGGCAAAAAGGATGGCAGATAAAGCGAGGCTGGTGGCTTAACGATTGGCATGAACAAATCAGCTTATGCGAACTATGCGGCGGGGCAGTACCGCAAGAAAGGCAACTGCTTTGCGACAAGGTAGAGAAAATGAGTCCATCCATTTTAAAACTTCTCAAAGACAACAATTGTGTTATTGGCGAGTACAAACTTGTAACAGAACCATACACAATTGAATACCTAAAAAACCACTCTAAAACTTGCCCAGGAGCTTACAGAGGCGACTTAGGCGAAACTGAGCAACCTACGATTAACATTGAGTGGAGTAGATATGAAAGTTGAAGTAATTACTTGCATGTACAACGAACAGTTCTTGTTGCCTTTCTTCTTAAAACATTATGATTGGGTGGACAAAATAAACGTAATCTACGACCAAGACAGCAACGATAACACTTTAGAGATGCTAAAAGCAAATCCTAAGGTGAATGTGATTCCTTTCAAGTTTCCTGATATGATGGATGAGCTTTTGAAAGTAAAAAAAATAAACGAAGTGTACAAAAATCTGCGTGGTTGCAACCGTATTCTTTTGGTGGACGCTGACGAATTTATTTTTATCGATAGATATAGGCTTGAAAGCTTAAAATTTCCTGTTGTAAATGTAAAACTATTCGATGTTTACAGGCATATTTCTGAATCTGATTTAGACCCAAATAAACCTGCCAGAGAACAACGTAGCCATGGCGTTTTTGTTGAAATATATAATAAACCAATAATTGCTAAAGCTGAATTGGATATTGAATGGCGTATTGGCAATCATTCTATAATGAGAAGAGATTTAAAACATGCAGACAGAAAAATAATTATTAAAAAACTAAAAAACTACGTTGTTAACCAAAGGTTTGCAGTAGCTTATGACTGTGGTGTTATTGGGGCACATTGGGCTAATGCTGATTCTTGTTTCTGTGTTGAACGTAGAATAAAAGGGCGTAGAGATAGACAGAGCAAAGTTAATCTTGAACAGAAGTTCACCTATCAACATCATAATATTTCAGAAGAAAGTGTTTTAGCCGAATGTAAAATGCATGAAAATGATCCAAAAGTATTTTGAATTATCATGTTAGAGACGAAAAAATCATAAAAATGGAATCTTTGGAAAAAAGAGAAATTTGATTTTTTAAGAGTACTTTTTGCGGAGTTCGCCTTTAACCATAGGCATTTTCCTACCGATGTTTATTTTACCTTTGATTCTATCCTGTATAGCCTTAGCTTGAAATGGATATACTAACGCTCTGCCCTCTCATGCTTTTCGCAAGCAGGGCAGGTCATCGTGGTCGTGGAGGAGGGGGATTAAAATTTAATCCACACACCTCAGGTATCATGTATGGCAATCAATTCTGCTTTAAGGAAGGGCTATCTAGAATAAGTTTCTTAAGGAGAAGTAAGGATTACTTGAGTTTAAAATAGAAAGTCAACAAAAGTGAAGATGGAAAGAATTGAAATATGAAACGGATAAGTTTGACAATGGGCTAATATGGGATTATTCGACTCTTCTAAGTCCTATGAAATATAAAAAAATTACACTAATGGAAATCGGAGTTGCTGTTGGTGGGTCAATAGACTATTGGGCTGATTACCTAAAACATCCTGACTCCAAAATTGTTGGTGTAGACTGTAGATTACCAAAGGTTGATTTAATAGATATTAACATGAAAGCCGCGGGGAAAAAAGTTAAGCTGTCACTTTTTTCAACCGAACGCGCGTTCCCCAAAAACGTAGTAATCTATGAATGTAACCAAAATGATAGCCAGAGTTTGAGAGCTATCGCAGAAAAACATGGACCGTTTGATATTATCATCGATGACGCATCTCATCACAAGGCAGAAACAGAAAACTGCTTCAATGTCCTCTTTGACCACGTAAATCTAGGAGGATATTACGTAATTGAAGATTGGAATGTTGGATACAGGTATAGCGAGTCACACTATCAAGGAATGGTTGAAGTAATAACTAATATTGTCAAACATGTACCTCAATTAGGAATAGAAGAAATGAATATTATACTAAAACGGAAAAAAGCAGTAGCGTTTTTTAGAAAAGGGCAATTTTGTACCTAGCTACTCAGAAATATTAGCTTTGGCTAACTTTATTCGCGAACCGCAGTTTTCCTCGCATTAGCGCGCACGCTATTTTCATTTAACAACACTCATGCTGGAACAAGTAATTAGATTCGTCGCATAACCTTTTTCAAGATAATCAAAAAAACATTTTGTTTTTGGTCATTACTGCGCTTACAATTAGGGAAGGTTAAGCTTGAGGCGTTTTTTGGAGAATTATCATTGGTGTAAGCTTAAGTAAAACTTCATTAGGTTAACTAAAATAACACATATCAAATAATCAAAAGTAAGAGACTAGGCGAAATGGCTTGGCAAAATTCCTTGTAGTTCACCCATACTTAGATATTTACGGCGGAGGCGAAAGAGTTTGCCATAACGTAATCAAAACCTTAGCCGCTCACGGTCAAAACGTAGAATTGCTAACTTTTGATTTTGAAGCTGACAGGTATAAAGCGATTGTAGGCGAAGAATTACCTAAAAATGTTACTATTAATTCTCTGGGAAAAAGAATTGAGGTTAAACCACCCTTCACCATTTACAAAAGACACCACAGCTTTGTAAAATTACTCAAACAGTATAGAGACCGCTTGGAATATGATTACTTGTTTTCCACACAATCATCCTCCCCGTTTGAACCTGTTTTCCTAAATAAGGCTAAAAAGAACATTGCGTATGTTCACTTTCCAGAAATACACTTTGATTACGATCACGCCAGCCTAAGGAGGAAAGCTTACCTCTGGCTGTTCAAGAAGTGGGTTGAACAGGGAATAACTAAACTTGACATAGTTTTCTGCAACAGCAACTACACCAGAGAAACGATTGAACGCTACTGGAAAACGTATGGCGTAAAAGACCCCATTGTTGTTTACCCTCCAGTGAACTTGGATGATTTTTGGTGTGATAAGCCGTTATCACAGAGGCGTAAAAGAGTAACATATGTGGCGCGTTTTATTCCAGTGAAAAGGCATGAAATAATGAAAAAGTTAGCCGCTGACTTGCCATCATACGAGTTTGTAAGCGTCGGCGGATTAATTGACGCAGAAAAAGATTGGTTCAACAAATTTTCCCAGAACCTTCCCAAAAATTATACTTTGAAAACTAACTTGCCCGGGGCAGACATGATTAAAATTCTGCATGACTCAAGGGTTTACGTTCATTTGATGGAAGGAGAACACTTCGGCATAGCTCCCATTGAGGGTCTAGCAAGCGGCTGCGTCACATTGGTTCATAATAGCGGAGGAATGAGAGAGTTTATCCCTGAAAAGTTCCGCTGGGAAAACTATGATGACCTGAAAGAAAAAATTGTTAAGTACATGGAATCGGAGAATGAAAGCGCAAGTTGGGAAAATGAACGCAAACAATTATGGAGTAAAATTTCAATTCTAAATCCTGAAACCTTCCAAAATAGCATTTGGTCCCATATACAAACCTTAATCACTTAAAATCAGCGATTTTTTGAAGATATATTATCAAGCAAACTAGTTAAAAACTAAGAAGTGATAAATTTGGGAAAACACGAAGATAATAGGGAGTGTATGAGTCTTTAGCTAAGATCTGGAGCCATAATGGCTGATTGGGGTTGTTAACAATCTCTGGTGTTAACTAATGAAAACACGGCTTTCAATAATTATAATAAATTGGAACGGTAAGAATTGGCTTAAGCAGTGCCTTTCTTCTATTTTAGGTCAAAATTTGAATGAGCCGTTTGAAGTTTTGTTGGTAGATAATGGGTCAGTGGATGGCAGCGTGGCGTACGTGCACGAGAGTTTTCCCAAAGTGAAAATAATCGAATTAGACAGAAACTACGGCTTTGCTGAAGGAAACAATCTTGCGGTGAGAAATGCCGGGGGAGATTATTTAATCTTTGTTAACAATGACACAAAAGCAGAGGAAGAATGGCTCAAAAATCTTGTTCAAGCAGCCGACGTTCACCCTGAATTTCAAATTCTTTGTAGCATTCAACTTCCAAGTCAGAAAGAAAATAGAATTGTTGGCTTGGATGTTTTCGGCGGGGGCCGCGTCAGTCAATTTGAAAGCTTCTCTGCAATAACAGATTCGATATTTGCCAATGGCGGATGCTTCCTAATAAGGAGAAAGTGGATTGAAAATCTTGGCTACCTTTTTGATTCTCACTATTTCTGTTATGCTGAAGACGTCGAATTATCATTAAGGACTATAATGATGGGCGGACGCATAGGATATGTAAGAGACAGCCGGATACAACATTACAAAAGCGGTTCAGCTCCTCCTTCGTTCCCACGTATGTATCTTAATACGCGGAATCTCTTACTAACCTATTACAAACTGTTCACGCCGAATGGTTTTAGGCGCTTTTTTTTGGCTCGCAGCATCCTTTATTCGGTCAATAGCATGTATGCGTTCATGGTTTTTCCTAAGAAATGGCGAAAAAATATTAAAATCGTATCTGGAGTTGTCGGAGGAATATGCGGTTTTCTTCAGGATTTCGGTCGCTATAGAGATTTCCGAGAAGAGTTTCTTAAGCACAGGCTAAGAGAAGATGAATACATCTTCAGAAGGTTGTTTACTAATGGAAGACTTGAGAAACTTTGCAAAAAAATGATTTTAGGCGCTCCTTGAATTAGCCGGCGCCCTCTGCTCCTCCAACCTATTCCCTATTTCACACACAGCTTAGTATCTGAGCAAGAGAATTATTTTTTCGAGTTTTTGCGTTAGAAGAGACGCAGAACTGAAAGAAACGTTATTTGTCAAAATTCTCGTAAAATTGTTTTTGGAGATCATCATCAAATTTAATTTCCTTGCGCACTAAAAGTTTCGGTGTAAAACGGTTTTTACTCTTTTTTTGGCGCTTGCGGGCAGTAACATCCAAATTCTTTTTTTTGTTCGTGTTGCTATTGATTTATTTTTTAGTACGTAAGGATTGAATACAAAACTCATAACAGTATGTCCAAAATCAATGTTTTTTCTATTAAGAAATTCTATATGTTCATTAATCAGCTTAGCTCTTTTAGCCAAATAAAACTCAAACTCTGTGTTTGGTTGCAAACCAGACCAACAATCGGGGGACAATGTGTCCAAGAATTTCGCTAGTAAACCCCCCGCGGTTTGATATACATCAAGCATGAGCAGACAACTCGGTGGCAAAGGATAAAAAAAAGTAGCATCCCCATTACTTTTCCAATCTTTTGGCTTTTCTTCTTTGACAACATATCTCTCATTTGAAAAATATGTCAAGTTACTCGGTTTCCGCATTCCTCTTTCGATAGTAAATTGGTTTGTAGATGTCAATTCAGCATCGCGAGCCCATGCCAAATCTACAACTATTTTCCATGCTTTTTGCAAAATCGATTCAAGCATTATTCCTGATTCGTTATCTGAAAAATTGAACCAATTATCACAAAGAAATTTGATGCTATCAGCATAATCTTGCCACTCCATGTAAAACCGTGTTTTCAAATCTGAATTATTTTCTAGTAAATATTTAATTGATCGCAACACCGGAAGTGCCAAACGCACATCGACATTGCTTTGAGCTAGCCAGCCCTGTATACAGGATATATACCAAGGCACATATTCTAAAGTCAGTGCCCACTTTTGGTACGTATTGAGTGGTGTATCTTGGATTTTTAGATTGCAATCTTCTCCGTATACCTTAGCCAAGTTTGTAATATCCTTAACTTCAAATAAAATAGCTGATGTTTGTACCGTAACTACGTAGGGATTATGCAAAAATATATCTCGATCATCTTCGCATAAATGGTACTTGGCAAGTTTTGAAATTTCCTTTTTAGTAATTTTTTCATCGACTATTAACAGTAAATCAATATCCGATATTCCTGGAGCACTAATACTTCCAAAACTTCCAAACTGATATACAGCTTTTATCCTCTTAGTTCTTGCCGCTTGTTTTAGATAACGATCTAAAGCAGTTTGGTATTCCTGCGAGGTTCTGGTGTAAGGTAAATGCGTAAGTTCCAAGTTTGATATCTTTTTATGTTGAGTATTTTTTACTTTTTTAGAGCACAAATGTTAGACCTCGAACTTTATTTTTCGACCTGTTCCAGCATGCAGTCAGCGAGATTAGCTGCTGCTTGAACAAACGTCCTATCAATTTTCATGGGCAATTGGCTTAGCACCTTACTTTTCCTGTTAGTGGATAACCTTTTTACGATCCAAGGATGCAGTCCGAGATGTGCGGCAGTTCTAGAGAGTGAATCATTTACTCGGTGGTAATGCCACTGTTGCCGAATTTCGGTTGCTTCATCCACTACTTTCCAGATACTTTGAGGTATCGTTTTTCTCGCAATTTCAAACGAATATTTCTTATAGCATTGATAGCCCAAAGCTTGACAGTAGATGGCTGGAAGCAACATAAGCTCAGACAGAAAGCTTTTTGTGGTCCAAGGGTTTTTAGGAACCCAAGATTGTGTTGCACGACCTTTGAACACACGAACGACTCGCCCAAACTGATTGAGACATTCATTAGCTGAATCACGTACCAGAAAGTCAATTTTTACTTGTTTGCCTGTCAGGCTCCTTGCATTCTCAAATACAGCAATAGGAAGGATACATTCGGGATACCAACTTAAGTCATACTCGGTTAGGATAATATGTCCATGATGTTGCAATGGATCAAACCAATATAGATATCCTAACGATCTTCTGTACGCTCTTCGAAATAGCTCTAACTCTGAGCTGCTAGAAAATGTTTGTTTCGCAATAATTATAACTGTATCCAGATCGCTATAATCGTTTACATAATCAAGTGTAGCTAAGCTACCATGTAGCAAGACGGCGCGTGTCCAAAGCTGAAGATATCTCTTTGCATACGATGCAAAATCAAAAACTGGACGCAGATAAGCAAGGTCGTCGTCTCGATAAATAGAGGGGGACACTATCTCATCAATTTTGATGATTCTTGATTGAGTGTCGTTCTTTTCTTCTGAAATTAACCCTTCGAGAATTCCATAGCATTCTGCCAATAGTCCACAAGATTGCGTTATGGATTCTGATCTAGAATTAATATTCTTGTCACAAACTGCTCTTAGACTTTCTGTTACTCCTTCTAGAGTTGCAGGCCAACGCTTGGTCCTGACCACTTTTTCTATCACATGTGCAAGGTCCGCTGGAGTAATATAGTATTGCATTCCAGGTGCACCTGCGTTTAGGAAAAGCGTCAGGCACTCATTTAAGGCCCTTTGCAAACACGCTGTAAATTCAGTTTTTGAATGTAGGCTCATCCTATTTCTTCATCTTCATCGCGCATGCCTTAATCATACTCCATCAACCATAAAAGCGGCTTAAATAAGTTCTCATGTTTACATTCCTCGTTGCGCATTGTTGCCTCTGCTCAGAAACTATCTATATAAACTGGGCTTTCTCATAAATAACAGAAATTAACTAATCTGTACTAAACAAGTGGCACGACCTATGAAAATCGCGATGATACAACCCGCATTATTGAGGCTCGGTGGCGGAGGAAGACAGATTTTGAGTCTGGCAGTCGAACTACAAAAAGCTGGACACGAAGTGGAAATATTTACGACTTTTGTCAGCGAAAGATGTTATCCTGAACTATTGAAGAAGGTAGCGGTGAATGTCGTGCCGAATCCCTTGATTCCATTCAGGCAAAATAGCGAATCATTTATCTCGCGCTCGGCAGCCAGCAAAGAAGTCAATGGTGCTTCTAATCTAAGAGGGTGGTTTCGAAGAATTGTGGGGCGCGAATATTATACAACAGAGCTCCCATCCATGCTTAGCTTAGGAAGAAATATCCCAAAAGGGTTCGACATAATCAACAATCACAACTGTCCTACCGAATGGGCTGCCTTTGTTGCAAAGAAAAGGTTGAAAGCCCCAATAGTATGGATGTGCAACGAGCCGCCGTTCTGGTTTTTCGCCCCAGAACACAAAAAAGGCTTAAGAATGATTAATTGGCCCCTTTTTGAGGTTCTAGATAGAACTGCCGTCGATTACATTGATGAGATCATAGTTTTATCTTCGATCGATGCAGGATATGTTAGAAAAGCTTACGATAGGCCAGCTAAGATTATCAGAACCGGTGTGGACATTGATCTATTTCATAACGCCTCCAAAGAAGAAGTTAGAAGGAAAAATGGTCTTGAAAACGATTTTATTATACTTCAGGTTGGCAACATAGCTCCTGATAAACGACAGGGCGATTCGATAATGGCACTCTATTATCTTTCCAAGAATTATGATAACGTCAAATTGATTATAGTTGGTAACGAAGGTGGTGGTTCGCGGGGAGAATTGATAAGGTTGAGCGAAAAATTAGGCATTAAGGACAAGGTGCTGTTTTGGCATGGTTGTAGTGATGAGGAGCTTGCTGAAGTGTATGCTGCCTGTGACGTATTTGTTTTTCCTGCGCATATAACGTGGGGGTTAGCAGTTATTGAGGCGATGGCTGCTTCGAAACCTGTGATAGTTTCCAAGATGTGCGGGGCGTCTGAGATTATTCAGAGCGGCGTTAACGGAATAGTTATTGATAATACAAACCCTGAAGAGTGGGCAAGACAGATAGAATTGCTAATGAACAACCCGAAGTTGCGCAAAAAACTTGGGGAAAACGCCTATGAATATGTTAGCAAAAATCTATCATGGGAAAAATACGCCAGAAATATGGCAAGAGTGTTTCAACAGGCGATAACAAGTTCCAGAAGAAATTCATGATGAACAATGATGGGCGAAACCATCCCAAAAATCTCTAATGGTGCTTATGAAGAAGTCTTTATAACTGGAGATTCAGCTTAGTTGGCAAATGAACAGGCAATGATAAAGCTAAGATTGGATGTAGATTACCCCTACCCATCGAGGGCTAAAAGTTTTCTATACATAGCTTTGAGAATCAAAAAAAGAAAAGGCAAAGATTACCTGAAAAATGCTCGAATCATTGCTAAGATGGTTAATGAGTCGCCAAAAGAAGTTATGGCTTACTGGTTCTTTACACCCTACACAATCCCAGACAAAAAACTTCTCGATTTGTTAAACCCGGATAGGCATGAGGTAGCTCTGCACGTTGTCAACGACCCCTATCGAGAATGGAAAATCTTAGAAAATGAAACCAACCGAACAGTAAAGTACTACACCATTCATGGAACCGAAGGGTTAATTGCCCAGTTGCTGTGGGGGCGAAAAATTGGGCAAAAGCAAGCTAAGATTCCAAGCGATTTCCCATTAAAATCCTTCCATGATTTTCCTACCAATAGTTTAGAGATGGCACGTTATCGTCATGGTTTAAATGAAACTAAAAAAGTCGAGGAATGGATTAATGAAAATCATGTGTTGGCTATTCATCCTGAGTGGCTCTTTAAGAAGGGAGAAAAAAACCATAGAGGACCATTTTATGATATATTAAAGAGTATTTTAGAAGTGGACAAGGAGCTTGACACTTTACGGATAAGAAAGATGGCTTTCGTCAAAATAGCCCATGACATCAAAGAGTACGAGAAAAACATTGTTCCCACTGATGAGTTCATTGAGAAGATAGGCGAAAGAAACATAGATATTTTCACCTTTCTGGAGAGAAAATGGTGTTGCTCAATCACTAGTCCGTCAAGCAATTGGATAAAAAGCGAAGATAACGTTGGTTTGCTTGAAATAAAAGATTATGAAAGCTGGTGGAGCAACATTGGAAAGAAAACGCGCAACATGGTGCGGCGGGCAGAGAAAAGCGGCATAAAAGTAGCTGTCGTCCAGCCAAGCGAGAAATTCGCTGAAGGCATATGGAAAATATACAATGAAACCCCACTAAGGCAAAAGCGAGCTTTCCCACACTACGGTGAGCCTCTTCAAACAGTCACTAGAAACATGTTTGCAGCCCAAAACTCCACATTCATCGGCGCATTTTTGCAAGAAGAGCTTGTGGGATTCATCCAAATAATCCACGGCGACAACATAGCTATCATTTCTCAGATTCTTTCGATGCAGAAGTACTGGGATAAAGCAGTAAGCAATGTGCTTCTTGCTAAAGCGGTTGAAGTCTGTGCATCCAAAGGCGAGCGGTGGCTTATGTACGGAAGAATAGGTAACCACCCTTCACTGGATAAGTTTAAAGAAAGCAATGGGTTTGTCAAGTTCCCGATAACACGTTACTACGTGCCTATAACATGGAAAGGCAGCGTTGCTATCCGCTTGGGGTTGCACAGGGAGCTTCAAGATGCCTTGCCAGAGCCGTTTAAAGATGCCTTACCACAGTCGCTTAAGGATTTACTTTTTACAGTTTCTAAACTGGGCGAGCAGAAAAAGATACGATTGAAAAATCGCTTAGCAAACAAATAAAAAACTGAACCTGCGGGCGCTAAAGTAGAAGATTGGCAAGGAGATTATTCAGTTCTTGCTTGTTCTTGATGCTTCTAAAAATAGCTTTTCCGTTTGAGTAGACGCGGAAAGAAGCGTCTTGAAAAGTTAATTCAAAAATTATTCCAGCTATGGTATTTTTCAATTGGGCTTTCTTTAAAATACGTGCGATGGCTTCATCCTTCTTATCGTACTTGAAAACTACTATGACGTCTTTTTCTTCACCGCATGTTCCTTCAATTCGGGCCACGTAATCTTCAACGGTCGCCATTAAAGATGTTCGATCTCCTTTAAAACTTCGACGAAACGGTCAATTTCTTCGCGTGTGTTATAAATGTAAAAGCTTGCTCGGTCAGAGGAGTGAAGCTTTAGAATTTGTTGATGCAGTGGCTGTGCGCAATGATAACCGCTTCGTATCATTATTCCGTAATTGTCACAGATAAGTGCAACATCATGTGACGATAAATCTTTAACGCTGAAAGGTATTATGCCACATTTCTTAGAAAGGTCGAGGGAACCATGAATCGTAACTTTACTGCATTCTTGCATGCGTTCAACTGCATACTTCGTTAACTCTTTCTCATGGCTTATTACCTCGTTCATGCCGATAGCTTCGAGATACCTTACGGCTTCTGCTAAACCAACGGCGCCGCCGATGTTAGGTGTGCCTGCTTCAAACTTCCACGGCGGGTCATTCCATATTATGCTGCAGCCTTTGCCTTGGCTAAACTCTACTTCCTTTACCATTTCTCCTCCACCTTGGAATGGCCCCATCTTTTCAAGCAGTTCCATTTTGCCGTAAAGTGCTCCTATACCTGTGGGTCCAAGCATTTTATGTCCAGAAAAAGCCAGAAAATCCATATCCAAATCCTGAACATTAACCGGCAAGTGGGGGACTGATTGTGCGCCATCAACCAGCATCAACGCGCCATTGTCATGTGCAACTTTTGCGATTCGTTTGACATCGTTAATTATTCCTGTAACGTTTGAAACATGGCTTAAGCAGGCAATCTTTGTTTTGCTTGAAAATTTGCTTTCGAAATCATCGTAATCCAATGTGCCGTCGGCATTTATATTGGCGTATTTTATTGTGAAATCCCTTAGTTTAGAGATGATTTCCCAGGGAACAATATTGCTGTGATGCTCCATTAGGGAAACTAAAACTTCGTCGCCCTTGCGTAGGTTGCTTAGCCCCCAAGAATACGCAACTAAGTTGATGGCTTCCGTCGTACCCCTAACAAAAACCAGTTCTGCAGACTCTTTGGCGTTGATGAATTTTGCGATTTTTTCCCGTGACTTCTCATAAAAATCCGTTGCCTCCAATGACAGGGTATGGACTGCTCTGTGCACGTTGCCATTGTGGTTTTCATAGTAGTCGCTTACGGCGTCTATTACTTGGCGTGGTTTCTGGGTGGTTGCTGCATTGTCAAAATAAATTAGGGGGTTGTTATTTATTTGGCGTTTTAATATTGGAAAATCTTGACGAATCGCTTGGATGTCCACGATTACTTCTCTGCCTTCTCTTCCGTCTTTAGCCTCTTAGACAGCATCTTTGCTAGTTCTTCTTCTTCAAGCGCCTGTTTTTCTTCAAAAGTGTGCTCTGCAGGCATCCAGCTGGGTGCGGCAACGCCTTTTTGCTTATAATACAGCCTGATTGCACGTTTTAGCGCCCCTACAGCAAGTACTCCACAGTGGAATTTGACGCTTGGTAATCCACCGATTTCCTCAGTTACTCTCTTCCAAGTTATGTCTTTCCATGCTGCTTCAAGGCTTAAGCCCTTAATCATTTCCGTAACTATGCTGGATGTGGCGATGTTTGCGGCGCAACCGTAACTTTCGAAACTTGCCTTTTCAATTATGTCTTGGTTGCTTATTTTTAGGTAGAATGTTATCATGTCTCCGCAGGCTGGGTTTCCAGCGACTGCTACGACCGTGGCATCTTCCATTTTTCCCAGATTCTTGGGGTTTCTGAATAGATCCATGACTTTTTGGTTGTAAGGTAGTGGTATACGAGACATTTTTAATCAACTCCTGTTGAGCCAACTATTCCTCTTATTCGGTTCACAGCTGATGGTAACACTTTCAAGACGTAAGCTATATCTTCTTCTGTTAAGTACCGCGTAGTTTTCATGAGAATGCTGCCGTGCGCTTCACTGAATCTGCGGCCAATTGCGACAAGAACGTGGCTTGGCTGAAGCAGTCTTCGGCTGCATGCGCTGCCGCTGGAAACGTAAACGCCTTTGAGGCTTAACTCGATGGTCAATGCTTCACCTTCAGCGCGTAGAATGCTGATGTTTGCGTTGTCTGGTGAGTGCTTATCGCCTCTTGGACCGTTAAAGCGCAGGTCATCCAGTTCACTAAATATGCCGTCAACAAGCATGTCCCTCAGGGTCCGCATTTTGGCGGTGTTTGCTTCGAAGTTTTGGAATGCAAGCTCCGAAGCTTTTGTGAAGCCAACGATTAATGGGGTGTTTTCGACTCCTGGCCAAAGTTTCTGTGTTCCAATTTGCCCTTCAAGGATGCGTTCCATGTTTATGCCGTCTCGCAGGTACATTGCTCCCATGCCGCGTGGACCTTGAATCTTGTAGCTGCTGAGTGTGGCTAAGTCCACGTTTAGGTTTTGTACGTTAAAGGGGATTCTGCCATAGGCGTCTGACGCGTCTGTGTGGAAGAGTGTTTGTGGATTTTTTGCTTTAACAATGTCGACGGCTTCTTTAATCGGTTGTATCGTGCCGATTTCGTTGTTTACGGCCGCAATGCTGACAAGTATGGTCTCATTGTCGACTGCATCTTTGAGTTTTTCAAGGTTAATGAAGCCTTCTTGGCTTACCGGGATTTTTGTGGTTGTGAAACCGAACTTCTGCATCATCTCAGCAACCTGCAACACGTTGACTGGTTCAATTTCGGATATGACGATTTTTTTGCCCTTGCTTTTTTGCGCAAAGCACGTACCCATGATGGCTAGGTTGTTGGCTTCTGTTTCGCCTGGGGTGAAGGTGATTTCTTCCAGGATTTTTGCGCCTATGGTCTTGCTGATTTTCTGGAAACAATTCATTATTACTTCGAAGGCTTCCCAGCCTGGCTTATGCGTAAGCGTCGGGTTGCCGTAAGCTTTCTGGTTAAAGTAGGGCAACATAGCATCCACTACTTCTTGGGGAACTATGCTGGAGTTCTCGTTGTCAAGGTAAACTTCATGTTTTATACCTTCATGCAGTTTAAGGAGTTCTTTCACGTTTTCAACCATACAATATCCTCCCGTTTTAAAGGATAATATAATTCATCACCTTGCTATTATTTACTTCATATAGAAAAACGTAGCTGAAAAAACAATTTTCACTACGGCTAATTCTATTAATCAGCTCGTTCAATAAGTGATGAATTAACTATTAACGGCGAGTTTAAAGTTGAAGATTGCAGAGTTGCCCGTGCCAGAACAAGTCAAGGAAATACTGATTAACCAGGGGATTGTGGAGCTGTTTCCGCCTCAAGAAGAAACCATACTGGCAGGAGTGCTAGACGGCAAAAACATCGTTTTAGCAAGCCCAACTGCATCGGGTAAAACGTTGATTGCTGAACTCTGCGCTCTCAAGCATGTGCTGGAGAAAAACGGCAAAGTAATTTACCTCTCGCCGCTCCGCGCGTTGGCAAGCGAAAAGTTTGAGGAATTCAGAAAATACTCATCTATCCGGAAGGCGGACGGCAGAAAAGTCAGTGTGGGCATCAGCACAGGCGACTTTGACACTGCTGACACATGGCTTGAGCGCTATGACATAATAATTACAACGAATGAGAAGGCAGATTCGCTTCTGCGGCACCGTGCCAAATGGATGGACGACATCTCGCTGGTGGTTGCGGATGAGATTCACCTTTTAAACGATGCGGGACGCGGTCCAACCCTTGAAGTGGTGCTTGCAAGGCTGTTGCAGGTTAATCCTGACATTCAGGTTTTAGCGTTAAGCGCAACCATAAACAACGTGGATGAAATCGCATCGTGGTTAAAAGCCGGCTACGTTGTGACTGAGTGGCGCCCAGTCTCGCTTAAGGAAGGCGTGATTTTGAACGAGGAAATCCAGTACAAGGATGGCGACGCAAGAAAAATAGAAAAGAAAACACGCTATCCCACAGTAAACCTGGTTTTAAACACGCTGAAGACTGGTGGGCAAGCCCTCGTTTTTGCTTCAACAAGAAAAAACTCCGTTTCAGCCGCAAAAACCATTGCTCAACACACAAGCGAAGTCTTATCCAAGCCTATGAAGCGAACGCTGGAACATGAAGCAGAAAAAATCCTGTCTGCAGGCGAGCGGACCCAAATCAGCGAAACCCTCGCTGGGCTTGTTCGGTGCGGCACGGCTTTTCATCATGCCGGCTTAGCAGGAGTCCACCGTAAGCTGATTGAGGACTCGTTTAAGGAGGGAAAAATCAAAGTGTTGACCGCCACGCCCACGTTAGCGTTCGGTGTTAATCTTCCAGCGCGAACGGTTATTATTCAGGATTACAGGCGTTTTGAGCCAGGCTACGGCAACTACCCCATCAGCGTGTTGGAGTATAAGCAGATGGCGGGCAGGGCTGGAAGACCAAAATACGACAAGGTAGGCGAATCAATCCTTATCGCCAAAACCTCGGATGAAGCGGACTATTTGATGGAAGGCTACGTTTTGGCTAAGCCTGAGCGGATTTGGTCTAGGCTGGGGGTTGAAAAAATAATCCGAGGACACGTGCTGGCAACGGTTGCTTCAGATTTTGCGCATTCCGAACAGGGGATTTACGAGTTCTTCGGCAAAACCTTCTACGCTTACCAGTACGACGTGAAAGCAATCAAAGGCATCATCGGCAAAATCTTAGAGTACCTCTATGAAGAAAAAATGATTGATTATAGCGGAGACAACCTCTACGCCACAAAATTCGGGAAACGAGTAAGTGAACTCTACATTGACCCGCTCTCCGGAGTCGTAATCCGAGACGCCTTAAAAAACAAGCCCGCTTCCTTGACAGATTTCGGCATGCTCCATTTAGTCTCTCACACGCCAGACATGGGACCCGTTATGAGACCATACGCAAGAGAATGCGATTTGTTGGCGGTTGAGCTTGAAAAACGAAGAGACGAGTTGTTCACTGAGGTTCCAAACGAGTGGGATGACCACTTTTCGTACGAGGAGTTTCTTGGCGAAATCAAAACGGCGCTGGTGATGAATAACTGGATTGAAGAAGTGAGCGAGGAAAAACTGATTGAACAATTTAGCGTCCAGCCTGGCGACTTGTATCGGACTATCGAGAATGCGAAGTGGCTCCTTCATGCCATCGACGAGTTAGCTTCACTTTTCGGAGAAAAAGAAGTTTTACCACTCACTAATGAATTGGTTGAGCGGGTTTCTAAAGGCACAAAGAAAGAGCTGCTGCCCATTGTCCATCTGGAAGGGGTTGGCAGAGTCCGCGGACGCATAATGTATAACGCAGGATACCACAACATCGAAGACATAAAGCGCGCGTCAATCGAGGACTTGACTAATTTGCCGCTTGTGGGTCCAAGGTTGGCTAAGAAAATTAAGGAGCAAGTCGGCGGCTTCGTGAAAAAGGACACATGGGAAAAGCTCGGCAGTGAGCAGGAATTTAAGCAGAAGGCACTGGGTGATTTTTAGGGTTTAAACTCTGTAATAGTTGGATAGTAAAGTAGAGCGAGCGGTCCGATTGGGCGAAAAAGCAAACATGAGAGAGCACTCAGGTTTTGGCTGGTTTATATTTTTCCTATCCCGATACTATTAAGCTATTGGACCCCAACATCCTAAAACAGTTTTTCTCTTTATGGTAACCATTACCTACTATTTGAGAAAGCCCTTAGTAAGCACTTATAGCCTTTTATGGTACAATGTGATATGTGATAATGGTACACTATTAGATTGTTATTGTACATTCATTATATATTTTTGTACATTAAGTCCAACCAACTCTCTTATCTTCAACTCATACATTTACACTCACACATTCACTCTCATTCTCACTCTCTCGCTCATACAATTGATTAACTTGTGTTCAACAAACTCCCCTAAATTTAACCCTTATAGAGGCATTAGTTAATTGACTAATTGCCATTATCAAGGTAATTGACTTGAACATCTTGAACAAGAACAATAGCGATTGCGCTTTCACTTAAAGACTTACTTTAAGAAATCTTAGTGGATAACTCTACTCAAAATACAGAAGCTTTAACTCGCAGCATAAAAAATTTTTTTATAAATCAAATTTATGTGTAGAGATTAAACAAGAAGATATATATACCTGATCTTATACTTTAGATTACGATGATTAAGATATGCCAAGAGAACCTTCACAGAATTTAGATTCAACTGTTATATTCATAGGAGGAAAGAAAACAACAGTTGGGGATGTCCAGAAATCATACGCAACAACTGGCTTTCTGAGTAAAGCTTCAGCTATGCGAGTTGTACAGGTTCTGTTCAATGCTAAAGAACCAATGACTAGAAAACAGATAGCGGAACAAGCAAAACTTTCAGAGGGATACAGTGTTGATGTGTTAAACAACTTAATTCAGTACAACTATGTTGTAACATTTCATATAGCGAAAAGAAAACTGTTATTCTATGCATTAACAGAAAAAGGCTACAATGCTTTCGCAAGCAAAAGTGAAGGCGTCATTGAGAAATAACAGTTACCTACTCAGAAAGGAAGCATTAACCGAATATCAATCAAAGTAACTGGGAATGGGCATGGCAAGGGGGCGTAAGCCAACCCTGAGAGCGGTTCAACGAATCCCTCAGAGCCAAACTTCTTCTAAACCCTTTACCATGTCCACCAAGTTATCTTCTCAATACTTAACTTGTTTGGTACCTAATATACCTTCGCTCAGTTTTAACGCGCTTTCTTTATTTTCAAGGTCTTTCCATCAACAGAGGCAACCAAAACGTCTCCTTTTGCCCACTGTAATTGTTCAACCGCGTTTTTCGGCAAGACAATGGTATATTTCCCGTATTCAATACCTTTTTTCTCGCTAGTCTTTTGCCATTGGAGCTTCGTTTTTGGCACCTGATTACTTTATCATCTTTTCGGATATTTTAACCATTAGGTACCAACCACTGAGCCATTGAGGGTGGGGTTTTATTAGGTGCCAAATAGCACATTGGGTACCAATTAGGTACCAAAATTCATTTATGAGATGGTATACGTTATATCTGATTAATACACGATGAACTGCAAATACAAAAAAAGCAACAAAAATCACCGATTTAGCTATCTTATGGGAAATAAACGATAAAGAACTAAAAGAAATTGAGGCATCAATAAGTCATGCTTAAGAAAAATGGAAACCGCAAAAAACCCAATTAAAAGTTTTTGCCTCAGTTTTTTGCGAATTTTTCTGCTTGTTTAATTGCCGTGCCCAAATAGTTCTTGGGGTTTAATGCGTTGTCTATTTCTTTTTCGCTAAGTTTGCTGCTTACGAATTTGTCCCCGAGGAGAACTTGCTTGAAATCGCGTTTTTCCACTGCACTTTGAATTGTCAGTTTTCTCAGTAACTCGTGTGCTTCCTGCCTGTTCACGCCTTTCTTTGTCAACGCCATCATTACGGCTTCCGACATGGCGCGTCCCTGCGTCAACGATAGGTTCTGCAGCATCCGCTGGCTATCGACCCGCAGGTTAGCAACAATATTGCACATTAAGCTGAGCATGTAGTCAAGAAGAATATTTGATTCTGGCAGAATGAACCGCTCAGCCGAGGACTGAGTTAAATCTCGTTCATGCCACGTAATCATATCTTCCAATGCGGGAGTGCTGAGGCTTCGCACGATTCGGGCTAAACCGCAAACGCGTTCGCATGTTTCAGGGTTCTGTTTATGCGGCATCGTGGAGCTGCCGACCTGCTTGTCCGCTTCAAACGCCTCAGAGAGCTCGCCGATTTCGGGTCTTTGCAGTTCCCGTATCTCGGTTGCAAAATTCTCCAGCGAAGAAGCAACCATCGCGTAGATGCATACAAGTTCAGCGTAACGGTCTCTCTGAACAATCTGCGTCGATATCTCGGCTGCATGAAGACCAAGCCGTTTCATCACAAGCTCCTGAATCTGCTCGGCATGCTCGCCTAAACCGGCTTGCGTACCCACTGCGCCGCTTATTTTTCCGACTAAGACACGTTTTTTGCATTCGTTTAACCGTTCAAGGTGCCTGTTAACCTCGTAGCCCCAAACCGCAAACTTAAAGCCCAAGGTAATCGGCAGGGCGTGTTGCCCGTGGGTTCTGCCAATCATCATCGTTCCTTTATACTGAGCCGCTTGCTTCTTCAAAATTTCCTTCAAATCAGATAGCTTTTCCTCGATGAGCCCTAAAGCATCCTTCAGCTGCAAGGCGTTAGCAGTGTCCACGATGTCGTAGCTTGTTGCGCCCAAATGCACGTAGGCGCCGCTTGACCCACAAACCTCCGAGAGCGCACGAACAAGCGAGGCAATATCATGCTTTATCTCTTTTTCAATAGCTTTCACACGTTCAACCTTAACGTGCTTGGTGGAAGCCATAGCGGCGATTTTTTCCGCATCTTTCATTGGAATATCGCCCACTTCAGCATGCGCTAAAGCCAAGGCAGCTTCAACATCAAGGAGTTTCTGAACTCGGGTTTCTTCTTCGAAGATTTTTAGCATCTCTGGCGTTCCATAACGGCCAGTATCTATAGGTAAGATGGGCAAGTTAGTGTTTCCTCAAAGGATAAGGATATACACATTAAAGATTAATGTTTTTCAGTAAAAAAATGAAATTTGCTTATTTTTAATTCAATAAACGGTTCAACAAACTTAAAAGACAATGAGAGCGCCTTTGGCGAACGATGCCTTCGCAAGAAAATATTTTCTTCCAATTCCAGAGCTAAATTGTACGTTAAAAATTAGTCGTCGCCTGTTTAAACGGTATATGTGATTGGTAAAAAAAATAAATATATGAACTGTACTAAAATAACTTGGCGTTAATTTGAATCATAGACTTGATGAGGTTCGAGAAGCTATAATTCACTTTGAGCTGTATAGATGTTTGAAAAATATCTTACCCACAGAACTATTTGAGGAAATAAGGTTTGTAAGCGTAGAACCAGAAGTACCAGTTTGTGGCAAGGCAGCAGATTTAGTAGTTAACGCTACCGTTAATGGTTTAGCATGTAAATTTTTGGTTATTGAAATCAAGAAAAAAACGAAAAACGGATTAAAAATATTCGATACTGACGCAGAAAATCAAGCCAAAGGATACGCCAAGAAATTACCTGCTTTATACTATTCTATCACTGATGGTCATGGATTGCGTTTGTTTAGAACTGCAAATGATGAATTTCTAGGAAATTATTTATTTCATATTAATGAGAATAACACTAAGCGATTTCTAAATGACTTGGTTATGTTACATTCACAAGGAAATGCTTCAGTCAAGTTATCATTTCCACTAATCAAAGACCCTAGCGAAGCAATAGAAAAAGAAAGCGATGGCGTAACAAAAAGCCTTATTGAGCTTTTAAACGAAGTATCTGACAAAGGAACAATCCAAGTTGAGCAGCATGGAAAAAATAAATGGTTGAACATAAGAGCTAAACGTATCCTAACGTTAGAGCTAAATGAAAAGAACTGTCTCACAATTTGGTTTAATGCGCTTAAGGACATAATTACCCCTAGCCAAATCGATAATATGATGATTGATTTATCAAAAATTCCGGGGTTTCAATTAATGAGCGATAGATTACCAATTGGTAATCGTTCTTTTACCCCAATTTATATCAAAAATATTGCAACAGAAGAGCCTGATTTAAGCAAGTTAAAAGAAGGTTTACGACATTGGTTAATTCAGTTAGATGAACAATTAGCTAAACTGCCTTGATGAAAAGAAACAATTGGTTAAGTCAGCTGCAAATCGGGATTTATATCATCTAGTCAACGCAGATTGGTCGCTATCGTTTAGAATCCAAAGGTGCCTAAACAATTAAAGATTAATGTTTTACTAATGCTAATGATGAAACATACAAAGGGCTTTGGTGTGTATTAGTATGAAGGTAACTGTTGCAGTGTTGGATAAGCAGCGAAATAACGTGGTTGGACAGGTTCTTGAATTACTTCAGGCGCTCGGTGATGTGCGGACTTCAAATTTTGGGTTAGTTTCCCCAAAGAAGAGTCTATTAGACAAAAACCCTGACATCATGAGCAGGCAAGGCTTAGCTTCATCAACTATAGTTGGCTATGTTTCCTCGAAACCTAAGCCCTCGGGCGGTTATGAGTTTTTACAGTTGGATGATGTAGCCCTTGTTTTTGAAGGCAGAGTCTACTTCCAGATACCAAAAACCGCTGTCATGGAACAGGTTGCCAAGGAACCGCTCCATTGCGAAGCGTTCCTGCAAACGCTAATCGCGAACGCGGATGGCGATTATTCGTTTCTGATGCTAAAAGACGGCTGGGTTGCTGCTGGAAGAGACCCAGTAGGAGTTCAACCGCTCTATTATGGCGAAAACCAAAGCGTTGCCGCCGTTGCTACAAACCGCAAAGCCCTCTGGAAACTGGGAATAGAAAACCCCATATCTTTTCCGCCTGGCAACATAGCTTTTGTGAATCGTGAAGGCTTCCAGTTCAAACCCGTCAAAACGCTGACTTTTGCAGCACCTACGCCGATAACGTTGGATGAGGCAGCAAAGAGGCTTCAAGCGCTGCTTGAAGAATCAATCCGCAGGCGCACACATGACGTGAAGGAGGTTGCGGTCGCGTTTTCAGGAGGATTAGACAGCAGCATAGTGGCTTATTTGGCAAGTAAGCTTGGAGTGAAAGTTAACTTGCTTCACGTAAGCATGGAAAACCAAGCGGAAACCGAAGAAGCAATTGAGGCATCAGACCAGTTAAATCTGCCCCTACAGGTGCATTTATTCAAGGATTCTGACGTGGAAAAAACCTTGCCCAAAACAGTAGAGCTAATCGAGGAGCCCGACCCCGTTAAAGCCAGCGTCGGCTTGCCGTTTTATTGGGCAGCAGAAAAAGCGGCTGAAGCAGGCTTCCGCGTGATGTTGGCTGGGCAAGGGGCGGATGAACTGTTCGGAGGCTACCAACGCTACGTCACCGAGTACTGCAAAGAGGGAAACGAAAAAGTCAGAAAAACAATGTTCAACGACGTCGTTAGAATTCATGAAAGCAACCTTGAACGCGACCTCAAAATCACAGGTTTCCATGATGTGGAACTGCGTTTACCGTTTGCATCATTTGAGCTTGCAGAGTTTGCGTTAAGCTTACCCCTTGAGTGCAAAATGGAGCAGAAACCAGACACCCTAAGAAAGCTTGTGCTGCGAAAAGTGGCGTTGAACGCTGGCATGCCAAGCGTGTTGGTGGATAAACCTAAGAAAGCGGTGCAGTACTCTACAGGCATAAACAATGCCATAAAACGGGTAGCGAAAAAACAGGGTAAAACAGTCAATGAATACATTAGTGGGCTTTTTGAGGAATCAAAATGCTGAGCTCCTTGGTCTATTCTGTGGGTAACTGCGTTATTATTGGTCTGTTGCCCCTATCTTGTCAAAAAATGTCACCTAACGGTATTATACCAAGAGGTACAATTCGCCTTTTTCGCATTTCAGCCTAAACCCAAAAAAAGCCCTAAAAATGAAAAACAACCCAAAACAAACCCTGCATAAAACTGACCACCTGCAGAACTACCCTACTATTTGTGGCAAAATCCACCAACAAAATGCATAAACAACCCCCCAAGAACCCCTCCTCCTTACTATTTACTACAAAATTCAACTAGTAAATAGCGGAAGAACACGGGTTAGGGCGTTAACCTGGCTCTGTCACGCGGGTACAGCGTTACTTCCCTGATGTTCTTTTTCCCAGTTAAAATCATCGTTAACCGCTCAAGCCCAATGGCCCACCCAGCATGAGGCGGCATTCCGTAATCGAAGGCTTGAAGATGATGCTTGAACGATTCAGGGTTCAACCCTTTCTCCTGTAGTCTTTGGATTAGCTGGTCTTTTTGGGAAATTCTTGTTCCACCCGACACCAGTTCTATGTACCGCCACATTAAATCGAAGCCTTCGCAGAGTTCAGGCTTGTCCTCACGCGGTTTAATGTAGAAAGCCTTTGCATGCGTTGGCCAATCAGTTATGAAATAGAAGAATGGGTAGAGCTTGCCCAATTCCCTGAAGGCTTCCGTGGGAATATCTTCGCCCCAAGGAATCGTTACGCCCTGCTTTTTGAGGTCATCAAGAACTTGGTCGTAGGTTAAACGTTTGAACGGAACCTCTGGGACTTCAAACTTGTATTTGAGTACAGACAGCTCATTAGCGCACTTCTCCCTTACGATAGTGCATGTATGGTGGATAACTTGTTCGAGGAGTTGCATGACGTCTTGAGCGTTCGCAAAAGCCTCTTCAATGTCAACGGAGACGAACTCGCTTAGGTGTCTGCGAGTGTGTGATTCTTCTGCCCTAAAGAAAGGTCCAACCTCAAAGACTTTCTCAAAGCTTAACGTTAATTCTTCCTTGTAGAGCTGTGGGCTCTGCGCAAGGTACGCTTTTTGACCAAAATAATCGACGGTGAACAGTTCTGCTCCACCTTCAGTTGCCGAAGCAATAATCCGTGGCGTGTGAACTTCCAAAAAACCTTTCTGGAATAGAAAACTTCGTATTGCTTCAAGAGCGGTATGCTGGATTTTGAAGACGGCTAAATTTTTTTCTTGACAAAGATCCAGCGCTCTTGCGTCTAAGCGTGCTTCTATGTTGGCTGGCGTTTTCCCCGTAATATCAATGGGAAGTTGAGATGCGGCTTCGCTTAAGATTTTGATTTCAACAGGGATTACTTCGACGCCTCTTGGAGTCATGTTTGTTTTTTTAACCGTTCCCCTAACTGCTAAACAAAATCTTTTCTGTAAAAGGTCTGACTTGCCTAAAACTTCAGGCGCTATTCTTTTTTTAGGAATGGTTATTTGGATTGTTCCTTCTCGGTCTTGAAGAATAATAAAACGGATTCCGCCTAGGTCGCGGATTTCTTGAACCCAGCCGAAAAGAGTAACTTCTTGACCGTCTGTTTGCGGTGTCACGTTACAGGTATAGTGGGTTCTAATCCATCCATCAATCGAGTCCAAGTTCATTTTTGTTCGCCAATCCTTAATCTGCGATTTCTACGCGTAAGGACATTTTACGTACTTTACTGGCGATTTCCTTTAAAGCCTTAAGGTCAAAAGGCAACTGTGCGCCACGTTTCCGCTTCAGGATAACTCTGGTTTCAGTGGTTCCATCTGGAAGCCAAATCGTGTTGATTGTTAGTATGCTGAAGGGTATGAATAAGTCTTCTAGGAATTTGCGGTCATCAACCCCATACTCTAATACGCGAACATTTTTGCCTGTTTCATCGCCTAGGGCTTTGATGATCTTGCCACTGTAACCTAAAAGTCTTGGAACATCTCCGTGACCAACGATGATGGCTAAAGTTTTTTCTGCCTCAATTGCTTTGTAGAAACAGACATTTTGCAGGGAAGGATATTTCTCTTCTAAAGAAAGCAGCAAACGGGCTATTTTCAGGTCTATCTGACTGATTTCGCCAGATTTTACTTTAGCTGAACATTTTTGGCATAGAATGCCGCTTTTTAAGCAGAAACTGCATAGTTCCGTTTTCATTTATGTGTCGTTTTCCTGCAAATAGGAGTTTAGCTATTGCCCGGTTCCTCTCATCAACGTTATTTCTATTGTGCTCACGTTAATCGGTGAGTCGCCTTCTTCTTGCAGTACTAGCTGATCTGTTCCGATGCCTATTTTTTTGATTTTTACGTCTGGGAGGAATCTGTGCCTAACAACTTCGGCTACATCAATTGCTCGGCTGATGGATCTTCCCCGCGCTTTTATGCTTACTTCTTTTGCTCCGCCATGAAAGAAAGTGATGCATGCGAGTACATAGTTCATTACTGGTTTTTTTCCGATTAAGACAGCGTTGGCATCAGTCACGTCTTCGCTTCACTCCTAGTTTACTTTTTAAGTGGCTTCACTAAAGCCTTTTTTAAAAATAAATACATTGTGGTATCGATTTAATGTTCTGTCTAGGCGCTTGCAAATTGGCTGCCGCTCGTTGCTGTTCGCCATTTTTGATTATCTAATGCCCACAGTTTATTTCAAAATACACACGCTTACACGCTCTTCTTTGGTACTGTAAAAAACTTAAAACCTATTTACGAAACCAAATTTAAGATTCTTGCAAATAAGGAAGCCCTAAAATGTTAGGGGCGTTTGCTTTTTGGTAGATCGCCATATTGTTTTTAGCGGGTTTGGTAACACCAAATTCTTAAGCAACCTCATTATTGTAAACTTTAACTTAAAAAAACATCACATAAGTGACCAATTTGGAGCCATTAACTAAACGTTCAATTCAACTCTTAAAAACTCTCTATGAGAAAGGGAAATCCACAAACACCTATACGTTGAGGGTTAAGCAAGACGAGTTATCAAGCCAATTGGGAGTAAGTAGGCAAGCGTTAAATGTGCACTTGCGCAAACTAAAAAATCGAGGCTACATTCGAACTGGCAGAGGCTTCATAGATGTTACGGATAAAGGATTAAATGCTCTCGGTGTATCTACTACTCCAGCCTTTATTCTGCTCAAGGTTTCACCAATTAAGCGAATACATGTTTATGATCAAATTCGTGAACTCGCCGTTTCCAGAGCTTTCCGCATTGCCGGCGAAGTAGATGCATTAATAATCGTTGAGCGCGACAACTTAGACGAAGTTTTAAAGAAACTCTATGGCATAGACGGAATCGAAGACACACGTTCTTATGTCACGATTGAGGAAATTAGATAGGGTCAGTTTTGGATTTATCTGAGTATGAAGCGAAACAAGAGCTCTCAAAGCATAATATTTCTGTACCAAACGGCGCATTGATTGCTAAGTCCACCCAAACAGCTCAGGTGCTCGCTCACCTTAAGTCACCTTACATGATGAAAGTGCAAGTTTTAGTTGGCGAAAGAGGAAAAGCAGGAGGAATCATATCTGCCAAATCTGAAAAAGAAGCAGAAGAAGCCTCTTGGTTAAGGAGCTTTGACTTAAGGATTAGCTTTTCCTGCAAATAGCAAAGTTTAGACAAAAGGTATATTTGATACTTAACCATCAAAGACTTAGCCCAAAATGGACGGTTAACAAAAAAATGCCAATATTAGATCCAGTTAAAAAGGCAATAGCACAAAAGCACAGGTTATACATGAAAATCTGCAGAGACTGCGGCGCACGCAACGCTGAAACCGCAGTGAAATGCAGAAAATGCAAAGGCAAGAACCTGCGCTGGAAGAAACGAGAAATAGTAAAGTAAAATAAAGTCCCAGAGTTTATTCTTGTTTTACTTTTATGCACAGTCGGAAACGAGTGTATCGCCGTTCAAGTCGTTGCCGCTGGTTTAATAAATCTATTTTTTACAGCGTTTTTATCAGCGTTTCCATGTTGAAAAATGTGTTGGCACAGCCGTTCTTTAGCAACGGAACAGATTGCCAGGCCATGCCCATACTGCTCAATTTTTCGCCAGACATAATCACTTCTGGACCGCATGCGACGCCCACGACACCCTCGTACTTCTTCTGCTTCAAAATATTAGGCATACAAGAACCCCCGGATAAAACGTAGACGTCGTACCCTTTTTCTTTGGCAATTTGTTCCGCCTTGTTGACAAAACAGTCTGGTGAGCAATGAGCACAAACGTAAGAGGTCAAGTTCGGATCAAAAACGGCTTGGCATTGACTATCCATGTATTTCCTACAGCAGTGGGGAAGGAACAGAGCCCTTTTTTTGGTCTGCAGAAACTCCTGTTTTTGAGTCAAATTCAAAGTTTGCATCTTGAGGAGGTCTTGAATTAGCACCACGGCGTCTTGAACGTTAAGTCCTGTAACTTCCTGAATTCTGAATTTTCTGATTAATTCCTGTAAGGTTTTCTCAAAAACCTTCTGCATGCCCATTTGGTTGCCGACAATGGCGAGTTCTATGAAAAAGTGTTGGGGAGCCTTTGAAATGTCGAAAGTAAACTTATAGGGCATAATTCAAGATGAATAAAGAGGCAAGCTTAAAAAGAATATCTTTTACAACGCGTATGGACGGCAATTTTGTTTAGCGCACTGCCTTGTTCCAGTATTATGTGATGTGGTGGCTAAAATCTGCTTTCTGGTGTGGATCTGATGTGTGGAATGTGTAATTTGAAAAAATAGAGGTAAAATTAAAAGAAAATGGGGCGATAGCAGAAATTAACACAAACCAATCAGATAAGCAGCAAACTAGAGCGCGAGTACTTTGCTTAGATAGATAATTTTATTATTAGAATGCGCTATCTGGAGAAGGCAGAAAGGTGAATGTTTGAAAGCTACTGCTTTTGCTTACGGAAAAAAGATTTGCAGTTTGGCGTTGACTTTCAATTCTCTTCTCAGCGTTGTTTCAGTTTTGGGTGTTTTGGAGGGGTTCTATTCTGCAAAGTATCATTGGAAACCTTATCCGCCGTATCTTATTGACGGCTCCTTCTTTTGGTTTGCGGTTTTGGCTGCAATGTGCAACATTTATTTTGCCGTGAGGATTGGTAGGGTGAAAACAGGGAGGTTGTGGTTTCATCATTATGTTTATGGGTTTGTCCTGTTTGTCTTAGCGTGTAGTTTGCTTTTGTTGTTTGGTTCCATTTCTTTTTTCGGTATATTTGTTGGGAACGGATATAGTTCTGCGGTTAATGCTGGACGCTTCTTTGCTTTGGGCGCTTTAACTTTGTTCATAGACGATTTTGCTGATGTTTCGAAGAGATTGACGTTTTTTCTGAGGCTGGTTCGGTCGAAGATTTATAGAGTTCGAGGAGCGATTCGCGTTGTCCAGTGTGCTTTAGGTTTAATATCCTTCTACATTTTCTTGTGTGTTAGCCTCTCGACTTCACTGCTGCAGGGAAGTAACCAGATGGGTAATTTGGTTTTGGCTGGAACTTTGTTAGTGACGAGTCTCGCTTCTCTGGAAAGTTTATATAAGAAAATATGGCAGCATTCAGCGCACGCGGGCGTTATCTTTTAAGTTTTTAAAAGCGTTCACCTGTGGCAAAAAACGAAGCCTAAAAAGGAAAAGAGTAACCACGAAATCCTGCAATCAGCAGGCTCTGGAACTAGAGAACTTTTATGAGCGTTTCCATATTAAAAATGGTGTTTGCACAGCCATTCTTTAACAACGGTATAGCTTGCCCAGCCACATTCATACTGTTCAAAAGTGGCCCCAGCACTTTCATTTCTTCTCCGCACGCAATTCCCACCACGCCTTCGTAATGTGTATTCTTCAGAATGTTGGGAATGCAGGAACCGCCTGGCACCACGTAAACGTCATATCCTTTTTTTCGAGCTAAGTAGTCAGACTGGCTAACTTGGCAGTCTTCTGAACAGTGGGAGCACGAGTAGGACGGGATATTTGCGTCAAAAACTGCTTTGCAGCGGCCGTCTAAGTATTTTCTTGTGCAGTGAGGCAGAAAAAGAGCTCTTTTCTTGGTCTGCAAGAATTTGCCTCGCTCTATCATGTTTACTGCTTGTAAATCAATTAGATCTTGAAGCAAAACTAAGGAATCAGAAAGATTTAGTCCAGTGGCTTCTTGTATTCTAAACTTTAAAATAATTTCTTGTAATTTTTTAATTAATGTTTTATGCATGCCCTTCTGGTAACTCACCGTCGCAATTTCACTGAAGAAGAAACGCGGGACCTTTGAAAGATCAAAAGTAAATTTATAGGGCATATATTTATTTATGCTACTATGATGCTTAAAAAAATAACTGTGTCTGTGTGAGAATTTACATGGTTATTTTTTGGTTATTTTTTCTCCATGTTCAAGCCTAACAAATCTTTAATGGCTTTAAGTTCTTCTTGGAGTTGCTTTATTTCCGCTTCAAGGTCGCTGGCTTTTGATTCTGCATCTTTCTTGGCGTTCTCCAAGCTAACCCACAATTCAGGCTCTGAATCAAGTGTTCCTAGTTTCTGCTGTAGATCGGCTAAATTTTGTTTAAGCCCTAACTGTATTTCCCAAAGTTTTTCAATTAACTCTTTTATTTTTGGCGCTTCTGAAGTTTTTTTGTTGGACTTAGCCATCTGTCTAAACACTTTGCTTGAAATGAAAAATAAGAAAAGGTGGCTATTAAATGCTTATTTCAAACATTAACCGTTCAACAAGTTCTTTGTACCTGTTCCGAATAGTAACCTCAGTCACCTGCGCAATCTCGGCGATTTCCCTCTGAGTCTTCCGCTCACCAGTCAAAACAGACGCGACGTAACTTGCTGCCGCCGCAATTCCGGTTGGTCCTCTGCCTGATGTGAGTTTAAGTTCTTTTGCTGCGGCTAAGATTTTGTGGGCGATTTCTTCAACTTTTCCCTGCATCGTCAGTTGATTAGAAAACTTTGTTATGTACTGGCTTGGCCTAAGCGGTGGAATTGAATAGTTTAGTTCTCTGATTAAGAAACGGTAGCTTCTGCCGACTTCTTTCTTGTTTACACTTGAAGACTGAGCAATTTCATCTAAAGTTCGAGGTAAGGCACATTGCCTGCATGCCAAGTAAATCGCTGCCGAAGTAACACCCTGAATTGACCTGCCTCGGATCAGGCGCTCTTTTACTGCTTTTCGATAAATTACTGAGGCTGTCTCAAGAATGTTTTTTGGAAGGTTCAAGTTATTCGAAATCTTTGTTATTTCAGAAAGTGCAAATGCCAAGTTGCGTTCTGTGGCGTCTGAAACTCTGATGCGCCTCTGCCATTTTCTGAGACGATAAACCTGCGCTTTCTGCCCGGGTGAGAGACTTTTACCATAAATGTCTCGATCATGCCAATCGATGGTTGTTGATAAACCTTTATCATGGATTGTGTATGTTAAGGGTGCTCCAACTCTGGTTCGCTTTGACCTTTGCTCGTCGTCGAAGGCTCTCCATTCTGGTCCTCGGTCAGCTATTTTTGCTGCTACTACGAAACCGCAGTCCATGCATACTATTTCGGCGCATTCATAATCGCGCATAAGTCGGGTGCTGCCACATTCAGGGCATGATTGTATTTTTACAGGTTCTGTTTTTGCAGATTGATCTGTCTCTTCATGTAACTTGCTATCTCTAATCATTCATTTCTACTCCGTATCGTTTTCGAGAGAAGCAAGTACACCGGTTTATTCACTATTTTAGCGGGTTCCCTAACAGTTGGTTTAACGACCGCATAGGGCGCAGACACTGGACCTATAATATCAAAAACTTTACCGATAACGTTTAAGTTTTCATCAACAACTTCTGAACCAATTTTAGGAGCTTTTTCAGTTTTAACAATAATGTTTTTTGACGGAGTTAACGCCCGCACTCTGCCCAATTTTTGCAAACGCGCCATTCCCCTCTCGAAAAACATGTAGGAGACCGTAGGAGCTTATTTAAAGCTTTCTAAAGTCTTTATAGGCAGAAAGATTAGACTGGCATTTTATAGTCGAAAGCTTCTTAAATAAGAAGTGTGGATAAGACTGTGCCTTAAAAGGGTGAGGCTAATATGTCTAAACCATTCTATGTAAAATATGAAGTACCGAAAGAAATCGTAGATGCAGCCTATGAAGCCCTAACAATTGCTTCTAAATCAGGAGTAGTTAGGAAAGGAACAAACGAGGCAACAAAAGCTGTTGAGCGATCTCAAGCAAAACTTGTCGTGATAGCTGAAGATGTTGATCCACCAGAAGTGGTGGCGCATTTACCGCTTCTCTGCGAAGAAAGAAAGATTCCCTACGTGTTCGTTCCAAATAAAGAAAAACTAGGCAACGCAATAGGCATAGATGTTCCATGCGCCGCAGCATGTATTCTCAAGGAAGGAGAAGCCGTAGGATTAATCAAAGAAATTGTCACTCGGATTGATCAGGTTAAACGAGGATCTCAGTAATGAGTAAAGAAGCAGCAGAAGAGCTTACTCCATCAGAAGTTATCCAAGTCATAGGCCGCACAGGCGTCACAGGCGAAATTACACAGGTTCGAGTGCGCATCATGGAAGGAAAAGATAAAGGCAGAATCATAACACGCAACGTCAAAGGACCAGTCCGCGTTCAAGATATTCTTATGCTGCGGGAAACAGAAAGAGAAGCAAAGAAAATTACGAGATAAACTGTTGAGGAGAAATTGTCATGCCAAAATCAAGAAAATGTTCTTTCTGCGGTGCTGATTTTCCAGCTGGCACAGGCATGATGTACGTTAAGAACGACGGATCAATTTTATGGTATGATTCTGGCAAATGCAAGAAAAGCTCACTGCAATTCAAACGGGATGCACGTAAACTAAAGTGGACCAAGTACTTCGGTAAAGAAGAGAAAGGCAAAGGTTAAAACCAAAGTCCTTTTCAGTTCCAACCCATTTTTTCATATTTTATTAATTTTGTTATTCGCTTTTTTACTTAAAGCTTATCTTTTGGTCATTTTAATCTAAAATTTAGGTGCCCAATTTGCCCCTTTTTCGTACAAAGAAAGAAGCTTTCAAATGGTTAACGTCAAGCAAAAAAACTATTGATGTCAGAAAGGGCAATCCATACCGTGGGGAGGTTGCTGTTTATCTATCAGGGCGGAAGGTTCTGCGAATGAGGATTGTTAAGAGGGAAACGGGAAGACTTAGCGAAGTTGTGCGGTCAGATAATTACAGGCTGGTTATTCCTTCTGCTTTGGTCATTGATGATGCTCTTGTTTATCTGCGAGGGCTTTATGATGGTTACGATGGCGTTTTTACCGCTTATTATATTGCACCGTTAAAGAGTTAATCTTTTAGCCATTCTAATTTGCGATTACGTTAAAATAAATGATTAAATTAGAATTATAGTAAGATATATTTTCCGTTTTTAGTAGAAAAAATAAGAAAAACGTAACGCTTAAATACGCTGCTAATGATTTGTTCATCATCATAATGAGGAATTAAAAATGGAAAAATTAAGCGGCTGTTACACTGCGCTAATAACCCCTATGACTCGTGATCGCCAAGTCGATTACGAAGGCTTACGTCAACTGGTAGATTTCCAAATGAAAGAAGGCGTAAAAGGCATACTCGCCGTGGGCACAACCGGCGAAAGCCCAACCTTAGACTGGAATGAACACAACAAGGTAATCGAAAAAATTCACGAATACGCAGGAACAAAAATCTTAACTATAGCTGGAACAGGAAGCAACTCAACGCAGGAAGCCATCGAGGGCACAGAACACGCCCAGCACTTAGGCATAAAATGTGTTCTGCTTGTAGACCCATACTATAACGGGCCAAGTTCACTGGAGATACGCAGGGAATACGTTGAACCAATCGCAAGGCAGTTCCCTGAAGTCCAATTAATCCCATACATTATTCCAGGCAGGACAGGGACCCAGCTTTACCCGCAGGATCTTGCAGTTCTCCACCAGCAATACCCAAACGTCCGCTGCGTAAAGGAAGCTACTGGGGACTTGAAAAACATGGAGCTAACGCGCAAACTTTGCGGTGAAGACTTTGACATCCTCTCAGGAGACGACGACAAAACACTGGCAATGATGATTTCACCCGATATTGATGCAAGTGGCGTAATCTCAGTTACATCAAACGTTGCACCTCGCGCTGTAGCTGCCATGGTACACTACGTTCTTGACGGTAACCAAGAAGAAGCTTCCAGAATCGCCCAAGCACTGCAACCGCTCTTTGGCATAGTCACTGTGAAAACACAAGAGCAAACACCTTACGGCACAGTAGCATGTAAAGCCAGAAATCCCTTAGCTTACAAGACGTTGATGAACGTGTTAGGCATGCCGTCTGGTCCATGCAGGCAGCCTCTGGGAAAAATGACCCGCAACGGCTTAGAGGTAGTCCTCACAAACGTTAGAAAAGTGTATGAGAATAACCATGAAATCCTTCAGCCCATAGCAGACTACTTCAACGTAGACTTGAAAGAGAGGTTATACAACGAAAGGTATCTGGATGGACTCTTCTATGCTTAAAATATGTGTAGCAGGCGCCGCAGGCAGAATGGGCATTGCTATCATCAATGAAGCTACCTCAAAAGGGCACCAAATAGTTGGTGCAATCGAGGCTCCAAATAATCCATGCATAGGCAAAACCTTGCGGGAACTTGGCATCACCAATTCTGATATAAAAATTCTGAGTTCCGACAGAATAAGCGAAGCGTTACGTGACGCTGATGTTTACGTTAGCTTCACAATGCCCGCTGCTGAAGTGATTAACATACCCCTCGTCGCTAACCTTGGCAAACGCATAATCCTTGGCACTACAGGTTTCACTCCAGAGCAAGACCGCCAAGTGGTAAACGCCATGTCAGGCAAAGTTCCAGCAGTGTTTTCACCGAATTATTCCGTTGGAGTCAACATACTGTTCAAGCTGGCAGAAGCATTGCAAGCATTCCCAAAGGAATACGACTTCAGCATAAACGAAATCCATCATACTGGCAAAAAGGATGCGCCAAGCGGAACGGCGAAGAAGCTCGGTGAAATTGTCGCTAATACCCGCGGTTATACAAAAATCGTTTATGGAAGAGAAGGCATAAGCCCACGGCAGCCTGGCGAACTTGAAATAACAGCCTTAAGAGCAGGAGGCGTCCCAGGAATCCATGACTTAATCGTGGCAGGACCATACGAGATGCTGCGCATAGAGCACACTGCTTTATCACGTAACGTTTTTGCTCAAGGCGCAGTTTACGCAGCAGAATGGTTAAACAAGCAGAATCAGCCTGAAGTCTTCAGCATGGCTGACGTTCTAGGCTTATCTTAGCGGTGAAACATGTTGGCTATCAGGGTTGTTATCAAGTTCGGAGGCGCTGACCTATCGTCAGGTGAAAAAATAAAACAAGCAGCACGGCTTATAGCGGAAGCGCCTTTCAAAGAAATTGTTGTTGTAGTTTCAGCTATGAGCAAAATGACTGATAGCCTAATCCAAACGGTTTCTCAAATAGGCGTTCCCGACGCTGAGTGGGCGGAGATAATATCTATAGGTGAACGAACAAGTGCCCGAATCTTTTGCGCAGCACTCAGAGCCCAAGGCTTAAACGCTAAATTATTCGACCCAGCATACGAGAACTGGCCCATCATAACTGACTCAAACTTTCTCCACGCTAAACCCATTTTGGAAAAAACTCAAGCTTTAACCGAGCAATTCGTCAAACCCTTACTAGGTACTGTTATCCCTGTTGTGTGTGGTTTCCTTGGAAAGGATTCGCAGGGTAGAGTCACTACTCTGGGAAGAGGCGGAAGCGATACAACAGCGCTATTACTAGCCAACTGTATATCCGCAGACGAAATCATTCTGGTGAAGGAGACAAGCGGAGTGCTCTCAGCAGACCCAAAAGTAGTTTCAGACGCAAGACTACTCAACAAGTTGGAAATTCACGAAATGTTTGATTTGGCACAAGGCGGAGCAAAAATCGTCAAGGCTGAAGCCCTAAAATACAAACTTCCGAATCAAGCCCTCAGAATAGTTGACTTTGCCTCAGGCGACCTTGCTTGTGGCGGCACAGAAATCACAGGATCTTTCAACCAGAATTCGGCTGAAATCTTGACACAGGAAGGTTTGATTGCCATAAGTATAGTTTGCAACGTTAACGCAGAAAATATCAGAGACATTTTCTCAGTGCTTAGCAAAAAACCAGTTTACGGTGTCAGCTCTGGAAGAAAATCAGTGACAATCTTCACCGCAGACAGCGGTGTCGCTCAAGTTCTAAACAAACTTCATGGCATAAAAGGTTCCAAGGCGATAACTCATAGGGAAAACGTTGCCATGCTCCAAGTTAGCAATCCTGTCTTCATTGATTCACCTGGAGGCATAGCAAGGATCTCCACTGCTTTAAGCCAAGCTGGAATTAACATCATTGAGGTTACGACGAGTAAGGCAACCATTAACGTTTTTATCGAGGAAAGCCAAATCAAAAGAGCAAAGGAAGCAATAGAAAATGTCGTATAAGCGTAAAGTAGCAATATTAGGTGCAACCGGAGCCGTTGGACAACGGTTCATTCAACTCTTAGAGGGGCATCCCTGGTTCCAAATTGAGGTGCTTGCTGCTTCAGAGCGGTCAGCAGGCAAAAAATACAGGGATGCATGCAACTGGGTTATGGAGTCAAACTTGCCTGAAGAGATTGCTGAAATGCCCGTAGCAAACGCTGATGTTGTGTCAGTGGAGAAGGCAGGCAACGTGGATTTGGTGTTTTCGTCTCTTCCAGGAGACTTGGCAGGTCCAGTTGAAGCCGAATTTGCAGCGCTTTACCCGGTTTTCAGCAAGGCAAACGCGCACCGCATGGAAAAAGATGTTCCTTTAATCATTCCAGAGATTAACCCTGATCATGTTGATTTAATTAAGATTCAACAGAAGTTGCGAGGTTGGAAAGGTTTCATAACGACTGATCCTAACTGCAGCACCATCCAACTTGCAATTACGCTAAAGCCTTTGATGAAATTTGGCTTAAAGCAAATTATTGTCTCCACCATGCAGGCGCTTAGCGGAGCAGGATACCCAGGTGTTGCATCATTAGACATAATTGATAATGTGGTTCCTTTCATCTCAGGCGAAGAAGAGAAAATGGAAGCCGAAGCCCTAAAGATACTTGGCGCCTTCAACGGCATAACTGTCCAGAACGCTGATTTCAAGCTTAGCGCAAGCTGCAACAGAGTCAACGTAAAGGATGGACATTTAGAATCAGTTTTCATCAAGCTTGCAGAAGACCCATTGATAGAAGAAATAGAAAATGCCTTTGCCAACTTTAGCGGCGAACCGCAAAAACTCAAATTGCCCTCTGCTCCGGAAAATCCAATCGTGGTTCGGTATGAGAAAAACAGGCCTCAGCCACGTTTTGACCGAGATACAGGCTGCGGCATGAGCGTTGTAGTTGGCAGAATCCGTAAGGACCCAATTATGACTTTCAAGTACATGTGTCTTGGGCACAACACGGTTCGTGGCGGTGCAGGCGCAGGCATTCTGAGCGCTGAGCTCTTTGTAGCTAAAGGTTTAGCTTAACTGCCGCTCAAACAATAACACATTGAGTCTGGTGTAAACAAGATGGTTAAAAGAAAACTTCGGGAACCCTTAGAAGATCGAAAAGGCAGCTTGTTTTTCGATGGCTTTTCAGTTAAAGAGTTAGCTGAAAAATACGATACTCCCTTGTACGTGGTGAGCGAGAAACGCATCAGAGATAATTATGATCGACTTCATGACGCCTTAATCCGCAGTTACAAGCACGTGAGGGTCTATTATGCCGCAAAAGCCAACTCAAACCTTACAGTGCTAAAAATTCTCCAGTCACAAGGAGCATACTTAGACACTGTCAGCCCAGGCGAAGTGTTCATGGGCTTAATCAGCGGGTACACACAAGAACGCATGATGTTCACTGGAACCAGCGTCAGAAATGACGAGTTAAAAGTTCTAGCAGACGCCAACATCACGGTAAACATTGATTCTCAATCAGAGCTAGATAGGCTACTAAAGATTGCAGTGCCGCTGACATTGTCGGTTCGTGTTAACCCAGAAATCGGCGCAGGCCATCACAGCCACTGCATAACCGCCGGTCCAGACTCAAAGTTCGGTTTAACAGAAGAAGACGCGCTAAAGGCTTATGCGACCGCTAAGAAGGCAAGGGTCGAACGATTTGGCATTCACATGCACATTGGCTCGGGCATTCTTGACGTAGAACCTTACGTTTTAGCAGTGGATAAACTGTTGAGCATAGCCAATCGGGTTCATGATGAAATAGGCATAGAATTTGAATTCATCGATATCGGCGGCGGCTTTGGAGTTCCTTACAAACCAGAGGACCAAGAATTCGATTTGGCAACGTTCGTCTCGAAAGTGGCGGCGCCGTTCAAGGGTAAGGTTGCTGAATATGGTCTCGGTAAACCCTTTTTGTGCGTTGAACCAGGCAGATACTTAGTGGGCGACGCAAGTATCCTCCTAACAACCGTTAACACTGTTAAGATTACGCCTTCAAAGAAATTCGTCGGTGTCGATGCAGGCTTCAACACACTGATACGGCCAACGATGTACGGTTCCTACCATCCAATACTAGTCGCAAACAAGCTTGCAGCAGTGAATAAGGAAACTTATGATGTGGTGGGTCCAATCTGCGAGTCAGGCGACGCCTTAGCCAAAGACAGAGCGTTGCCGCTGGTTGATGAAGGTGATTTACTGGCGGTTTTGAACGCTGGAGCATACGGCTTTAGCATGAGTTCACAATACAACGCAAGGCCGCGAGCTGCAGAAGTCATGATTAGGCAGGGCAAACCCGTGGTGATTAGGGAACGAGAGCAACTTGATAATTTAACGTCGGGTCAGCGGATGGCAGAGTGACTTTGATGCGTTTCTGGAAGATGCATGGTTTAGGCAACGACTACATAGTGATCGACAACAGAGAAGAGAAAATTAGCGGTAAGCAAGCTGCAGAATTAGCTAAGAGGCTTTGTGAGCGGCGCTTTTCAGTTGGAGCAGATGGTCTTTTGCTGGCTTCTAACTCTAAATTGGGTGATGTTAAGATGCGGATTTACAACGCTGACGGCAGCGAAGCAGAAATGTGCGGCAACGGGATAAGGTGTTTTGCCAAGTACTGCTATGAAAATGGCGTCGTTAAGAAGAACGAGTTTTCAGTTGAGACTCTGTCTGGAATAAAGAATGTCTTGTTAACCCTGCGTCATGGGGAAGTTAGCGCTGTCAAGGTGGACATGGGCTCGCCAAACTGGGAAAAAAGCTCCCTTCCTATGGTCGGGCAAGGCGCATGCATTAACGAGAACTTAGGCGTTGACGGTGAGGTCTACAAGGTAACATGTCTTTCAATGGGTAATCCGCACTGCATAATATTCGTTGACAAAGTAGACGATTTTCCAGTTGAACAAATCGGTCGAAAAATTGAGAATCATAAGGCTTTTCTGAAAAGAACCAATGTCGGCTTCGTTCAAGTCCTAAACCCCCACGAGTTGAAACTTCGCGTTTGGGAAAGGGGCTGCGGAGAAACTTTAGCGTGCGGTACAGGAGCCTGCGCTGCTGTGGCTGCTGCAAACAAACTTGGAAAAGTAGAAAGCAAAGTTACTGTTCACATGTTGGGCGGTGATTTGCAGGTTGAGGTGGCTAAAAGCTTGTTTTTGAGCGGGGCAGCTGAAAAAGTTTTTGAGGGCAAGCTGTTCAAAGAGGTATAAAAATGACGTTTGAATATGCTGATAGAATAAAACGGTTACCACCTTATCTGTTTGCTGAAATAGAAAAAATTATTAAGGAAAAAAAATCGCAAGGCATAGATTTAATTCCACTGAGTATAGGTGATCCAGACTTTCCGCCCCCAAGATTTATCATTGAAGCGATAAAGGAAGAAGTCGCGAACCCGAAGAATCATAATTACTCTTTCAGCCAGGGCGAACCCGACTTCCGAGACGCAGTTGTAGGCTGGTACAAGAAACGATTCAACGTTGACCTGCAACATGACCAAGTGGTTGCGCTTTTAGGCTCCAAGGAAGGCATAGCAAACATAGCTCGAGCCTTCATAAACCCAGGCGACAAAGTTCTCGTTCCTGACCCAGCTTATCCAGTGTACGCTAACGGGAGCACAATCCTCTGTGATGGCACAACAGTGCCGTTGCCGTTGCTTGAGGTAAACGGCTTCAAGCCAGATTTTCAAGCGGTAAATCCGAAAAACATCAAAATGATGTTTCTCAATTACCCCAACAACCCAACCGCGGCCACAGTCGACAAAGGATTCCTCAAGGAAGCCGTTGATTTCGCCAAAAGCAGCAATATAATTCTCTGCTACGACAACGCCTACTCAGAAATCACTTACGACGGCTACCGCGCACCCAGCATACTGGAGGTTGATGGTGCCATGGATGTTGCCATCGAGTTTCACTCGCTATCAAAAACTTTCAACATGACAGGCGACCGCATTGCCTTCGCCGTTGGAAACAAGCAGCTCGTCACTGGATTAACCAAGGTCAAGTCACAAATCGATTCTGGACCGCCAGTTTACATTCAAAAAGTAGCGGTCAAGGCCCTTCAAAGCTACAAGAACAATGAACCGCCGGATTTCTTGAAAAAAAACAACCAAGTTTACCGAGAGAGGCGGGATGTGTTCATTGAACGATTGTGCTCATTAGGCTTCAAATGCATTAAACCAAAAGCCACCTTCTATCTTTGGCTAAACTGCAACTCCGATTCGATGGAGTTCACGACTAAACTGTTGAATGTTGGAGTGGTGGTCACGCCAGGGGTTGGTTTTGGTGAATGCGGAGAAAATCATGTTCGATTTGCCCTGACTCAACCGAAGGAAAAGATAGAGGAAGCTTGTGACAGGATTGAAAGTGTTTTCAAGTAGCTATTGAACACTTATTTGCTCTTGATAAAAAGGAAAAGTAACTGCAGGTTTCTATGCTGAGAGGAAACCTCCGTCAACAACTATCAAGGTTCCATTAACATAACTCGACAAATCGCTTGCCAGAACTAACGCCATCCGCGCAATTTCATCAGGTTTTCCCATTCTTCCCAGCGGCGTTCTCATGTTGTACTCTATGCCTGACATTATCACGTTCGGTTTGAACTTCATTGCCTCTTTTGCCACGTTCTTAGTGCCTGACGTCCATATTCCACCTGGAACAAGAACGTTTATCCTGAAACCATGTTTGCCGTATTCGCTGGCTAAGGCTCTTGAAAGCACCATAACCCCCGCCTTGCTAATGTCATAATGAGAAAGCCCCTCTTTCAAAGGCATCACAGCCTCGATTGAGCCCATATTGATGATTATTCCACCTTTTTTGAGTCTGCTTCTTATCATGTGCTGGCACATCCAAAAAACCGAGTTCAAATTGACATCCATCACATTTTTTAAGAACGCAGCATCAACATCCAAAAAGGACCTGTCAGGATAAATCCCCGCATTGTTCACCAGTATTTCTGGTTCTTTTCCTTCCAGTTTCCGCCAAAGAACATCTATCTCCTCCTGGCTGGAAAGATTGATTTTGTGTATACTTATTTCCGTGTTAAACTGTCTGAGATCTTCTTTTACGTTGTTTAGTCGTTCTTCGTTCACATCGACAAGTTCCAAATTGGCGCCAGCCTCAGCATACCTATACGCAATAGCTTCTCCAATGCCTGTTCCAGAACCCGTTATCAGTGCTGTCTTGTTTTTTAGAGAAACAAGTTCTAACAGCGGTGTCTTATCTTTCTTAGCTTTCTCTTTCATCAAAGAAAATACACCCACATTACTTTACACAAAACAAAAATGACCTGCTGCGAATATAAGGTTAAGCTTCACCCCATCGAATGAGGGAAGCGCACATGCCTGTTAGCCGAGTAATACTGTATATATTCATATCTGCTTATTTTATATAAGTTAAAGTGTGTATATATGTAGTTGAGGGATGGTATGGAACGAAGGGTTATGTCTCTTGGCAGATCTTCTCTGGTAATTTCTCTTCCCAAAAATTGGATGCAGCTAAACGAATTGAATAAAGGTGACGTTGTCACATTCGCTATTCAACGCGACCGCTCTTTGGTTATTTATCCTGGCGTGAAGAAAAAGATAGAGACGAAAGAGACAACGCTTCGCATTGACCCAAATGAAGACGAGTTGCAGATTACGATGAAAATAGTGGGCTGCTACCTAAACGGATACAGCGGAATCACCCTTATCTCAGAAAAAGTTTTTTCCGTCCCGCAGATAAAGGCAATCCGCAAGACCGCAGGAATGTTGTACATGAGAATTATGGAGTCCAACGCTAAAGGTGTTTTTGTTCAAACCTTAATGGATGAAACTAAGGCGGATCTAAAGCAAACTGTACAGCGAATGCATCTGATCTCTCAGTCAATCGGGGAGGATGCGGTTAAATCGCTGAAAAGCAAAGACATAGCATTGGCAAAAGCTGTTTTCTCCCTTGACGATGATGTGTACCATTTCGCCTATTTCCTTATTCGAGTGCTCCGCAATGCCGCCCAAGACTCCGTTTTGGCCAATGAGTTTCGTATCGACCCGTTGGAATGTATGGATTATCAGACTCTGGTCTACATGATGCGGGACGTAGCAGACAATTCATCGGACATAGCGCGGCACGTAATAATGTTAGACGGGATTAAACAGAACATTCCGGAGAACATATTGGAGCTAATGTTCATTGCAGGAAATGAAGCTGTGAATTTATACGTAAAGGCAGTGGACACTTTCTTTTCGAAGGATGTCTCGAAATCAGTTGAGTTACTTAGGCAACGTCAAGAAATAGCGAAGTTGGACCAGGAAATAGCCGCTAGAGCATTCGCAGAAAAACAAAAAAGTGAGCAGTTGGTTTGTGCAATCTGTTCCGTTAGGGATGACATAAAAAGAATTGCGGACTGTGCCGCAAATATAGCTGAGATTGCGATAAATCGCGCGTTTAGTGTGTCTGCTTAGGATTTTTTGCGGGTGGATAGCTCAAAGTCAGCGTCATCTTGGCAGGGAATAGGTCTTTCTGCAACAGTTTTCGTGCAAGTGGCAGATCAGTGTTGAAGTTGTATACTTCTTTTCCGTTGTCTCGTGCGTCGCGTAGAATCTCTTTTTCAAGTTTGTGTTTTAGATCTCCAACTGTGAGTGCTCCGATTGTGAAGATTCCAGGCAGCATTTCTCGCATATCGTCTTTTAATTCTATTCCTTCTACTCCGAATGGTGGTACTGCGTTTATGTCAATTAGGACCTTCATGGTTTTGACGTCATTCAGCATTTCTTTGTCTATGATGCGAACGCCCATTACTCCTGCGCACATCACTACGTCGGCTTTCTTTATGATCTCAATTTTCGAAGCTGGAGTTGGAGCGAAGATGCCTTCGACCTGAACGCCGTGATCCTTTGCTAGAAGTTTAGCTATGCCTTCAGCGTGTTCTTTTCCGTCAACGCGTTTCGGATTAATGCTGGCAATTGTTACATTGCATCCCATCTTAGCCAAGAGAACTGCAGCTATTTGTCCTACAGCACCTGTTCCGAAGATAGCGACAGTTTTAGTTTTCAATTCGCCAAGCTTGCTTGTCTCGAGAGCATTTTCAGCTTTTGCTACCATTGCAGCGGCAGTTGTATATGCACCAGCGGGGTCAACGATTATACTTGCTTTGAATGGGGGAAACATCGAATCCTTCATAACTTCAAAGACTTGTTCGGCTCTTTCAGCGTTTTTCCCTCCGATTAGAAAGCAGGTGTGCTTAACAGCCTTTGGTCCTCTGGAGAGTAAAGCATCTAGCACTAAACTTTTGGCGTCTTCTGGAATGATGTTCTCGTAAGGAACGACAGCGTTGTATCCGGCATCATAGGCCATGCAGATGTCAAATGGACTCGCTTTAACGTCGGTGTCAAGGTAGAACAGCAGGTACGGTGCATTTTCAGTTGCTTTTCCGATAACGGGCTTAACCTGGATCTGCATTGATTGGAGCCAGTTTTCCACTTCTTGTGAAGAGGGAGTTTCAACCTGAGTTGAGATTATCTTTGTGGAGAGTTTCGCGATTTCAACTTTGGCGTTGACTGATTCTAGCAGTTGCTTAATTCCCGTAACGTGTTCCGGGCTGCAAATGTGCAGGCATGTTATCTCGTTTTTGTTCTTGATTTCTCTTGCGCGCTCCATAATACCCATGACGATCCAGCTTTCTCTTATTGAGAAATTGACTTCGTTTTCTTGTTCTTCTATTTCGGATTGTAAACTCTGTCCGTATCCAACGAGGTAGTCTCTCTCTGTGAAATCGCCGTTTTTTTGTTTGCTTAGGGTTTCTATGTTACTGATTATTTTGTCTCTTAATGCTATTTTTTCGTCAAAAGCAGATTCAAGATAGGTTTTGGCGTTACTGTCAATGTCAACGGGGAAGAAAGGAATGCTGCTTTTTTGGAACACATTGGCTAAGGTGTTATCTTCAAAGAATTCTTTTTGAGATCGATTGCCTAGTTCTTCCGTGCCGAAGTCTATATTTACTTTGGCAACCAGATTCTCGACAAATTTGTAAAAGCCGATCGATGGTTTTTGAAGAGCTTGGAGATTATTTGGCGTTGCAGCTGAAGATTTTTCGAAAAGCTGAAAAGGTTCATTGTATTCTTTCTCTTGTATCATTACAGTTAAGGTCTTGTTTTCCAGCGGCTTTACTTCAAGTACATTCATAATTTTTTACCTCCTTATTGTTAGTCTTACATGAATAGCAGTGGAAAATATATACTTAGTCGAAATATCTTATATGCAGATATATACGGTATATACAATTTGGCTATTGTAAACCGCTTTTTTCATAGAATTCTTCGGGAAAAGTCGGCGAGAGCATCAGTCTGGTCTTGACTTTCTGTCTGCCGTCTTTCGAGTGAGGTTTCCTAAGCACAGTGTCATTGTATTTTTCAATTTCACGAGCTTCTTCAGCTAATCTCGCGGATGCTTGAGCTATCTCATGCGCGCAGGCGACTAAGGGGATGTACTTTTCGCTCTCTTTCTCCATGAAGCATGCTTGTGTGTCTATCTCTGCAATTTTCTCTGCCATGCCGTAAGCAGCCATTGCTTTCGCTTTTGCATAAGGATTGCTAAAAGGTGCATTGTCTCGTATGGCATTCATGTCTATTACCAATCTGGGCAATGTTGGAGTCTGATTGGTTTCAAGCGAATAAATCACTTTGTCAATTTCTTGTTGAACGATCCTGTAAACGCCGGTGATCGCAAGCATTTTGTTGATGTTTGAGTTGAAAATAGCCATCTCAATGGGATCCAAGAATTCTTTTCTGGCACCGATTAAAGGGTCACCGGTAATGATTATGTAGCCCAATCCTTGACTTTCCATTTCTGCTTTTGCCCGTTTTGCCGGAGAATCGGAGATCACAATGCCTGGCTTACCGCTTTTTGAAATTTGCTCTCTAGCCTTTGCGGGTCCGGGCAAGGCTGTATTGGGTGATATTGTGACAAAAACGTCTGGGTTGAATTCTAAAATTTTGGGGAACGCTTCTTCAACGTCTTCGAGGTTCATTTTTGATCCTGTAGTGACTGTTCGAACTTTGATGTCTTTTCGGTCAGCCAATTCGTCGAGCAGAAGTTCAAGATTTGGTGATGTCCCAATGTTACCACACTTAAAAATTCCGATTTTTTTGATTTGTTGTTGTTCCAATTTTGCTCACTCTATAACTGATTATGCGGGTTTGATTTTTAAGATTAACGTATCAAACGATTTTAATAATGATTAATAAACAAATCTTTTGTAATTTTTTTATCCATTGAGCTAAATTGTGCACTGCAAGCCTAAGACAGTTTAAATGACCACACAATTGTTTAATAACTTAGTCTTGTAGTTATCAACTTAAAGAAGGCAGGGTAATGGCGCTAAACGAAACTCTAGAAAAACTCTCAAACGCCTGCGGAGTAACAGGCAGAGAAGGCGAAGTCAGAGAATTAATGATTCAACTCATGAAACCTTACGCAGACGAAATAATTGTTGATAAACTTGAAAACGTAATAGCCATCAAAAAAGGAAAATTCGCGGCTCCAAAAATCATGCTTGCAGCTCATATGGATGAAGTCGGCTTAATGGTAAAAACTATCACTAAAGATGGCTTTCTGCAATTCACTAAAATGGGCGGAATAGACGACCGCATCTTACCCGCACAAAAAGTCACAGTTTTCTCAAGAAAAAGTACCTTCCTAGGCATAATCGGTTCAAAACCGCCTCACATCCAGAAAGAAGAGGAGCGGAAAAAAATCACGGCTTTCGATGAGCTTTTCATCGACATCGGAGCCAAAAGTAGAGAAGATGCTATTGCATTAGGCGTTGCAGTCGGCGATCCAGTGGGCTTTGATATAAAATATGTTCCGTTAGGCAGGGATGTTGTTATGGGCAAAGCTTTTGATAACCGAGCTGGCTGTGTCGCAATGGTTGAAGCCCTCAAATTAATGGAAAAAACTGATTGTACAGTTTGTGCCGTGGGCACTGTTCAGGAAGAAGTAGGTTTGCGAGGTGCAGCAACAGCGGCTTTCGGTGTTGACCCCGATTTAGCAATCGTACTCGACGTAACTATAGCCGGTGACGTTCCTGGCGTAAGAGAATTTGACACAACCGTCAAGATGGGTGAAGGTCCAGCGCTCACAATTTCCGATTCTGGCTTGATTACTCACCCTAGGATTTTACGTTGGCTTTTAGACACGGCTGAAGAAGAAAAAATTCCCTTCCAACTTGAAACAGGATTAATGGGTTCAACCGACGCCGCAAGAATTTCCATAACGAGGCAGGGCATTCCAAGCGGCAACATATCCGTACCCACAAGATACATTCACAGTCCAGTAGCCATGCTAAACCTAAAAGACATAGAGAACTCAGCTAAACTTACTGTTGCTGCAATACAAAGAATTTCAAAATACTTCTAAACTTTCTCCTTGCAGTATGCTGCATGAGCGAAAGTATTTTTAAACAAACATTCTTCTTATTCTATGTGGCTTAATTTATGAGCACGGCGGAGAAATTTGCTGGAAAATTCGAGTTTTTAGAACATACAGCTGATGTTTACATTCGAGCGCATGGCCAAACAATGGAGGAAGCCTACGAAAACGCCGCGCTTGCAATGTTTGAAGTTATGACAGACACTGATAAAATCACCCAGATGCAAGAGGAAACATTAGAGGTTGAAGCTGAAGACCAATATGCGCTGCTTTATAATTGGCTTGAAGCGTTGCTTGTAAAATTTGAAACAGAAAATATGCTGTACTCAAAATTCCAGATAACAAACTGGGAAGAAACAGATGAAAACTTCAAATTCAAAGCGAAAATTTGGGGTGAAAAATTTGACCCTAAAAAGCATCCGCAGAGGGTCGGTGTTAAGGCAGTAACTTACCATAGAATGGTGATAATAAGGGAAAGAGATCGCGTTGTGTTAGAGTTCATTTTGGATATTTAGACTAGCTTTAGCTTCTTTAGTTCTGCCACCATCTTGTCAACTATTGGTTCTGGCGGTTGATCCAGGCTTGTGGTGTTTGAAGTGACGAAGGGCACTTTTTTCTCCTTAAAGTACTCTAAGAGCGGTCTTGTCTGGTCTTTGTAGACCTTCAGTCGTTCCCTTATAACTTCAGGGTTGTCATCTGACCGTTGGTATAAGGGTCCTCCGCATTTGTCACAGACGCCTTCAACTTTTGGCTTTAAGAAACGAATGTTATAAACGCCTCCGCAGTTACGGCATATTCGGCGTGAAGACAGGCGTTCAATGATAATCCAGTCAGGAACATTCAGCAGTAGTATGACGTCAATTTTAGTAATAGAATCTAAGATTTTGGCTTGTTCAAGGGTTCTTGGGTAGCCATCCAAAATAAAGCCTTTTTCTTTCGGAATTTTGCTTAAGCGTTGCTTTAGTACTTCTACAACAACTTCGTCTGGAACAAGAAGCCCCTTTTCTACGTAACCCCTAACTTTTCTGCCTAACTCGGAATCTTCCTTCATTAATTCACGGAAAATATCGCCGGTCGCTATGACTTCAACGCCAAGTTTTGTTTGTAGCCTTGAAGCATATGTGCCCTTTCCTGCGCCTGGCGCTCCGAAGATAATTGCTTTCAATTTACTGCTGCCACCTTTAGCCTCTCCCATAGAATAGTAATAGATAATTAAGTTTTACGCGTCCCATCTGAGGTTTTACGGAAACGTTTATGGCATAACAGCGCTTATCAAACCTAACCAAAGGTGAAGCTTTGCACACAAAAGAAATCGGGAAAAAACTTTTTCAAGTCGAGCTAGAAACTGGAGGATTCAAAAACCTCATTTGCAGTTACATAATAAAAGGCACTAAACCTATCCTTGTGGAGTCTGGGCCAACTTCTTCAGTACCTAATCTTGTTTCTGGCTTAAAAGAACTCAACATCAGATTTGAAGATGTTGAATACGTTGCTATTACACATGTTCATTTAGATCACGGCGGCGGCGCCGGCACACTGCTAAAGTTTCTGCCTAACGCAAAAGTCCTTGTCCACCCGAGGGGAATGCCGCATCTGATTAATCCTGAACGGCTTTGGTCATCTGCTCAAGCGGTTCTTGGAGATGTAAGCGAAATTTTCGGTAAGCCTGAACCTGTTCCAAAAGAACGAATAATTCCTGTTACTGAGGGCTCCTTTGACTTAGATGATGACGCAAAACTGACGGTTATTGAAACTCTCGGCCACTCCTCACACAGCCTTAGCTTCCACGAATCGTTAAACTGCGGAGTTTTCCCGGGGGATGCTGCTGGCACGTATTTCCAAGAGTTCGACGTGGTAATGCCCACTACGCCGCCTCCCTTCCATCTTGGCGCAGCCTTAGCTTCCTTAGATAAATTAATCAGCCTTAAGCCGACAGTTTTGTATTATAGCCATTTCGGAAAAGCCTCAAATGGAGTTCAACGCCTGAAAGATTACAAGGTGCAGCTTCAATTATGGGCAAAAATCGCGGAAGAAGGCGTCAGGAAAAACCAAAGTTCAGAGAAGATACGTGATAGAATAGTTGCTGAGGACAAGGTTATGCATCGACTGGCGGATTACTTAAAATCGCATCGAGTTTACTCTAAGACCGCTCTTGGAAACAGCGTTCAAGGCTTTATCGACTATGCCAAGCAAACTCAGGCAAATGAGGGTTCATAAACGTTTTATAGTATCATTCCACTTTGTTTTTAAGGTGAAAAGTTTTGGGTGAAAGTGAAAGCAGAAAGGCTCCAGAAGAAGTTCCTCTTGAGAAAATAAACGAATACGCTTGGCGTATCCCAAAATACAAGTCAGGCATGCGTGTTCCAGGCATGGTTTTCGCAAACGAAGCGCTTTTAGTGAAGATGAAGACTGATCGCACTCTTTGGCAGTGCACAAACGTAACACAATTGCCTGGAATTTATAAGTATGCAGTAACATTGCCCGATGGGCATGAAGGTTACGGTTTTCCAATAGGCGGCGTTGCCGCAACCGACTATGATGAAGGCGTTATCAGCCCTGGCGGCGTCGGCTATGATATCAATTGTGGCGTCCGCCTCTTAGCAACGACATTTACAGAAAAAGAGATCCGCCCCAAACTTGCGCCATTAGCTGAAACCATTTTCCGTAATGTCCCCTCTGGGCTTGGAAGCCGACGAAAAGACTTAACCGTTTCCGCTGCTGACTTAGACCGTTTAGCCGTCGAGGGCGTGCCATGGCTTATTAAACGCGGGTTTGGGTGGCCTGAGGACGCAGAGCACTGTGAAGAAAACGGTTGCATGGCTAATGCAGACCCAGATAAGGTCTCATCGACCGCTAAGAGCAGAGGATTAACCCAGATTGGCACCTTGGGTTCGGGGAACCATTTCTTAGAAATACAAAAAGTAGATAAAATCGTTAATCCTAAGACAGCTAAGGCTTTTGGAATTACGCAAGAAGGCCAAGTTACAGTCATGATTCATTGCGGCTCAAGAGGCTATGGTCACCAAGTCTGCTCCGATTATCTGAGAGTTATGGAGCATGCAGTTCAAAAGTATAGGATAACGTTACCTGACCGAGAATTAGCATGTGCACCTGGAAGCAGCAATGAAGCAGGTGATTACTTCCAAGCCATGGCTTGCGCTGTTAACTATGCTTTTTCTAATAGGCATACAATCATGCATTGGGTCAGGCAAAGTTTTCAGCAGGTTTTCCATGAGCCGCCTGAAAAATTTGGTTTAAAACTCGTTTACGATGTAGCGCACAACATTGCCAAGATAGAAACACACAAGATTGATGGCGGAGAAAAGAAAGTTTGGGTTCACCGCAAAGGAGCAACACGTGCTTTTCCAGCAGGGCACCCTGATGTTCCAGCTGATTACCGCAGTGAAGGGCAACCAGTGCTTATTCCAGGCAGCATGGGCACTAGCTCATGGGTTCTGGTGGGTTCAAATAAAGCTATGGATTTAACTTTTGGTTCAACAGCTCATGGCGCGGGCAGAATGATGAGCCGATCAGCAGCAAAACGGCAATATTGGGGCGGAGACATAAAAGCGGCTTTGGAGAAGCGGGGCATTGTCGTTCGTGCCGCAAGCATTTCTGTTTTGGCTGAGGAAGCCGACCCTGCGTATAAGAATGTGGATGTGGTTGCCGACGTCAGTGACAAGGTTGGAATTGCCACTAAAGTTGCAAGGCTTGTTCCAATTGCAGTGGTAAAAGGGTAGAGCTTTAACCGTCCGTCTTTTTTCAGTTCTTTTTTTCGTTAAATCTTGCTTTTTTTGGGTTGATTTGGGGAATCGTATATCTAGAAGTTTAATAATGCACTAGACCTTAAATCGACTAAGCAGGAAAGCATCACTTGAGCAAAAATAAAATCAGGCTTCAGTACAGCGGATTTATTATTTTTACTTCTCAATTAGTGGGCATAATTACTGGTCTTATATACACGCTTTTGCTTACCAGAAACATGACCACAAGTCAATTTGGTATTTGGACAAACATTTTTGATTACACTGGGTACTTTTTGCTTTTCAGTGGTCTGTTACCTTTCTGGGCAACGCGGTTTGTTGCAAGAGGTAAGGAGGGAACTGTTAAAACTGGCACTTTAGCACAATTGTTAATAGCTCTAATTTCAGTCGCTATTTATCTTCCTGCAATTGTTCTGATTTCAAGAGCGATTGGAACCGAAGTCTACTTGCTAATTTACTTCATCACGGGCTTTTATATTTTGAATACTTATATGATTTCAATTTTTGAAAGCGTTTTGACCTCTATAAAGCCCCAGGTAATTGGGTATGGTTTTTTGATTGAGGAAGTAGTGAAAGTTATAGTTGCTCTAGTTTTGATACTTGGTTTCAGGCAGCTTTTCCTCGGCGCAATATTGAGCCTAGTTATTTCCGCTTTAGTTCAAATATTGTATTATGTGCGACTTTTAGCGGACGAATTTAAGCAAAAAATAAACTGGAGCTACCTAAAAGAATGGCTTAAGGGTTCAACAGCACTTGCCTATAACGCTATTGGCGCGCAATTAGTCGCGTTTACCTTTATTATGCTTTTTATCTATGGTGGATCAACCGATAGAGCCTACTACCAAGCAGCTTTAAGTTTTACGACCATTGTGGGCTATTCTTCTTCTTTGGCGTTCGCGATGTATCCTAAACTGCTGGCTAAAACTTGCCCAGACGAAGAAGTGAAAACATCGTTAAGAACAGTGTTAATGTTGGCAATTCCATTATCCACTATAACGATGATTATGTCTACCTCGTTCTTATCCGTTCTAAATATATCTTACAGCGTTGCTTGGCCAGTTCTCATCGCATTAACTGTTAACACATTAGTGGGTGTGATAATTTCGTTTTACTATTCAATCATTATGGGCAGAGAAGGGTTCGACGCCGAAGGAAAAATTTCACTTCGCAAACTTGTCGGAAGCAAACTCTTCGCAGTTTTGAGTGTTGGATACATTCAGGCACTAATTGCTCTACCCTCGGTGTATTACGTTCTGACCCAACTGCATGTGGCTGGAACACCACAAGCCGCGGTTGACGTTATAGCAATACTCACTATCGCTCAGCTTTCAACTTTTATTGGACTATACTGGCTTTGGCGTCGTTCAATCAGGTTACCTGTTGCTTGGGGAAGCATAGCTAAATACATTCTCGCTTCCATCTTTATGGGAGTTATACTTTTCCTGCTTCCCGCTACCTCCACACTGCTTGCTACAATGGCTAAAGCCATTGCAGGCTTTGCAATTTACGTGGGCTTACTGCTGACTATTGATGCGCAAGCGAGAGAGCTGATCGGATTAATATGGGAAGAAATCAAGGTTACACTACGGCCTTTAACACATAAAGGCAATAATTCAGATGAAAACGGTTTGCAATAAGTAAAAATTAATATGTTTAAAATGCGGAATATGTTTAAAGTGACTTTTAAGATTGCTTAGTAAAAGGTTGACGAATCGTTGAAGGATGAATGCGGAATCTGCGGAAGAGTTCTTCGAGTAGCTTACATGCGTAAGTGTCAACGTTGCAAGAAACTGTTTTGCCGAGACTGCATGGTGCCAGATGTCGCCACTGGCGATCCAAATGCAATGTTATGCTTGCATTGTGCTAGGCGAGTGGTTTCGCCACGCTCAGTATCTAAGTATGATGGGCTTGAAAGCCATTTGAAGTTTAGAGCTGCTTTCACTGAGTCGGTAAAGCTTTCCTTTGCGAGAATAGACGGTTTAATCGGCAGTAACCTTCCAATGAGCGCTTTCAAAGATGTCGCATGGTGGAGTAACTTATCATCTAGCAGTCACGCTAAGGCCTGGCTGAATGCAGGCTGGGAGGTTCAGGAAGTAAACCTCAAAGAAGGCTATGTTACCTTCAAGAAAGTGCGTAATGTTCCATTCAAGAAGTCTGGACGGCGCAAACTTGAAATTACTAAGTCATTCACTCCTGTGCCTGTTCATGTGCCAAGGTCTAAGGTGCCGTCTAAGACCAAGGTTTCGAAGCTTTATGCTAGGATTAAGAATCTTGAAAGGCAGCGCACCCTGGCGCGTAGGCAGATTAGAGGTTTTAAGGCTAGGGCGCGGCATTAGAAGAAGCTTTTAAGGTCCAGTAGCAAATAAATACTCAAATCTAAGCGGTGCCATGGTTGCTTAAACAAACTGTCGGCTTAGGAATCGATAAAGCGTATGCAGATTTAAAAGCTGTTCTCTTAGAGAAAGGCTGCACGATAGTCTCTGAAGAACCGCCCAAGCAAATGTTGGTTAAGCAGGGGTCACTATGGGGGATATCGCCAAGAACAGCCAAGAAAACAATAGCCATCAACTTTGCTTCAGTTGATTCTGGAACACAAGTAACCTGCTCTTCCCGTTTGAGTTCAGATTGGAAAAACCTCACAGTAATCGGCTGCGCCTTAGCGGCTGCGTTGGTTGGTTTATGCCTGTGGATAACGTTTGATTTAGAAGCATTTATGGTTACTAAGAAGCCCAGTTTCTGGAGTTGGCTGGCAACCGTTAATGGCAGCGTGGATTTCCCAGTAGGGCAAGCTTTAGTAAATCTAACGAAGGCTCTCGCCATTTTCCTTTCAGTTATTATCCTTTTAGAAATTGTGATTGCTGTTTACTCGCAGGCTGGAATAGACAGGTTTGCAGAGGAACCTCTCAATTCATTGTTGAGCCGTGAACCAGCTGGGAATGCACTTAAAAAGTAGAATTTGCGGTTTAAGCTATTTTTTTACCGCATTTCTCGCAGTATAAAGCACACGCTTTGTTGCATGAGCCACAATAAATGCAGAATTTGTTGCTTTCTAAATTGGCGTTTGCCACATTGGGGCTGATTGGTTCATGAGAAAGTGTTTGGTTGAGTGGCTTTGGCTTGGATCTATTTGCTGTTTTAATGGTGATAGTTATCGAAATTACTATTGCAACGAGCATCAGTATGAATAAAACAGGTTCATCAGAGATTAAATTTAGTGACATGGGTAAAACAGGTTGAATTGTCGGCCCTGCGATAGTGGGCGAAGGCGAGGTTATTGAGTTGGGTTGAACGGTTGGTGTCGGCGTGTTAGAAGAAGTAATTGGGTTGGGCTCAGTTAATGAAGTCTGTAAATTTGGAACATATTGTTCGCCCACATCTATCGGGTAGACATTAGCGGTTTGGCCATCGAATTGCTGGGGAAGCTCGCCAATTGTAAACCCGCTTCCTGTGGTTTCGCAGTAATAGTAAGTTTGGTTATTGTAGATCCAATAGGTACCTTGAAGGTTATTTCCCAGTACGCCAACCGCTAAATGGTCTGGAGGGTTAATGAAAACTGTGCCGTACCCCAAAATGAGCATTAATGTCGCAAAAAGTATGGAATGGGATTTGCAGTCTCCAACATGATCCACTAAAGTTTCAACGGGGAACCTTGGATAATCTTGATAACCTGTACTAACATTGTCAAACGCGTAAGGTATGCTCTGCACGAAAGCTAAAACAAAATTTGCTTCATCAACTGAGCCGTATCCAAGCTGCGTTGCGGTGTTATTTAGTTTTTCAGCAAGGGTTTGCATGTAATTATCCTGTGTTGTGGTGAAAAAGCCAAAGTCTGCAAGTCCATACGTTACTCGGACTGAATCGGGAACTGCTGTAGCATCGTAGGCGTCATAAAGCGCTACTGGAATGCTCAGGTTCCAATTCCAATGATATCCTCCATAATACCATGCAAACGCTATGTTGTAATACTGGCTTTGATCGGGGGTTTGAGCGGTAACTGCTTGAAAAGGACAAATTATGGGCAAACAAACAATAAATGCTAACGTAAAGATAATTAATAACTTAACTGGTTTACGGCTGAGCAGCATTCTACTCATCTATACATCTTCAATCCTGTACAATTGAAAATTCAACCGTTTAAAACTTCTCCCAAATCATTATTTTTCTTTAACTGTTGTACGGGTGTCCAAGTTGATAAGCTGTAGACAGCTATTGCCAAGAGGCAAACCAGCACTGACAATTTTAGAAATGAAAAAGCCTCTGAAAGCGAGACTATTAGAATTGCTGCTGGAAGCGGAAAAAGAAGAAAATAAATAAAAGCTATTAGCCCCAGCCTGTTTCCAACGCTTTCTTTCTTGACGTATCCTTTTCCGAAGAATGCGCCTGCGAGTCTTCCAAAGCCGCTTGTGCAAGTTTTGCATTTGTAACAGCTGCTGCAACCGAGCCTACGCAGAATAAGATAGATTAAGATGATTTCTAAAAACAGGTAAAACCAACCGTAAATCTGATTGTAAAACAGTACGCCAAAAAACGCTAGAAAAACCCATGCGAGAAGCCCCAGATTTCCTAAAACAAGCAGCGAGCGAGTAAATTCAAGTTTTTCTTCAGTCACCGATCTGACTCCTTTTTCTATCTACTGTGGTTCCTGCTTATAGCTAATTTGTTTTGGTAAAGTTTTCGCTCAGATAGAGCTAGTTGGGCAGAACAGGAACTCAAAAATAATTGTGTAAGCAGTGGCAAAAGCCTATTTTTGCTTGATTATGCCGTAGCTTTGCTTTTTCCACAGATCCCTAAACTTATTATAGTAATCTATAGGTTGAAAAACAGGAGCATACGTCAATTTCCATTCAAGACCACATTTGCAAACGGCGTAAACTTCTTTCTTGTTTACATTCGCCAAAATCTGCAAAAGTTCCTTCCGGCATTTTGGGCAATAATAAGGTCCATTAACCATTTGCTTCGCGTCTTTAGTTAATATTTTAATGCGGCTGTTAGGAACCTTACGCGCTTCCTTTCCCAAACCCATCTTCCGACTCAATCCAAATGTTTATCCATGCATGGACTAAGATATACCATTCTATCACAGAATCAAGATTGTAACGATATATTGGCTGGTTTTAATTTTTGTTGATGATTTGGCGCTATTTACTTGTCGAGGTTGAGTGTAAATAGTACGGAGGAGGGCTAGGTGGCTTGTCTAAGTGGTACGTCCCAATCCATAACACCCTTGCCCCGCCAGTAACCTGCGTACGCTACCTTTTGCTTTGCTGTATTCGGTATGCAATCGCGTTTTCATAACTCTAAAGCTAACATGCATCCTGTTGCGGCTGCTTTGGCCCCGGCGTTGAACCCAGATAAGCTTAAATTACGCTGAGAATATGGACTTATCTTGCGCGGTCGTCGTCTAGTCTGGTTTAGGACATTAGCCTTCCAAGCTAATGATCCCGGGTTCAAATCCCGGCGACCGCATCTTAACCGCACCATAATTCAGGTTCGAATCCCAGCGGTCCCACCACTCTGGTGGTGAATTTAATCCGTTTTCTTTTTCTCCCTGTAAAGAAAAAATTAAATAGACCTTAGGCGCAATTTAATGGTTAGCGGTTAAAAGCCGACGAAATGAGCTTGTTTTTGGCAAAAAGAGCACGGCAGTATAATAGAAGCATGCGCCATGTTAAACTGAGATATATCGCCGAATGTTGGATAGGCTTATTTGCTCTTCAAACCGAATCGACATCGGCGAGGCATCTTGCTCAACTATAATCTGCTGTCCAAAAATCACTCCTTGCTTAGGTCCTTAACAGGGCTTGAGGTTTCAGAGTTCGACTCATTCTACGCCAAAATACACGACAACTATGATAATTACGAGGCGAAGCGGCTTGCAAGGGAGAACAGAAAACACAAGATAGGCGCTGGTCACCCTTTCAAGCTGCCTCTCCAAGAGAGGCTCCTCATGTTTTTGGTCTACTACGCGACCCTGAAAAATCAAAATAGAATAAAAACCATTTGACACCAATTATTTAACCCGCCCGCGTGTTAGTGCAACAACGAGCGAATTTTAGGCATTCAAACTGCAAAGTCCCCACACTTCTGGATTTAAATAATCGATAGTGTCTTTATAAAAAGCCTTTTTAATACAAATCAAGTATAAAGAAAGTGTAGCGCGCTAATCAGACAAATACATAAGGAGTAATCCTCACGTCCTCAGCGCAGAGCACGGGAAATTATGTTGTGCTGGCTACGACTGGTACAACACCCTACAACGTCGATGTACTCAACACATTGTTCTCGCAGACTTCGTCATTTTACAGATTCCGATACAGGACGCGTTGGGTGTCGGAGGACATCAAAAAGGACATTCGAAAGATTTGTGAAAGCAAAGGCATAGTTGTTCTCTGTTCGCTGAATCCAAAGGACCCGAAACCTATACTGATCAGAAGAGTCTTGATTAAGAATGTTGAAACAAGCGGAGATTTCGTCTACATAGAATTTCAAAATTTAGATTTCGTTAGTTCCAAAGAGACAAATCTAATAGAACAGATCGGCAAGAGTGTCGGAGACGAGGTGAGCAGCAAGAATCCATCTTTTTTGTTTGTCTCCAAAATTACAGCTGCAGGACCACCGCCAAATTCGAATGACGACGACTTGGAACAATGGACGGAAACAATTAACAAGGTTGGTGAATTCGAAGGCTTCGAAAGAGCGACTTTCCTAAAGCTCAAGTCGATTGAAGACTTAGATAAGAATAGGTCAGTCGATATTGATTCCAACAATGGGAGATACAAGATAATGGGAAGTAGAACGTATGAAATTGACATCATTCAGTCGATGACCAGGAAATCCCAGGACAAGCAAGTCGTCGAAGGAGGAATTACGATGACGGCATCGGCACCTGACGCGCACATAAACCTTGTTCGCAATTGTGCGACGATTGTTGGACGTTACGATATGCTCCAGATTCTCTTTAGAACAAAGAAGAGGGCCCTGAAAACAGATTCTATCATAGCGTTGTCGGCAGATGAGAAACAAATAATGAAAGCAAGAAAAAATCCGCGATTGCTGCCGAATGCGATTGTAGAGCCAACCATCAATTTGACGATTGGCATGTCTCGGTCACTCCTGTGGATTGTTCCACTTATCGTGCTGGGATTGGTCATGACTGCGTTTGGAGCAGCCTATAGCCAAAGTGGTTTCGATTTCTGGAGAGCCTTGACAGGCGCTGTTGTGGGTGCCGTGGGAGCAATAGTGTCAGCCTACCTCGGATTGCGCTATCTGTCTGAAGAATGAACTTGCGCTCCGGTTCTCACTTTGCTACGCTATTGAGGGGGTCTTCCTGATCCGGTAAATGCGCTCATCGCGTTCGTATTTTTCCCTCTCGTGCTTGTAAAGAAAGTATCGGTAGATTTTCAATGGCTCAAGTGGCTGCAGAGAGAAGCTCAGTCTATCCCCCAGCTTCGTTTTCAGCATTTCCATGTTGTCCGTTGCGAAAGCCTCAACAAGGGCTCGCAAGGTAATGTAGTTCTTGTCTAAGTAGATGTAGTTGTGAACCTCCTCTTCAGCGAACAAACTCCAGTTGCTAGCTCTGTAAGTAGCGCCCTTGAACCCCAGATTTGGATTCAAATAGGTCAGCAACAGCTCAGTTTCAGGTTGATTGCTTCTTATGAAATCGAAGACCCTCCCAAGCATGTACGAACCGAAATTCTTCGGCACCCAGTTGAAGGAATAAATTCTTGATAGGACCTTCACCGCGCTTCTTTCAATCTCACGCGGAAGGTACTCCTTGATATGCTCTAAGTCGAATTCTGATATTGTAGTCAATCCCGCAATTCTCTTCACGTTTTTTTCGTAGGAAAACACTCCTACATGCGTGCTGTTTTTCCTGTACGTTCCAATATAATGAAATCTTTCTAGAATGACTTTGGCGAGAGTCTCGTCAACCTGTTCAACTATTGTCCTTTCTAATCTGGGCCTTCCGGAAAAGTGTTCCAGGTATTCATAACCGCTTCTCAATTCTTTGATTCTGGCGGCGAGACGATAAACCTCATTCGCTACGACTATTCGAGTCCTAAGCTGCTCATCGCTGAATCGTGGGAGATGCAGCAATGCATGAACAGTTAGATCTCTCCAGTCAACTCCCGACTTCTTTGCAATCTTGCTTGTTATCAAATCGAACCCGGGCACTTTTGACAGGTTCAAGAGTTGCTCTCCTTTGGCAAACCAGCGAATGCTACACTTCAGTTACTAAGATGCAGAATTTAAACAAAACCGAGGTAAGTTTGGTCCAAACTTAGTTAACTTAACAGTTTTGTGTGCGCGCTGCTGCTATATCCGCTGCGTGCGCTTGGCAAAAGAGCTATAGCTCATAGCTATTCTGAGTTCTGTCTCTTCTTCCAAAAGTTGTGGTGAGTGGATTTCTAGCATGACGCACAAACAAGGACCGACAAACAAATAACCGAAATCATCGCCAATTCTGCTTATTTTAGCAAAATAAACTAAAAAGTGGGGCCGCTGGGATTTGAACCCATAATGTTTTGGTGATATGCACGGGCTCTAAAGTTGTCTATGTTTTTACTGGTAAAATGGGGCTGGGATCCCCCGCTCAGCACCAGCCGAGTATCTTTCCAATGAAATTGCGAATTGTTGGATTTGAACCTGTTTTCTGGTGCAACCCGGCGACCGCACCAACTCGTCTTGTGCATTTGCAGCTTACTAGCATATCCATTTAGTTTTAACACCTAGCGTCTTAAAGTGCAAGTCGTCTGTAATCACGCATTCTGCCGCTCCGTTTTTTACAAAGGAAGCGATTAAGGCATCGGCAGTGGGTACGTTTCGGTGTGCAAGAAGAAGGCTTCCTGCAGTTAGCGCGTCTTTTTCATCTATGGGTACTATTTTTAATCCCTTCTCTTTGAGTAGCCTTATCCTTGTTTTAGCTGCATCTTCACCAATCCTTGCTCCAGCATACTTAATGAATTCAGTTATAACAATGGAGGGTGCAAGTAGCCTTGAGGTTTCTTTTTCAACAAAATCCTCTGCCTTTGCCGCAAGATCCTCGTTTGGCGGAAACTCTAAGGTAAGCAGAAGACGTGTATCAGCTACGCTTGTCAACGCCAGTTTCTCCGGCTTTCATCAAGTTCACGGATGATTTTTTTATACTCCTCTTCACCCACAACTTTGCCCGCCTTCAATCGAGGGGTAGGTTTGAGTACAATTGTGCCTTCTTCTTCTTTAATTTCCAGAAGGGCGCCCTCCTCTATGCCAAGCTTTGACCTGAACTCCAGCGGGATAGTAACCTGACCTTTCCGTTTGACTCGAACGTGAGACGACTTATTCATAGTCATACTTAGATGCAGTCATACTAAAAAACATTTCCAGTAACCGTTCATACCTAAAAATTAGCAGTGCGAAAGCGAAAAGGTGAAAAGGCACAAAGCACTGTCTAATTTTCATTGGTGACTTTGAAATGAGCGACGTAGATATGGCAACAATTCAACTTAAAGGTGTAAAACAGACTTTCATCCTGAGCGGTGAGAAGAATTTCAAGACTGGAAGCAGAGGCTATCATGCTCAAGGCAAAATGCAGGTTGGCGACAAAAACTATCAGATAAACATTTTATGCGTTGAAATCGGTTCAAAGCCGAAAGAGAAAGAAGAAAAGAAAAAATAACCTGACTTTCCACCGATTTTTCTTTGTTTCAGCCTTTTAAAATTTTCATTACATTAAAGAAAGGAAAGAATATTTTGCTTAATTCACGATTGATGCCGTAATTATTGTTATGTTTTCTCGTGGTTTGTCGTTTGAGTTTGTTTTTGCTTTGGCTATCTTGTCAACGACATCCATTCCCGATGTGACCGTGCCGAAGACCGGGTGCTTAGCGTCAAGGTAATTGTTGTTGACTAAGTTGATGAAGAATTGGCTGCTTCCTGTGTTTGGACCTGCATTTGCCATAGCTATTGTACCTCTCACATTATGGTTGTCTTTGGTAAACTCGTCTTTAATGTTGGGAATCGATGAGTCTCCGTATCCTGTTCCCGTTGGATCGCCGCCTTGTATCATAAAATCAGCGATGACTCTGTGAAAGATTGTGCCGTTGTATGTTCCTTTTTGGACCAAATTCTTAAAGTTGCCAGCTGTTATTGGCATGTCATTTCGTAATGCGATGGTTATGTCACCCATCGTGGTGTGAAACAGAATTTTGGTTTGTGGTTGCGGAATCATTCAATAAACCTCAACAATAATAATTCATTAAAGCTATTATGCCTATTGCAAACCCGATTTATTTCTACACTTGTATCTTTTTGTGGCTCTTCTGTGTGGAATTATCTTTTTACTCACGAAAGAATGGCAAATTAGAAATAAATGTGCCTTACGATATTTGTGTGTTTGAGGCGAAGTTATGACGGATGTTGTGTTCACTTTCGAGGTTCATCAGCCGCACAGGCTAAGGCGAAGCTTGTTTTGGGAAGGCAAAGTTTTCAGGCGCTTGAAGAAAGAAGAACTGTTCAATTACTATTTTGATAATGAGGTTGACAGGGAAATTTTCAAGCGTGCTGCACGCAAATGCTATTTTCCTTCAAACCAGATACTTCTTGATTCGATAGATAAGCATAAACATGAACGCAAACAGGTTAAAGTCTCATTCAGTATTTCAGGAGTGTTCCTTGAGCAATGCGAAATGTTTGACCAAGACCTCTTGGAAACTTTCAGGCAAATGGCGGCTACTGGATGTGTGGAATTCTTAAACCAAACCTACTACCACTCAATCGCCAGCCTTTATCCTGACAAAAAAGAGTTCATTGAACAGGCAAAAATGCACAAGCAAACCGTAAAAGACTTACTAGGTTACTCATCGAACATTTTTGAGAACACCGAACTTCTCTACAACAACACCATAGCTAAAACGGTTGAATCCATAGGCTACAAGGGCATCTACACTGAAGGCGTCGAAAAAATTCTGGGCGGAAAATCTCCAAACTGCATTTACACTCCGAAAGGCGCTAAAAAAATTCGCGTTTTACTCCGCAACTACAAATTAACAGACGACATTGGCTTTCGGTTTTCAGCAAGATGGTGGCCTGAATGGCCCCTAACCGCGGATAAATACGCTGGTTGGTTAGCAGGCACACCTGGTGAATGCATCAATATTTTCCCTGACTACGAAACCTTCGGTGAACACCATTGGCCAGAAACAGGTATCCACAGTTTCCTCCAGCATCTTCCCGAAGAGATATTGAAGTTTGACCATTTACAAATGGCTACGCCTTCCGAAGTGGTGGATAGACATGGGTCAGCAGGAGAAATTGATGTGCCGGAAGCAAGCGGCACCGTTTCCTGGGCCGACATTCAAAGAGACCAATCGGGCTGGCTTGGCAACGTGATGCAATGGGCATACTACACAACACTGAGGCGATTGGAGCCATTCATAAAAGAGGCGGGCGACAGCGAATTTCTTAAGCTGTGGCGTGACTTTCAAACAAGCGACCACTTATACTATATGTTCACTGCAGGAGGCGGACCTGGAGAGGTCCACTCTTACTTTAGCCCATTCGAATCGCCCATGGATGCCTTTGTGGTGGCGCAAACATTGATAAACGATTTTGAAGCCAGGCTGAGGCTGACGATTTTAACGGCGAATGAGCCTTTTCTGTTCTACACAGGTGTTGGAAAGGAATATTACACCGGAACCATGGTTTGGAGCTTGAAAGGTTTCATTAAAGCACTAAAACAGGTTAACGCCAAAGCCATAGAGTTCCACGTTCACAACGGCGACTTTGAAAGCTGGGCACAAAGCTCGCTTAGAGACCAAAAATTAGCGTCCAAACTCAAAGAAATAAGGAATTCAAAAGAAAACGGGGAGAAATTAAGAGAAACGATTGTTAATTTTGCAAAGAAAAGGTGTACTGCCCTCATTAAGCAGACGAAGGATGCAACCCAGCTTTTCTAGAAAATCGTCGAATGCGTTTATAAGAAATGTCGTCTTATTTATTGAGGGTACGGTGCTATTAAAAATGAGAGACGAACTTCCATATCCAGACAAAGTTTTGCAAACACTGCATAACTTATGCGCTACAGCCGCTGATTTGGCAAGAAGAGGCGACGAAGTAGCTATGCTTATGCAGAAAGACCCAAACGAGATTGAAGGCATTTTGGATAGGTACAAGTCAGAAGGTTTCGCTGAAAGCTTTGTTGATAATGAAGGGAAAAAACGGTACTATCTCACTGGAAGAGGAATAATTAAGGTCTGTTCGCTTTTCACGTAGTGGAAATATGCGTATCATTATTTTTTCGTGGGAGTATCCGCCAAGAGTGGTGGGCAAACTCTCAGAATACGTAAAAGCCTTATCAACCCAACTGGCCGCAAACGATGTGGAAGTCAATGTTGTAACTTATGACGATTCTGTAACCGGTTCAGTCCAAGAACCAACAGGAGTACAAACCGTTCGGGTATCAAACCCTGTTCGAACCCATATTGGAGTTTTAACGTGGGTTTTAACGCTGAACCCGGAAGTTGAAAGAGCCGCAGCCAACATCTACTATCAAGCCAACAAACAAATTGACCTCGTAGATGCTTACGACTGGCACTTTATTCCAGCAGCGGTCACTTTAAAAAATGGGCTTGGCATACCGTTTGTTTATTCTGTTGAAAGTTTAGAGGATCATCGGTCTCAAGCTCTAAACACGCCGTATAACATGGCGATTAAAAGTATCGAATGGTTAGGTTTTTATGAGGCAGAAAAAATCAGCGTTAAATCAGAGTGGATGCGTGACGAGGTCATTAGAATTTACAAGGTGCCCAGAGAAAAAATAGTAGTTATCTCACCAACCTCAAATTCTTGGATAAAAGAAATCCTCAAACTATATAATAGCGTGGCTGGAGGCTTAAAGAGCAAATGAAAGACGATTTAGCTGTTATGATGCTCAGCTGGGAGTTCCCGCCAAGAGTAATCGGAGGAATTTCACCGCACGTTTACTTTTTATCAAAAAGTTTAGCAAAGCAAGGCGTGAAGGTTTATGTGGTAACCTGCGATTTTCCAGATGCCCCCTCACATGAAGTAATTGATGGCGTAGAAGTTTACCGCATCGACTCTTACAAGAATCCTGCGCCGGATTTCGCCACATGGGTTTATCTGATGAACTTGAACATGCAAAAGGAAACAGCTGCATTAACAAGAAAAATCGGAAACAAAATAGATGTTTTTCACGCCCACGATTGGCTTGTGGCAAACGCCGGAATAGGACTTAAACATGTTTTCCGAAAGCCCCTTCTGGTAACTATGCATTCAACCGAGATAGGTAGAAGAGATGGATTGCATACTAACACTGAAAAAATGATTCATGAAACTGAAGCATGGCTTGCATACGAAGCCTGGAGAGTAATCTGCTGTAGTGAATACATGATTTCACACGTCAAATGGGCTTTCGGGCTTCCAAGCAATAAGTTAGTTATGGTTCCTAATGGCGTAAACACGCTTTGTTATAACGATGTTAGCAGTGATTTGAAGGATTTCCGAAGCAAGTTTGCTTTGCCTGAAGAAAAAATAGTGCTCTTTGTAGGACGCTTAGTTTACGAAAAAGGCATCCACGTATTAATTATCGCCGCTCCAAAAATTTTGCAGAAAGTTAACGCTAAATTCATAATTGTCGGCAGCGGCTACATGAAAGAGCAACTGTTAAACATTGTCCGCAGCATGGGACTTGAGCACAAAGTGCTTTTCGAAGGCTTTCTGGATGAACAAACTTTGGTTAAACTTCAAAAATGCGCTGATGTGTCTGTTGTGCCGTCGCTTTTTGAACCGTTCGGAATAGTCGCATTGGAAGCTATGGCAGCGAAAAGTCCAGTGGTTGCATCTGACACAGGTGGTTTGTCGGAAATCATCGAACATGATATGACAGGAGTAAAAGTTTACCCAAATAACCCTGATTCCTTAGCGTGGGGGGTAACAAAGGTTTTGCTTGATGACAACTACCGAAAATACATTAGAGAAAACGCCTACAGAAAAGTTCAAGAAAAATACGATTGGGAAAAAATCGCTCAGCAAACCAAACTTATATACGAAGATGTTTTAAGCGAGAGCTCAAAGAGTTTTTGGGCTTAATTGCTCTATAACCGAGACTGTACCTCTCTTACATTATGCAATTTAAAAAAAAATTTGACCTCAGCGCTATTTTCCAATCACTCGCACATTTTCAACTTGAATCCACGGAGAAATCAACTGCCCCATCTGCCGCTCATTACTACCGACCAAACTCACGTTTTTCAGCACCTCAAAAATGTTGCCTGCCAACATTACGCCTCGGCTGCAATGGACTATTTCGCCTTTTTTGATTTTCCAAGCTGGAGTTGCAACAACTGAGAATTCGCCGCTGACAGGATTACTGCTGTGAGCTCCTTGTAGATAATAGATTATTAAGCCGTCATCTACTTCACTTAGTATTTCGTCAGATGTTTTGTTTCCTGGCAATACGTGGAAGTTCGTGGTGTCGATAGTGGGTGTTGACAGGTAACCTGCTCTTGCCGCGTTCCCTGTGCTCTCTTTTGATTCTTTTTTCGCCGAATAGTTATCATACAGGAAATTTTGCAAAACCCCTTTTTCTATGACCGCTGTCTTCTGATGAGGTACTCCTTCGCCGTCAAAAGCCGTCGTGCGGAGCCCGCCGGGGAATAAACCGTCGTCGTAAATTGTAAGGTTTTCTGAAGCGACTTTTTCTCCGATTTTTCCTTTAAACGGAGATTGATTCCTCTGAACACTATCGGCTCTAACCGCGTTAACTAGTGTGTAAGCGAAGAGGTCCTGCAATGCAAACTGCGTCATTATAAGCTTGGTGGATTTGGTTTCAACTGACTTAGTTTTTAACGCTGAAACCGCCAGTTTCGCTGCTTCTTTTCCAACCCAAACTGGATCAATATCATAGCTTCTTGAAGCGTTGAATTCAAAACAAACTGGCGTGACTGCGCTGCCTTCCTTAGCCAACGTTGCCACGCTGCATTCAATTACCGTTCCCTTGTCAAAACCTGAGATTCCGTTTGAGTTAGCGATGGCGTTAGAGATGTAAGCGCTGCCTATTCCACCTTCAATGGGGAAAACGCGTTTATCAACTTGCCCAGCGGAGTCCAACATGGTTGAAGCTAGATTAACCAGCTCCTCTGAATTAAGCTCAACAATTTTATCATCAAAAGTTTTTTCCAACGAAGGGTAAGGTTTCTTTTGCGGAAGTCCCTTCCAGTCTGCGTCAGATTTGCTTGCTTTTGCAGCATTTAAAGCCCTAAGAATCACGTTTTCAACTGCTTTTTGGTCATCAAGAATGTTTGTGTAAGCAAAACCTACTGCTTTGTTAGCGACGACGCGGATGCCTAAACCTCGGTCAATTATCCTGTTGGTTTTGCTGATTTGTCCCAGTTCAATTCCGATGTTTGTTGCTTGCCCCTCGTAAACGTACGCTTCAGCTTCAGAGGCTCCACTTTTCAAGGCTTCATTTACCGCGTTTTCCGCTAAACTTACCATGGTGTCTTTTTTAAGCACTGCCACCAACAACCACCTCTTTAATTCTAATGTGCGGTCCACCATCTGAGATGAAGGCTGTTTGGCCTTTCCCGCATCTTCCCGGGTCTAACATGAAATCTTTCCCCACAGCATCAATCTTATGCAAGGTTTCAAGAGTATTGCCGCTTATCGATGCGTCGCGTACTGGTGAGCCTATTTCTCCGTTGATTATTTCGTAGCCTTCTTGAATGCCAACTTGGAAGGTGCCGTCAAGGTTAGCTTGGCCACCTCTAAAACTCTTAAAGTAATATCCTTTCTTTACTTTTTCGATTAATTCTTCAAAAGAATGGTCTCTTGGCGCCATGTAAGTGCAGCGCATGCGGATGATTGGTTCCACACGGAAATCTTCAGCCCTCGCATTACCCGTTGGTTCGACATTGAATTTTTTTGCTGTTTCTCGGTTCTGCATCAAACCAGCAACTACTCCATCTTTTATAAGCAGCGTTTTCTGGGTTTGGACTCCTTCATCGTCATATTTGAAAGCCCCAAAAGCTCCCTCGATTGTGCCATCATCATAAAACGTTACCAAGTCTGAACCGATTTTTTTCCCCATGTTACTTGCTAAAACACCGCCCGAAAGAGCCAAGTCAGCTTCAGCTAAATGCCCAAACGCTTCGTGAACAAAAACGCCCACCACGTTTGGACCTAAAACAACCGGGAATGCTCCGCCTTTAAGCGATTTAGCATTTAACTGTTCAACCGCGCGTTTGGCAACTTTTTCACCCAAAGCCTCCGGAGTTTGCTCGTCGAATACGTCGTAGCCTGCTGTGGAACCTATTTCTTCACGGCTAAAAGTGTAAACACCCTCGTTTAAAGCTGAAGCAGTTATTCTTGCCCAAACATACATTTTATCCTGCTCAATGCTTGTGCCATCGCTGTCGACAAAATAGCTGGTTCCAGTTAAATCAAAGTAATCTACAGTGCAACTTTTCACTCGCTTATCAAAACCCAAACTTGCCTTGTTTACGGCCAAAGCAGTTTTAATTTTATCCCCCATCAAAATATCTGCCGGGTTCTTTTTCGGTTTTGCCTCGACGCGGTCGTTAACCACTTTAGCTTCGGCAAGCTTAATGGGCGTTTTCAACCGTGAACTAGCCATTTTAGCCATTTTGCAGGCATCTGAAACAGCACTCTCCAAAATTTCGCCGTCAAATGAGCCGACAGAAGCGAAGCCCCACGCGCCATTCACAAGCACACGCAAGGCAACGCCGTTTTCAATGCCCTGTTTCGCTGCTTCAACCCGCTTCTCTTTGAGGGTAAGCATTGTTTTGAACAGTTTTTGTGCTCGGGCTTCAGCGTACTGGGCTCCATATTTTTGGGTGGCTGTATTATTGATTTTTGTTAGAAGGTCTTTCAAGAGTAATCTATCCTTTGTGTAGCTAACGTTTTAACTAGAATTATTTGAAGGAATTAAATCATTTCGTTTTCGTAATAGCTGAATAACGCTTACTTGGAATTTTCCATTACCAGAAATCGGCGATGTTCAACTGCTTAACGGTTCCACGCGCAGGCTTAGGTTTAACTGCTGGAGCATCAACCCCTAAAACAAGTTGCCCATACACCCCATCATATCCCGGCGTGACCTTGACTGTGCCGTTTCTTACTTTAACGACGGCTTCGGCAATCGGCGCATCCACCACTTTAACCAGAGCTTCTATCGGCGTGTCAATCAGCACAGTGTACTCGTCCCCGAATTTTTCAACAAGTAAATTATAGTTTTTCCAAACTGCCTGCGTCGAAGGCGAATCAGTGCCCAGTACCGTCGCGATTATTTCGGAGAGTGGAAGCAAACGCAAAAACCCTGGTGCATCTTCACGGTTGAAGTTTAAGGGTCGGTCTGCAAGTTCTTCAACGCGTTGCTCTACGCCTTTGGTTAGTTTTCTGTGGCAAACTGGACATATATTGTTGAATTTTATGGCTTCTTGGGGTGAGAGGGATACTTTGCAGTTGCGGTGTCCTGTCCAATGATACTTGCCATAAGCTGGGTCAACTTGAATAGTAAACTTGAATCTTGCTGGATCGTTGCTTTTTATTGCGTCTGTAACTTCTTGGTAAGTGAATTTTTGGAGTTGGAAAACGTTGGCTTCTCTGCCGATGCGCCATGGCCAAAAACTGTGGCAGTCACTGTTGGAAAGAAGTGCAAATCTGTCAAGTTTGCTGAGGCGCCAGTTCATTGGTGAGTCGCTGCTTAAACCGGTTTCTAAGGCGTGAATGTGCTTTGTCATGTCTTGGTAACAGTCCTCCATGTTGTCAAAGCCGCTGAAGGCTCCGAAAACGCTAAACCATGGGGTCCAGGCGTGTGCTGGAAAAATCATGTTGCCGCTTGAAATAGCCATTGCTTGCTCGACAAGCTGTGGAGCAGTCATGTCTAAGATGGGTCTGCCGTCCGAGGATAAATCGCCAAAGCGTTTGAGCGCCTCATTAATCTGCGTGGCTGTCTCCATGCTCGGCGTTAGAATCACATGGTGAACTTTTTTGGATTCGCCCTTATAATCGAAGATAGTGCACACTTCAGTCGTGAGCATAAAACGAACTGGGGACTCTGCATTACCTGTTAACTTAAAGAGACCCGTGTCTGGTTCAGGCGTTAAGGTTTCTTTGATTTCTCTGAGCCATTGGGGATGGGTAAAGTCGCCTGTGCCGACAAGGTTTAAACCCTTAATTTTTGAGTAGCGAGCGATTTCAGTTATGCACATTTGCTCGCTTGTTGCCCGACTGTAACGCCCATGAATATGCAGGTCAGCTGTGACTTTCAAAGCTCAGCACCTAATCCCTAACGTGGTCTCTAACCATTTTAAGGCTTCGCAAAGTCAACGCTAAAACATTTAATCGTTAATCGGGTTTATTGTGGCTTACAGTTTAGTCTACTAGTCCATGTTACCAGCGCTTCAAGGAGTTGCTTGATAAGCGTTCTTGTTAGTTCATTGGTTAACCTGCCATTGGCATCCACGTTTTCAGCGGCAGAGGCCAGCATGACTTCGGGCTGATTAAATGGGTACATATTAAGCATAACAAACGACTGGCGAAGGTGGTATTGCGCCCTAGCTCCACCTAACTTTCCGGTTGACGCACTCATGATAGCGACTGGTTTGCCGGAAACTGCGTTTTGCCCATATGGCCTTGATGCCCAATCAAGTGCGTTCTTTAAAACTCCAGGCATTGAATAGTTATATTCCGGGGTGGCAATCAGAAGGGCGTCCGCATTTCTGATTTTTTCCTTGAACTCTTTTACTCTTTGTGGTGGAGTGTTTTCGTTGTCTTGATTGAAAGGTGGAATGCCTTCCAAATCGAAAACTTCAATTGCTACATTTTCAGGTGCAAGCTCCACAGCCGCACGGACTAAAGCCTTGTTGTATGAGCCTTTTCTTAGGCTTCCAGCGAATGCCAAGATTTTAATTTGTTTCTCCACCGAAACCACCAGTTATTTTTCTTAAAACATGGAAAAAATAAGCAGTAGATAAGATTTAAAGCTAGCCGTGCCTGTGCTGAAGCTTTTAATGTGAAAATGTAATGACCTGCATTTCATTTTGCGATTAATATGGGATATTAGCTTTGGCTTAGCATGTTAAGAAGTCTTAAGGTGGATTGTTTCTTGTTTCTTTCGCTCTCTATTGTTCTGTGGCTTCTTTTTTGAGGGTTTTTATCAGGTTGTTGACTTCATCTGGGTCGCTTATACCTTGGAATCGGAATAGTTCTTTGTCGTTGTGAAGGAATACGATGTCTCCGTAACTCATACTTGTGCTGGAATTAACACCTGTAGCTGTTCCAGCGAATGCGCCAGTGCTGTATGCGCCAACGAAGGAGCCAACACGTTTTCCTTTTGACTTGCGAAATTGATTCATGACTACGGAATCTGAGAGGTCTAGCCATCCTATGGCTACAAATTTTTCTTGCGGGTTATCTTTCGTTACTGGAAACTGCTTGATAGCCCTCATGTTTGTGATTATCCATCTTTCAGCTATTTCCTTGTTGAGGATACCTTTGTTGATTATCTGGCTCCAGATAACTTGCTCTCCAGCATTGAAGTTGCGATTCAACATTTTGGCTTGATAATCGAGTTCGTCTTGGCTTGTTGGCTTTTCCATCGGATTAAAGACTTCTGCTGGTAGGGGTGGAAGAATCTTAACGAGCTCTTCAGATAACCGTTGGAGGTAAATTTGGCTTGCGCGGTGGTTAATTGATGCTGAGATAACTGTTCCTCCAGGCTCTGAATCAAGAGTTATTTCAACTTCATGGGGATAATACATGGTTGAGAATGGGTGTTTAGCAACTATTTTTGACTCAGAATCCACTTCAACCCTGTAGCCCCTGTTATCAAGGGCTTGGATGACCGCTTCCTTTGCTTTCTGCTGGTCAACAGTCGTTTCAAGCGTGAATCTGTCTGAGGGCATGAAGGTCTCGCTTGGTTATCTCTGTTTTTAAAAATATAAAATTTGGCATCTGCTCAGCGCCCCTTTTAAGTTGGGTTTGCGTTGCCGTTGCTTTTTGTGGTTGATTTTTGTCACATATAGTAGGGTAGGTCTATCGGTAGGTCGGTTTAAGTTCAGGGCTTGTTTTGGGTTGCTTTTTTGGTTTAGAGTTTAAAACGCAGCTAGCTTGAAAGAATCGCTTAAGAAAAAACACAGGTAGCTGTGTTGAAAAAGCCTGTTAGAGGCATCTAGAGGGTCCAAATAGCACCCAAGCGATACTGTTAATAAAAATACTATAAGTATTGATATTAGTTAGACAATCAAAGAAAGAGAAACTTACCACTCTTCTGGGTCTTTTTTCATGGCTATTCCATAAGCTAAACGTTTCTCTGCAAGTTTGCGTACAAGATTCTTAATAGCCAAAGTAGTTGGTTCTATTCTAATACTACCATCTGCATTTAGCCCAGTTGTAACGTTTAGTTCTTTTGCGAGTTCCTCAACTATCTTTTTACTCAGGGTCTTGATAATAGCCTCTTTGACATCATCTTTTTTATTAGCCTCTTCTGTCATTTTTTCACTTTAGTTCTATTTTGTTTTTTCCAAGATTGCTTTTTCGAATCCGTCTGCAAGTTTGTCATCTAATTCGGTTACGTTTGTCGTTTCAAAAACCTTGGCTTCCCCAAAAAGATCATGATATAATTCTAATTGTTTTTCTCTTTCGGTCTTATCTGCGTCCTTTTTGTTTATGAGATGAGAAACTTCTTTCTCTAATTTACCCCATTCTTTAGAAATGCGGTCACATTCAGCATGTTCTATCTTTTTACCTAAATCATATCCTTTTTTGAACTCTGCCATTTTTTACCCTCAGCGTTATCTTTCCGCTTTTCAGATTTAAGATTTATCTCTCTCTGAGTTTCCAGCTTACCGAGACTATCATAGCACCTTAATCTACTCTGTCAACATAGAAAAGTTTCTAACCCCTGAATGGTCGTAAAAAACCTCTTTGACATTCTGATTAGTTCCGCCATGCTTCTAGTGAAGCCCTCACTAGGTGCGAGGGGAAAGCTGCTTTAATATTAATTTTTATCGTTCCATCCTGTCCAATTCTTTGTTTAAGTTCTTTTTCTGGCAACTTTTCTAATACTTCAAGTTCTTCAACAATTTTAAAAACATTAGTAAATATGTCCTCAAAAATGGCTAAATGTATCTCGTAGACCTTCTGGTACATGTTGGATGTACATATTCGTTTGTATCTCTCATAGTTCTTCAGATATTTTTGTACTGCTTGGACTAGTTGATTATTTGTTTCATTGATTTTTTGAAGGTTCAGAGGTGTCTCGCTAAGTTCAAGGACAAAACTATCAAAAGTCTCAAACCACCAATAGTAGAATTCTTTACTTAGATAGACACTTTCGTTGTTAAGATTAGCCATTTTGTATGAACCAAGAACTGTTTTGCCTTCAATGAATATTTTTCCATTCTTTATATCTTCGTAGTTTTCCCTAACTTTTTTCATGTTTGGAAGAAAATTGTAAAGTAAATAAGCGGCTGAATCGCTTAACTTTGTCGTGCCATCATATTTTAAGAGATTATGCTTTGAAAGGAGCCCGAGAAGTTTTGCGCCGCCTATTAGCTCCAATTGTTTGTCTTTAGCAAAATCCAAAGCCGCTTGTGTAAAGGTCGAGTTAGTTATTAGAATTCCTTTGTTTGCATTAACTGAATGAACAACTCCATACAGGTCTCTAATCGGTGACACAGGAATTTTGTTGTTATATCTTTTGCATTGTATGACGTATTTTCCTTCAAATAGGCTTTCATGTGATTGTGCAAGTATATCTATTCCTCCATCAGCCGTTAGCTTTCGTTCTGTAATGGTAAATCCCATTTTCTTAACCAGTTTTTCAACTAGAGCTTCAAATTGGTGTCCATCCATGCTGCTAATATCAAATTTCTTTCTGGAACACCTAGAAACTTCTGAGGGGCTTGGCGTTGGCTCTACTTCAGTATCATCTGCCATGTTAGCCTAGTGCTACGCTGTGCAGATTTAAGACTTCTCAATTTTTCCGTTCAATGCAACTAATTATTAAATATTAAATAGCATTAACGCTTAGTTTGTGGTAAGTGAGTAATAGCCTTTGTCTGAAATAACACTCGGTGTCGATTTAGCTACTCTTTTGATTGTTCTTTCCAGTGCATTGTATGGTGTTTATTTTTGGTATAAAAGAAAAGTAGAAAAAGAAGAATATGAAAAAATAATGAATGACCCTGTAGAGTTCCATTTCTTCATTCCTCACAAGGATTTGGGGATTGTTTTAAGGTATTATGAGCAAGATAGACAAGACCATGAAAAAAATGAACTTGTTCTTCCACCAAACTTTGAAGATGATATTATTATTTTGATAAGACCTAAACTTACTCTGTTAATGAATGAGTGGTATTGTGGTTTCGGAACGCCTGATGGCAAGATACCACAACTCTCATTTTCTGACGTTTATGTTGTGCAAAGTGCTAATCGAAATTCGCAGTATTACATTGATAGGTATGGCTGTATACATTTTGAGATTAAAAAGCAGGTCTTTAAAGATGATGTTGGTCTACGTAGCCTCAGAGTTAAGACCTACGAGAAAGGTAGTTATCCTTTAGAAATAGTCTACTTTGTAATAAGTAATGAATACAAAGAAGTAAAGAAAGAGATTGATAGAAAAGTTATCAAACACCTATTGGTAAGAGTAGAACAAACAGCATAGTAACCACTTCCAAAAATATAAAAAAAGAAGCTTAGAGAATTAGCTCGGAGTTAAGCTTTGATAACACCTATTTCTAATTCCTCTGCATGATTACGAACAAAATCTCGAACAAAATCCAAGTTTTACATGAAAGGCAATATTTTTGTTTGAAATCCATCTTGTCGGCAATATTCTTTTTAAATGTCAGCTAAGTTATGAGAGTTTATGCATGAGTGGGCTTTAGCTGAAGCAATCATAACGTCCGCAAAGGAGATTGCTGAGAAGGAGAAGTTGAAGGAAGTTACAGAGGTCACCATTAGAGTTGGTGAACTGCAGCAAGTTGAGGCTGGCATTTTGCGTTTTGCTATTTCGCAGATGAAGCCGCCGATTTTTAAGAACGCTAAATTCCGCATCCTGAAAGCCAAAACAACGTTAAAGTGCAGGGTTTGCGGAACCACTTGGCAGTTTAACAGTAAAAAAATGGATAAAGAAACTGCTGAAGCCATCCATTTCGTTCCCGAAGTAGCGCACAGTTACATTAAGTGTTCAAAATGTGGCAGCCCTGACTTTGAAATCGTCAGCGGGCGTGGGGTTTGGCTTGAGAACATAAAAGGAGCCAGATAATCGTGGTTGACCCGAGAACAAGCGTGATAAACGAGCGTTTAAGCCGAATAAGCAGAATTATCGCCGTTTCAAGCGGTAAAGGCGGGGTTGGAAAAAGCATGGTTGCAACCACACTCGCATTAACCTTGGCACATAACGGCTGCAAAGTAGGCTTATTCGACTTAGACTTCACCAGCCCATCAACCCACATAATCCTCGGCGCCCAGAACGCTCAGCCTAAAGAGGAAAAAGGCTTAATTCCGCCAACAGTCCACGGCTTAGAGTACATGTCGCTTGTTTACTTTGTCGGCGATAAACCAGCGCCACTGCGCGGAGCGGATGTTTCAAACGCTTTAATCGAGCTCTTATCAGTTACGCAGTGGGGTACGCTTGATTTTCTCGTGATCGACATGCCGCCGGGAATCGGCGATGCAGTTCTTGATTTGGTAAGGCTGATTAAACGCATAGAATTTCTAATCGTTACAACATCTTCACTTTTGGCTTTTGAAACCGTAAAAAAACAGGCAATTCTTCTATGCGACTTAAAAATGCCAATTATCGGCGTCATCGAAAACATGAAAATGGACAAGGCAAAAATCATCGCAGAGGAAACAGGGCGGCTAGGGTTAAAGTTTCTAGGAGAAATTCCCTTTGACCCACAGGTTGAAGATGCCATCGGCGACGTGAAGAAGTTGCTCAAAACCGCAGTCGGCAAAAAAATCCGACAAGTCACCGACAACAACATCTTACTGAAAAAGAGAGAGCCCTAATGGCATGCGCTAAAGCAGTAATATTTGATTACGTCGGCACATTGGTCAACTGCAGAAACTACACCATGGAAGCCTCAAGAGAAAAACTCTACACCGCACTTGTGAATGAAGGCTTTGACGTTGCTAAAGACCAGTTTTTGGCGGCTTATATTCAAGCGCATGAGAAATACAGAATCATTCGTTATGAGCAATTAAGAGAAGTGACGAACGCTATTTGGGTGGCAGAAGCACTCTGCAACCTCGGCTTTAAGGTGAAGGCGGATGATTACCGAATTAAAGCTGCCCTCAACGTTTTCTTCAAAGACTACGTAGACATGCTTGAGCTAAGGGCAGGCGCAAAAAAACTACTCAAACAAGCCAAAGAGCAGTGCAAGGTAGCCTTAATCTCAAACTTCACCCATGCACCAGTCATCCACAAAAGCCTAAGAAAAACAAAAATAAGCACGTACTTCAACGCGGTTGTGATTTCGGAGGAAAACGGCTGGCGTAAACCAAGCAGCCACATATTCCAAGACACGCTAAATAAGCTGCTAGTCCAAGCGAACGAAGCAGTTTACATAGGTGACAGCCCAATTGAAGACATCAAAGGCGCTAAACAAGCAGGACTAAAAACGGTCTTTGTTGCGTCACAGTTTAACACCCTAAAAGACTTATTGAATAGCCTGCAAAAACCAGACTTTATTGCAAAAGATCTCCAATCAATCAGCGAAAGTCTTGCCGAAATTATTTCAATAAAATAAAAAAAGCAATAAAAAAATAAAGAAAAAGAAAATTAAATTTTCTTAGTTTTTGTAGCTGTTTCTAGTGCGACTACGCCTGGGAGTTTTTTACCCATGAGGAACTCGATGAGTGCTCCGCCTGCTGTGCTTATGTAACCGATTTTTTTGGTTAAGCCGTATTCTTGTATTGCTGCGATGGTGTTTCCGCCGCCTGCGAGGCTGAAACCTTTGCTGTTTGCAATGGCTTCGAAGACTTTTTTGGTGCCGTAGTTGAATTCTTTGTTCTCGTAGACGCCCATTGGCCCTGAGACAACGATGGCTTTGGCTTTGCTGATTATGGCGGCGAATACGTCAACAGTTTCCTTTCCAATGTCGAAAATGCTGTATTCAGTTGGCAGATAACCGGTAGAGATTTCTTTGCGTTTACCAGCTACGTCTAACGCGACATCTGTGGGTAAAATTATTTTGTCGGGGTACTTGGCGAGAAGCGCTTTTATGCCGGGCACAAACTGCATCAGTTCCTTCTTAACGAGGAAATCCATGGTTTTCTTGCCTAAATTGACGCCTTTGGCAGCGAGGAATAGTTGTGAAGTGACGCCGCCGACAAGAACGTAGTCTGCTATGCCGTTGTCCAAGACGTACTTTGAGATTTCAAGTGCGTCGTCTGCTTTGGCTCCGCCCATAACGTAGACACACGGGTGCTCGGGTTTCTCAAGCGCCTTGCTTAGTGACTTGAGTTCGCGCTCCATAATGCGCCCTGCAGCACTTGGCAAAACCGGGGTGAAGCCAACGATTGAAACGTGTGCACGGTGTGCAGCGGAGAAAGCATCGTTAACGAATAAATCCGCGAGTGGTGCGAGGTTTTGGACGAGTTCAGTTTTGCTTTGTTGCTCTGGTGTGCCGCTTTTTGTTTCTCCATCCCAGGAGCGCACGTTTTCAAGAACCAAGATTTCTCCGGCTTTCAAGTTTCTGATGGCGTTTTTCGCTTTTTCGCCGAAGAGATCATCGACGTATTTTACCGGGACTTTAGGGAGGATTTTCTGCAGTATTTCCGCGTGTTGTTTTAGCGGTGTATAGTCTGGGTCTCCTTTGCGTCCTTGATGTGCTAAGACAACGGTTTTGGCTCCTTTTTCAGCCAGTTCCTTGAGCGTCGTTTCAGCATGTGCTCTTATGCGTACGTCGCTTGTAACTTTCTTGGTTACGGGATCTATCTCTGAGTTGAAGTCTACTCTGACAAGAACAACTTTGTTCTTTACATCAAAATCAT
>Ga0326727_10001016_pt1 | contig 109310 bp, 99 predicted proteins | sample MB2enrmetagenome_FD_207643 | JGI IMG/M metagenome (GOLD analysis project Ga0326727, IMG submission 207643) | Lab enriched peat soil microbial communities from McLean, Ithaca, NY, United States - MB29MY | ecosystem: Environmental > Terrestrial > Soil > Wetlands > Peat | place: USA: New York...
GTAACCAACTGGGAAATTGACGAACTCTGGCGTGTGGTGCAGGACGGTACTCCAATCGTGATAAGATCCTAAGAAATTCATATTACTGCCAGCGCCCAGTTTTGCGAGCTGTCAGACTTATTGTGAGGTATGACATGAGTAATTTTGGCGAGTTTTTATCAAAACTGGGAAATCTGCATGACTGCAGTGTGATGCTCTCCGGCCCTCGCACCGGAATAGGCGGTACAGCATCCCCGAGCGCATTCTGAAAGAAATCAAGGAGAGGAGGCGCATCCAATGGAACGGGAAATAATTGCTCTGCGCGGAGGTGGTGACCTCGGGTCCGGAGTTGCATGCCGCCTGCACCGCAGCGGGTTTCGGGTGGTCATCCTGGAAGTCGAGCAGCCCCTGGCCGTCCGGAGAACCGTATCGTTTGCACAGGCGGTTATCGACGGTAAAGCGACCGTTGAGGGGATAACCGCGGTTCGGGTTGCGACGCTCGCGGAGGTCCGCCGGGCATGGCAGGACGGGCATCTACCGGTCATGATTGACCCGGAGGTGAAAGTCAACGCCGAGCTGAAGCCGGACGTCATTATTGACGCCACACTGGCAAAGCGGGACACCGGGCTGCGCTGCAATATGGCCCCGCTGACCATCGCGCTGGGACCCGGCTTTGTGGCGGGCATCCATGCCGATATCGTAATCGAGACAAACCGCGGCCACGACTTGGGGAGGCTCATCTTTCAGGGCGGGGCTGAGCCAGACACGGGCGTTCCCGCGCCGGTCGAAGGTCACGGCGCCGAACGCTTGCTGCGGGCACCCTGCGCAGGAACTGTCAGGCACGTTCTCGACATAGGGACTGAAGTCCGGAAGGGCGAGGTTATCTGCAGTGTTGACGGCCGGCCGGTTACAGCCCCGTTCGACGGGATCGTTCGAGGGCTTATCATGAACGGCAGAGACGTGCCGCAGGGGCTTAAAATAGGCGATGTCGATCCGAGGCCGGTCAGGACAATCTGCTACACTGTATCTGATAAGGCCCGCGCCCTGGGCGGTTCGGTTCTTGAGGCGATACTATACTTTCGAAACAGGGCGGAAAACCGCAGCCTGAAGAGCGAGAGGCAGCCGATCAGCATGCCGGCGATGCGCCGCACGATACATAAACAGGCGTGACGTCCTGCCCGTCCGCTATCTCCTGTAAGCCCCCTCCCCTACTTTGATTTTTTGTCGCAGACTATCTCAGGGCACTCCGGCTGACGGATTCAGCCCCGGCCCGGAAGCACCATGGCTCGTCTTCGTTTTATCGGGAATAGACCGCCTCACCGTCTTTTAGAATTTCAACCTGTCACTTTCGGCGCGTGGAGACCGTTGCCTGCCGAAAGCCCTCAACTCTAAATCTGCACAATTCCTTCATGATCCAACAGATTGAAGTCCCCTTGCACAGACAGGAAGCAGCCGTTAATAAGCCCGTTGGAATACATACCGGCTGCCACAGCGGCGCCCCGGTCCAGAGCGTTTTTGCGCTGTGAGGGACTCAGGTCCTTCACGGCTGTCGTAACCTTCATGTCGCCCAGATCGGATGTTGGATCAAGATCGGCCGCACGGGCTTGTTCGATGTTAGTCCCGGAAGCCGTTATTTCCCCGGCGATCAAAGTGGCCGCAGCATCGGCGATACTCCCGCTGCTGCCCCAAACTGTCACGAGGTCTGCGACTCCGGGTGAAAAGCTCCGCCCCATCCATCCACTGGATGCGACACCGCCAATGCCCGACCCGCCCCGGACATAAAGTCTGCCTGCCATCTTCTCTGCGCCGATCGCTGGACCAAAATGGAAATCGTGAGGAATGCATGTGTGCTATTGAGCGACCGCCTCGTCCTTGATCGCTTTCACGCTGCTGTCAAAATAGGGTGTAAATATCACATAATCTTGGCCGTTTGGACTATAGCTGTTCACTCCATTGGCCAGGTTGCTCGCATTGTTGCCGCCGGGAACGAAATCCTTGATCCATGGACCGCCGCTACAACCGCCAAGCTGAGTTGTGCCGATACCAAGGGTGTTGGGGGTCTTGTTGCCATCCACTGACGCGTAGGATGCTTCCGTTTCTACCATGAACTTACCATTCCAAGGTTTTTCGGCAGGGTACCCGAACATGCTCCAGTGCTGCACCGGTGAGAAATTGTAAGCGAAGCCCAGATGCCCAACCTTCTGGGAGAGTTTCACACCCATCTCATTTTTGACTACGGCAAAAGCAACGTCGCGCGCCATATTCCCGCCGTTGTGATACGAGTCGAACGTTAAGAACGAGGATGCCTCCCACTTGCCGAATGGCTCTTCTCCATTATGGTAGGCTGGAACGAAGATCCACTTGGTGTAGTAGGTTCCTTTCTCGTCCGATAGGCAATGTCCCGCCGTCAAAACGGCTCGCCCACCGATGGCGGCACCCGAACACACATAATCCTCGCCGTCGGTCCCCCTGAAGAAAACCTTTCCTATGGCCTTGTACGGGAACGGTGTGAAATTTGTTCCATACAGAGAGCTCAACACATAGAAAGTGGTGTGGGGCGGGGGGTAGTTGTATCCGATGGACGCGTTATCCGTCATCGTGCTCAGAGAGCCGGCCTCATCATCGGGGAGAAGAACCGAAGTCTGGCATCCTTTCTGTCGCGGGTCGTAACTCGGGTCATAGCCGGGTGTGTCCGTGGATGGTCGAAGAGTCCCGGTCGATGATTGCAGCGGAGTTGCGGTTTTCCTGGGAGTGGGACGGGGTATTGCATTCTGCATTCTCTCTGCGGTCCAATACTTCGCTGCGGCCGCGCTGTGGTCTGGGGGAATGTTGTAGATGGAAAACGCCTCTGTGGCCCAAGTTCCCGCGGCCGATGCAGCGATGAGGAAAAGAACCCCGAACAAGATACAAACGAATTTTCTCACTGACGTCCTCCTTGAGTTGATTTCAGCTCGGCTACAAAAGATAGGTGATCCACAAGAACGCAAAACGACTATGAGACAAAACATCTCCTCATGTTGCTGCGGCCATGTGCATAATCGCGCTCTTACCGCATAAGAGCGCATTTCGGAAAGTGTTTTTGGGTATTCGCAAAGCAGGAATTGCGCAAGAAACATGCCAGGCTTGACTTCGGGCAGCAGTAAAATGACCTCTGTGTCAGCTTGCGGATAGGAGGGAAATCGCTTCGGCCGAGTCCACCCCTCGCCGGCAAGCGTACCGCTTTTCTGTGCCGTAATCCCCACTTATGATAAGAATTTACATTTGCCCAGCGCTTTTCCCGAATACAGGCCGGCCTGCTTGTGCATGGGTTCTACTGCTGCGGTTTCTTTTCACAAGTCCGCAAGTGTCCGATAGCCCGAAATTGCCGATCAAGATGGCGGAAAAACAAAACAATATTTCAGTCCCGGAGGTTCAAATCCGCTTACCACGATTAGGTTTGAGCAGTTTGAAGTTGCCTTGGTGTGTGGGTCTGGTGTGTGGTTTTGCATTTTGAGGCTGGCGGCCGAGCTGAGAATCATACCTTCATTCGTGAGACGAAAAGGGCGCCAGGTTTGTTCCTGCGCCATTTTTTTGACTACCTTCAAATGCTTCTGTTTGTGCACCCGAAAACCGGCACGCGCGTGGAGACCGTTGCCTGCCGAAAGCCCTCAACTCTCAATCTGCACAATTCCTTCATGATCCAACAGATTGAAGTCACCTTGCACGGACAGGAAGCAGCCGTGAATAAGCCCTTTTGAATACATACCGGCTGCCACAGCGGCGCCCCGGTCCAGACCGTTTTTGCGCTGTGAGGGGCTCAGGTCGTGAACGGCTGTCGTAACCTTCATGTCGCCAAGATCGGACGTTGGATCGAGATCCGCCGCACGGACTTGTTCGATGTTAGTCCCGCAAGCCGTTATTTCCCCGGCGATCAAGGTGGCTGCGGCATCGGCGATACTGGCGCTGCCGGCCCAAACTGTCACCAGGTCCGCGACTCCGGGTGAAAAGCTCCGCCCCATCCATCCACTGGAAGCGACACCCCCAATGCCTGACCCGCCCCGGACATAAAGTCTGCCTGCCATCTTCTCGGCGCCGATCGCTTTCAGTCCCACCACGGCCGTTTTGCCCCTGGCAAGGCGAATGGCAATATCCCCGCCATTGTTGACAATCACCTTGTCCGCTCCCATACCCAATGCGGCATCGGCCACGTGGTCTGCTGCTGCTCCGGCAACCGCAGCTAAAGACGTAAGTTCCTTGGACACCTTTGCGGCAGCTATAAAGGCGCGGCTGACCACATCAGGCAACTTGGGGTCTGACGGGAGGCTGCATACCGGAATTTTGAGAAATCCTTGAAAATCAGACAGGACCTGCAAGCAGGTCAATGCGAAACGGGAGGCTATGGCGGCCATGACCGGTCTCGCCCGTTCCTTGTCCCAAACGGATATGGTCATGGTCATCGGGCCCCAGTCGACCAGGATGAGGTCGTCGGACAGGACCCTTACCGGCACAAAAACTTCAATCGGTTTTGACATGCCGATAGCCCCGCGGCGCCAGAGCCGAAAAAGGTTTCATTGCCTCAATATGCCCGCCCATAGTCTCGTAATCGTCGAGAAGCATGGTGTATTCCACCGGAGCCACGGTTGCAGGGGTGGGCACCCAGGTGAAAGCACCGCTTTGAACCTGCTGCACATCCACATAGAAAGTAATACCACCTCCCGGCAGGACAAACACCGGGGCGCCGCCGCAGGTCAATACGGCGCGTTGGGCGTGAACGGCCCGGGTGAGCCGCAGCGGATATTTTACCACGCCTGCCCGGGCCGAGCCGCCAACCCCGCCCACATAAAGCGCCGACACGAGGGATTCCTGGCAAGTTTCAGAAATAGCTTGAATTGCAGCGCGTGCCGCGTCGCTCATCTCCATCGGTTCGAACCGCCACTCCTGGTTTAGCCGGAACATCGCAAACCGTTCACCGGTCGTCTCGGTAATCAGCAATGTGTTGCCCGGAGCCGTCAGGTCCTTGTCGATCGAGGCGATAATATCCAAAGGATCTTGAATGTCCGTACCTCCCCAGCCATCGCCATGATTGCCGAAATAACGGCCTGGGGTGGACAAACGGTATATCAGGCTGAGGCCGGAGGGTTTTTTACCCAGGAATCGACCGGCGGTATGATGAGTAAAAAGTGAAGTGATGTGGGAGTCCAACACGATGACTTCATCGGCGGCTTCTTCGAAAAACCTGGCGAACAAGCCTGCCGCAGCCGATCCGCAGCCGACCCGCATCTTATTTATTATTTTTTTGTTGATTACCGGCGCCTTTCCCACCTGGATCTCCAGGTTGGCTCCGCCTTTTACGGTCAACTCTATCGCCTCTCGATTGGCAATGGCCGCCACGGCACGGGCAGCGGCAAACCCCGCTTTCCCCGTGAGCCGGTTTACTCCGCCGATGCACAGTATCTTAGACCCATACTCTTCGGTCTCCACCATGCCCACCGTGCGCCCTTCGAACTTGACCGGAGCACCTTCGGCGCCTATTGAAAGATCCGTGTCGACTTTCACTTTAATACTGGAATAGGAAAGAGGCACTTCAGTGACTACGGTAACCACATCTACGTCATTCCTTCGATCCGTGACGATATAAGGGGCAGGGACACAGTCGGGGTAAGTACCCCCCGCACCGATGGCCGTGATGAGGGGCTGCTTTATTTCCAGCCTTGCTTCCGGCGCCAGGGAAGCCGCCACATCCTGATAAGTCAAAAGTGGCCGGGTACGAAGCAGGTCTCCCTGTTGATTTATAAAACGACGGCATGCGCCGGTTTGCCCTTCAGGAATCTGGCACGCTACCGGACATTTCCCGCACATCATGCTGCCGGGAACTAGAGTCAGGAGTTCGGTCACGGCCTCCCTGGGACAGACCTTAAAACAGGTTTGGCATGCGACGCATCCTTCACCGATAACCGCTTTTTTGTCTTCCAGGCGAATAATCCGTAAAGGACAATCTCTCAGGCAAAGTCCACAACCGTTGCATTTTTCCGGATCGATCTTCATGTTATTCCAACCCGTTGGGCCCGGCGATGCAGCCACCGGAGATGACAACTGCATGATAAAACAGATTGGTTACCGAAATGGCTCCCCTGTCTTGCGGGTTCACGGTCCCGCTTGAAACCGAACCAGTTTACATTAGCGCTTTTCCTTAAGCATCAGCGTTCTCCAAAACCCGCAACCGGCTCGTATCGTAAGCCGGAGCATGAGAAGCATGGACAAATCTCCTCGTAAAGTAATTCAAGGCAGCCAATACATGTTCTCGCGACAGTCTTATTGTCTCTCCCATGTCGCCGCACTTGAAAGCTTCGCAAATCTTGCGGTGATAGCGACAGGAGCTTTCAATATGGTCACGATCTGACAGGGTTTGGTAGCTGAAGTATCTGATTTGATTGTGGAGTGTCAGCATCATTTGCTTCAGCCGCTTATGTCCGGCCGCTTCTGTCGGCACATCGTGAAAGCTGGCATTCAATTCCTGATAAGCCAGGATTCTGGGGGGCTCTGACCGGACACATTCTTCCATCGCTTCGACCAGCCGATCCATCCGGCTGATGTCCGACGAGGTAAGCCGGTCAAATGAAAGGGTTATGGAGAATGCATACAGCTCGGCTTTCAGCGTGTAGATTTCCAATGCGTCCTGCTCGCTGATTTCGGCTACGAAAACCCCACGTCTAGGTATCCTGAGAATAAGGCATTCAGCTTCCAAGAGTTTAAACGCCTCGCGAATCGGCGGCCGGCTGATTTTCAATGCCGCCGCCACCTCCGCCTCGGTAACCTTGCTTCCGGGTTTGAATTTCCCCGTATAAATTGATTTTTCGATATATTCTCGAACTATATCCGTAATAGAAGGTACCCTCATACATAACTCTTTCTTTGCTCTTCGCTGCAATTTAATTCAGCATTTTCCGTTTTACCGCGCACTCGCCTCCCGGTCATTCCCATCGGGCGGTAAACGTCTTTTCGTCCAGAAAGAGCCTCATTGAAGCCATCCGGCTCTTGGCGCCCCCCATGAATGACTTCCTCTTGGAGCCCAACGGGAAAAAGGCATATGGTTGAGGCACTCCCACGTTGATCCCCACATTGCCTACAACGACTTCCCGGGCAAATTTCCTGGCGTTGCGGCCGCTTTCCGTCATAATGCAGGCTGAATGGCCCAAGTCGGTCTTGGTGTTGATCCATTGAATGACTTCATCCAGATTGTCCGCCCTTATCAGTCCCGCTACCGCCCCGAAAGCCTCCTCTTTGGCAGCGGACATATCCGGATGCATGTTTTCCAGGATCGTCGGCCCCATAAAGAAACCCTTCGGCAATGAGCCGCGCGCGAGCCGTCCATCGAGTACCATGGAAGCGCCTTCGGATAGAGCGCCCTCTACCCAGCCGATGACCTTGTCCCGTCCTGCTGCAGTGCAGTAAGGACCCATGCCGGTGGTTTCGTCTAAACCATATCCGAGCTTCAACCGTTGCGCTTCGGCGACAAAAAGGGCCTTGAATTTCTCATAGATATCGCCCACGACCACTATATTGTCCGATCCCAGGCAGCGCTGGCCGGTCATGCCGAAGCAACCCTGGCGGATGAAAGGAACGATTGCTTCAACGTCTGCGTCCGGCATGACGACCACCGAATTTTTGCCGTTGCCGTTTATGGAGGAGTTTTTCCCCAGTTTCCCGCAAAACTCGAATAAATCCTTGCCGGCAGTCGTCGATCCAATGAATGCCAATCCCTGGATTTCAGGCTGTTCAAGAACATATTTATTGATCGCCCGGCCACCGTGGATCATGTTGATCGCGCCTTTAGGCCAGCCAACCTCCAACGCGACCCGATTCACGAATTCAGCGGCAATGGGGTCCTGGCGGCTCGGACTAATGACCACGGAGCAGCCTGCGGCCAGAGCGTAAGGAACGAAAGAGGACCATGCATGCATGGGGATGTTGCCTGGAGTGACAATGAGGAAGGGGCCCAGCGGCTCCCAAGTCATCCACATGTCTATGCCGGAAGCCAGTTGGTCGATGTGCTCATTTCTGGCAGCCAGACCGTAGGCCGCAGAGCAAGCCGACTCTATGTTTTCGATACAACGGCGAACCGAACCCCTGGATTCGCCGATCGTGCGCCCATGATCCTGGGTCAGAACCCGCGTCAACTCGTCAAAATGTTCTTCGAATTTCTGTCGCATATCGAAAAGCATCCTGGCCCGTTCCCGGAGCGCGATCTTCTTCATCGCCTCAAAGCCCTGCTGGGCGGCCTCAACGGCCGCCCGGGCTTCTTCCTTGGTGGCTGTTGGAAACTCGGCGATAATTTCGCCGTTGGCCGGATTCACCGTTTGATTGACAGTCGGTGCTTGCGAATCGACCCACTCCCCACCAATCAACAGCTTAAGTTTTCCATAGTTTTTTCTTACCTCGGGCAACACCGCCATCGTCTTTCTCCCATCGATTCCCTATATTTAAGCTTTGAAATTGAGCTACCGTAAGCCATCTTCACGCTTCGCCTGTTCTTTGGTCAACCCCCCGATGCGCGGCAGAGGGCGGCCCGAATCCGTGACGACCAAGGCCACCAGGAGTTCATCGGGACCTGGAGCATCCTCCACCGAAACCGTCATCCCGTCGAAATGGGACCGGACAAAGGCGGCATCTTTATGGTTCAGGGGGATATCGATCGTACACCCGGCCGAGCCCCGTTTTTTGATCGAGGGGATGAGGGCCAGGCCTCCTCCCAGTACGTCCCGAAAAGGTTTGCCGAGCTTTGGATGCATTATGGCCGCCGCATGCTCCAACTCCCCGTTGATACCTGTTATGCAACCTTTGGCGTAACTTTCAGCCCGCTCGGGACCGATACTCAGGGCCTCCAGGCACTTCTTGCCGAGCAGTTTCCCCAGTTCGGCGCCAATGTCCATCAATTCGGTCAAATCCTCCACATAACGGCCGGCAAAGGGGTTATGGATCACCGCAATCGCCGCTGCCTTGCGGGTTGGCGGATTGACTTCACGATCCATCTCCCTGATCGTTTCCTCTACAATCGTCACCAGCTTGCGGATTTTCATATCTTTAACTCCTTGTTTGTTTAGATCCTCGCCCCAGCGCGGGGAGCTATTCGTTACACCGATGTCTTCAAAACGCTCCCCTTGCGCACGGGCGGGGGAGTGTTGCGGCTGGTCGTCACCACTACCTTGCCGTCGATCATGATGACGGATACACCCGGCGTATCACCCTCGGCCAGACAGGATAAAAGATCTTTGCCCGTCGATCCCATGGACGTATCCAGAAAAACCAGATCGGCCTCGAGCCCTTGAGCAATCCGGCCCCGGTTGAGGCTAAACACACGGGCGGTGTTCCCGGTGGCGGCGCAGACAGCCAGAGCGGGGTCGATACCACCCAACGAGGCCAGCCACGAGATATTTCTCAAGATGCCCAGGGTCACTACTCCGGTGCCCGACGGCGCATCATTGCCCAGGATCAGCCGGTGGTATTCACCTCTGGAGGCAATGAACTCACTCACTTGCACCGCTCTCTTGACGTTGCCGCATTGGACAATTTCTATGGCCGCATCTATTTGCTCGATAACCTGCCTGGCTTCATCAAAGCTCATAGCGGTTGGCCCGCCATTGATATGGGACACGATGCTCGGCTTCACCTTCAGGAGTTGCTCGGCCCCGACCACTGACGACCCCGGGATCGACGTACCACCCGAATGCATCATGACTACCATTTGGTATTTTTTGGCCCAGCGGCACATTTCAGCCGCTTCATTCGGTTCCTTGACGGAGCCGAGCCCGATTTCCCCGACAACTGTCACACCTTCCCGGGCCATCTCTTCAAAATCAGCCTCAGTGAGCCCTTTTTCCAATATCACGGCCCCACCGAGCACTTTCATCCCGCCCGGCCTGTAGTTTGCCCAGGCCTGGGCCGCCAAAACAGCCAGGGCCTTGGTCCCGGCAGCCGTTTTCGGGCGTCCGGACAGGTGGACCTCACCCGCCGAAATGCTGGTGGTCACTCCGCCATGAAGGGTCGACTCCAGGAAGTTCTGCATCTGCTGCCTGGGCGTATAATCGCCCAGCACCACGTGACAGTGCGAATCAATGAGTCCAGGGCACAGGGCGCCCCCGGCGGCGTCGATCACTCCGGCCCCGGACGGACCACTCAGACCCATGCCGATTTCTGCAATCAGCCCTTCACTGACCAGTAACGAATCGGCATCCAGAATCGGCTGGCCGACATCACCTGAAAGCATTAACCCCACATTTTTTATGAGCCAATCTGTCATTTTTGCCCTCCATTAGCACAAGACATCAGATCTAAAGCGCCTGCCTACGTTTTAATTGTGCTGATTCTTTCTAATGCAAGTCCCTTTGTTTCAATACCAAGAATTGCAACAATTATCCCGGCCAAAGCGAATGCACAGGCAACAACCGTGAATACACCACTTATCCCGAGCGAACTCAAACTAAAACCTACTATAAGAGGGGCCAGCATCGATCCAACACGTGATAATGTTGCCGCCCAACTGGTCCCTGTAACCCTGATGCCGGTGGGATATAATTCCGGTGTGTACATATAGGTTATACCCCACACTCCCGATACGAAGAAAGATACAACTATTCCTAACATAACTACATGAACAATGGTAAGAGTATGCCCAAGCGCGTACCCAAACGCCAATGTGGCTAACGTTGCCATGAAAAGGTTAAATACAAGAAGTTTTTTCCTACCGTATCGATCCATCAGATATGCCGAAAGAATCTGATTCGGAACATAAGCAAGTTGCATAATCAAGACATACATGAATGATCGTACCATGGTATGACCGCCCTTTACGAGGAGACTCGGCAACCATGCAAATAGTCCGTAATATCCAAACATAGCCAGAAACCATAGCGACCAAAGCATTACAGTCCTGGATAGATATTGCCGTGAAAATAAAGCGACCGTAGAAACTTTTTTCTCTTCATAAGTGGAAAGGACTTCTTCATTTAGTTTCGGTAATGAATGTGTCTTGGATACTTGCTGCTCGATGAACTTAACAACATTATCGGCCTCCTCCATACGACCTTTGAGTGCTAGCCACCTTGGGGACTCAGGCATCGACCTGCGAACAACCCAAATATAGAAGGCGGGCAACGCGCCGGCAACGAAAGCCCACTGCCAGCCTAGCCAGGGAATGATGTAATACGAAATTGCGGCTGCCGCCAACCAACCAATTGCCCAAAATGAATTCAACAAGCCCTGGATCCTTCCTCGCCCGCTTGAAGGAACAAATTCACCCAATAGCGATGTGACTACAGGAGTTTCTCCACCGAGTCCCAAGCCGGCAAAAAAACGAAACACAATGAGTGAATTGAAGTTCCAGGCTGTCGCGCAGAGCAGGGAGGATATTGAGAATATCAGCATTGTCCATTGGAAAATTGCTTTTCTTCCAAAACGATCGGCAAGAGGGCCTGAAAGAAACGCTCCAATCAACATTCCGAACATTCCTGAACTAAGCACTATCCCGGTTTGGGCCGCTGTAAGGTCCCAGGCTTTGTTCAGGGCCGTAACTACGAAAGTGATAAGTCCTACGTCAAACGCGTCAAAGGCCCAAGCAAAGCCATTGATTACCAAAAGCCGATAATGGAAAGGTGAAACAGGCAGCCTGTCTAACCTCGCTGCAATACTTGCCTGCCCGGTTGCCATTGAAGAGCCCCCCTATAATTATTTTGACCTTTTCCCCCATTTACCTCGGGGCGTATGACCCCGGCCCCGGGCATCAAGCCCGGAGCGCCTCAACCAACCATAAGCTATGGACTTGCCCGCCGAGGGCTCGTCCAGAGTCGAACGGGCATTGTTATCGTGTCGCCCTTGCCTCCCCGATGTTGCCCCTCGTCAGCTCATCAAGCGTCTTGCCCTTGGTTTCCACGCCAAGAATAAGAACCGTCAGGGCAACAAGGATAAAGACTCCTGTGAGCATGCCGAAAACGATGCCGTAACCCGCATCCTTGCCATAAGACTGGTAAATCAATCCCACGATAAAAGGGGCAGTCATGGCGCCGATCCGGCCAAATGCCGCGGCCCAGCCGACGCCACTCGCTCTGGCCTCAGTCGGATACAATTCCGGTCCATAGGCGTATACGGCTCCCCACGTGCCCAGGCTGAAAAAGTACAAGAGGCAGCCCCATATCAATATTTGCGTAACAGAGTCACTCAGGCCGTAAAAATGGGCTGCCAGCGCGGTACCCAGAAAAAAGATGACCAGGACCGCCTTTCTTCCTATAACTTCAATAAGGTAGGCCGCACTGAAGTAGCCGGGCAACTGGGCCAGGGTCATGATGAGGGTATACTGGAGACTCTTGATCAAAACAAACCCCTTGCCGACCATCAGGGTTGGAATCCATATGACGAAGCCGTAATATCCAAAATTGAGTCCAAACCACATAATCCACAGGCAAACGGTACGGCGCAAAAACGCACTGGAGAAAAGCTGTGCTAAGCCCATCCTGCCAGTTTTGGCAGCAGATGGGGTTGCTGTCACCTCTTTGGGCGGTTCGATCCCCGCTGCCCTCTCCATCCGGCTCACGATTTCTTCAGCTTCCCGTTCCCGGCCGACAAGCTCCAGGAACCGAGGAGACTCCGGGAGGTCTTTTCTCAGGTATGCGGCATAAAGCGCCGGTAGAGCACCCAGGAAAAAAGCTACCCGCCACCCATACACCGGTATAACGAGATACGCGATTAGGGCGGCCAATATCCAGCCCCAGGCCCAGAAACTCTCGAGCAGAACGACCATCCTGCCCCGGTTTTTGGCTGGCGAGAATTCAGCGACCAACGTCGAAGCAGCGGGCAGTTCACCACCGAGCCCGACGCCAACGAAGAAGCGAACAATCACCAGCATCAACAGACTGGTGGACAGACCGGCCAAGCCTGACATTAAACCGTACAGGACAAGGGTATAAAGAATGGTTTGCCTTCGGCCCAACTTGTCGGATAACATGCCAACCACGGCCGCCCCAATACACATTCCCGCCATTGTTATGCTGCCCAGGGTGCCAAGTTGGGATGGACTCAAATTCCATTGCTTCTGAACTGCAGGCATCACAAATGAAACAAGTCCTACGTCCATCGAGTCGAACATCCAGCCGATGCCGCACAGCAGCAGGATCTTCCAATGGAGACGTATTAAGGGCAATCTTTCCAACCGCTCGGAAATGTTCATAGAATCCTCCTCTTCCTCCCTGGCTTTCTCCTGAAATCAGCCGATAAGTGTATTTCAACATGAACGACAACCAATCTTTCCGGTGGTATTCCGAAGACAGCAACTTTTGACAATGTCATTTGCTGCAATCCTTCCATAACTTTAGCTGATCATCTAGTGGAGAAGCAGTATTTGCAGCCGCGGTTGAAAAGCTCATAGGAACTGGCGGCACCTAAATGCTGTTGTTTGATGAACTTGATTTGTCACGCCTTTTGTCCGGCTAGCCGGTCAGGCACGATTTTTCTTCTGCTCGCTGTTCACCCATTCACCTATTCACCTATTCGCCCGCCCTGAAATTCCCGGATCGAATAATTGCCTCCATAACTCTTTCCAGGTTGGCCGGAAGGCTCCATATTCTTTCTCCCAACGCATCCGCCAGTGCATTGAGAATTGCCGGAGCGGTAGGTATAAGGGCTGGTTCGCCGACTCCCTTGGCGCCGAAAGGCCCGGTAGGTTCTGGCGACTCAATGATGATGGGCACAACTTCGGGCATATCGGCGCAGGTAGGGATATGAAAATCTTTCATGGATATGGTCTTGCCCGGCTCAAACTCTTCCATCAGGGCAAAACCCACTCCCATGGCGACACCACCGCAAAGTTGCCCGACCACGTTCTCCGGATGGATAGCTTTTCCCACATCATGGGCTGCTATGATTTTTTCAACTGAAACTTCACCGGTAAGCATGTCTACGGTAACCATCGCCATCTGTGCACCAAAAGCATATGTCCCGTAGGGGTCTCCTTGTCCGTTTTCATCTAAAGGGACGGTTACCGGATCGAAAAAACCCTGCCAGGAAAGGGGGGCGCCTTTTGCCTTGATCCGCTTGGCCAGATCGGCAAAGGCGATCCGCTTTTCAGGATTTGTGGAAACGAAAACATGGCCTGAATCAAAAGCGAGGGAAGATTTCGCCGCTTTTAGCCGATTCACCGCCTCGGTTAAGAGGACCTCTGCAAGTTTTTCAGATGCCTCCTTGACGGCATTGCCGGAAATGTAGGTTTGGCGGCTGGCAGAAGTTGCACCTGCGTTGGTTGTATACTTGGTGTCCCCCACAACGGTGCGAATCGTATGAGGTTCAATACCCAGAACTTCTGCAACGATTTGAGTCAAGGTCGTGGTGGAACCCTGACCGATGTCCGCACATCCGGTGTAGAGCGTTACGGTTCCGTCTAAATCCATTTCGACCCTGGCCGTAGAGGGATTCTGCGCCCCGGTATTGCCGATGCCGTACCACATGGCGCCGATCCCTATGCCTCGTTTCTGGAAACCATTCACCTCAGATTTTTTCCAGGATTCCCTGGCCTGGGCATAGTAGGGTTTAAGCGCCTCTAGGCACTCACCGATGCCGACACTCGCGTTGAGGATTTGACCTGTGGCAGTTTTTGTACCGGGCCGGTGCGCATTGATCAGGCGGATCTCTAGAGGATCCACCAGCAACTCTTCTGCATGCAGGTCGATCTGACTCTCGTGGGCAAAAGCGATCTGCGGCGTACCGAACCCCCGCATCGCACCGCAGAAAGGTCTATTGGTATATACACAATAGCTCTGGATATCGACATTTTCGACCTCATAGGGGCCCGTTGCTTGAACTGCAGCACGATTTGCCACCGCTATGCCGTACGATCCGTAAGCCCCCGAGTCACAAATGATTGTGGCCTTCATCGCAAGCAGCCGGCCCTTATCATCGCAGCCTGTTTTCATTCTGATCAGCAGCGGATGGCGCTTCGCCGTGGCAAGATAAGACTCTTCGCGAGTGTAAACATAGCGGACCGGTCTTTTCAAATGATACAGGGCCAATCCGATGAATCCCTGCACGTTAAGATCGAGTTTGGAGCCAAATCCGCCCCCGGTAGCAGCCTGAATAACGCGGACCTGGTCGTCCTCAAGGGCCAGGAGTGACACGAGTTCCTTATGATCGTAATGGGGATTCTGAGTGGAGGCATACACAACCAGGGTGCCGTCGTCGTCTACGAACCCGGCCCCGGCATCCGGTTCCAGGTAGTTGTGCTCCACCGAGGAAGTTCGATAGGTGTTTTCAATAACGCTATGACACCGCTCGAACGCTCTCTCTGCATCCCCTCTCAGGACTTTGCGTACGGATAAAATATTGCCCTTCTCATGAACTTTTGGGGCATTTGGCCCCATGGCTTCTTCAGGATCGAAAACAGCCGGCAGGTCCCGGTAGGTAACCTCTATAGCGCTCAGGGCGCTGTTAGCAGCCTCTTCCGTATCCGCTGCAACCAGCGCCACCGCATCGGCAATAGATCGAACCTTATCGGAAGCCAACAGGGGTTGGTCTTTGTTGATAATGCCAAGGAGATTTTTTCCCGGGATGTCTTTGGCGGTAAATACGGCTACAACCCCATCCAGTCGCAGGGCCTTTGCGGGATCGATGCCGACCACATCCGCATGGGCTCTGCCGCTCCGAAGGGCCTTGAGAACCAGCGGAGAATCGAGCTCGACATCAGCGCTGAATACGGCTTCTCCCCTGAGCTTTTCGAAGGCCCCGCTTCTAAGGATATTTTTCCCGATAAATTTGGAGGGGTTGTCCATAACTATGCCCCAACCTGCAGAAGAGGATAAAGCATCCTGACCAAAAGCCCCCGGACAGCCGGCTCCTTATAAACAGCCGAAGCCCTTCTTCCCGTGACTTCCAATACCCTTTCGGCCAACAGACCTCCGGCTTCCCAGAGCATCTGCACAGTGGGGACCTTGCCGGCAAGATAGTCTTCTATGAACTCCATACGTTGAGGCGTTGAAGTGCATGCCCCCAACGCGAAACGCAGAAAAGAAATCTTCATGTCTTCGTCCCGGCGCGCCATGAAGGCCATACTGATCCGGGCGGTTGCCAACTCTTTTCTTCTTCCGATTTTTTGAAAATCGGCAAAATCGATATCCTTGGACGGCTTGAGAATAAATCGAACGATAATTTCATCGGGACGCAACGAACTCATGTAAGGCCCTGTTGCAACCTCTTGAACAGGCTCTTCGCGCAAACCTTTACTGGTGGCCAAAATCGCTTTGGCCTCATGTATGAGCAACGGCGTCATCGTATCGGCACAGGGCGAACAATGGGCCACATTGCCTCCGATAGTGGCCACGTTTCGGATCTGTTTACTGGCAAAGGTGGCGGCACATTTTTGGAGTGCAGGTGCATACCGCTCCAAAAGAGTCGATTCGTAAATCTCGGTCAGGGTCACCCCGGCCCCTACGCATAGCTGCCCATTACTGAGTTCGATCCCTTTCAGTTCATCAAGCCGGCTTGTATCCAGAAGATATTCGGGCTGGACCGAACCTTGACGAAGATCGATATTAACATCGGTCCCTCCCGCAAGGATCACGGTTTTACTTCCCCAAGCCGATAGAAAATCGAGCGCTTCGGCCAGGGATTCCGGACGGCGGTATGCGAAATTAATCATCATGCCCCTCTTCGGAGCCGCCTTGAATGGCATCTTCGATGGAAGAAAAAATCTGTTGATAACCGGTGCACCGGCACAGATTGCCGGCAATCGCCTTGGAAATCTGTGCCCGACTCGGGCAGGGGTTCTCATCTAAAAGCGCTTTAGCGCTCATGATCAACCCTGGTGTGCAGAAGCCGCACTGTACGGCATGGTTTCTGGCAAAAGATTCTTGCAGGGGGTGAAGATTTCCGGAGTCAGCCAGACCTTCGATGGTGACAATGTTGCGCCCATCCAGTTGAGCCGCCAGCATCAGGCACGCATTTACCGCCTTGCCATCCACCTGTATGGTGCAGGCCCCGCATTCTCCAATCCCGCAGCCCTCTTTGGTTCCTTTGAGTTTTAAAATGTCCCTGAGCAGCTCCAGGGCCGTGAGGTGGGAGGGAATGTCAATTGTCTTTTGTCTACTATTTATTGTGCAACAGATGCGAATCGTTTCACGCCCCATCTCAACTTCCTTAAATCCCGGCAAAGCCGAAGTATTTCAGTTGTCTGGCAGCCCTATGAAACGCCGGCGAAAGGCCCGCTGAACCGGATACAATCCCACGGGGGCCGAGCCGGAGCGTTGATCGTAAACTTTCCGTATAGTCCGCGTCAATGCCATTTTACGCTGACTCGGCGTGTAGCTGACGCTATCCTAAAAGTCTATTGTCGTCAATTTATTTTTCGCCTCATACTCGACGCTCCGCGAACCTGTACCGCTGCCCATAGCCGTCACCTCAAGGCAGGAAACCACGGATTTCACGGATGACCACGGATTGGGCTTTTGTGCTCAACAGCGCACCACATGATCCCAGCGCAGATCTTTGTGCTTGAATATGAATCATTTTATCCTTGGCCATCCACCCCGCTACGCTCCTTATCAGTCGTTTAATCTTTCACCGCGCTGCGCTCCCCCATCCGTGGCTTAAATCTGCTCAGGTAGTCTTCCCACGTGTCCACATCCAAAAGGATACCGTCATGCTCAACATCAACGGTTTCGATGAGATCCTCGTGAGCGGTCAGGATCTCGCGGGCGCCGATATCTCCTTCCAGCGCCAGGACCATCGGAAAAAGAGACCGCTCCAGAAGGACCGGATTGCCGCGCTTGCCGCCAAAAACCGGGACCACGATTGACGCACGGGTTGCTTTGCGTTTTTGCAAAACTGCGTCGATGACTCCGGGACCCACCAGGGGCAAATCGCCCAAAAGAAAGAGCGCGGCATCGCAGCTTTCCCCCACGGCCGCGATCCCGGCCTTCAAAGAGGTGCTCTGTCCTTTGTGGAACTCAGGATTGAAAACCACAGTGGCTCCCTTGAAATCAATACTCTCAAGGATGAGTTCATGTTCGCTGCCCAAAACTACGATAACCTCGTCCAGGGCTGAGTGCAGTGCGCTTTCCACCACATGCCCCAGCATGGGTTTTCCGTGGACATCGAGAAGGAGTTTCATCTTCCCCATTCGAGAAGACTTTCCGGCAGCCAGGATGATACCTGCGACACAACCCATGTGGTCCCCTCAGCTTCCCGTGTTCACGCATTTCCAGTAGGTCGGCTCTTCCTCCGCCGATCCGATGAAAATGCGTTTCAGTTTGCCCCGCCCTCGTTTCTGGAGCTGCGCGGCGACTTCTCCTCCGGCCTCATGGAGATCTTCCCGCTGGGCCTTGTTGAGCAATACGAATCTTTGAACATCGAAAGAAGCGCCTTTCATGATTCCTTCAGGGTGGAGGAGCGCTGTTGCAACCGAGGAAGTCGTGATCGTTTCTCCGGCATTCAGGCCGGTTATGGCGGCATAACGGTCGGTTCTGAACACATGCATTTCATCGAGGGGGAGCCCGATCGCTCTTAGTCCGGCGACGGCCACCAGGTGGCTTGTGACTGCTGGAATCACGGGCTCGTGAGACGCCGGGGCCTTCAAAGGACGTCCGGCGGCGCCGTCGGCTTCGACGATGATCCAGTCGGCAATTCCCGATTGCCACAGTCGCGCAATCATTTCGGATGTAAATCCCCTGATTTTGTCGTGCTCTTTCAGGTAACCGGCGCCTGCGCTCACGTGGCCGTAGAGTTTCAGAAGCCTTTTGATCTCCGGCAGGAGCACCTCCGGGGCCTCGGAAACAACTGCCGTAGGCGACTGGCTGATTGCGGGCATGAAGATCTTGGTGGTTGTCGTCGTGAGGACAGTTTGCCCGCAATCCTTCATCCACTTCGCCAGTGAGAACATAAGGGTGGTCTTGCCTCCGGCTCCCACCAGAGAAATCACGCCCCGGTCCTTCAGCAGCAGAACTTTCCTCAATGAATCCCAGTCCAAGGAATCTCTATCTCCCCGGTATCGTCTGTCCCCTCTTCACGGATCACTCTTCACCGCTCACCCGCCCTTGTCCAATTCACCTATTCACACTATTCACCTGTTAATCAACCTTTATTCGGCACTACCGGCGGAGCCGGTTTACATTGGGGCGGATATGGCTCACACGACTTTGGAGAACCTCGCGCAATGTCCACGCCCCGCTTCAAGTCGACACCTAGCCTTTTGAAGTTGATGCTCAAAGCGTTCGGAGGCATTGTCACGACTCCGGGCGTAGTAATCGAAGTGTTATCTTCAGACCAGGTTGAGCCGTTCAGGGACGATGCTCCGGAAGCCGCTGCAGCATTACCTGCGGCAGCGAAAAATAGAACCAACAGCCCAACAGCAAGCATATTTGCGGTTTTTATCATCTCTTAATTCCTCCTGAATCGATCAAGCTGCCACTATTAAGAATAATGATAATGACTGTGGTTTCTGCAAGTCGGGTGTTTCCGGGTGGATGAGAGATAATCACAGCTAAAAAGGGGCAGGACCGGGACCTGGCGACAGGTCAGGAAAGGTAATAAAATCCATTGGGTTACAGGCACACCTTCTTGAGTTTGGACACTCATTGGACCATCTGGCCGGATGTTTTGTTTATTCGGATGCGCTGCAAAATTGGCCGGGCATATTCGCCAAATCAATAAACCAGGTGCAACCGAACGCCGTACACCTCGACGGGACCACGGTCCTTGTTGTAGCCGGGGTTCTGGATGAATTGAAAGTCCGGACTAATTTGCACATAGCGGCCTACCGGGATGCGGTAATAGATTTCAAAGGCCTGCTCCAGGCCGTAATTGAGTTTGCCGTCTCCCAGCAGCATGCCGATCCCGCCGGCCTCAAGGTACTCCCTGTGCGGTTCTGACAAACCATTGACTCCATAGGCGACTCCCACGCGGTCGTCAGGCCTGTTCCAATGTATTCCGCTTACCTGTGCGCCGAGGCTCACATCGCGGTCGCATTCCACGTACTCCCAACTCTCGTGATTCCCGTCGTTCCAGCCGAGGCGCCCGAAAATGCCCGTTTCCCCATCGTCAGCCAGCGGCTGTTCGAAATTCAATCCAAAACCGTATTTGCGGCCGCCGGTCTCTTCGACGGCCAGGATATTGGGCACTGTGTGGGTGGCTTGTCCTAACGCCAGCGCCTGGTCATAGTCGCCCATCCGCCCCTCGTTGAAGTAGGTGAGCACACGGATTACCGTACCGGCGTTATTGGGCTTCACAGTGAGTTCTAGATTGTATCCAAATTCCTGCGTGTCCCAATAGTCGAATTGCGCGCCGTTCTGCGTATTAGGCAACATAAAGACCCCCAAGGCCAGTTTCCATCGCGGCTCGAAAAGGGACACGACAGTCCCGACGCTGTAGCCCCTTGTATCTGCGGCATAGTCCCACGCAGTATTGAACAGTAAATCGTAATTCATAAACTGTGAGCGGTTATTGTTCGCATAGCGATTTTGGTCGAAATCGTCCGTTAAAGCCAGCCTCCCGAATTTTATTTCCACCCTGCTGACGGGCTGCTCCCCCGGTAGTTGGTCCATACACCGTTCCACCTTCTCGCTTTCGGAGGAAAGCGGGATAAAGTATCTGAAATAGTAACGTGCCAGATAGGGGATCTTTGGCAGGTTCGAGGACCCCGCTCTGACGACGTCCCCGTTGACATACCCGGCAAGTCCCAAGCCGTCGCTGACTCCGAATCCCTGGAACAGCTCAGTATCGACATAGAGCTGCAGATTCCTCGCCAGTTGCATTCCCAGATACACTCCATACGTATGCGTGGTATCCTGCTCTTCGTTATTGTGAAAACTCAGGCTGTGAGGGCCCTGGTAGGGGCTGTGAAAGGGCGGCATGTACTGATACACGCCGTTGAACTGGAGCCCCAGCAGTTGGGGCGCCGCGGATTCCAACCAGGCACACCCGGCAGAAGGAGGAGCCGTATCGGTATCGGTATGAGCAGCAACGGGCCACCCGGGTATGGCAGTGTCCTTCCTAGGGATCGAGCCAGCGCCTTCGGAGGGTCCAGCTTTGGTTCCAGCCTGCGAATCCGGTTGGGATTGAACAGTTTCGACGGGTTCCATGGGCGATTCTTCCGCCGCACAGGTGAAAGGGAACACAAGACAAACGAAAACCAGCGCAAGTGCAGCACTCTTCGTCATAAGACCCCGACTCCCCCTTCGGGAATATGAGCAACGTCAATGTGCATCGATCAGGTCTCCTGGCTTACGTTCATCCTACTCACCGCGACTTCCCATCATGCCCCGGGCATGACGGTGGCGATTCTGCGGCTTTCGTCCCGATCACAGTCGCGGGGCGGCGGAAGACTCTTCCTTCCCTCGAATCGATGCCCTGAAAAAATCTTAAATCCCGGTTGCCAGGCGTTCGCCTTTGTCCTTCGGTGGAAACAAACCCCGAAAAGAATAACCTGCTATAAAACCGCCCGCTGCCCCCGCTAAAAGAAACAGCAAGAGGGGCAGGTCCCCGTGTTCGATGTTGATCAGGGGCTCATGTGGAGGGCGGTTTGCCTCTATCGCGAACTTCTCTACTACCGACTCATCGACCCCAACCCATTTGGAGTCAGAGATCCGTAGGCCGAAATACAACCCCACAGCCAGTAAAATGATGAGGCCACTTGCAAGCCAGATTTTCTTCATGAATCCTCCGTCTAAACCGCAAAGATTTTCAGCAATTCGGGCCGCCGTGTCAGTAAGAACCTGTAAGCACCCACACACATAAAGCCCTCAAGAATCCCAAGCGGTACCTGGGTGGGTACGAATGCAAGAAGCACCGTCAGAAAAAATTTACCCATGGGAGCACTACCGTGTAGAGCCGAAGCGAGTTGAAGAGAAGTGACTGAATACGTAGCCCAATCCGACAGAATGCCTGCAAGGAAAGCAGCAATCCACCAACTGCCGGTCATCCGCTTGACCAAAATAAATGTACCGTAGCCTGCAAAAGCGCCGGCGATTCCCATTGAGGCAAGATTGGCGCCTAGAGTGGAAAGCCCGCCGTGCGCCAGGAACAGGGCCTGGAGCAGCAACGCGACGCTGCTCACGACAACCGTGAGAAGCGGGCCGATAATAATGGCGGCTATACCCGTCCCGCAGGGATGAGAACAAGTACCCGCCGCAGGGACAGGGATCGGCATGCAGGATATTATGAAGACAGCCGCCCCTACCAGTCCGACCATAGGCATAAGGGGCGAGTTCTGCTGCCCACGCAGGCGCAATTCACGCAGCCCCAGGATGAGGAACGGCGCAGACACCGCAAACCACAGCAGTGCCCACTGCGCAGGCAGAATTCCCTCGGTAATGTGCATCGCGAATGCCGGAACAGCCGACAGCACGAGTAATGATGTGAATAAAGAAATTACCGTGATGGAGCGGAGTTTACTTTTCATACCTGCCTCCCGTAGATTACCGATGTTCAGTACTTCTTGATCATGGGCCGCGGATTCGCAGATGCTCTCAGCCTGACCCGCAGCTCCTTTTTAACCCGGCAAAATGTTGGGCCGCGAATTACTCAATCCCAATCTGCGGGACTCGGTGGCGTGTTACGGTTATGAACATTTGATTCAGCATCCTCCTTTGAAACTGCATAATTTCGTTCAATCTGACAGGATTACGGGGTAAAACCGGGGTAAAGTTCTCCACCGCTATTTTGAGTGCGTTCCCGTCATTTCAGGAATTGCCAAAAACAACCTGTTCCAAAAAGAATCAGCCGGTTGCGGGCACTCTATTAACGGCTCTCACAGACGAAAGCCTAATTTTATTAAATGGTTAGACGAAGATTATCAGCGCCGGCCGGCAAAAAAAAATCCCTAGAGCAAAAACGCCCTAAGGATTGCACCCTGGTTCACTTGATCCTTTGGTGGGTATCGGACCTTCCGCGTACCGATTCCCTAAGCAACATCAGGCAGGTCTTCTGACTCACGGATCAGCCTACTCTCCGGTCCTTCCCATCCTGAAAGACAGTGGTTTCACCGGATTTCGTCCCCGTTTACAGCGGCGGGACCGCTCCCGATTTTAACGGGATTCCCTATTAAACTTTTTCTGTACCTGATGCTAAAAAGCTATGTAGCTCGATTATACAAGTTGCTCCAAACGCTGTCAACGGCATATTTCAATGAATATTTCAATGAAATAGTGCCGACGTTGCGCGAGGGTTCCAGTCAATATGAAACATGTGTCTGATAAGATGCGCACCGTATTACTCCCCATTCCACGGCCTGAAACGAGGCAGCCAGCGGGGGACATTTTTCTTATAAGTCAGATAGGGCTTCCCGAAGCGTTTGGCCAGACCTCTTTCCTCGACAAAAGGAATATAAAAAACGTTCACCAGCAAAGCCACGATCAGCCAACACAAAATCGGCAGTGACCCCAGCATGAGCGTCTCCGCTGCGAGCAAGGCCAGAACGCCGGAGATCATGGGATTACGGACGTAGCGATAGGGACCGCGCACGACAAACTGTTGCGGTGGGTCCCACGGCGCTGCGGTCCCTTCGCCATAGCGCCAAAACAAACTAACGGTCCAGATCGCGAGTGGCAGGCCGTAGGCTGCCAGCCCAAGTGCCAACCAGAACGCAAGCGAACCTGGAGATGCCGGCGGCGATGAAGAAGGCGCCGTTTGAAAAGTGGCAACGAGAACGAACGGAATAACGACCAATACCATGACAGGCAAAGCGACAATCGCCTTTATCCAGCGCCAGAGCATACCATCCTCGCTTTCGATCAGGATTACCGATCCCCACCAGGCTGCTTTTATACCTGTGCCGCCCTGGCTTCTCTGCACCTATGTAAGGAGAACTCAACAGCCATACGGGGCTATCCGGAATGGAGTGCAAAGGGATCGTGCCCAATGCTGTCAACTTAAGGAAATGTCAATAAAACACCGCCAGCCACACCGTCTTTTGCTTCGGGTCGGTCCATTCCACCCGGTGCCTGACATGCGCCGCAATGTCTAGCCAGTCGCCGGGTTCCAAAACAACGATTTCATCTTCGCCTTCAAACCTCAAACCGGCGCTGCCTTCCAGGAGCATGACCCATTCGTTTCGGTCCTGATCGTACCAGAACCCTTCGGGCGAACTATGCGAGTCGGATATTATTCTTTCGACCCTCACCGCCCCCGAATCGACAAGGGTTTCGAAAATTTCCTCGGGCGCCCGGTCCCGGACAACTGAGTAAATATTTCCTTTGCGCATGATCGGCTCGCTTGCGAAAGCTAAAGGCTCATTGATCGAAAACAAAAATCCCCCGGACAGGGTTTTCATACCTGCCCGGAGGATTTAAGAATCGACTCGGGTTCTGGCTCCGGAAATCTTCCAAAGCCTGACACACCAGCTAGCTTATATGTCGAAGTAAAGTTTGAATTCCATGGGATGCGGCCGCATGCGTATAACGTCCACTTCGTTCAGGGTCTTGTATTCGATCCACGTGTCGATGACATCCTGCGTGAAAACGTCGCCCTTGAGCAGGAACTCGTGGTCTTGTTCGAGCGCCTTGAGGGATTCTTCAAGAGATCCCGGAGTCGAGGGAACTTTTGCCAGCTCTTCCGGGCTCAATGCATAGATGTCAGCATCGAGCGGCTCGCCCGGATCGATCCGGTTTTCGATACCGTCAAGGGCGGCCATCAGCAGCGCGGCGAAAGCGAGGTAGCCGTTGCACGACGGGTCGGGGAAACGCACCTCGAGCCTTTTGAGCTTCGGAGACGGCGAGTACATCGGAATGCGGATGCCGGCGCTGCGGTTACGGCTGGAGTAAGCCAGGTTAACCGGGGCTTCGTATCCGGGGACCAACCTCTTGTAGGAATTCGTAGTCGGGTTGGTTATGGCGCACAGCGCGCGGGCATGTTTCAGTATCCCGCCTGCCGCCCAAAGAGCCATTTGACTCAGACCCGCGTACTTGTCCCCTGCAAATAGAGGCTTGCCCTCCTTCCAGATGCTCATGTGGGTGTGCATGCCCGTGCCGTTGTCGCCATAAAGCGGCTTCGGCATGAGGGTAACCGTCTTGCCATATTTCTTGGCCACATTTTTTAGAACATATTTGTACCATGCCAGGTTGTCAGCCATCTTGACCAGAGGGGCCGCCTTCATATCGATTTCAGCCTGACCGGCGGTGGCGACTTCGTGGTGCTGACACTCGGTGCGGACACCGACCTGCTCCATTGTCAGGATCATCTCGGAACGGATGTCCTGTTGTGAATCCATCGGAGGCACGGGGAAATAGCCCTCTTTGTATCGGGGCTTGTATCCGAGGTTCGGGTTTTCGATTCTTCCGCTATTCCACTGACCCTCGACGGAATCGATGTAGTAGTAGCCGAAATTAACCGAGCTGTCGAACCGGATATCGTCGAAGATAAAGAACTCCGCTTCCGGGCCGAACCAGGCCATATCGCCGATCCCTGTGAACTTAAGGTATGCTTCAGCCTTTTGAGCGATGTTTCTGGGATCGCGCGTATATTTTTCCATCGTCACGGGATCGACTATATTGCAGATCATCGTAACTGTCGGATGGGCCGTGAACGGCTCCATCACTGTCGTCGTCGGGTCCGGAATAATCAGCATGTCACTGGCGTGGATCGGCTGCCATCCACGGATACTGGATCCATCGAAACCGTAGCCGTTTTCGAAGTCGCTTTCGCCCAGTTCTGCGATCGGAACTGAAAAATGCTGCCATATCCCGATAAAGTCCATGAACTTGAAATCTACTATCTTGGCGCCGTTTTCTTTTGCAAAAGCCAGTACTTCCTTTGGGGTCATATTGTCCTCCTGTGAGTTATCAAAATTGGGACCGAACGCCTCAATCCCGAACGTCTAGGCAATTTGCTTGCCAACGTCAACACTTTTCTTCCTTCCGCCATCCTCGCTTCTGTCCGAAAGCATCTTACAGATGCCGAGCCCGAAAATAAAGGCACATCTCTCTCGACACGGCCTGCAAAAAAAACATTTTTGTTACGCAAAGGATGGCAAAAATCCCAGACGCAGTACGCCAAGGATAATCAAGACTGTAATCATACGATAACTCAACTAAAATTAGTATCCAAGAGCCCAGGCCGGGTTTGAACAAAAAAGTACTTTCCTTCCCACCCGACTCTAAAAAATAAAGCAAACGGGTAAGATCAGCAGCACGTAGACAGACACTCAAGCAGCTTTGCTTTTACCTCCTCATGCCTTTCGTATCTCATCAGCTTCTCGCTGCTCAAGTCGGTGACGTAAAAGATGTCTACAACCTGCGCTCCGGGGGTCGATATCTTGGCAAGTTGAATGTTAATGCCAAGTTCGAACAGCGCCCTGGTTATCGTGTGCAGCACTCCTGGCCGGTCCCAGGTATATACTTCGATCAAGGTGTAAAAGTCCGATGCATCTTCATCGATTACTACCTTATCATCTTTGCGCGGGTGGCTGTATGCATGCAAAACTGACGGCTTGCGCCTGTTCTCCAGTATTTCGTCCAGATATGCTGAATCGGCAAGCACGCGCACCAGGTCACTTTCCACCCTCGTCCACAGTTCATCAGGGTGCAGAGGGTCTGGAATCCGCTCGACACGCAGAATATCGCAGGCCACGCCGGGTTCGCGGGTGTAGATATCGGCGGAAAGGATATTCAGCCCCCTAGTCCACAGAACACCCGTAATGAGAGCAAAAAGCCCCGGCCGGTCACGTGTTATGACAGTCGTCTGCCACATCTCGCCTTCAACCGGTTCTGCCTTGAAGCAAACCGGGTTGTGAGCCAGTTCCTTTTCCATACTGTAGTGCTTGAGAATCTCTGAAGGGACCTGAGACAGCAGATACCTGAAAGACAGCCTTTCCATCCATTCGGACAGCCTTTCGGATTCCGCCGGATCGCTCAGAAGGGCCAAAACTTCCCTCTGTGTTTCCGCGGAGCGCGCCTCGAGGTCTTCGGGTTCCAGGTCTGCCCTCAGCAGCAGCCTGTCAACCTTGAAAAAAAGCTCTCTCAGCAGGGATGCTTTCCAGGTGTTCCAGGCCTGCGTTCCGGTCGCCAGGCTATCGGCTACCGTCAGCATATAGAGCATAAGCAGACGCTCCCGATCCTTGATCGTCACCGCGCACTGCGCTACAGGCTTTTCGTCCATCAAATCCCTCTTGAGCGCGGTTTCGGCAAGAATGAGGTGATGTTCGATCAAAAAACAGAGAAGACTTTTATCCCTTTCGTTCAAGCCAATCCTGGCCGCTATTTCCCCGGCCATCATGGCGCCGTGCAGCGAATGGTTTTTCCCACGCCCCTTCCCAATGTCGTGCAGAATGGCGGCGAGGTACAAAATACGCCGGTCCTCGGGCTTCACTAATTCGCCGGCGCTTTTCAACGGCTCCTGGCCATTGACCTTCCCCGTTTCTATCAAATGAAGCTCGCGGACAGTGCGCAGCAAGTGTTCATCAACCGTATACACGTGGTACACATCATTCTGGACGCGGTAGCGCACATAGGAGAATTCCGGGATGAAGGCCTGGAGAAAGCCTGTCTCGAGCATTGTCTTAAGGACCGAAAACGAGCTTTCCGGATCGAGCAGTATGTCAAAGAACTGTTTTACGACCTCGGGGTTTCGCCTTTCACGCTCCCCGAAACCACCCAGGTTTTCCCGAATTATTCTTCCCGCATTGTGGTGAAAATTAGCTTTCGAACGCGCTGCCTGCCAGAAAAATCGCATCAGAACGGATGGGTCTTTGCGCACCCATTCCGGGTCCATAAAGTGAAGGTGCTTTGCTTCGAGCAGAAATGGGCCCGGCAGAATGCGCCTGCGCAGGTAAAAACCGCGAAACCTTTTCTGAGATTCCTCAAGTCTTTCCAGAAAAAAAGAAGTCGTTCTGCGCACCCGTGAAGTGTACCGATAATAGAGGCGCATGAAAGCCTCCACGGCGGAGCCTTCCGTCCCGGCCATGCAGCCTATCCGCCCGGCAATCTGTTCCTGCTCGGGGAAAAGCAGCCGGTCCTGCCTTCTTCCCGTCAACTGGTGCAGTTGAAGCCTCACCCGCCACAGGAAATCGTAAGACTGGTCAAGCCAGAGTTTTTCGGTCTCCGTAAGCCACTCATTTTTGACCACCGGTTCAAGCGAGGGGTCGTGAAGGTAAACGATTCCAGCCCACCTGATCGTATGCAGATCACGCAGACCTCCCACGCCGTCTTTGACGTGCGGCTCCAGCAGGTATGGGCTTTCACCATACTGTTGGAGTCTTGTCTGCCTGTACCCGATCAGATTCTGAAGAAAACGCCGCCTGTTCGGGTTGCCGAACAACTTTACAAAGGACCTCTTCCAGTCATCGAAAAACTCAGCGTCGCCTGCAACGAAGCGCGCTTCGAGATAATTGGTCAGAATGGAAAAATCGTTATGAACCATATCGCGGACAGCAGAAACCGAAGCGGTGGCATGTCCCACTTCGAACGCGCCATCCCATAGTCCGTAGACAAGATCGTGAACCAGTTCCGGAAGGAATGCCGGTAAACGCTTTTTATAAAGGAACAAAAGATCGAAGTCGGATGCGAAACTGAGTTCACCGCGGCCGAAGCCGCCCACAGCAACGAGAGCCCACCCTTCGCGGGGGACCGAATCCTCGCTGAATGCGCTGTTCAGGGCCTCATGAACGTTGGACGAATAGGTGCGCGCAGCCAGCAGTCCAGGGACATCCGTGCGGCATTCCTGGACGAAATGATCTCGGAGCTCTTTTAGTTTTCGTGGGAGATTTGAACGTTGGACCATGAATCGTTCTTTAGGGTCCGGCTAAAAACGGGCGAAACAAATAACAGTTGCCCGGAAACCAATCCCGTCTGCTTTCATAAAGTATTGATAAACTGCCAGTGTCACAATCAGCAGGTTTCCCGGTAGACACGATCTAGAGCGCGTCTTCTCCGGTCTCGCCGGTCCGGATTCGAATACACTCATCAACAGGCATAACAAAAATCTTGCCATCTCCGATTTTGCCCGTATTTGCCGACTCACGAATTGCTGCCACGACCTCTTGCAACTGCCAGTCGTGAACTGCTACTTCTATTTTAATTTTAGGGAGAAAATCAACTACATACTCAGCACCGCGGTAAACTTCCGTGTGTCCCTTCTGCCGGCCGAAACCTTTAACCTCGGACACTGTCATTCCTTTAATTCCAAGGCTAGTAAGCTTTTCTTTCACATCGTCGAGTTTGAACGGCTTGATAATCGCTTCAATTTTTTTCATCATTTTCCTCCACTCGGAAGACGAAACGATTTTCAGAAGACTGCAAAAAACAACAAAAATGTACTTCAGCCTTCGATATATCCTTGCGCGATCGGATTTCGTCTGCCAATCCCGAACGCCTTCGTAGTTATCCGAAGTATCGGAGGCGCCTGCCGGCGTTTGTATTCGTTGAGTTCGACTCGCTTTATCACCCACCTCACCGTTTCCGGATCAAGTCCTCTGGCTATTATCTCCTTTACAGACAGCCGGCGCTCGACATATTCCGCTAGAATAGCATCCAGGACGTCATAAGGCGGAAGGCTATCCTGGTCAGTCTGATTTGGCCGCAGTTCGGCGGAGGGAGCCCTCGTCAGTATTCGCCCCGGTATCCATCCATGTTCATCGTTTAGTCTATTAGCCAGATCATAGACCATCGTTTTCGGGACATCGCCCAGAACTGCGAGCCCGCCGTTCATATCACCGTACAGTGTACAATATCCTACCGCGATTTCCGATTTATTGCCTGTACTGAGAAGCAACCGGCGGAACTTGTTCGAAATGGACATGAGCACCATGCCCCTGAGGCGTGCCTGAAGATTTTCTTCGGTAAAGTCATGTGGAAGATCGTTAAAAATGGGCCTCAAAGACTGCAGCGCCGTTGAAAAAAGCTCCTCGATAGAAATCACCTCAAAGTCGATTCCAAGCCGGGAAGCGAGTTCACGAGCGTCGGCCAGGCTTTCCGGAGCGTTAAACGGCCCGGGCATTCCGACCCCTAGAACGTTCTTCGCGCCAAGCGCAAGAACGGCCAGGCAAGCCGTAAGCGCGGAATCCACTCCACCACTGAGTCCAACTACCGCCTGTTCGAAAGAGCATTTGTGGGCATAGTCACGAAGACCCAGGGTCAGAGCGCCGATTACTTCCGAGACCTGGTCGCAGTCCGCAGCGTGCAGCTCACAACTGCTGCCGTTGATGTCACAGACGATCAAGTCCTCCTCGAAATCAGCGCCCGTTGCAAGAACGTTCCCTTTTTCATCCCAGACCATGCTGTGGCCCTGGAAAATGAGCTCGTCGTTGCCTCCAACCTGGTTAACATATACTATAGGTCCACCAGCACAGCTTGCCTGTCCACTCAAGAGCCTGCCGACCCAGGGGGCCTTTCCGGCATGATACGGAGATGCGGAAAGATTGACGATCAGATCGACCGAGGCTTTTTGCAATTCACGTATCGGATCGACATCATATAGAGGTCCCGGAAGATAAGCCGGAACATTCCATGCGTCCTCGCAAATCGTGATGCCTACCCGCTTTCCCCTGAAATCAACCCAACCGGGGGCTTTGCCGGGATCAAAATATCTCTCCTCATCGAAAACATCATAGGAAGGCAGCAGCATTTTATGGGCGATCGTCACGAGCTTGCCTTCTTCATAAAACACGGCCGAATTGTGGTACGGTTTTCCGCTGCCCTCATTGAAAGAGACCGCTCCAAAGATAACCCCGATCCCTTTAGCTGAGTTTGCGACCCGCTCCCAGTAGCGAATGCTGTCTGCCACAAAGCCGTGCTTATCGAGAAGGTCACGCGGCGGATATCCCATGATGGCCAATTCAGGGAAAACGACGAGCTCAGCGCCTGCCTTTTTCGCTTTCTCGACGAAATCGCATATTTTGAGCGTGTTGCCGTCGAAATCCCCAATCAAAGGATTTATCTGCCCCATCGCGATACGCATCGTCCATTCCTTCCCATCAGCCTGCCGGTGAGTAACGAACTCAGTGTTAATTTCAAAGCATATCCCCGTTCCCGCAGGGAAAGCCCGTGTTTCCCGATGGACACCATCCTATATTCTAAAGACAAATACTTCAATTCGAAGTGCAGGAAACCGCAGGCCAGGGCTGAAAAGGATACTCCCTGAAAGGTGAACACCCCCCCCGCGGAAGCGGCCGCAATTGCTTTAATTACTGATCTATCTAGCCGATATTACAAGGCTATCATTTTAACCTATTCCTGCAGTTCACGCATTATGTAATCCCTTTTTGAAAGCCAGTATGCTATAAAAAAGGCAGGTCATTGCATAGGCCAAGTTCAGTGAAGAGTGTGCCGGCAATTAACCACGTGCAGGAGAATCAGAGTTTATGGAGCAGTGGAGGTCACAGGTTCTACAAACAGAACAGGGCGCAGATGAGATCCTCCGCGAAGTATTGAACGACGGAAACCGGATTTATATAGGGTCGGGCTGCGGAGAACCACAGCACCTGGTCCGTTCTCTCATCGAGCTTTTGCCGGGATACCAGGACCTCGAGGTAGTCCAGAATCTTTCCTATGGCTCCCTTCCGGAAGACTGGAAGCGCTTTGAGAAAAACGCGCGGTTCAAGACATTCTTCGTCGGACCCAGGTCCAGAAACGCGGTAAACGATGGCCTGGCCGACTATATTCCTATTTATTTCTCATCCATACCCGGCCTTTTTCGAGAAGAGCCCCTGTGGAAGTTAGACATCGCACTGGTTCAGGTTACACCTCCAGACGAGCATGGCTACTGTTCGATGGGAATTTCCGTCGGAACGGACAAAAGCGCTGTCGAATCCGCCAATATAGTTATTGCCCAGATAAACCCGCAAATGCCGCGAACGCTGGGGGACAGCTTCCTTCATGTGTCCCGGATTCACCACTTTGTGGAATATGACGAGCCACTGATCGAGGTAATTTTCCGGGAGCGGAGCGCTGTCGCGGAACGGATAGCCAAATACGTTTCCATACTCGTGGAGGACGGCTCCACAATTCAGGTCGGGGCCGGAAGAATAACCAATTCGGTCCTCAGATACCTTGAAGGCAAGCGGGACCTTGGAATCCATACGGAAAACCTGACCGACTCCCACCTCCACCTCATTCGCTCGGGCGCCGTAACGGGGCTCAAGAAAACCGTACATCAGGGCAAGATCGTGGCCAGTTTCTGCATGGGGAGCAGGGAACTCTACGATTTCGTAGACAATAATCCCGAGGTGGAGATCTATCCTATAGAGTATGTGAACAACCGTAAACTGATAAGCCGGCATGATCGGATGGTCGCCATCAATTCGGCCCTGGAAATCGATCTTACCGGCCAGATATGCGCCGATTCGATAGGCCACAAGGTCTACAGCGGAATCGGTGGCTACGTTGATTTCATGCACGGCGCATCGAGCGCGAACAGGGGCAAAACCATCATCGTGCTGCCGTCCACGAGTCCCAATGGACGCAAGTCGCGAATCGTAAGCCATCTGACAAACGGCGCCGGGGTGGTCAGTCCGCGCAGTACGGTCCGGTATATCATTACTGAGTTCGGGATCGCCTATCTCCATGGTAAGACTATCCGCGAACGTGCGCTCGCCCTTATCAACATAGCCCATCCGCGTTTCCGTGAAAAGTTGTTGGCCGAGGCCAAGAGCCTCAACTACGTTTACCCGGACCAGATCCTGCCCCCCATCTATGAACCCCTCTACCCTGGCCAGTGGGAGACCCACCAGGTTTTTCCGCCAAACGAAAATCTCTTTTTCCGCCCAATCAAGCCAACCGACGAGCGGGCGCTCCAAGAGTTTTTCTATTCTCTGCCCGATCAGGACATTTACTACCGCTTCCTTTCCGCAATGAAGGTGTTCCCGCACAGAAACACCCAGGGCATGTGCAATATCGATTACGAGCACGAAATGGCCATTGTCGCGGTTACCGGGGAAATGGGTTCTGAGAAGATCATCGCAACCGGCAGGTACATCCTCGACCAGAAGACCAATATCGCTGAAGTGGATTTTGCAGTCTTATCAAACTGGCAACGCAAAGGAATCGCGACATTCCTCCTCGACTACCTGTGCGACATTGCAAAAACCAAGGGCATTACAGGATTCTCAGCCTACGTCCTTGCCGCGAATACACCCATGCGCAAAGTGTTCAACAGCGTCAGCTACGCCGTGCATTCAACAATGGATGAGGGCATATACGAGATATCGTTCCGGTTCGATCAACCGGCGTTGACCTGTCGTACGGAAGAATATGCATGACAGCCGGCCCCACCTGCCCGATAGATCCCTCCACGCTGGCTTTCGACATCGACGGGGTGGTAGCTGACACGATGGAGTTGTTCGTCAGGCTTGCCCATGAAAAATACGCACTCACCCATCTCTCAAAGCAGGACATGCTCTGCTACAACCTCTATGAGTGCCTCGGCCTGAAAAAAGATATTATAGACGACCTTATCTGCCTGACTCTCGACGATGAACACACTATGCAGATAGATCCTCTTCCCGGTGCGCCGGTAGTGCTCACCGAGCTTGCCGGGACTGCTCCTCTTCTGTTCGTCACGGCCCGCATCTGGCCGGAATCGATTACGCAATGGATTTGTACCATTTTGCCCGGTGTGCCTCGCGAAAGAATAACGGTTATAGCCTCGGGCGCTCCGGAGATTAAGCTCCAGATCCTCAAAGAACGCGACGTCCGCTATTTTGTCGAAGACAGAGTGGAAACTTGCCGGCAGCTAAAGGAGGCTGGAATCCAGCCTTTTCTTTTCGATCAGCCATGGAACCGCAATGAGCCGGCAGATGGTTTCATTCGGATCGAGAACTGGATGCAACTGAGAGAATGGGTATTGCCCTCCGGCATAAACTTGGGGTAAAGTGATCTTCAATTGGGGGGAACCATCATCGTAAAGCCATCTAGACTCAACCGTCTGATTTCACATCATATTTATTTTATTGCCTAATCGGCATTTTCAGGTCCAGTGGGCAAATGTCATGACTTTAGCCGAAGCGCCGCCTGTACAGGTAAAAGCCGACCGCAACGGTTTGACGCTGGTCCCAGACCCGGCCGCATCCTTCGATGCCATCGTGGCCTTCATGGATGAGCGTTTGAAGCAGTCGCGTGAGTTCTTTCATAAAACCGACATGGTTCTGGATCTCAGGTTCAGACCGATGCGCACGGACGAAATTTTGGCGCTCTACGAGAAACTCTACGAGAAAGCGCAGGTTAAGGTAGTAGAAGTCCGGCTTAGCGACGATCTATCATTTTCAGTCGAAGGCGACGTTCGAAAGTCGCGCGTCAAAGCCCGGCCGGCCGGCCGGGAGCGCGAAAACTGTGCTCCGGTTATTGTCCGCAATACCTGCCGGTCCGGCGTGCGGATCGTCTCTCCATCGGACTGTGTCGTCCTCGGAGATGTAAACCCGGGCGCAGAGATCATTGCCGATGGTGACGTCGTTGTTTTCGGCGCCTTGAGGGGACTTGCCCATGCAGGCGCAGGAGGCGAGCGAACCGCGCGGATTTGGGCGTTGAGCATTCAGCCCAATCAGATCAGGATAGCCGATCTGGTGGCTGTGCCTCCACGGGGAGTAAAGAATTCGCCGAACAGGTTCGACGTCGCGGAGATAAAAAACGAAGTTATTCAGGTCATCACTCTATGAAAATATATTGGTCGAGGTCGGGGAAGAAGGCACTGCACGGAAACCAGTTTTCGACAAATTACAGGTGATTTATGGCGGGCAAAACAATCGTGGTCACTTCTGGCAAGGGGGGGGTCGGCAAGACTACTACCGTGGCCAACCTGGGGACAACACTGGCCAAGAAGAAGTACAGTGTTGTGATGATCGATACGGACATAGGCTTGCGCAATCTCGACGTGGTTATGGGGCTGGAGAACCGGATCGTCTACAACCTGGTTGACGTCATCGAAGGTAAATGCCGCAAAGAACAGGCAATGATCCGGGACAGAAAGCTTCCGAACCTTTTCATGATTCCGGCGGCTCAAACTCGCGAAAAGAGTTCGGTAACGCCTGAACAGATGAAAGAACTCTGTTCCAATCTGGCTGCCGAATTCGACTATGTGCTTATAGACTGCCCCGCTGGAATAGAACAGGGATTCAAGAACGCAATCGCCGGGGCTGATTTCGCGGTAGTCGTGACTACGCCTGAAGTCTCCGCAATCCGGGATGCCGACAGGGTGATCGGGCTACTCGAAGCCGCTATGCTCAAACAAATCAGCCTCATCATAAACAGGCTTAACGCGAAAATGGTCAAAAGGGGTGACATGATGTCAACCGAGGACATCATTTCCCTGCTTTCCGTCCCGCTTCTGGGGGTTGTCCCGGAAAGCGAGGAAGTGGTGGTTTCGACCAACCGCGGGGTCCCGCTCGTTCACGACAGGACCAGCAAGGCCGGGGCTGCGTTCAGACAGATAGCCTCTCGTCTCAACGGTGACAGTCTTCTACAGGATGGGGACGGGGCCGACGGGTTTTTCAGCCGCGTGAAACGGCTCATCTGGAACTGAAAGGAGAGAGGCCAATGCTGAGTATTTTGCGGCGCTTTTTGGGAGACAGATCGAGCGGGCAGATTGCGCGAAAAAGGATGCAGTTCGTTCTGATGCACGACAGGGTGGACATCACGCCCGACATGATGGAAGCGGTCAAAAATGATATAATCAAAGTACTTTCGAGGTACATGGAAATAGACAACAGGTCCATCAAGGTTAATTTGGAGCAGGGGGAGGACTTCATGGCCCTGATCTCCAATGTGCAAATAAAGCGCGTTTACAGGCACGCCCATTAAAACTGATTAAAATGGTATCCGAGGTTTGGAGCCTGAGACGGCCGGTGAACCAAGGTTTAAGAACGGAGCTTGCCAAGTGGCTGTCAGGTTGATGCTTGCCGCTACTTTGAGAAAATATGTCCCCGGCTACAACGGCGCGACGGGCTGCGAAGTCAGCGTCGAGCCGGGGGCTACGGTCCGGTCCCTGGCCCGGTTGCTCGCAGTTCCCGAGCAGGAAGTAAAGCTGATCATGATCGAGGGAATTGCCGCCGATTGGGACGCTGTTCTGGCCGGAAACGAGCGGGTCGCTCTTTTCCCGCCTATTGGAGGGGGCTAGGCGACACCTCAGGACTGGTTTAGCAAAATAGTACGCGTTCATGCATTACGGACAAATGCCGCCTCGAACTCCGAGGTTCATTCCTTTAAGCCCGAGACAATCCTTTTGATTCCCCATCCTTGAGTAACGGGACGGTAGATTCCACCTCTGCGGTAGACCGTCAAGACCCGGTTGCCTAGAAGATTTTACACCGCTGCCTATTGTTCCTCCAATGCTTCTTTGAGTTTTTGGAAGCCGATCTCAAGCTCAGGGAAAAGTTCCACCGATAGGGTCAGCCCTTTCTTGGAAGGGTGAAACTCTCCGTCATCGCCTTTGTAATAGACGCGAAGGTCCACGTACTGCTTTCCTTTGAAATACGTTATCGACGATCTGACTTCCTCCAGGGGATTCTTGGGGAAAGAGTGTACGATCTGAGGTTCTTTTGCCATTTTTGACTCATCCTCGATTCAGGTAAATGCTCTCACGGGGACCAGAGGCCGGGGGCGGAAAAACTTCCGATCTCCAACATCCTGTTTCTGCCCTATCCCCAAAAAGCTTTATGATGTCCGACTCCCAAACTTCCTGCTTCCAACCTCCGGCATCCGCCGCTGGGTCTTCTTTTCATGAAATAAGTTAAACATCAACAAAAAATACGACAGGTCCGCCATAATCCTCAATTCTGAAAAGAAATCAGAAATCCCTGCAGCCTGCGCACCTGCCCCGCGAGGCGTGCGGCCCTGCCCCTCTGCCGCAGCCGCGTGGATCTATAGTTGCCGAGCTTTTCACAGATTACTATTTTTATCATTAGGCACAGTTGCGTTTCCGCCTGAACGCTTTCAGGCATTTTTGTGCCTAATGCAACAATCCAATTCGGCTGGAGGTATTAAAGTGGACACTAACATCCCTCACAGGGACATAAATGAACTGCACAAAAACATCGGATGGTATATCGCGCTTGCAGTCGGAATGATGATCCTGGGCATTCTTGCCATAGTTGCACCGTTGGCAGCCACGCTTGCCCTCGAACAGCTTGCCGGAGTCGCCTTTGCCGTCGGCGGAATCATTTTGGTCATACATGCGTTTAAATGGAGAATATCCGAAAGATTTTTTTTCTCGTTCATTCTCGGAATACTTTATTTCGCATCCGGCATACTTCTGCTCGCATATCCGCTTACCGGAATGTTGACACTCACAATAGCGCTTGGCGCGTTCTTCTTCGTGGCGGGGATACTCAAGATAATAAACGCATTTCGCATCCGTCCGTCTTCAACATGGGGATGGGTGCTCTTCAGCGGGCTGATGTCGCTCTTCCTCTCAGGTCTGATCATGATAGGAATGCCTCTTACGGCATTATGGGTTGTAGGCCTGTTTGTCGGAATCGACCTCGTGTTCAGCGGCCTTGCGATGCTAATGATGATGTTGGCTGTGCGGAAAGCCTTCGGCAGCAGGCAGGCATTCTGTCTAGGGGGGGAGTGTTACTCATTTCGAGTAGTCTCCGTCCGGAAAGTCCAACAGAGCGGGGGAACGTGCTCTCGGTTTAGAGATCCCCCGCGCACCCCTGGATTTCTGCCGTGGGGGTGTGGGGACCAAGTATACCCCCATCCCCCACGCTTTCAAAAAGCGTCTTACTATATAGATGCAGCCCTCTGCCGATGCTCTCTAAAGTTTGAACTTTTACGCTACGAGGGCGTCAGCCACCATCGAGCTCAGGAAAAGCACCTCAACTCCCATTTGATAATGTTTATTGAGATCACTCAGTTGCGTATGGCAATTTTCGCATGCGGTAACAAGAACCCCGGCGCCGGATTGTTTCACCTGGTCAGCTTTGACCCTGGAGGACTTCATCCGGAAATCCAGGGTGTCCTCTCCGAGAGCAACCAGTCCCCCTCCCCCGCCACAACACCAATTGTATTTGGGATCGGGCGACATGTCCCTGAAATCGTCGGTCAGATGCTCGATAATATAGCGTGGTTCGTCCATTACGCCGCCGTTTCGGGCTATCTGGCAGGGATCATGGTAGGTGATTGACCCCTGAAATTTGGACTTGTCTAGTTTAATGCGCCCCTCCCTGATGTACCTGGCGTGAACTTCGGTAATCGATGAGACTTTGAAGGGCTGGTTGCCGGAAAGTTGCTTCATTACCCGAAACGCTGTCCCGCACTCGCAGATGCAGACCTCCTTTACCTTTAGCCGCTTTGCCTCATTGACGATTCGCTCCAGGATAAGCTTCGTGCGTGATGGGTCCCCTACAAATGCCCCGAAATTTACCGCTTCAAAAAAACTGAGGGTCCAGCTCTCGCCGGCGGCATTGAACACCGCCGCAGCCGGAATTATAGAATGCGCTCCCGCAAGAGCAACATAGAGCAGGTCGGCTCCTTCCGCATCCACTGGTATCACCGTTTTCCCTTCAGCCTCGGTTTTCCACTTTCGAAGCACTTCGGCTTCCAGATTCTTGATACCGGTGAGAAACCCCTCTTTGAACAGGTCGACCGATTTGCCCTTTTCGATCGACATGTCGGCAAGCATCGTCAGCGTTTCCGGTTCGGCATTCGCCCCTATGAGGAGCAGTTTTGCTATGGACATGATCATCTGGGTATCTATTCCGAACGGGCAATAGACCATGCATCTGCGACACCCGGTGCACGAATAGGCGGCATCATAGAGATCCTGCAGCGCCATTTCGCTCAGCTCCCTGGATTCCCCTAAAGACGGCCAGAGTTTTCCCTGTTTCTTGAAGTACTTTTTATAGATTCTCCGCACGATCTCCGCCCTGTATGCGGCTATGTACTTGACCTGAGGCATGGATTCATACACATGGCAGGCCTTTACGCACACGCCGCACCTTGAACACGTTTCCAGGTAGAGCTTCATTGCCTGGGTCAGCTTGCTCCCAAAGAGCTTCACCAACTCCGATCGGGTTTTCTCGTCCATTGTCAACCTCTTCTCAGTTTATTGATCGGCAAGGCCAGAAAGGCATGCATGATCTTGCTGAAGGGGAAAAATATCAGGAACAGGTTCGCAAAAAAGACATGCAGCACCAGCATGAAAGAGTGACCGGAGCCGGTTATGGCCACGGGCAGAGCCGGCTTGAAAATGAGAAGGCTGAACAGATAAGCCCTGTAATCCTGCACGGTCATTTCCGAGTAGTCATACCACCGCCTCGCCCAATCCATCTCGCTGCCGAAAATCACGGTCAGAAAGAGCAAAATCAACAGGTAGTAATCCTCGGGGACCGAAAGATCCCGGTTTGGCGACACGAAACGCCGGAAAAGAAAGAAGAGCAGTGCAATCGCCAAAATCAGGCCGATAAAACCTTTCCCAAGGAATATCTCGTGACCGATTACCTGGAACGCATCGATCTTTGCTATCAGTTCGATATGACCGATTATGAGGAAGAAAAAACAGACGTGGAACAGCATCAGGAAAACCCACAGAAGCGGATTATGCTTTCTGACAGTGGGAAGAGCAAAGGAATCATAAAGAGCAAGGACCCATCCCGCACTCTTCTTTGGAAAAACCTGCAATGTCGGGACATAGACGGGAAAGCTGGCAATCCGGATGAGCCGTGAAGCCGTTCCAACCACGAAAACGGCAAACGCGGCGTAGACCATGGGTACCAGTATTAGATAATATAGAGTTTGCACGGATTCCCCCTGGCACAATCAAAAAATTCGAAAACCTCGCAGAGCGTCGAGATCGTTTCCCCGCGCACCCCACGTTTTTGGCCTTGCGCGCAAGCGCTCGGCGCTCGCGGCGGTTGCCACGAGGCCCCGCCGCCGTAGCGCCGCACTGTCCAGGTTAGACATTGCGCTTGATGTAAAACTTGATAATTCCATTTTCCTGCACGGTTTCCAGGATCTCGTTACCGCTGGTCCTTGCCCATGCCGGGAAATCGGCCAAAGCGCCCGGGTCTGTCGTAACCGCTTCTACGACCTGGCCCACCTGCACCTCCTTTATCCCTTTGCTCACCTTCACTACAGGCATCGGGCAGGGCAGCCCTTTGAGATCCATTGTTTTATCCGCTTTAATCGTTTCACTCATTTGAAACCTCCTGAAAGTGCCAGTCCGGAAATATCGGTGACACATTTGCAGTTTCCGGTTCGGATTCTTTGGCGTCGAAAGACCCGGACGGAAACTTAGATGAAAAGTTGAACTCTGCTGTGCATTGCTTCTTCAAGAAATTTCGCCACCCCGGCATAGGCAAGGCCCGGATAGTCGATCATTTCCTCTCGCTTGAGTCCCATAAGGTCCATGGACATCTCGCAGACATAGATCTGAACGCCCAGTTCCCCGGCCATTTCGATCATCTGTTCAAGAGAGGCCACATTTTTCTTCTGCATGAGGGACTTCATCATGGCGGTACCCATTCCACCCATGTTCATCTTGGACAGTTTCACGGCCCCTGCACCCTTGGGCAGCATTTTCCCGAACATCGTACCCATGAGGTCTTTGCCTGGCTCCTTCTTGTTCTTGTCCCTTAGAACCGGGGTAGCCCAAAAGGTGAAAAACATTACCACCTCAAGCCCCATCGCTATCGCACCAGTGGCAATTACAAACGAGGCGAGCACCTTGTCCAGGTCACCGCTGAAGACGACCATCGACAGCTTGTTTTCGGGCGCTTTATCCGAGAGCACCTGTAATTGCGCTTTCATGCGCGTAATTTCCGCCTCGATGCGTTCCATTTCCTGAGCCATCCGAAACTCCTTTGCTAAAAGTAGTTAATAGTATGAACTATATAGCCAAAAAAAACTATCCCGAGCCTTCACCACAGCATCTCATGTTCAGTTGGGACACCCTGAAATCATGAAAAGACCCGTAGGATGGGTGGAGCGAAGCGCAACCCATCAGGTCTTTTAGAGACAGAGGGCGCTGAGTGGCTCTGTAAAAGGCTCTAGAAAAAGCATTATGAGACTGTTCGCAATGGGCCAAAAGATACTCCACGCCCTGCAAGGGTTCTAAGTCTCTGAGGTTAATTCAAGCCAGGATGAGCGATACAAACTAAGAAAGCTCTTTTTTGACGGATTCCATACCAACCCTTAGCGATTCAAGCGACGAGATAACGCTGCGCCGCTCCTCGGGATCAAGCTCCAGCAGGAGCTTTTCATGCGTGTTCCAGATATACTTCCCCATCTCTTCGCACTTTTTGTCCCCCCGGGGAGTCAGGCTGAGCAGCTTGACCCTGCCATCCCTGGGATCGTCGGTATAATCAATGAATCCCTTGCTCTGCAATCCACTGATTATCTTTGTCACGCGGCTTTTGGCAACATCGAGCTTCTGAGAAATGCCTTTGACGGTCACATACCGCTCCCCCCTGAAGAGAAGAAGACAGCGGATTTCCGCCTGCGGGATCTGGAACTTTCGAGACAAAAAACTCGTCTGCATATGGCAGCACTGGACGATCCCCTCGATGAGTTCCTTTACCCGTCCGGTCTGGTAATGGAGAAGTTCCCCACTTGGTTTTGCAGCAATTTGATTCATAGTGAGAACTATTATAAACGGGCCTCATCGCGTGGTCAAGAGGAAAAAGTCAAAAAAAGTGAAAAAAACGTTAATGATAGGATAGGTTCTCTGCGGCTATGCTCATCGATTTTATCTTCAGCTTGAACAGAGTAAATGATCCGGAAGCAACATCATCGAAGCAAAGAAGAACGAGGGAAAAACCATGCCGTTACCGGAAACCCACCTCGCAAAACACCAACTACCTTACATACAAAGGGCTAGACTACACAGCGGGCGAGATTTGATACTTTTTTGAATGCAATCTGGCATAAGGCCGGGACCGGTAGACAGAAAAAGCCCGTCCGAAGACGGGCTTTTTCTGTTTTCTTGAATTAACGGAATTTGGCAGTTCGCGGGTTCGGTTCAGACGGCCGGCTTTGCCGCGAGAACCGCCCCTCCGGTCTGCTCATGCTGGGCAATATACTTTTGTTTCACGTTCAGCAGCATGAGAACCACAGGCCGGTAGGCCAGGTGCGCCCATTTGGCGAACGGCACTTCCAGCACCAGCATCGGGATTGCCACCATCATGTGAATGACATAGATCCCGTAGGTAGCCAGAGGCCAATCCAGAAGGCGTGTGAAGTTGATGAAAATACCGGTCATGGTGGTCAACTGGAGCAGAATCAAAAACATCCAGTCGGTGCCATGCGAATTCTTATATTGCGGCTTACTTTTCTTGAGACGTCCGATCAGCGCGTATGTGGTGCCGTACATGATAGCGAATGTCGCATAATAGCCGATCAGCCGGATCGGGTGGAAGATCGAATACTCGGTCTTTCCGCCCAGCGACACCCAGCCGCGCTGAAACTTCAGCCAGTCGATCCCGAGGGGCAGGCCGTTTACCAAAACGACCACCATCAGGAAGATAGAAGCATATCCAGTCATAATTGCAAGATGGACGATCCACTGCTGCCTGTCCTTGCATTTGCCGAACTGTTTCTGCGTGAAAAGGTTGATAAGCAAGAGCTTCAGTTCGTCCAAATACATCCCCACGGGGACCTTCGTAAAATAATCCCCCATGACGATTTTTATACAGCGGTACACATTGGTCAGCAGGAAAAACGACAATATGGCGGCCATCACCAGGTCCGCCTTTTCGATTCCATCCGAAGGCCATACGGAGTTAAGGTCCGTGTGCGTCCAATCTATCGGACCGCTGTGGAAAATGAGCAGTCCGATGCCTACGAGGAGACCCACGATTGCGACGGCAGCGATTTCGAATGTTTCAGAGGTATAGAATTTCCTCGCGAAACCGGTCCAGTCGTAGAGCGAGGTGAGGTATCTGCGCAATACCATCATGGTCTCGCCGGGGTCCGCCCCGCGAGGGCACCTGGTTGAGCAGTCACCGCAGTAATAGCACAGCCAGGGTTCGGGCGACCTCAAGATTTTCTCTTTTTGCCCCAACTGAATGTATCTTACCATTTTTCTCGGCATGGGGTTTTCGGGGGTCGCCAGATCGCAGATAGCTGTGCAGTTTCCGCAGTTGTAGCACTTGCTCGCATCCTTTAGCCCGTATTCTTCCAATTCCCTTATTAAATTAGGATCAACTTTGTTGCTCATCCGTTACCCTCCTGGACTCTCAGTCCCGGCATGCGGAAGCAGAAGTGCCGCCCCTGCTGAGGGGGCGGCCGCTTCTGACTGTTGTTAATATCCCTTGTAAGGATTCGGACCAATCTCAATAAGTCTTTCAGCAAATGCATCGAGCAGACCCGGAATCTTATCGTAATCGGTAATGGACACTGTCTCGAACCGGACGCGATCCGACTCCAGTACGAGCCGGTCAAGAGTTTCCCTGACCTTGCTGAGTCGAATGTTTGCCAGTTCACTGCCCTTGACGAAATGGCATTGATAATCATCGCCATGGCGGCATCCCAGGAGCATAATTCCATCGATACCCTTGGACAGAGAGTCGGCGATCCACACCAGGTTGAGCGAACCGAGACAGCGCATGGGAATTACGCGAACCCACGCGTTGTAGTTTATTCTGCGAAGTCCGCTCATATCCAGTGAGGGATAGGCGTCGTTTTCGCAGCACAGCACAACGATGCGGGGCTTCTCCTCGTATTCGTCCGGCACATTGATCGACTTGATGATATCGCCGATCATTCCCACCGAATAGTTCTTGAAGGAGATGATGCGCTCGGGACAGGCGCCCATGCACACTGAACAGCGGCGGCACCGAGTCGGCTGAGGAAGAGGATTGCCTTTTTCGTCCTCGTTGATTGCGCCGAAGGGGCATTCTTCCGTACACCGTTTGCACTGCGTACAGCGCTGCATGAAAAATTCCGGGTAGGTCAAGTCACCGGCCCGGGGATGAACGGCCTGGCCGTTGCTGGTCAGCTCGACGCACTGGATGGCCTTCATAGCGGCGCCGGTTGCGTCTTCAACGGCGTTTGCTATACCCATGGGACGGCGTACCGGACCGGCCGCATAAATACCGGTTCGACGGCTCTCATATGGGAAGCAGATGAAGTGGGAATCCGGGAAACCGTACTGAAGTTCTGGAAGCTCCGGACCCTGGCGGTACTCGAGGTTCAGCAGGTCCGAGACGAAGATGGAGTCGACGGTGGCAACCATTGCATCTTTTTTCTCTTCGTCTTCTTCCTTTTTCAGCTTGAAGTCTTCGCCGAACGCCGTTGCCGGCACCATGCCGGTGGCGAGCACAACCATATCCACGTCGTCCAGAAGAATCTTGTCCCCGAGAAGCTCGTCAAAAGCTTCCACGGCAAGTTTGCCACCGCTGGTGAGAACTTCGGGCGCCTGGGTCCTGACGAAAATTACGCCCTCCTGCTGGGCCTTTCTGAAGAAATCTTCGCCTTGACCGGGTGTACGCATTTCCTGGTAGAAGACGAATACGTTCGACTTCGGGTCCTGCTGCTTTACCTGGATAGCCTGCTTAAGGGCAGTGAAGCAGCAGACCGAAGAACAGTAAGCCAGATGTTGCGGGTCGCGCTGCCCGGCGCACTGAATAAAGGCGACCGTCTTCAGGGCCTTGCCGTCCGTCGGCCTTGTAATTTTGCCCGACTTTGCGCGTTCTTCGAACTGAACGTTTGTAATGACGTTGGCAGATACACCGTAGCCCAGCTTCTTGTCGAGCTTTTCGGGGTCATAGGGCTTCCAGCCGGCAGCCAGGACGACCGCGCCGATATTATGATCGCTCGTGGACCCGTTCTGTTTAACCTGTGCGTTGAAAACACAGGGGCCGCCGGAGAGCTTTTCAAGTTTTGACCCGGTCAGGACCTTAATCTTGTCGTTGCTTTTGACCGCTGCGATGAGCTTGTTGATTTCGTTGGCTTGCACGTCCTTGAACGGAAAGGTGACGTTTTTTGAGACGTTTTTCTGAAAACCGCCAAGCTCGTTTTCCTTCTCGACCAGCACGGCGGAGTATCCCGCCCTGGCCACTTCGAGGGCCGCCGTCATACCGGTTGTCCCGCCACCCACGACCAGGATGTCCTTCGACATTTCCTGCTCGGGCTTGTACGGCTCGGGAAGCTCCGTTTGCTTCATTCTGGCGGCGCTCATCCGAAGATAGTCTTCGGCCATCATCTGCGTGTCTTCGTCGTTTGCCGGATGGCTCCACACGACCTGCTCGCGCAGGTTCACGCGGTCCATGATGGTCCCTTCGAAGTTGAAGACATCGTACATCACGCGCGGCGAACAGGCGGCAATGAGCACGGTATTTACACCATCGTTTGCAACATCATCCTTGATTAGCTGTGCACCTTCGGGGCTGCAAAGATTCGAGTGATTCCTGCATACCGCGGCCTTGCATTCGGATGTCGCAACCTTGCTGAGTTGCTCAATGTCGAGGGCCTCCCCGATTCCGCAGCCCGTACAAATATATACTGCAATTTTTTTATCCATCGAGTCTACCTCCTGCCAACGGATTGGATGGCTTTGAGAGCTGCCGCCGTGCCGTCCTGAACTGATTCGGAAACGCCCGCCGGGGTTTTTGTACAGCCCGCGGAGAAGAACCCGGGGGTAGTTTCCAGGGAGGCGATGAATCCGTAGTCATCGCGCTGGGCAAAAGCAGGTACGGGCGAAAGGGAAGTGTTCGGCTGCATGCCGGTGGCGAGTACCGCCAGGTCGACGGTGATCTGGTTCAGACTACCCGCGGTGGTGTCCTCAACCCTGAGAACGGGGTTCTTCGTTGCGCCGTCCTCTTCGATCTTGGCGACTTTGCCCTTGAAGAAGACTATGTTGCCGTCTTCCTTCAGCTTGGCATAGAAGGACTCCAGCCGGTCCATCGCCCGAATGTCGATGAAGAAGATATATATCTTGGCATCCGGATACTGCTCGCGCACGTAGGTGGCCTGCTTCATTGAAGCCATGCAGCAAATAGAGGAGCAAAAAGGGAGGTTGTTTTCATCGCGCGAACCGGCGCATTGAACGAAAGCAACCGTCTGCGGCTCCTTGCCGTCCGAAGGACGAACGATCTTACCTTTTGTGGGGCCGTTACCCGCAGCGAGGCGCTCCATCATAACGTTGGTTATGACATTGGGATAGGCTCCGAAACCGAGGGTATCAAGCTTCTTGGCGTCGTAGGGGGTCCAGCCGGTTGCCCAGACCACCGCTCCAACCTTCAGCTCAAATGTCTTGGCCTGCATGTCCAGCTCGATTGCCTCATAGGGACATGCTTCCTTTACCTTCTGCCCTTCAGGGCTTTTGGCAAGCGCGGGGTCGATCACAAAGCGCTGAGGGAAAGCCATCTCGTGAGGCAGGTATGCGGCCTTGATCTTGTCCATTCCGTAATTGAACGGGTTGTCGATCTCCATCGTGCAGGCCTCGGAGCATTTCCCGCAGCCCGTGCACTTCTCATTGACGTAGCGGGGACTCATTTTAATCTTGACATCCCAGCTCCCTTTCTGGCCGGAAACCGATTCCACCTCAGCCATCGTGAAGAAGCGGATCTTGCTGTTGGTTTTTATCCGGCGAAAATTGAGCTCGAGGCCGCAGTATGGGGGGCACAGCTTCGGAAAGTATTGATGAAGCTGAGCTACTCGACCTCCCAGGTAGGGATTTTTTTCCACGAGATAGACCTCGTGGCCCGCTTCTGCTGCTTCGATGGCGGCTGTGAGTCCGCTCATGCCGCCTCCGACCACCAGAATACTCTGTGTTACCGCGTTAACCATGCTTATCCTCCTAAGCTGATTAGTTTTCGTCCAGAAAGGTTTCTTTTCAGTCGAGGCTGGGCGGTGTGACCGGCAGCCCGATGCAAAAGTCAATCACCCATCTCCATGCTCCGCGAGACGTCGATCACTTTTGTGCACCACTGCCAAAGCCCTCGCTTTCCCAGCAGGAACCCCCAAAACCCTTTCTTTTAGGACGAATAATACGAATCGCAAACTGCTGGTGTCCCGTCCCGTGATGCTGATGGACACAGATTTAGAAAAAAACAAATGTCGAGAACCCCACGTGCAATTTGGGCGCAATCTCATCGAAGCAATTCGGATTTCTCTGCTGGATTGCAAACCGGCAAGCCGTTCTCGCGATGCCTGTATATCCTAAAGATTACCACGTTCAATGAAATGCGGGTCAGCTACGGTGGACCAGTCTTCCCTGGATCTCAACAGAACAGTTGCAGAATACGGGAGTAAGCAGGAAGCGATTTCCGGAGAATTACACCAAGCTGGCGAAAAAGTATTTTATTTACGTCATTTTCTTTCCATACAATCAAACCAGGCACTCCGATACACGAAAAACCAGCGGAGTATGCCCTATCGGTAAGCCGGTGTCAATATTTTCGTTAACTTAACAGCAAATTTTGGAAAAATTATAGCCGCAAACCACAAATAAGTGATATCGGCATCCACGCCTGCCATTTAATAAGACTTCAGCAAAACCTCAATTGATTTCTTCCGGCTCCGGATCCAAATTGTTCGGGACCAGCAGTACCTCCGCCTCTTCAGACGGGAGCTCCTGAACATTGCGCAGCTTCCGCTCTATCGCGCGAGACCTCTTTGCGGCGTCATCCATAGTATTGGCCGCTTGATCCAATTTTTTCTTGACCCCTTCGAGGGTAGTTCCGAATTTCCCGAACTCAGTTTTGACCGCCCCGAGAAGGTCCCAGACCTCGCCGGATCGCTTCTGGATGGCAAGGGTGCGAAATCCCATCTGAAGACTGTTCAAAAGAGCGGCCAGGGTGGTCGGTCCCGCAACGATCACGCGGCATTCGCGCTGCAAACTCTCAACCAGCGGGGTCCTCCTGATTACCTCGGCATACAGGCCCTCGGTTGGAAGAAACATTATGCCAAAGTCGGTAGTTGCGGGCGGGTTCAGGTATTTTTCGCAAATTGTCTTTGCGCAATTCTTTATAGTGGCGGAGAGCATTTTTCCCGCCAGTTCAGCGGCTGCGGGGTCGCAGTTCTCCTGAGCCTCAACCAGTCTCTGATAATCCTCCATAGGAAATTTTGCGTCAATTGGAAGCCATACGACCTCGCTACAGTCGCCATCACCCCGCCCAGGCAACTTGATTGCAAACTCCACGGCCTCTGCAGAGTTCTCCCTGGTTCGCACATCTCGTTCGAATTGATCGGGAGCCAGAATCTGTTCGAGAAGCGTTCCGAGCTGGATTTCCCCCCACCCGCCTCGGGTTTTTACGTTCGTCAGCACCCGCTTCAGGTCGCCGACCCCGGTCGCCAGCACCTGCATTTCGCCCAATCCTTTATGGACCTGCTCCAGTCGTTCCGATACCTGCTTAAACGATTCACCGAGCCTTTTTTCAAGCGTACCCTGAAGTTTTTCATCAACGGTGGCCCGCATCTGTTCGAGCTGCCTGGAGTTGTCCTCCTGGATCTGTTTGAGTTTGCCGTCTATTGCGTTTCGAAGGGCCTCCAGCCGGTTTTCGTTGGATTCGGTCAACCTTGCCAGCCTGACGGCAAACGCCTCCATCTGCTCCTTCTGAAGACTCGACATACCGGACATTCCCTTGAGCACGGAATCATTGAAATTCTTCAGGGCCGCTGAGACCTCATCCTTGAGTATTCTCGACCCTGAATTGGATTCTTCCCTGAGCTGGTCGAATTTCTTGCTGTTTTCGGACTGAAGAAGAGTGAGCCTTTGCTCCAGGGTTTCACGTGCTGCGCCCAACTTCTGCTCATTTGTTTCGGTCAACTTCGAAAGTCTTTCCGAAAAAATATCGAGCTGGTTTTTCTGAAGGTTTGCGACCTCGGACATGCCTCTTAGAACCGAGTCGTTGAAATTCTTCAGAGAATTGGAAACCTCTTCCCGCAAAGTTTTCGAATTGGCCGAAGAATCATCGCGCACGATTGAAAGCTGTTTTACACTCTCTTCCCGCACCGCCTGAAGCCGCTGCTCGATCGTCTCGCGCATCCTGTCGAGTTTTTGCTCGTTTGTCTGAGTCAGCACCGAGAGGTGGCCGGCAAATGTTTCAAGCTGCTCTTTCTGAAGACCGGCAATATTGGTCATGCTGGTTTGAAGTGAGTCCCCGAAAGACTTCAGGGAGTTTGCGGTCTCCTCGCGTCCCTGCCGCGCCACCAGTGTGGCTTCTTCGCGGTTTTTAGCGATTTCGTCCCGCAGTGAGCGCTCGCATCTATCCAGACACTTATCCACCGAATCCAGGCGAAACGATAGATCTCTCCCTCTGCTTCTGCGAAGTAGAATCAAAAGAGAGATGACACTAAAGCCCAGCAAAACGACTATGATTACCAGTGCAGACAGAAAAGCCGTCTGAAAAAGCTCCGCGCTGCCGGATAACTGCATCTTTACTCCATCTTTTAGCACCAGCCCTGAGGGTCTAAGGGCAGCAAGGGTGAAAAGGCGTTGATTTATCCTTGTTTTCGTATCACGACCTTTTTAGTATCTCTTGCACTACTGAGAGTCAAACGATTTGAAAGAATAATAAGCAGGGCCGCCGAATTGGCGCACAGCCTCCATGAGAACAATACGGTTCGCAGATCGACATTGTAATCCAAGGGGATTTCCGTTAGATTTTAAGACAGCCCCGGAATGGGCTCGGATTTATTATTCCCGTCTCGCTCGAGAACGGCCCGTTATGAATGCATACGAAAAAATCGGCAAAAAACTTCAGGAAGCCCGCGAAGAAGCAGGTCTTAGTCAGGAAGAGCTGGCAAAAAAGATCGGGTGCACTCAGGCATCTCTTTCCAACTATGAATTGGGGAAGCGGCGCCTCTACCTCGCCGACCTTCAGCGAATCGGCCTCTTGCTGGGCAAGCAGGTCACCTATTTCCTGGATGAATCCTATACACCCGATTCCTTTTCTCTGGACGAGATCCAGCAAATCATAAAAGAGCAATACCTGCACGAAATCCTTCTTGCAGCCAAGCAACTGAAGGCCTCTCAAAGGAAATCCGTACTCGACTACATCCGGTGGCAACAAGATCAGGGAGCAAATCAGTGATTTCATTCGAGCTTTCCACCGAACAGAAAAGGGTTGAACTGAAGTTCAGGCACCTTGCGAAAAAAAAGCTTCACCCTCTCTCTCTGAAGATCGACGCAGCAGAGCCCGGCCCAATCGACCCAGCCTATCTCGAAATACTTGCTGATGAGGACCTCAATGCGTTCCTTGTTCCAAAGGAATACGGGGGCCGTCCTTTAGACTTCCTCACGCTCTCCCTTGTAATAGAGGAACTCGGGTATGGGTGCGCCGGGTTTGCAAGCATCTATGGCGCCACCCTGCACGCGGTTTCGGCCCTGTTGATCGGAGGCTCACACGACCAGAAAGCAGCCTACCTTCCCCTTCTTCTGGGCCATCGAGGCAGGCCTGCCGGATGCTGTATAACGGAGGCAAAAGGCGGCTCTCATACTTCCAGTTTTTCAACCAACGCACATCCGGATGGTGAAAACTACATTATAAACGGCACGAAATCTCCGGTGATAAACGCCGGATACGCGGCCTTTTACGTCATATGGGCCAACACCAATAGCGGCAGAGGCACAGGCGACATAAATGCCTTTATTGTTCCGGGCGACGCGCCGGGTATCAGCGTAGGACAATACCATGACAAACTCGGACTTCGCTGCGCTCCGTCAGCCACGGTATCCTTCCACGACGTGATGGTTCATAAGTCCGACATGATAGGTTTTCCCGGCAGCGGATACCCCCTTTTGATGCAGTCGCTCGATTGGGGCAGAGCGCTTTTTTCGGCAATCTGCGTCGGAGTGGCCAAAGCCGCTTTCGATCAGACCGCAGCTTTTGCCAAGAAGCGCTCCATCCGGAACAAACCTATCATCAAAAACCAGGGGATCGGCTTTTCGCTGGCCGATTACGCAACGGACATATGCGCGGCAAGACTGCTTGTCTGGCGAGCTTGCCGCATGATGGACCGAAACGTTCACTACAGCAGGGAAGCTTCGATGGCCAAGCTGTTCGCAGCCCGCATGGCGGCCGGCATAACCAGCGACGGAATGCTCATAATGGGCCAGGCGGCCCATACGGGACCCAATCTTCTTGCCAAGTTTCAGCGGGACGCCCAGGTGCTTCGAATCCTGGAGGGTACCGACCAGATACAGAAAATGATCATCTCGAGCCAGATATAGAATTGTTCGGCCTCTTTTCCCCGAAAACCGCGCGCACTGCATGCTTTTCCCAATCCCTGCCTTTTGCGGCCTATTGCTTTGCTTTTCGTTTTTTGCCCGGGCATAGGGGTCGCTTCCCTACATTGTACTATTTGGCACAATATAGGCATCAAGGACTATATGCGTTGTAGGCATTTTGTGATTTCTTGTGCATCGGACCTTCGCATGTGCATTACAGAACGTTATATTGTCATCCTGCTCATATCTGCCCTAAAGCCTCGTTAACGGTCCAGCCGACATTCAAATCGGGATCGCAGCTTTAAACCAGACATTGATCTCCATAGCCTCTCCCCATTGATCGGTGGACGGCTTTTTATCTCGGCGGTTGGATTTTTTATTTGACATTTTAATAACGAGATGTTATAGACATTGCGTTCTTTTTCACACACTGCGAATCTTAAACACTTGCTAACAGGTTCTGCACGATCCGGAGGAATCCCACATGCCAAACAAGCTCATCACTCTGAAAGATGCTGTTTCAAAGTTCACGCGCGACGGCATGAAATATGCCAGCGGCGCAGCTCTGCCAGTAGGATCGGATTCGATCGCCTTCGGGCGCGAAATGGTCCGGCAGGGCCGCAAAAACATCCACTACTTTGCCCATTGCAACAACCAGCAAGCTAACCTTTTTTGTGCACTGGGAGTATGCGACAAGATTGACGGCGGTTTTTCGGGCCTCGAGGTCTATGGATTCGCAAATGGTTTCCGGCGCGCGGTCGAAGCCGGCAAGGTCATCTACGAAGACTACACAAATCTGAGCATGCCGCTTCGGTTTCTGGGAGCTGCTCTCGGGTGGCCCTTTGTTCCCACTATCACCAATATCGGTACGGACATTCAGGACCGTAGCTCATTCATCCCTGATGAATTCCCCTGCAAGTCGAAAATCCCCGAGATAAAGGACCCATTCACCGGGCAGATTTGTGGCGTGCTGCCGGTCGCAAAACCGGAATTGGCATCCATTCACGTCACAATGGCCGACGTACAGGGCAACGCCATCATCATCGGGACCGAATGGAGCCGGTACGAACTCGCCCGCGCGGCAGAAAAAGTCATCATCCAGGCTGATTTTATCGTCGACACGGATTGTATGCGCCAGTATCCGAACCTGGTCAGGATTCCCGACCTGCTGGTCGAGGCTGTTATTCCCTGGCAGCTCGGCGCATGGCCGCAGTGCTCCGTCGGCATCTATGACAGCGATGAGGAGCACATGTTCATGATGAACAAAATGCTGGGCAGCGATGAAGGCGCGCTCGACTACAAGGCCAGGTACATCGACTCATGGGAGACCCATGAGGAATATCTAGCCGTTATCGGGAAAGAGAAAATCGAAAAGATCATGACCAACCCGACAACTCACCTGATTGATCCTTACCGCAAGTGGATCAAAACGAACGAGCAAATAGAAGCGTTAATGGCCCAATCCCGATTTGCGAAACCCGAAAGTGTTGTTTGCGGGCGCTGACATAAAGAGCGGACATCTACCTACAGGAGGCTTTCAGATGGAATTCACGAGACAGGAGATGATGGCCATCGCGACAGGGCGTGAAATTCGTGACGGTGATCTTTGTATATTCGGCGTGGGACTGAGTATGTTGGCGGGATACTTTGCCCTCGCTTATCACGCGCCCAGCGCAATATCCATGACCGAAGGCGGTGTATACGGTTCTATGCCCGTTGGCGGGCTGCCTTGGGGAATAGAGGACAACCGCATTTCCGCCAATGCGACATGCTTTACAAATGCTATTGACGCTCTTGGTTTTATGTGTTCTTCGGGCCGCGTGGACCTGGGAATCATCGGCGCCGCTCAGGTGGACAAATTCGGCAACGTGAACACCACCGGATTCTGGACCGACCCGACCAATCCCCATTTCGGACCGCCGAAAACAAGGCTGAATGGCAGCGGAGGGGCAAATGACATCGGCAGCGGCTGCAAACGGGTCGTGATCATGATGGCACACGATGCAAAAAGATTTGCCGAAAAGGTCGATTACATAACCACACCAGGCTACCTCGACGGCGGCGATGCACGCGAAAAATACGGTTTCAAGGGAGGGGGCCCGGTCGCAATTGTCACCACGCTCGGAATCCTTCGCCCCGATCCGGTAACAAAGGAATTCATGCTGGATTCTTATTATTCCTTCTCCAGCATCGAGGAAATCAAGGCCGCCACAGCCTGGGACCTGAAGATTTCACCCGAGGTGCGCATAACGCCCGAGCCCACGGAAGGAGAACTCGAAGCCCTGCGCTCTGTTGACGTCACGGGCATGCTGAAGAAGAAATAGCAGACTGGAGCGCACGCCGCGCCCAAGGGCGTGCGCTCTTTATGCCACGTGGCTGGAGTCTCCTTGCTCACCAAAGAAAGGATCGGGCTCATGGGAACACCGGTGACACTCGACAGGACATTCGCCAACGAAGTTGTCCGCAGGATGCAAAGTTACAGGATGTGGATTTTCGTAGGCATCTCGGCTGCCTATCTCGTTTCCTATTTCCACAGGGCGGCCCCCGCGGTTGTTGGTACCGAAATCATCAAGGACCTCGCCATAGCCCCGGCTGCCCTTGGCTTCATGGGTTCCATGTATTTCTGGGCATATGCAGCGGCGATGCTTCCGGCTGGTGTTCTGGCCGACACATGGGGATCGCGCAAGACAATGTCGGTATTTATCCTGGTGGCCGCGCTGGGAAGTTTCATCTTCGGATTTGGACCGGGTGTTGCGTACCTGGCGATAGGCAGGTTTCTGGTCGGCTTCGGAGTGGGGTTCATTTATGTGCCTGCTGTCCGGATTCTGGCGGACTGGTACAAACCCGATGAACTGGCCACGTACAGTGGGATACTGCTGGCCGTGGGCAATATCGGCGCCCTGATCTCGGCCGCCCCGCTCGTCGCCCTCATGTCAATTATAGGCTGGCGAAATTGTTTTCACGTTGTCGGCATCTTTACATTAATGGCGGCTCTTTTTACCTGGATAATGGTTCGCAATAAGCCGTCGGAACTCAATTTTCCTACTCCGCGTGACCTTATGGGCCTGCCTGCCGCGCCTCCCGCGCCCAAGGTTAGCCTTGGCTCGGCGGTGAAGGCCGTTTTTGCCAACCCGCAGTTTTATCTGCTCGGGGTGCTTCTGTTCTCATATTACGGGACCTTCATGGGTGTGGGTTCCCTTTGGGCCGGGCCTTATCTCCAGAATGTTTACGGCCTCTCCAAACAGGCGGCAGGAAACATCATAATGATGTTCCCGCTGGGAATGGTCTTTGGCTGCCCGCTCTCAGGCTACATCTCCGATAAGATTCTTAAGTCGAGGAAAAAAGTCCTTCTCGCTGGCGTTGCGCTTCACGCCCTGTCCTACATTCCGCTGGTTTTCTTCACGGATAAAATGTCCATAACCCAACTCTATGCTCTTTTCTTCTGGTATGGGTTATCAGGCGGCGCCTTCGTGTCCTGCTTCGCCTGCGCCAAGGAAACCTGCGAGCCGAGGTTCGCAGGCACAGCCGTCGGCTCGCTCAATATTTTCATCTTCGTGGGCGGGGCGTTCTATCAGCAGGTGATGGGGCTGGTTATCCAGCATTATCCGGCCGTCAAAGCGGGGGTTTACCCGCTTGCGGCATATCAGGCTTGTTTCTGGGTGCCCTTCGTCGGCTTGATCGTGGGCTTCATTCTCTACTCGTTCTTTAAGGAGAAGCCCATAACCTGAGGGCTCGATTCGGACACCGCAGCAGGTGGTTTTGCTTTGAGACAGTTCTTTTAAACAACCTGTGAACTTCATAGGAAAGTCTCGTTCCATGCCCAGAGAAAAAGAAAAAGATCTTGAACAAGATCTCTACTCTCGAATCGATGTCTACAAGCTGGCGCCGAATCTTGAAACGTGTCTTCAGTGCGGCAAATGCGCAGGGGTCTGCCCGGTGGCTAATATTTCGCCATCCTACAGTCCCCGGATAATTATAAACGACATCCTGAGAGGGCGGGCAGACAGGTGGCTCGAGAGCGAGGAGATCTGGCGGTGTTTTTGGTGCGCAAATTGCTACACCATGTGCCCCATGGATATCCCCTATCCAATGTTGATAATGCAGATGCGTTATCTGGCAATCGAGAAGGGATACGGCCTCAAGTACTTTTTCCCATTCAAAAAATTTGCAATGAGAGCCAGGGAGGATGGTCTCACCTTCGCCCCGGCCAGTCCAAAAGCGCGCGAGAAGATAGCAAAAATCCGTCAGGGAATAGGCCTGAGCCCGTGGCCCGAGATTTCCGACAAGGCCCGGGAGGAATACAAGGCTCTTTTTGACATGACGGGGGTGACGGATTTTCTGGCTTCGATCACGGAAGACAATGAAAAGCCGGTACGTTCGACTTACCTGGAAGGAAGGATCACGCGTGCAAGAGGCAAGGGTAATTAGACCGGAAGAAAGAATCCGCGATATTCCCGAGAGAGTTTTCCTGTTCCGCAGTTGTACCGGCAGCATCGAGTATCCGGGGACGGAAAGCGCGATCAGGGAAACGCTGAAGATGCTCGGGGTGGATGCCGTCATGGATCCCGACCAGACGTGCTGTTCGGGTTACCTTCTTACCTGTTCGGCGCACAAACCGGAGGTATCCCTGGCGGTAACGGCCCGCAATCTGGCGATCGTGGAGAAAAAAGGACTCGATACATACACTTTCTGCAATGGCTGCTTCGGCTATATAAGCGAGCTTTCTCACATACTTCTGCACAATCAGGCCTACCTCGACATGGCAAACGGAGTTGTCGGAAAGCTAGGCTACAGGTTCGAGGGCAAAACCAGGGTTTTCCACGTCCAGGAGCTGTGGTACCGCATGAAGGATACCATCGCCGCGATGCTGGTCAGACCGCTCAATGGCCTCAGGGTGGCGGCGCACAACGGCTGCCACTATGTAGCCCGCCAATATGGAATTCTCGATGACGGCGGATACCCGACTTTCCATGAGGAACTATTCGAGCTTCTTGGCGCAAAGCCCGTGTTCTACAAGGAAAGGCAACTGTGCTGCGGCTATGCGGTGGGCAGGGGTTTTACCCACAAGGAAGAATTGGTGCAGCCGCACCTGTATAAAAAATTCAAAAGCGCAGAACAGGCGGGGGTGGAGCTTATCACAACGGTTTGCCCGGGCTGCAACGTGGCGCTCGACCGCGAGCAGCCCAACATCAACAAGCGCTACGGCGAGGCTTTCAACATTCCGGTGATAGACCTGTCGCAGCTTATCGCGCTTTGCCTGGGGGTACCGATTCACAAACTGGGGTTTGCCGCGAACACGACTCCCCTTAACGGCATTCTGGAGAGGCTCGGGATCGGAAAGGAAACTGCTGATGGGTAGACGGACAAAGACGGCGGTTGTGATAGGCGGAGGCCCGGCGGGAATTGAAGCGGCCCTGAGAATCGCGCAGGCCGGCTACAAAGCTTTACTTGTCGAAAAAGAGCCTGAGTTGGGAGGCACTCTAAAACAGCTCTGCAGCAGCTTCCCCCGCTGGGAAGATCCTCAGGAACTCCTGGATTGCAAAATCCAGGAACTGCAAAGCTGCCCGAAGGCTACGATCAGGACAAACACCGTCGTGGCCGCCGGCAGACCCAACGGAAACAGCTATATACTAACCTTTTCGGATGCCCGAGACGGCCAGACAGACGAAGTCGTCGCGGATGCAGTCGTTTTGGCGACCGGTTTCGAGTTGATGGACATATCCATCTACGGCGAGTACGGGTACGGTGTCTATCCTGACGTTGTGAACGCGCTCGAATTCGAAGCCACACTCAAGGAATGGAAGCTTGGAAGAGGCAAGCCGCCGAAGGGGGTAGCCCTCATCAAATGCGTCGGTTCGCGTGACCGTTCAAAGGGCAATCCATATTGTTCTAAAATCTGCTGCATGTACACGGCAAAGCAGGCCGGCATGGTCAAAGAACTTTTTCCGGAAGCCAAGGTCTATGTCTTCTATATGGATTATCGCGCAGCCGGAAAACACTATGAGGAATTCGTCAGGGAAGTTATCGAAGACAGGCATGTCCGTTATGTTCGCGGCCGTCCGGCCAAGATCCTTTGCGAAGAAGGCAGGCTGCTGGTGCGGGCTGAGGACACATTGCTAGGTCTTCCGGTAGAGGTCCTCGTAGACATTGTGGTTCTGGCCTCCGCAGTCGTGCCGAGGCCCGCCACCCGGAGACTGGCCGAAATGTTCGGCGCAAACACGGACGAATACGGCTTCATCGAACCCGATCGTTTCAATCCGGTGAAGGCGGCTGCCAGGACCTTTTTTGCGGGGGGATGTGGATTCGCGGTTGAGACCCCTCTTGCCCTGCAGCAAGGGGGAGCCGCCGCGGCCAATGTTATCGCCCTGTTCAACCTGGAGTGAGAGCATGCACTCTGATTACAGGCCAATGCGCCTCGATGAAATCGATGATTCTCTGCAAAAGGAGATCAGGGACAACTGTGGTGTGGACGTCGAAATGTGCATGGAGTGCGGAAAGTGCACCGGCGGGTGCTCGAATGGCCACGTTTTCGACTACACGCCCAGGAAAATCATCCAGATGGTAAAGCTGAATGCCGAAGACTCACTGATGAACATGGACGCCCTCTGGATATGTCTTTCCTGTCATCTATGTTCGGACAGATGCCCATCGGGCATCGATACGCCTCGCATTCTGGACTATATGCGGGAGAAAGCCTACCGGAAAGGGATAACAACCCGTCCGAAAATCACCCTTTTCCATGAACTCATGCTCTCCTCTGTCAGGAAATCCGGTCGGATTTCAGAACTGCCGCTGCTTTTGAAATTCAACTGGAAGACACGCCAGTACATGAAAGATGCCTTCCTTGGGTTGAAGATGCTGTTGAAGGGAAAAATCAGTTTTCACTCGCCGGGCATAAAGGACAGGGAACGCATTCGGTATTTGTTCACCAAAAGCAGGATAAAAGGAGGGGCCAGGCAATGAACATCGCATATTTCCCCGGCTGCTCCGTTCACTCGATGGCAAAAGAATACGACAGGTCCGCCCGTTTGGTATGCAATGACCTCGGCGTCCATCTGGAGGAGGTAACGGATTGGAATTGCTGCGGGGCTACCGCCGCGCACAGCGTGGACCATGCCCTGACGCTCGAGCTTAATGGCCGCAACCTCGCGGCCGTAAGCAGGATGGGCTTCGATAAGGTAACCACGCCCTGTGCGGGCTGTTTCAACAGGATGAAAACAGTCGGTTTGGAACTCAAGAGTTCCCAGCTTGTGAAGCGGGACATCCCTGATGTCATGCACCTGCTCCAGTTCTTTACCGAGCAGATCGGATTGGACAAGATTACAGCATCAGTTGTGAAATCTGCCCGCGGTCTCAAGCTGGCTGCCTATTACGGATGCCTTATCACCAGGCCCCGAAAGATTACCGGGTTCGACGATCCCGAACAGCCTACCTCCATGGACCGGATACTTCAGGCCATTGGCGCTGAAACCGTCAAGTGGTCACATAAGGCCGAGTGTTGCGGGGGCGGTTTCGCGGCGTCTGAGACCTCGATAATCATCGACCTGGCGGGACAGGTGCTGGAGGCTGCGCGGCAGGCCGGGGCTCAAGCCATTGTTGTAGCGTGTCCCATGTGCCAGGCAAACCTGGACACCAGGCAAAAAAACATAGAGGAGGAGCGAGGAATCATTTACGGACTGCCTATCATCTACTTCACCCAGTTGATTGCTCTAGCTTTTGGCCATTCGCGCAGAGAGGCCGGTTTGAGTCGTTTGCTCGTCAGCCCGTTGCCTCTTCTGAGCCGAAGCGGACTGGCCTGATCTGCTGTATTCGCATACGTGACAGGAGGATAAAATGCAGGAAAAAGTGATGTCCCTCTCTCAAGCCGCCGGCCTGATCAAGGACGGCATGTTGCTGGCAGTTGGCGGAAATGCCATGCACCGCAACCCTAGTCTCTTTTGTCTTGAACTAACCAGAAAGCCGGTTAAGAACCTCAAGGTCTGTGGAGCGGCGATCGGAATAGCCGCTGATTATCTGTTCGCCACTTTCCAGGCCGACACAGCCTATTTCGGGTTTTTCGGACTGGAAAATGAAGCAGGTCTCGCCCCGGGAATGCGCAAGTCAATGGAGAAGGATGGACCCGGGCGGGCGATTGAAGGGTCCTGAACTTCTATCATCAATGCTCTCCGTGCGGGAGCATATGGAATCCCCTTCATGCCGGTCGGTGGAATGTGGGGAAGCGATCTTGTGGCCCTCAGGCCGGAGTTTTTCCAAGTCTCCCAAAGCCCATTCGACGGCAAGGAAGTTGTCTGCGTGAAGGCCCTAGTGCCCGACTACGCAATCATCCACGTTCAGGAAGCAGACAAATACGGAAATGCCCGGATTCTCGGACCCGATTACCAGGACATTCTGCTTTCGAGGGCGGCCCGGAAGACCATTATTACTACCGAACGGATCGTCGGCACCTATCGCATGCAGGAAGAGCCAAAACTCACCGCGATTCCCTACATGACTGTCGAGGCTGTAGTCGAACTGCCGGGAGGAGCCAAGCCTGGTGTATGCTACCCCGATTATCTCACCGTGGATTGGGATGATCACAAAACCTATGTCGGAGCTGTCAAGGCCGGAGAGGTCCCATCCTATGCGGAAAAAATGCTGAAAGGGAGGGTGTAGCATGGAATACGGAAAAGATTACGGGAAACCGGAAATGATGGCTGTAGCCATAATGCGGGAGATCAGGGAGGGCGACGTCGTTTTCCACGGCCTGGCTTCCCCAACTCCGATGGTCGCGATGAAAGCCGCCAAAGCTCTCGGGAAAGACTTCTCTTACGTAACGCTGAGCGACGGTCTCGATCATGACTGGTCGCGGCCTCCTTATTGTGCCTCAACGCTTACGGCCAATACCTATGAGGGCTCGGTAGCCTCATTTGGGCTGGACTGCATATTCGACCTCTTCTGCTCAGGGAAGGGCGATATAGCCTTCCTGTCGTGTCTCCAGATGGACAAGGAGGGACGCATAGCCATGTCCTACCTTGGCGGAGATTATGAACACCCGAAGCTAAGAGGACCAGGGGGCGCCGGAAGTGCCACGCTCACCCCGGTTACCCCGAGGACCACCATATGGAAGTCGGCCCATGACAAGCGAACATTTGTCGAGCGGGTCGATTTTGCAACAACTGCCCCTGCTTTGGACAAGCTGTTTACAGTGATCACGCCGCTTTGCATTTTCAGAAAGCAGCCGGGTCAAAAATTCCTCGCACTCGACTCCATCTACCCGTACACTACCGTCGAGGAAGTGAAAGAAAATACCGGATGGGAGATCGAGGACACAAAGATTTCGACCATGGATCCACCAACTGCCGAGGAACTGGCCGCAATCAAAAAGGTTGATGTGAACGACATCCTTTCCTACGAGTTCAAGTAGGCAGGCTCCCCAGAGGGAACTGGAGAATAAGGCTGCTTCTTCCAAGCTACAGGCGGGCGATCGGAGATTTCGGTCGCCCGCCGTTTTCTTGTTATTCTCTTCTAACCCTTCGAGATTCAATCCAACCCCGTATTTACTTGACAGATGTTATCCTTTGACTATTTTCCACTATCGGAGAGTAAATATTACTTTTTATCTGGAGAACGGAAATGAGCGTCGTATGTAAACTGCAAGATGACCCGGCAGCAGATGTAGATATAAAATGTATCCTCGACAATGCCAAAACCGTTGCCGTCGTAGGGATTTCGACTAAAGAAGACAGTTCCAGCCAAAAGGTTGCAAAGTATCTGCAAGAGCATGGTTTCAGGGTGTTTGCGGTCAATCCGAATTGCGAAGAAGTTCTGGGAGAAAAATGCTACCCGGATTTGAAGTCGATTCCCGGGCATGTGGACGTGGTGGACATCTTCAGAAATCCGGACGCTATTGCGGCCATTGTTGAGGAGGCCGTGGGAATCGGGGCCGGAACCGTGTGGATGCAACTGGGTCTGGAACACCAAGAAGCCGCACAAATGGCGAGGCATGCAGGCCTGAACGTCGTGATGAACAGGTGCATGAAAATGGAGCACACCCGCTACTTTGAAAACGGTAAAACTTCTCCTTTCCCGGACAACGACGAACCCGTCGATGACGTGCAACAGCGATGAGCGGGGTGCCTGTCACCTCTTTCAATTACTTCCAGGCAGTACTGTTGTGGGTTACGGTGTGCGAAACTCAGAGTTGAATCTTTTATCCTGTCCTCTCGATCCCTGGAGGTTTTATGGACGAGCAGATTCTGTTCGGCAAAACGGGTTTTGAGGTATCAAGGCTTGTGCAGGGTACCTGGGTAACCGGTGGATGGGCATGGGGAGGCTCCGATGAAAAAGAAGCCCTGCTCGCAATCCTGCGGGCGCTCGAACTGGGGATAAATTTCATCGACACAGCTCCCGTTTACGGATTCGGAAAATCAGAAGAGATAGTCGGGCAGGCAATCCGCCAATGGGGGCGTGACAAAATCACGATCGCGACCAAATGCGGCCTTGAGTGGGACAAGGGCCGGCGAATCCGCCGAAATTCCAGCCCCGAGCGCATCATGCAGGAAGCCGAAGAGAGCCTGCGGCGGCTTGGCGTCGACTCCATCGACCTCTACCAGATCCATTGGCCCGATGCGGAGGTGCCTTTCGAAAAATCCATGCAGGCACTGATAAAACTAAGGGAGCAGGGTAAAATACGCTTCTTTGGCCTGAGCAATTTCAGCCGGGAGCAGGTCGAAGAGTGCCTGAGAACGCGTCCGATTTACAGCCTCCAGCCTCCTTTCAATATATTTGAACGGGAAGCCGAAAAAGATATCCTCCCGCTCTGCACCGAGCATGAAATCCCCACTCTGGTTTACGGCGGATTGTGCCGCGGGCTTCTCACCGGCAAATTCGCCGGAAACGAAACTTTTCCCAGAGGCGACCTGCGCCGCCCCGATCCCAAGTTCAAGCCGGACCGCTTCAATAAATACGTGAACGCGGTAAATGAAATCAAGGCGGTTGCAGCACAATATGGAAAAACTCCAGCCCAGTTCGCCCTTAGATGGGCAATCCAACAGCCCGGAGTGAGCTGCGTCATAGCCGGAGCGAGGACCACTCAGCAGGCCGAGGATAATGCGGGAGCGCTGGGCTGGGAAATTGTGCCCGGAGACTTGAAAAGAGTGGACGAAATTCTCTCCGCGCACATCGGAGAAGATCAACTTTAGGGATCGGGGTTTTCCCGACACTCCTTTATGCCACTTCGTCATTACGATCCAATGTAGTATGTGGTTCAACCCAATTATTGTTGGCAAAGGAGGGGATATGTCATTCCTGACAACGATATCCGGCAAACAGAAATCAGAAGGCGGCGGCGACAAAGGTATCAAAGTGCATCTGGATTACCTTAACTCACTCAGAATGCCTGCCATCGCACTGTCGAAATCCGGAAGAGAAGCATTCAGCCGAATTGGGGGCTTGCCTGCACTCCCTGAGAAGGTTGCTTGGCCCGAATGGAAAAGTGTACCACTGGCATTCCTCTGCCAATTAGATTTGAGTGAGATACCTGAGAAATGCGTCCAAAATGCGTTACCAGGAACCGGGATCCTTTACTTCTTCTACAGTCAAGAGCAGGACACATGGGGATTCGATCCGAAAGACAAAGGAAGCTGGCGGGTTATATACTCATCCAAGCCGCGCGCTGAATGCCCAGGAAGAGCCGCTCCCAAGGGACTCAGCAAGAGCCATGTATACGGCGAGAAAACTGTCGTCTTCAGCCCCGTTGAGACCTATCCTGATTGTCAGGATGACAGGATCAGATCATTGAACCTGACAGAAAAGCAAAGTGACCAGTACTCTGAGCTTTGCTCAGCCGTGTTTCAGGACAAGCCCGCTCACCACCTCTTTGGCTATCCCTCACCCGTGCAGGGTAACGATATGGATCTTGAGTGTCAACTGGTCTCTAATGGCCTGTACTGTGGCAATGCGTCCGGCTAAAACAATCCGCAAGCCAAACAGCTGAGGGCTGGCAGATCGGATTGGATTCTCCTGCTTCAACTGGATACCGATGACGACGCGGGAATGATGTGGGGAGACTGTGGCAGGCTCTACTTTTGGATCAAAAAGACTGATCTCGCAGAAGCACGTTTCGAAAACTGTTGGATGATCCTCCAGTGTTGCTAAGGATGGCGGATGGCCCGGATATTCGCTATCCGGGCGAGAAGCACAAGAGGATCAGTCAAAGGGCTAAAAACTCCAGATAGCTCTCATCCTTAAAAAAACAAAAGCAAAAGGGGATCGGGCCCCAAAGCCGCTAAGCCAAATTAAGTGCCGCTGCATACGGCACCTGCAGACCGGACCGCCGTATGAACTGTCGATCAGGAGATACGAGGATGGTGCCCTGGTCAAATACTTCGCATCAAAAAAAGCGGTAAAATTGCTTTTGCCCGGCTGCCAACCCTCGCTTTCTCGGCACCAGTCATTCGCCGTGTCAAAGGAGGAAGACACGCCTGACTGGGCTGAATCCGAGTTGGAGGGCTGAAACCGGCTAAGGCGATTTTACGCGGAAATGGTAGGTTGACCGACGCCCGAGGATGTTTATCCTGAGTTTGTGTGGGGATTTGACTCCGCCCTGGAAAGCCTGTTGGACGCATTATTTCGGGAGAGGAGTCGTTAAGGTATCAGGCCCCTGCACCAAACCGACAGTCCCAAGGGGAGAAGTCCATGAATTCTCCAATTGTTAATATCTGCGCGTTGGAACTAAACAACCCTGACCCGGAGCTGTTCGAGAGTGCCATGGAGGTACCGGAGGGGCGCATACCCTCTGATAAATGCCCAGGAACCTGCTGGAATTGTCCATTCTTATTGAAATGCTTCGCACCGTCACAACGCCGCTGCCTGATACCTAAAGATTGTCAGGTCTATGAGCTTGGTCGCGAAAAATCCGAGGATGGGGACTTGATCACATACTTCGGGTCGAAAAAGGGCGATAGCATGGTTTTTTTCCGGCTGACCGAGCCTGTGTGCCGATGGGCCGATATCCGTCGTATTGAGGAGGACGAAGTCCCGGACTGGGTTATATCTAACTTTAGAACTGAAACTGCTGATAGGCCGCATTAGTGTAGGTCGTCATGGCACGCACCAACAAGGACCCTCTATTTTTATCCCTACGAAATCTACTTAACTCTCCTGCTTATGATCAGAAAGTATTTGGGCAACAGCCGCGAGCCGAGTTCCCCACGCCTGGCAATGCTATGGAGTTATTTTATTTGCAGGATTTTGCGCACACAATCCGGATGCCGGATATAAAATATCCGGCATCCACACCCGCGCCCGCCGCGTTAAGTACGGTTCTCATTCAGCCTTTGGGATCACACTGTTGCATGATTCCGATGGGAACCCGGTCCCGACGGAATTGTTGGCTGTTACTGTAAAAGTATAGGTTTTTCCGTTGGTCAGCCCTTTCACGGTTATGGGGCTTTGCTTGCCCGAAGCCTTGATCCTCCCCGGGCGAGATGTCACAGTATAGCTGGTTATGGGGCTCCCCCCATCTGATTTCGGGGGGTTGAAGCTTACGGTCGCCTCGCCGTTGCCGGCGGTTGCGGTTACGTTAGCCGGCGGGTCCGGCGTGAGAAAAGCTGTACCGACCCCGGCTCCCGCCCCTCCTCCTCCCCCGCCCATCGCCCAGGATGCGGTTGCCATAAGCAGGAGCAGAACAGCGAAAATAGCGGTTATAATTCCTTTTGCGGCCATCGAATTACCTCCTGTTCAGTATGTTGCAATAGCAGTCGTTTTCACGTGAATGTCTTGCGCATCAAAGCAGGAATCAATCACGATCGCATAAATCCTTATATGCCTGTCGATGAATAGTACAAGAAGAACAGGGAAGAACATCGAGCTTTTCTGCGTCATAGAAATCAGCGGTGTCCCCCTTTTTGGCCAAAATTTCCTCGAATGACTCTACAAAAATCCCATGGGTCCCTCCTCCGGTTGAATCTGGTTGTTATGAGCCGGGAAGCATGCTTCAAAGCATAGATTATCGAGAGAGCAGTTTCTTTTCCATTTTTGCTCTTAATGTTTCTGATCTTGCTTTTTTCTGTTGCGAAAGGAGAGCCTTTCAAGCGAAGAGGCGTTTTTTGACATCGAAGAACGTGAAGAAGTCCCAAAGGTACGTGAATAACTGCTTCTAGAAAACTTGATGGGTTGCGCTTGCCCTTCACCCATCCTACGGGTCTACGGGTCTTTTCATGGTTTCAGAGTGTGTCAGTGGGACACTGGCTACCGCTTACGAGGGTCTTATGGGAAGGCAAAGGTCTACTACATGGCGCCCTGGCGGATACTCCCCAGTCATGTGGTAGATGATTTCATAATAGGGGCGGTTATCAGGCTGATAGCCGCTGGGGAGCAACCAGTGGGTAATCAGTCTCATCCAAGCCTCATGATGGCCGTCCGGATCGATTTCACAATGATATACCGCGAATTTTCCTCCCCGCAGGAACTGAACGTTAATCCTTCCATCACTCTTCACAGATTCCGGAATAGTGATACAAGCATCAAAGATACATTTGTCCACAGGCGTTATATCGGGATCGTTCCTTAAGACGCCGAGAATGAGGGTCTTTTCATTGATGAGTCCCCTGGGCCTCGCCCACTGGAGTAATTGGACAAAGGCCGGCGCGGCCGTTTCCAGGCAGTAAGGTCCGATAATCCGGGCATAAGCGACCCAATAGCCGGGCATCTCCGTCACCCTCACGGGCAAAGACGCCCGCTGCTCGACTATTCTTTTTATCAACGGCCCGGAATGCGAACAATCGTTATCCTTATTCGGCGCACCCTGCGATGGAACATCTTCCCGATCTTCGCTTTCCGCCTTCGCAAGTATGTTTTTCATGCGGCCCCAATTGTACTGCGTTCGAACATAAGTGGGCGTGACGCCGAAATGAGCCTTAAAGGCTTTGGCGAAATTCTGTGAGCTTGAAAACCCGCAATCAAGAGCAATGTCTATGATACTCTGGTCTTTATTGTGCGTGAGCATCCGGGCGGCTTTCTCAAGCCTGACGCGCCGTACATATTGATTTATGGTCTCACCAAGCACTGTGCGGAATATACGATGGAAATGAAACTTCGAAAAACAGGCTACATTGGCGAGTTTCGCCAGAGTCAAATCTTCCGCACAATGATCGCGGACGTAGTCCAGGGTTCGATTCAATCGAAACAGATGCTCATACTTCGATGCTTCATTGTTGAGCAAAGTCATAAGGTTTCCGATGTTATGCGTCGCGATGCACAGTATAGGGCCTTCCCATATGCCAATAATAAACCCTAGCGGCGTGTCAAGGAAACCGGTTTTTTCAGTTTCAGAACTACCTTCCCCGAAGTATCTGGATTTGGGCGTTCTGTTTAGGGAGATCGTGCTGAATCGGGGGAGAGGTCTGTGATCGGGAAAAACTTGCGGCGCACCTGTTTTAACGATAAGTTCTTCCCCAGGCCAGGTATGCGCGAAGAGCTGCATAGCGACCAGCCGGGAGAACGCGCGCAACGGTTATCTCCCGGCATAGCGGCCGCCACACTGGAACGCACACATCGGCATCCAGTTTCTTTGTGTCCAGATCTATTTACTGAACGCTTGGACCAGCCACTGCTTCGGCTTGGGGCTTCTTACGCGTCAGCATGCTTACTACAATCAGAACAACGGCGCTAACCACAAGGCCCGGGTACAGTGGATCCAATCCCTTTGGATACATTAAATGCCATATGAGATTGCTCAATGGTCCCATTATCGCAGCCGATATACCGGCTGCAGGGGTAACAAAGCGTTTGAAGAACATCGCTCCCAATAATGGGAAGAGTGCGCTGCAACCCCGCAATCCCATGGAAAGGAAGGAAAAGCCGAGGATCAAACCGCCTAAGCTGCTGCTGACCGCTACGACAGTGATGCCGCAAAGACAAAGTATTAACAGCCTTTGTACGAGAAGGGTCTTTTTGTCGTCGGCTTTTTTATTAATATAGCGTTTGTAGATGTCACGGGTAAGCATGGTGGAAATCCCGAGACTCAAGCCGGCCCAGGTCCCTATTACCGCGACAAGCAAGGTAGCCAGGACCACGCCGCCTAGTAATGGCGGCATGAAGTGCAGAATGAAGGTCGGCAAAACGTCCGCGGATTTCATCCCGGGGAAGCTGGCTGTGTGCACCTTCATGTACATGCCGACCAGGATGCCGCCAATACCAACCGGCGGGATAAAAAATGCCGAGATTAATGCTCCCCGGCGGGCATGCTTAAAACTCTTGGCCGATAGAACGGCTTGAATGTAGGTTTGAGTGCTGAGCACCCCAACCACCAGTGAAAATCCAGCCGCAAAATCCAGTGAAAAGCCGCGGCCAAACAAAGAAAACCAGGGAAAGTGTTCGGGGAAGGCTTCGAATAGCCCGCTTATTCCTCCGAACTTGTAGAGTGCGATTCCGCCGGCAGCTATAACCGCCCCATATAGCAGCGTTAACTTGATCGTTCCGACAATTCCCGTGCCCTGTAGCCCGCCTGCCAATACGTAAGCGAGGACCAATGCCGTGCTGATCAACAGTGCATCGGTGGAACCGACATGAGCCATCGAAGTCAGTAGGGCTACAGCTGCCAGGCCTTGGCCGATGACATTGATAAATATGCCGATCGATGTGAACACACTGGCAATGGGTCCAATCGCGTCACTGTATGTTTCGGTCAGAAACTGAGGAATGGTGGATTTGTTGCTCTTATAGAGAGGCCCGAGCATAAAGGTCCCCAAAAACAGGCAGGCAATCCCTGCTCCAAGCGTAAACCACCAGCCGTCCAAACCGAATTGGAACGCCAATTGCGCAGTACCGATAGTGGACGCTCCACCTACCAGGGTCCCCGTAATAGTTCCCGCAACAACCGCCGAACCGGCTTTACGGGCGGCGCCCGAAAAGTCCTTTTCGTCTTTAACCCTGCTTCCAGCATAGATTCCGGCACCAACAATGATCAATAATGTGATAACCATCCCTATAATATGGCCCGTGGTAATTGCTATCATCGGTAGCCCCCTGTGAGGAAAATATGACGTACGTGGCGGGAGTGTAGAGTTTCCTGAGCCGGATCATTCATCACTCGTAAGAGTCCCTTCAGGCTGAACACTAACTCTTTAAAACCATTCTATCGGGATCGCACTGTGTTCGAAGAATGTTCACTTCGTGTTCGGTTGGAGGTTTTGCTTCAGTTGCCCTGGTCAAATCCACCTCAAAACTGATTTCCTCCTGGATGGCTTCAGGCGTAAAGCCAGGATAGTAACTATGGAGATACATTTTTTTGGTTGTATCGTCAAAACGGAAAGATGCCTTATTGGTTATGACCAGTGAAGGGCCGCCTCCAATCAATCCGACTTTTTCACGCGCTCCTGCTCCGTCCAGGAAGCCCGGTGTGGTTAAATAATCGACCTTTTCAACGAACTTTTTCTTCCCCAATTCCATGAAGACCCAAAACTGACCGGCCACTGAGCCTATGTCACATGCTCCGCCGCTCCCGCTAAAGCGTACCTTCGGTTCCCAGTAATCTCCTATTGATGTCGAATTCAAATTTCCATAAACGTCGATCTGGGCAGCGCCGAGGATGCTGATAACGTTTGGCCCGGTTGTACGATTTTGGATAATATTGAATGACTCCACCAACCCTGCCAGGCGTATCGCTCCGTGCATAATTCTCGGATCGGCTAGGCTTAAAGGGGTTTGCGCAAACTGAACGTCTATCGCTCCCGTCTCAAAAAAGATCGACGCCTCCGGGGCAGTAATTTTCTTGGCGGCTATGGCAGCGAGCATAGCTATTCCAGTACCGCACAGAATAATGTCGGAGTTTTTAACTTCTCTTGCCGCCATAACTGCCATCATCTCTTGCAGGCTATAGTCAGCCATTATCCTTACCTCCGGTTTAAGCTTGGATTGTATCCGATTTCCTTATCAGCGAGTAAAGTCTGCAGCCTGTCCTTGCCGATCAATTCCAGGAATTCCTGTCTATCTTTGACTCCGTAGACATATTTATCGAGGTAGTTTTGCCATTCGGAGTCATTCTTTGCCACCTTTTGATACAGGTCGCGTAAAAACCAGGGATCGTAGTCATAGTATCCAAATACGGCACAAGGATAGGCGCCCCAAGGAATTTCGACCACAGCACTTACCTGGAAGGTAAGAATATGATTTCTATGAGGCTCTTTTCTGAGTATTTCGGTCTCAACTATCTCTTCGCAAGTTACGATCAAGTTTTTGGAAGCCTTGGCCTGCTCGACATCGGCAAAATGCAGACCCATTAATTGAATGTTGCCCCAGATATCGGCTCTTTGAGCATGGATAATGGTAACATCCGGTTCCAGGGCAGGTACGAGCACAAGTCGGTCTACTTGCTTGTTGACGTTGAACGGGTTATCAACGATGACAAGTTTCTTGGGAGCCAGCCGCGGGTTTTGGCGTCTATCTTCTTCCCCGTATCCCCACTTGTTGATAATATCCGTGCCAAGGGAGCTATAAGTTGGAAGAAAGGGAACACCCATGGCGCCGGCCATGAATCTTAAGCTCATTTGATAATTTGAGTAATCCTCTACCTTGATTTCACCTTTTTCGACAGCTCTTCTGAAGCGAATGCAAGTCGAAGCAAACCTGCCGTTCCCACCGTAGGCTATTTCAATGCCTTCAACACAGCCGCCACCGACTAATTCATCGACAGCCTGTCCATTCGAAGCCGCCACAACGTGAAGGTTCTTAATCCTATGGCGAATGATTTCGTGAACTGCAGCCATCGGGCATTGGGTAGCGGAAAATCCGCCAAATGAAATCACGGCTCCATCATGTACATACTTCTCGACGGCCTCTGATAAACCCAATACTTTGCCTCTATGACCCATACATTACCCCCTTTCAGTATACTCTGACGAATAGGCTTGTGCAGGATTCCGCATCGTCGGCAGTAAACATTTTATGATTGCTACAGCCCGTAAAGCCTTGCATTGGGGCTATCACTTCAGGCCATCTTTATAAGCGGCACAGCTTACAGCCCGGTACTTGTTCATTGAGCGATTTAAGACTTCAAAGAGCTGAGATCTTTGCAATCGGACGAATATCTCAGAGAGAAAGGCAGGGACCCGGAACAAATGGAGAAGACCGGGTCCGTACCTGAATGTGTTCGACAACCGGGCAGAGTCTCAAATCCCTGCAGGATCGCGGAAACACCTTGACCGTTAATCGGGCTATTTTCCCTCGAACATGGGTGCGCGTTTCTCCAGAAAGGCGGCTACTCCCTCTCTTTTGTCCTGAGTCCCGCATGAAAGCGCATGAAGATAGGACTCATGGGCCAAGCCCGCGGCAAAGGACCCCTCATTGTACCGCAGGACGGCTTCCTTCGCATATTGGACGGCCATTTTGGGGTTGGAGGAAATGACCGTGGCAAGTTTTTTGGCTTCTTCCATCAACGATTCAGGCGCCACTACACGATTGACAAGACCAATGGACAAAGCCTGCTCAGCGGTTATGGGCTCACCGGTCAGAATCATTTCCATGGCCCGCCCCATTCCGACCAGCCGGGGAAGCCGCTGGGTTCCGCCCGCACCGGGAATTATTCCAAGCTTTACTTCCGGCTGGCCCAGCTTCGAAAAACTCGAAGCCACCCGCAGAGTGCATGCCATGGCAAGCTCAAGGCCGGTGCCGAGCGCAAAGCCGTTTATAGCGGCGATGGACGGAATCTCCAACGCCTCTATGCGCGTATAGACTTCCTGGCGCCGCCGGGTTTCACTTCTGCCCAGCAGAGTGTCGCGCCGGGCAAGTTCATTGATGTCCGCCCCGGCAACAAATGCCTTGTCTCCCGCCCCGGTAAGTATCATCACACGCGCCAAATCGCTTTTCTCAAGCTCGGACAGCGCCCTGTCCATCTCTTCCACAGTAGCATTGTTAACGGCGTTGCGTTTTTCAGGCCGGTTGATGGTCAGGATAGCAATTGCGCCGTCATATTCGAGTTTGATGTTTTCTAACATCATTTTCCCTCTTCGTAAGCGTAGAAACCCTTGCCAACTTTCTTGCCCAGGCGGCCTTCGTCAATCATCCGGTCGATAAGTTCCGGATGTTTATAGCGTGGGTCGTCAAGCGTGGAGGCCAGAGTTTGCATCTTAGCTCGATGTACGTCGAGGCCGATAAGATCGATCAGCTCGAAGGGACCCATCGGATGATTGGCGCCGAGCTTCATGGCTTTGTCAACATCTTCGGGCGCTGCCACCCCGGATGCCACCAGCCATGTCGCTTCGTTGAGCAGTTGCCCCAGAATCCGGCTGACAATTCCCGCGGGCGCTTCGTTTTTGCAGACCACCGGGTCTTTGCCCAACTGTTTTGCAAGATCCGAAGCTACGGCCAGAGTCTCAGGCGAGGTTTTCACCCCCGGCATGATCTCCACCAGCTTCATTATTACAGGTGGATTGAAAAAATGCATCTGGACTACTTTATCCGGGCGTTTGGTGGCCTCAGCCATGGCGCTGATGGAGAGCGAGGTCGTGTTCGTAGCAAAAATGACATCCGGCCTGGCAAGCCGGTCCAACTCAGCAAAGACTTTCCTCTTTATCTCCATTTGTTCTAAAACGCTCTCGATTACGAAATCGCATTCCCGGGCGGGACTGAGATCACCCGCAGTAGATATGCGCGAAATCACGGAGTTTTTCTTATCTTCGGTCAGCTTTCCCTGCTCCACCCTTTTTTGCAGGCCCTTGTCTATGCGTGCTTTGGCCCTGGTGGAAAGATCCAGGGTGATATCGCTTATAACCACTTCAAAACCCTGCTGGGCACAGAGCTGGGCAATTCCAGCTCCCATGTTCCCGGCGCCGACGACGAGAATCTTTTTGACAGGCATATTTTGAACTCTCCTCGTAAGATAGACTATTTATACAAGCTGAATAATCCCCCTCCTCAGACCGAATAAATCTCATGGACATAGTCAGCAAAGAGGGTAAGGGGAGAAAAACGGATAACTTTATCCGCTCCGCTAAATCCGCTCCAGCCCACAGCGTTCTCGTCTATCGAAGCACCGTGGGCAGGAGCGGGCGGCCGGAATCACGGGTCAGTTCAGTCGCTCGACAACCGCGGCCACACCGTTGCCTCCACCGATACACATGCTCACCGTTCCGAACGTCGCATCGCGATGCTTCATCGCATAGAGCAACGTGGTCAGAAGCTTGGTGCCCGTTGCCGCAACAGGATGCCCCAGGGCGATGGCTCCTCCGTAGACATTGACTTTGGAGCGGTCGAGGCCGAGGTCCTGCTCGCAGGCAATATACTGGGCAGCAAATGCCTCGTTTAGTTCGATGAGATCGATATCGCCCAGCGCAAGGCCGGCTTTTTTGAGCGCCGCCGGGATGGCTTTTACGGGCGATATGCCGAAGCGCTTGGGATCGACTCCGACAAACGAATAGCCGCGCAGCAGGGCCATAGGTTTCAGCCCCATGGATTCCGCCTTGGCCCTGTCCATGAGCACAACGGCTGCCGCTGCATCGCACAGGGCGCATGCGTTGCCCGCCGTGACACTCCCGCCCTTCTTGAAAACGGGCTGCAATTTGCTCAAATTATCAGCAGTGACCCCTTGCCGGTAAATCTCTTCGTCAATAACAGAGACGAGTTCTCCCTTTTTTCCCTTGATTTCAATCGGGACGATTTCTTCCAGGAATCTTCCGGCCTTAACCGCAGCCTCGGCCTTGTTGTGAGATTCGGCGGCAAACAGATCCTGTTCCTGTCGGGAAATGCCTTTTTCCTCGGCAAGCCATTCCGTTATTTCACCCATGAGACCGCCGCCGAGCGGGCACCGAAACCCATCCTTGTGCATGAAATCAATTAATTGGCCGTCGCCCATTCGATAGCCCCAGCGGGCTCGCGGCAGGCCGTACGGGATCTGGCTTGCGCTCTCAGTCCCGCCCACAAGAACGGTGTCGACGTCACCCGCCTTGATTGCCTGCGCCCCGAAAATCAAAGCTTGAATACTCGAACCGCAGCGGACGTTGACCGTAACCGCTGGAGCCTCTACCGGAACACCGCCCATGACCGAACTAAGTCTTGCAGCATTAGGTCCAACTCCCGCCTGCCAGGCGTTGCCGAAGACGGTTTGGTCAATAACGTCAGGTGTAATTCCGGAACGCTTTATAGATTCCCTAACGGCTGCAGCGCCGAGTTCCGGGGCGGTCAGATTTTTAAGCGATCCTCCGAATTGTCCGCCAATAGTGCGTGCTGCGCCCAGTATTACCACTTCTCTCATATGCTACTCCCAATTGATTCCACAGGTTGATTCTCGGCATGGCTTGAGTGAAGCTGCCGAAGATTCAACCCGGTCGCTTCAAACCCGGAGCAAAGCCCTGACATAAACTCCATGCCTGAAACAGGTCCAATCTTTAGCGGGTTCACTTTAAATGAGCCTTGCATTTGGCGGACATTCGCCGCCGGTGTCATCTGTTGGCCTTTTTCAACCCGAGTGCATCTGCCGCGAGTATCATCTTCATGATATTCGTGGCCCCTTCGAGGATCTTGTATACCTTTCCGTCACGAAGTATTCGGGCTATGGGGTATTCATTGGAATACCCATATGCACTCAGGATCTCCAAACCCAGGTTGGGGACTTCGTCCGCAGCCCGGGATGCATAAAACTTAGCCAGTACAGTCTCCCTCATGTTGTTGATCAAACCACGGTCCTTCTGAAGGGCGCATCTCCAGACCAGCGCTCTGGCCGCCTCTGTTTCAGCGACCATCCTCGCGATAACCTCCTGGACCATCTGGAATTCGGCAATTGGACGGCCGAACTGCCTGCGTTCGTTCGCGTATTTGATGGACGCGTCCAGAGCTGCCTGGCAGGTTCCCACCGCGCCCGCCGCGGCAGTAAGCCGCGTGCTGACCAGTTCCTGCATGAGGTAGACAAATCCTTTTCCTTCCTCACCAATGAGGTTGCCTGCCGGGACCTTTACATCCTCCATAATTATTTCACCGGTCGGGCAGGCCCAGATACCCAGCTTCTCTTTGGTGGTAAGAGTGGAGACGCCGGGCGAGTGCATGTCCATGAGGAAGGTGCTCATCCCTTTGTGCTTTGCGGCCTTGTCCGTCATTGCGAATATCACCCCAATGTCGGCAACAGGCGCCCAACTGATCCACATCTTTCGGCCGTTGAGAATGTAGTGGTCTCCGTCCCTCACTGCGGTACTGCCCATGGACACGGTATCTGAACCCGTATCCGGTTCGGTCATCGCGAAGCAGCCCAGCAGCCTGGCGGCCATTAGTTCCGGAATATATTTCTTTTTGAGTTCGTCACTGCCCCATTTAACGAGGGACAGGGCAGTTCCCATGGTTTGCATATTTAAAGAGATTCTTAGCGATCCGGATACTCTGCCGATCTCTTCGGTTACTATGGCGTGGGCCAGGTAGCCCATATTGTTCCCGCCGTATTCCTCCGGGATCGGGCAGCCGAAAAGATTTAATTCCGCCATCTTATCCACGAGTTCTCGCTGGAAACGATGGTCGTTTTCATCCTGATCGACAAAGGGTGCAATTTCCTTGGCTGCGAATTTACGGACCATATCTCGAAGAATAATATGATCTTCGCTCAACTCGACATCGTACTCATCGCTCATTAAATTGACTCCTTTGAAAAAGTTCTGCAGTTATCTAAGGGGTGTCATCTTAACAACTTCAACGTTGATTGCTCATCCTCCTCCGCATGGCATATGAGTGGGGTCAGAAACCGGGAAACTCAAAATCCTTAGCACACACTTGGAAAGCGCACAAGGTCTTTTGTCCATGTCTTTTGTCAATTATTAGATGTATTTAATTGAGTGGGCACAGACCGGAGATCAGACCGCAACCTTGCCAAGAACGACCGTAATGGGCATTCCTCCATGCCGAATATTCCACAAGCGGACCCGGCCCATCCCCAATGAGGCGGCTTCAGGCCGTGAACCCGCCAGCACGGCGTATTTCCAGCCTTTGAAATTAAGCCTCAGGTGTGCGCCGATTCGCTCATAGAGGCCAATTCCTCCGGCATCCAGCCGTACGCCGTATGGTGGGTTTAACACGAGCAGGCCTTTTTTCAACCCCCGTTTCCGGGGATTGAACTCAAAGAAGTCCATCCGCTCAAATTCAATGTCGCCGGTTACCCCGGCACGACTTGCATTTTCAGCCGACACGCCGATAGCCTCCGGATCGATATCGATGCCGATGATGGTATCGGGCACTTTAAGAAGCATGGCTTCGCTTGCCTTGCGGAGCAGATATCTCCAGGTCTCCATCTGAAATGAGGGCCACCTCTGGAACAAAAAATCCCGGCCAAGCCCGGGAGCAATCCGCCGTGAAATCAGAGCCGCTTCTATTGGAAAAGTGCCGGAACCGCACATACCGTCGATGAGCGGCTCATTGGATCTCCAGCCCGATTTCAAGAGGATGGCTGCGGCAAGGGTCTCACGCAGGGGGGCGCCTGTGTGCCGAAGTCTATATCCCCTTTCGTGCAAGTGGGCGCCTGAGGTGTCGAGGCTGATTTGGCACTGATTGTCTACGAGACGAACCAGGATTTTCTGTTTCAATCCGGTGTCGTCGATCCCGGGCTTGCTGCCGGCTTCACCCGGTGGGCCGTGCACCATGCCTTCTGCGGAATGGGCAGACCCTCTTTTGCGAAGACTCTTTTCGATGCTCTCGGAAATTATCTCTGCCACCCTGCCCTCGTGGCTTATCCGTGAATGTTCCACGTGGGCATCGATATCAAGCCGAACCTCCGGATTCAGCCAAAGCTCCCAGGGAATTCGCGAAACTTTATAGAAAAGTTCTTCCGTAACACCGGCCCGAAAAGGAACAAGCCTGCAAAGTACCCGGCTCGCCGACCTGAGCCATAAATTGCAAACATACGCATTATTCAGCCTGCCTGTGAATTCCACCCCGGCTTCGCTCGCTGCCGGTTCCTGCATATCGAGCAAACGGGTCTCGTTCAGACATATCTGTGAAAGTTCTGGCGGGACTACGATCGCGAACCGATACTGCGGCCCCACGATGTGGGTCTTGATTCGGCGCAAAAAACTCCCTGTATGAGTCTGATTGGCGGTCACGTTTTATCCGAAGAGCTGTTTTAACCTCAAATAATTCCGTCCTGCTCCATCCATAACGGCGAAGCCATCCTTCGCATACACTCGGCGTCCGAGCCTAAACCTGTTGTACTCCGAATTATTAATTCGATCAATCGCGCTCACACGGCTCGGGGGCGGCCCTCGACAACGTCAAGGCGGAAAAATTTACAAATCCTATCCGGACGGAAAGTAGCTTGACTAGACACATACCCTCGTGTAGATTGTGCCCGGGGTAGGTGGTAAACCGGTTTCAAGTCCATCCTTTATTTATCCTGCGCTTTTTATTCTAAATCAGTTCTTTTGTTTTCCTTTTACAGAGGAGTGGCCCGATGGAAGGGGCATCTCGACTCCATGCCAAAGTCTATGGCCTGAATGCTTCCTACATGCCCAGGCAGTACTCTTCCGTATGGAAGGCGCCGTTGCCTTGTTGGAAAGAGATGCTGGACGAAGCATGCGCAAAAATGGCTTCTGCCGGCATGCCTCCAATTTTCTTTCGTGCTGACGATATTGGGGCCGCCAGCAGAGCGTTTGAAGCCCTCTGCAGTTTGTTCCGAATCCACCAGGTCCCGCTTGCCATGGCGGTCATTCCCGCATGGCTCAGCGAGGCGAGGCAGGAAAAACTTTTCCAGGCTGCACCAGTAAATGAGGAACTCTGGAATTGGCACCAGCATGGCTGGAGACATATCAACTGGCAAAAAGACGGCAAGAAATGTGAATTCGGATCGGATCGTGCACCGGAGCGCCAACGCGATGACATTCTCCAGGGCCGCGTTAAAATGCAGCGCATTTTTGGCCCCAATTTTGTCGAGGTGTTTACTCCTCCCTGGAACCGCTTCTCAACTGCGACCTTAAAGGCCTTGCGCGAACTGGACTTCAAAGGCATTTCAGCGGTGGACCCTTTTCCTGCTGGAATAAAGTCCCGTTATGGGATTCAACATCTGCCGGTCCGCCTTGACCTTCATACCCGCAAGGCAAAAGATCCCGAGGCTGACTTTGCGCTGTTGCTCGATCAATTTGCAGCGATATCGACGATGAAGGGACTGACAGGAGTAATGATCCACCACCAGCGGATGACCACCTTTGCCTTCGAATTCCTCGAACGGATGATTTATAATTTAAGATATGTTATTAAAGCTCGATTTTGCAGTTTCAAGGAGATATTGAACAGCGCCAATGAAAAACAAGCCGTCGCTCGTTTACGCTGACGTCAACGGCAATATATTCGATTGGCCGGCTCTGGAGATGGCCGGAGCCAGCGCAAACGAATGTCAAAGGCCCCAGCATTCTGAACTCATTGCGCTCCCCGAAGGAAGCGAACTCTTCCTCCTCCCCGAGCGAGCGCCTGTTGGATTCGATCCCGCAACCGGCACTTTCGAACCCCTCTCAGCAGATCCTTACGATTCGGCCAAACCTGTCAGGGCAGTAGCCGCATTCATTTCCCCAGCTTATACGCAACTCTACTCAACCGCTTACAAGACCAATGCCGGAGCGCCCCTTCTGCCCCTTTTCGCCTATACTGCCGTGGGCTGGCTAAATGGAGGCTTTGTAGTCCCGGCGATACGCATCGACAGCGACAACCGGCAGGACTTCCGCAATTTTGATCGAAAGGCAATCGAGCGAAACGCACGCAGACGCATGAAAGCCGAACGGCAAAACAGACTCCTGCAGCACCTCGGCAGATGCGCTCTTAACTACGGCTGCCCCGCGGCGAGAAACCTGTTCATGAACCGCTGGGAGGCCCCGCTTCCCACCTCCACCGAGTGCAACGCCCGGTGCCTCGGCTGCATCAGCCGTCAGGACGGGACCGAAATCTGCGCAACCCAGGACCGCATCACTTTCGTGCCCACGCCCGATGAGATATGTGGCGTCGCAATCCCGCACCTGCAAAACGCACCTCGCGCAGTGGTGAGCTTCGGACAGGGCTGCGAGGGAGAGCCGCTGCTGCAGGCTAAAACTCTTGAAGCATCTATCTCCATGATGCGCAAGGTCACAGGCCGAGGCACTATAAACCTCAACACAAACGGAAGCCTTCCGAAAGATTTGGAAAAACTCTGCCGCGCCGGTCTGCAGAGCGTTCGTGTCAGCATGAACAGCGTGCGGCCCGAGTATTACGAGAAATACTTCCGCCCCAGGGGTTTTACCTTCGAGGATGCAAGGCGCTCTATATCCGTTGTGAAAGCCAACGGCGGTTTTGCGTCCATCAATTACTTCATTCTACCGGGATTTACAGACCAGGTGAGCGAATTTAATGCCCTGCGAAAGCTCCTGTCCGAAACCCGCCTTGACATGATCCAGATGCGAAACCTTAACATCGATCCCGAATGGTACCTGCAACAGATAGGTCCGGACCTTACGGAAAAAAAGCTGGGAATCCGGAAAATGATCTCACATATCCGAAATGAATTCCCCGATGTCAAGCTCGGCTATTTCAATCCTCCGTTGGACTGAGAAACACCACTTCCGGAGCGTGGACAAAGTTGAATAACGGAACCGGCTTTCTCAACTTTTATCCAACCGCAACTTGAGCACAAGTGAATACGTGCTTAATTTGCCAACGATCCACCTTCTAAAAATTCACACTTCGATCTGCAGTCAACCCGAGCAACACACAAGGAGGAAATTTATGGCTCTCACATTACCTGACCTGCCGTATGCGAAAAATGCGCTCGAGCCCTATGTAAGCGCAAGGACCCTGGAATTTCACCACGACAAGCACCACAAGACCTATGTCGATAATGGAAACAAACTCCTGGCCGGGACCGATCTGGAAAAGGAGGACGCAGAGGCCATAATCAAGAAAGTTGCCGGGGACGCTTCCAAGGTTGGAATTTTCAATAATGCGGCTCAAACCTGGAATCATTCCTTTTTCTGGAATTGCCTGAAACCCAAGGGCGGAGGGCCCCCCGCAGGCCAGATAGCGCAAAAGATCAATGCTGATTTCGGAAGTTACGAAAAATTTGCAGAAGAATTGAAAAATGCCGGACTTACGCAGTTCGGGAGCGGCTGGGCCTGGCTGGTACAAAAAAACGGCAAGCTTGAGGTGATGAAAACCGCAAACGCAGATACCCCGGTCGCACACTCAATCAATGCGCTCCTGACGGTGGACGTCTGGGAGCATGCTTACTACCTCGACTATCAGAACAGAAGGGCCGACTTTATCCAGGCCGTAATCGACAATCTGATCAACTGGGATTTTGTAAACTCGCGCCTGAAATAATAGCAGTGGCCCCGGAAACAACTGCTGGAGTATCACTGAAGAACCAATTTGGCGCCTTCAAACGGCGAACGGCGGGCAAAAGCCCGCCGTTCAGATTTGACGACTCCCGTGAGAACATAGGGAAACTAGTTAGGGTAGACGTTTCCCGTTTCCAGGATGCACCACCCGTTTCGGGTCTTTCCCAAAAGCAGGTTGACCTGCCACCCTTTCCGGCAGTGGTCGGTTATCTCCTTAGGCACACGCACTTCGACAGTCCCCGAGGTCGCTATCCCGGACATGATCAAGATGCCGGGATGGACCTGGTCGACGACAAAGTAGTCATCGAGTTCGGCAGTCCAGTATCTTGGCGCATGGCTCTGAGCGTATTCATATATCAATCTTGCAAGCCGTTCGGCCGCGGGCAACTCTCTTGCCGCCTCGGCGGCCAGCCTGACACCCTTGTCGGCCGTTTCCTTTTCAATGTAGCCGTTTTCCTCGAACCACTTTACCAGCTTTTTGGTAACTATCCCCGCTGCCTGAAGCAGAGCCTCGGAAGCCATAACCTTTCGTATCATGAAATAGTTCAAAAAGTTGCCCAGCGAGGCCACAACCTTTTCCGGACCGAAGATAAAACAGAATTCAAGGTTTTTCTGAAAGTAAAGCTTCTCGTAGAGCGCCACCTCGGACGAATTATCAAGATCATGATACCCATGTCCGTTCAGACAATGGCGCAATAGATCTATGACTTCCTCATACCTGTTGAAAGTCCGGGGCTTCAGCCGTTTCTGCTGGTCCTTCAGGAAAAGCGTCAGCACCTCCTCGATGCTGGGCCGGGAAACGGTCGGAAAATGCAAAACTTTCCTGCTCTCGCTCATTTTTGTCACCATATACGCTTGATCCCCTTATATTCGCGTTCCGCACGCAGGGCAATAGCGAAAATCGCGAGCTACGGGATAGCCGCACTGGGGACACCCGTCCCTGCTGGCTTCCTGCACGGACCCCCGGGAAATTCCTTCCGGGGAGGAAATTACTCCGCAACGATCACAGATCAGAACAGGGTCACCTTTCTTAACAGGAAAAAGAGGGATAAAAAACAGGCTCAGGTAATGATCGACCCGCTTCAGCCTGGCTTGAGCCAGTCCACAGGCGGGGCAAATCCGTTGAGTCTCACCCACGATAACAGTCTTGGGCTGAACTCCGCCAATAAGAAAGAACATTTCTCCCCCGCGCTCAAGAATTTCAAGCGAATATATATCACATTTTTTTGGGGATGGCTACGATTCCAACTCAGACAACTCAAAACCTGATAACCCGCAATTCGAAAAGACCGCCCCGTGACCCAAGCGCCGTTCTTGTGATGCCGCTGACAGACACGATTTCCATTTTCACTTTGCATTGGTATTTTGACATATTCGGGAGAACTTACAAGAGGGGAGACCACCATGGACTTTAAAAAACCCCTTTATTCCTGCTGCTATTTTTTTTCAGTCCGCTCCCAATAGCAAAAGGGCAAAAGTCATTATCCCCCATATTACCATCCGATTCGGTAGCTTGGGGCCAAAAGAAGCCGTGTCGAGAAACTTCAACGATGGCTACTTTTTTTACGTTGGAACCCTGATACTGGAATCAACGCTCCGTGGGATGAATGGCTTTCTTTAGAGTGGCCGCGAACTCCCCTACCCTTTCAGCTATATTTCCGTTCCCCAGGCTGGATTCGATCAGCCGCTCAAAAGCACTCCCTACAACTATTCCGTCTGCGTACCTCGACAGTCTTGCGGCATCATCCGGTGTAGAGATTCCGAACCCGATGCAGACCGGCAGTTCGCCACAGCTCTTTCTTAAATCTTGCGCTACACATGCTATCTCACCATGATTCAACCCACCGCTGCCGGTGATGCCCGTCATGGAAACAAGATAGATGAACCCTGAAGCCCTTGTCGCTATCTCGGCCATTCGTCCTGGAGGGGTAGTCGGGGCTACCAGCCTTATAAAATCGAGCCCGTTTCCCCAGAGGCCGGTCAGCTCGTCGGATTCTTCCGGCGGGAGATCGACCACAAGCGTCCCATCGGCCCCCGCCTCGACCGCATCCCGGTAGAAAGCTTCGGCTCCGTATGCGAGAATCGGGTTATAGTAGCTGAAGAGAACTATGGGAATTGAGCTAAACTCTCTTACCCGGCGAACCATCGTGATAACACTTTTCATGTTTACACCGGCGCCGATCGCGCGCGCTGATGAACGTTGTATGACCGGGCCATCGGCAGTCGGGTCAGAAAATGGGACGCCCAATTCAAGGAGGTCCAGCCCGGAACTGCACATTTGACTTACTATCTCCAGAGAAAGCCCGGGGTTGGGATCTCCGGCGGTAATAAAACCCACGAGCGCCTTTTCTCCGTTCGCGCGCAGACTTTTAAATGTTTCTTCTATCCTGCTCATGATGGCTTAATCCTTTCCACCGGATGTCCCGCTCAGGAAACGCGACACTATTCCCAGGTCCTTGTCGCCGCGCCCGGATAGATTGACGATAATGTTGCTTGCAGCCGGTAGCCGCGCGGCTTCGACCATGGCGCGGGCCACGGCATGAGAGCTTTCCAGGGCAGGGATTATTCCCTCCAGCAAGCTAAGCAATTTGAATGCGCTCAGGGCTTCTTTATCCACAATGCTCTCATAGCGGACGCGGCCGGTGTCTTTTAACCAGGAATGCTCCGGCCCCACGCCGGGGTAGTCAAGACCCGCCGATATCGAGTGCGCCTCCAGAATCTGGCCGTTTTCGTCCTGCAGGACATAGGATTTGGAGCCGTGAAGGACACCGACTGATCCGGCCCCAAGCGTCGCCGCATGCTTTCCGGTGCTGATTCCGTGACCGGCAGCTTCAACTCCAACCATTTCGGCCGGATCATCGAGGAAAGGGTAAAAAAGGCCCATCGCGTTGCTCCCTCCGCCTACGCAGGCCACCAGCATCTCCGGCGGCGCGCCTGCGGCTTCCAGGATTTGGACCCTTGCCTCGTCGCCGATCACCCGCTGAAAATCACGGACCATTACCGGGTAGGGATGAGGACCGGCAACCGAACCGATAATATAGAATGTATCGCGAACAGAGCCCACCCAGTACCGCATCGCCTCGTTCATGGCGTCTTTGAGGGTCCCGGTCCCTGAATCGACCGGTACTACCTCGGCTCCCAGAAGCTTCATCCGCTGCACGTTCGGGGCCTGCCTGGAGATATCCTCGGTCCCCATGAAAACCTTGCATTCCATGCCGAACAGTGCCGCAGCCGTGGCTGTAGCAACACCGTGCTGGCCGGCCCCGGTCTCGGCGATAACCTTGGCTTTCCCCATCCATTTGGCAAGAAGCCCCTGACCCAGTGTATTATTGATTTTATGCGCGCCGGTATGGGCAAGATCCTCTCTCTTCAGATAAATGGATGCCCCACCGACGTGCGCGCTCAACCTCCCGGCCCGGAAAAGCGGAGTGGGCCTTCCGGCGTAATCTTTGAGGAGCTGTTTCAATTCCGCCTGGAAAGCAGATTTACTACATATTGAAGAGTAGGCCTGTTCCAGTTCGATGAGCGCAGGCATGAGCGTTTCGGCGACATAGCGCCCGCCGTAAGGGCCGAAATGGCCTGCTGCATCAGGCTGGAGCGATTTTTCCAGCGGGAAAGAATTCCTTGTCAAATTTTGCTCGGCCAATTTCATTTGAATATCCTCCCTGGCTTACGCGGCGATCCGGCATTCCGAACCGCCACGACAAAAGCACGCACTTTAACAATGTCCTTGCGCCCCGGCGCGGATTCCACGCCTGAACTGACGTCAACCGCGTCCGGACCGAATTCCTGGATTGCCTTGCTCACGTTTTCCGGACTAAGGCCGCCTGATAGGATGCAGGGCTGCACACCCGCCAAATTCCTTGCCTCGCCCCATTTCCAGCTCAGCCCCGTCCCCCCCGGAACTCGCCCCTCCCCGCCCTCGACAAGGTACGCCGAAGCCCGGTAGAGGACGGCTTCAGAGAAACCCGGCTCTTTTTTGGCAAAAAGAGTTTTAATTACGCTTATTCCCGCCGACTCCAGGTATTGAACCATCTCGGGAGTTTCGCTCCCGTGAAGCTGAACGCAGTTCAAGCGGCAAAATTCGGCCCTTTTCATGACTTCCATAAGAGGCTCGTTGACAAAAACCCCTATTTTCCAGATCCGCTCCGGAAGACTTGCGCATATTTCCCGGGCCATTAGTTCGCTTACAAAACGCGGGCTCGCGGGATAAAATACGAGCCCTATGGCGTCTGCGCCCGATTCAACACAGGCAATGGCTTCCTCCACCAGGGTCAGACCGCAGACCTTTATCTGGGGATGCGCGGGAGAATATCTCATGGTGTCCTTTGTCATGATTGCGCTCCGTGCAGGATCTTAAGGAATCCTACCGGATCTTCCGACCTCATGAGGCTCTCGCCAATCAGAAAGTTGCTTATACCGGCATCTATAAGCCTCTCGACGTCTGAGCGGTTGTGAATCCCGCTCTCGGCGACAAGAACGCGGCCGGAAGCCTTTCGCCCGGCAAGGTGAATAGAGGTCGAAATGTCTGTCTCAAAGGTCTTCAGGTTACGATTATTTATACCGATCAGCCTTGCTCCGGCCTTCTCGGCAATTTCATATTCACTTTCATCATGGACCTCGACAAGGGCGTCCAGGCCGATGCTTTCGCACAAGGATATCAGGTCTCTCAATAATTGCGGCAAAAGCGCCCGCACTATGAGCAATACGGCATCCGCCCCGATGGTCGCCGATTCATAGACCTGGTAGGAGCTTATCAGGAAGTCCTTTCTGAGAACCGGAAGTACGCACGCCGATTTGACCTTTTTCAGATCCTCTGGGCTCCCGCCGAAAGAGTTCTTGTCAGTGAGCACAGAAATGGCCGCGGCTCCCCCCAGTTCATACTTGCGGGCATATTCAGCCGGATCGGCATTTTCCCTTATTTTGCCTTTCGAAGGAGAAGCCCGCTTGATTTCTGCAATAACGTTTATCCCCAGCGGACCCGGTCTGACAAGGCGCTCAATAAAAGGTCTTCTGCCTTTCGACTTCTCGGCCTCTTGCCGCAGGATATTCTCCGGTATCCGTTGTGCCGCAGCCCAGACTTCGTCCTTCTTTTGGTCGAGAATTCTGGATAAAAAATCTGACATCGGGAGTTATCCTATCCGTTCATTTGACCGGTGAACCGCACAAGTTCATGAAGTTTATGCTTAGCTGCGCCCTGATCAATCGCAGCTTCAGCCATTCTGATACCCTCGCGGAAATCCTGCGCGACGCCTGCGGCCATCAAAGCCGCCCCCGCATTCACCACAACGACGTCTCGCCTTGGCCCTTTTTCACCCGACAGAATTTTTGTGGTTATCTCGGCGTTCACGGCCGGCGACCCTCCGGCCATGTCCATCTGGTCGGCGGTCCGGCCCAGAAGCTGTTCGGGAGAGATGTCATAGGTCCGGATAAATCCTTTGTTCAATTCCGAGACCCTAGTCGGGGCGCAGACGCTGATTTCATCCAGCCCTTCATGTCCATGCACAACAAACGCCCGCCTGACTCCTAAAAGCAGGAGCGCCTGCGCGAACATTTCTGTAAGCTCCGGCGCATATACGCCGATCAACTGGCAGTTCGCCCCGGCAGGGTTTGTCAAAGGCCCGAGCATATTAAAAATCGAGCGCACCCCGAGATCTTTTCGTGCCTTGGCCGCATGGCGCATTGCACCGTGAAAGAGCGGCGCGAAAAGAAATCCTATGCCGATCTGCCTGACCGCCTCCTCAACTCCTTCAGGGCCGAGCTCCAGGTTTACCCCCAACGCCTCCAGTAAATCCGCGCTGCCGCACTTGCTGGAAACCGAGCGGTTCCCATGCTTGGCCACCGTGACACCGCATCCAGCCACTACGAATGCAGCCGTAGTCGAGATGTTGAATGTGTTTGAGCCGTCTCCGCCCGTCCCACAGGTGTCCACCACTACATCGGCATTTGTCTGAATCCTTGTGGCTTTGCGCCGCATGGCGCGCGCGGCCCCGGCAAGCTCTGCAAAAGTTTCGCCCTTGGTAGCCAGCGCAGCCATTATGGCTCCGATCTGAGCGTCTGTCGCATTACCCGACATGATCTCACCTACCAATGCGGCCATTTCCTCTTCGCTAAGGTCTATCTTTCCAATCAGCTTTTTCAGGCTCTCCCGTATCATGCCCCGTTGCCTCCCGCAGCCGTTTGCCCGTTCGCAAGCTTGAGAAAGTTCTTTAACAGTCTCTTGCCAACAGGCGTCATGATAGATTCAGGATGAAACTGTACACCCTCGGTAAAGTGTTTTTTATGGCGGATTCCCATAACTTCGCCATCCTCGGAATGTGCCGTAATCTCCAGGCATTCCGGCAGGCCCTCCGGCGCAACGGCAAGAGAGTGATAGCGCATTGCCTGGAAAGGATTCGAAATCCCGCCGTATATGGACTTTCCGTCCGAAGTTACCGTGGAAACTTTTCCGTGCATAAGCCTTTTTGCATGAACAACCGCGCCTCCGAAAGCGGACGCAATCGCCTGGTGGCCAAGGCAGATCCCAAGAATCGGAATTTTTCCGGAAAATTCCTGAATTGCACCAACAGAAACTCCAGCGTCCTCCGGCCTGCAGGGACCAGGGGAGATTACGATGGCCGAAGGTCTCAGCCTTTTAATATCGTCAAGAGCCACCTGGTCGTTTCTGGCGACTTCAACTTCGGCCCCAAGCATCCGGAAGTACTGAAAAAGATTGTAAGTGAAAGAATCGTAGTTATCGATCATGAAAAGCATGCGCTTAAACCTCCTTTATACCGCATGGGACGATGCGCCTGGTATTGGCTTCGGGCTGTTTCCTTCGAGCATCTGGAGCGCCCTGCGGATCGATTTGGCCTTATTGAGCGTTTCCTGTCTTTCACGCTCGGGATCGGAGTCGGCGACTATTCCAGCCCCGGCCCTGACCGTCAGCTTGCCATTCTGAATACAGGCTGTACGGATGGTGATCGCGAGGTCCATGTTACCCGTATAGGAAAAATATCCGATTGCGCCTCCGTACGGGCCGCGAGGTTGATCTTCCAACTCCGCAATGATCTCCATCGCCCTTACTTTGGGCGCGCCTGAAAGGGTCCCGGCCGGAAAAGAGGCTCGGAAAAGGTCGAACGCATCAAGGCCTTCGCGCAGATCGCAGTTGATGTTGGAGACGAGGTGCATTACATGCGAGTATCGTTCGACAACCATCAGATCGGTTACCTGGACCGTGCCGATTTCAGCCACTCGCCCCAGGTCGTTTCTTCCCAGGTCTACAAGCATGAGGTGCTCGGCCCTTTCTTTTTCATCCTGAAGCAGCTCGTTGGCAAGCTCCCGGTCCTTCTGCTCTGTTACGCCACGGGGGCGCGTCCCGGCAATAGGGCGAAGAGTGGCTACGCCGCTTTCCAGGCGCACCATCGTTTCCGGAGAAGAACCAACCAGCACCGTATCGTCAAAATGGAGAAAATAGAGGTATGGAGATGGATTTATGAAGCGCTGAGCCCGATAGAGTGACCAGGGGTCCGGGGGAGCCGGGCAGTTGAACTGTTGTGAAACGACCGCCTGGATGATATCTCCCTCCCTGATGTATTCTTTGATTTTGGCAACCCAGGAGCGGAATTTCTCAGGTTCGACCTCGGGATCGAGTGGAAATCCCTCAGCCGCAGGCCGCGCCGCTGTTTTGGTCACCCGCGAGAGCTTGCCTTTCATTTCCTCCAGGGTCTCGAGCGCCCGGTCATAGGCATCATCGGCTTCCCCGTTTTCCACAAGACCATATGCCACAAGGGTCAGTGTGTGGCGAACGTTATCGAATATGAAAAGTTGTCCGGGAAGAATAAAATGCGCCATCGGAATGTCCGGGGGCAGCCGATTCGGGATCGCTTCGAGAAAAGATACGAACTCGTAGCTGAAAAAACCGACCATACCGCCCCAGAACCTCGGGAGTCTCGCAAGTTTGACCGGTTTGTACTGAGCCATTATGGAACGCAGAATCGAGAGCGGATCGCCATTATGAGCAATGCGTTCCATTTTTGACCCGCTCACAATTTCGACTTCATCCCGGAAAACTCTGACCGTCCTGGTGGCCGAATTTCCCAGGAAGCTGTACCTTCCCCACCTCTCACCGCCCTCCATGCTTTCCAGCAGGAAAACCGGCCCGTGCCCGTCATAGATTTTGGCCAGCGCAGAAACAGGAGTTTCCGTATCGGCAAGCACCTCAAGGCAGACAGGGATAAGATTTCCCTTTTCAGCCATTGTGCGGAATTCCGCCCTTTCCGGGTAAAACCCCAACTCCATGGTCTTTCTCCTTCTCAGCCGATCAGGCTTTAGCTCCTGTATTGCTATGCTCTGAGGGGTATCCGTTTATTGACATCTTGTACACGTCAAAGATGGGCCCTATTTGCCTGCACAGATCGTCGAACTGAGCAGGATAAAGCGACTGAGGGCCGTCGCTCAGTGCAGTTTCAGGAGCGTGATGCACCTCCACCATCAAGCCATGGCAGCCTACTGCCACGGCAGCCCGGCTGAGCGGAATGACCTGGTCCCTGAGGCCCGCCGCGTGACTCGGATCTACGATCACCGGCAGATGGCTCTCCTGACTGACGACGGGAATGGCGGAAAGGTCCAGGGTATTGCGGCTGTGGTGGGCGAAGGTGCGGACTCCGCGCTCGCAGAGGATTACCTTCTCATTTCCGCCTTCCATCACGTATTCGGCAGCCATGAGCCACTCCTCAATAGTAGCAGCCATACCCCGTTTGAGCAGGACTGGTTTCCGTGACTTCCCCGCGCGCCGCAGCAGGCTGAAGTTCTGCATATTCCTCGCCCCTATCTGAACGACGTCCGCGTATTGCTCGACCATGTCGAAGACTTCATGGTCGATTGCCTCGGTAACCACCGGCATCCCAGTCTCCTGGCGCACTTTGGCCAGGATTTTCAGCCCTTCCTCTCCCAGTCCCTGAAATGCGTAAGGCGAGGTCCTGGGCTTGAACGCGCCTCCCCGGAATATCTGGGCCCCGGCCTTCTTCACAATTCGAGCGATGCTCAGCGCCTGCATTTCGCTCTCTACCGCGCAAGGTCCGGCCATTAGAGTGAGATGGCCATTTCCTACCAGGACTCCACCGACATCTATAACCGTGTCCCATCCCTGCGATTCCCGGCTCACCAGCTTATAGGGCCGTGTTACCGGAATCGCCTCTTTTACCCCGGGAAGCTGCAGGAATGCCGCAGCGTCCACTGGACCGTTATTATGGAGAACGCAGATCGCCACCCGTTCTCCACCGGGAATTGGCCTGGCAATGCAGCCCTTTCGCTCGATGCCTGAGGTCACTGCTTCGATCTCCACTGGTGTGGCGCCCTTTTTCATTACGACTAGCACGACTTTTGCCTCCTTTTCGAGGTTTGCGCTCCCGCGAAACAAGAAAGGGACCGCAGAGTCTATCCACGGTCCCCTCAAAAAATCAAAAGGACCGTGAGCCTTTGTGTGGCCCACGGTCCCAAGTCTTCTAATTGCAATTGATGGCTATACCGTCAGGCGCACACCTCCCAGGTAAACCACCAGAGCCAGACATTTGCGGTATTGACGTGAAGATTCATAAATTCATCCCTGATTAAAAGTGGCTATCCTATAACAACCCACGAGGGAAATGGCAACAAGATTTTTCGTCTATTCCGCTTTTTTATTCGTCCATCCTGTCGTATCCAGTCCTACTGTTTGGCTGCGGTCCGGAATTGTTTTTCCTCAGTGGAACCCTTTAGTGCCCCGGTAGAGAACTCTTCCCCACTGATCGCCTGCGCTACGGCGTCGAAGTAGCCTGTCCCGACGAAGGACTGATGTTTCACGGCTTTGTATCCAAACTTTTCCGACTCGAACTCATTGTCCTGAAAATGTGAGTAGGCGCTCATCCCCTTCTCTCTGAAATCCCTGGCAAGCTCATACATTCCGTGATTAACCGAGTGAAAACCGGCAAGCGTTACGAATTGAAACCTATACCCATAGGAAGCGAGCTTATTCTGAAATTCGGCTATGGCTGATTTGTCGAGCTTCGCGCTCCAGTTGAATGAGGGTGAAAGGTTATAGGCCAGCAGCTTGCCCGGAAATGAGGCATGGACCCCTTCGGCAAACCTTCTGGCCTCCGCCAGGTCCGGTTCCGATGTTTCGCACCAAAGCATGTCCGCGTAAGGGGCGTAAGCTAGCGCACGCCCTATGGCCGATTCGATCCCGCTTCTAACGGTGAAAAATCCTTCAACCGTTCGACTGCCGTTTATGAACCGGCGGTCTCTTTCGTCTACGTCATTGGCGAGCAGTGTCGCAGCATTGGCGTCCGTTCTGGCAATAAGAACAGTGGGAACCCCGCAGATATCGGCGGCAAGTCTGGCGGCAACAAGCTTCTTTATCGCCTCGGAGGTCGGTATTATCACCTTTCCCCCCAGGTGCCCGCACTTTTTGGCCGAGGCGAGCTGGTCTTCAAAGTGAACCGCCGCTGCGCCGGCCTCGATCATTGCCTTCATCAGCTCGAAGGAGTTCAAAATCCCACCGAAACCGGCTTCGGCGTCGGCAACAATGGGCGCAAACCAGTATGGCCCTTTTTTGCCTTCCATATGGTCGATCTGATCGGCCCTCATGAATGCATTGTTTATTCTTCGCACCAGATTCGGAACGCTGTCCACGGGATAAAGGCTTTGATCTGGATAAGTATGGCCGATGCTATTGTTATCTGCGGCAACCTGCCATCCGCTCACATATATTGCTTTCAACCCCGCTTGCACCTGCTGTACGCCCTGGCTGCCGGTCAAAGCGCCCAGGGCCGAAGTGAACGGCTCTGCATTGAGCAATTCCCAAAGCCGGCGCGAACCATGATTGGCCAATGTATATTCGATTTGGATCGAACCGCGAAGCCTGACCACGTCATCGGCCGTGTAAGGGCGCTCTATGCCCTTCCAGCGCACCTCCCCTTTCCATTGCGGAACGGAATCCTGTTTTTTATCGTCAGTGATCATCTATATATATCCTCCTTGCACATGCGTAATGACCTTTGCCCCCGCCTGTAACCGCATGAGCCCAAGCCCTGATCCGCTAATGGTTCTCCGGCAAGAGGCGTTGACATGAAACTATGATCGACTCCCCTATTTGGCAAGTAGGTATTTTTTTGACAGCGATGGCGGCGGCAACGCTTGTTACAAGCTGACGGGCGCCCTGGGAGGCGCTAAAGTGAGCGGCCCTATCCTCGTGGAAATCAGCAAGGACAATAACGTGTTCCAACGCAACCGCGATGTTGAATCAGCGTTCGACATGGCCTCCATTGCAGTGATAGACGCACAGGAAAATCAGAGAATCAAACCCTGACACGGCGAAAGCCGGAGGTTTTTCATGCGTTTCATCCTCCCAATTTCAACCCGGCATTTTCAATAAAAAACCACTTTTACCACTTCTGCCCCCCTAGCGTGGTCAGCCTCAAGGCATTAGAATGTAGTTACGTTTCTTTGAAACATACGATTCCTGTCCGATAACGTTTACTACAGTGGGTTTTCTCCTCGCGTTGGAATAATGGAGTTTACCTGTTTGTAATGAAAGGGGGCCCGAAATGAATCTCGATGATATTCAGCGATGCATCAGAGCATTTTGCAACGCCTGCAACGGAAGCGGCTTCGACCACTTCGAGGACCGACAGTGTGAAACCTGCTGGGGCGCAGGTGAATTCGAGATTTGCGGAGGCTGAGGCTGTTTGTAAGGCCAAAACAGTGAGGCCCAAATTTTGATTTATAAAGTGAAGCGCTTGGGGATCTGAGGAAAATAACGGATCACGAGCGCTTTTCTTTTAAATGCCCACAACGCCAGGATCTGGGTACCCAAACACCCTGAAGAGATCTGCTCCGCCTCTGCCCTTCCAGCATTCAGACTCTTTCATCACAACCGAAATTCCCTTGCCATTTTGCCAGCATGAAAAAACGGCGATTTCCCGAGCTGAGAATCTCAGGTGGGATTCTAATAGCGAATCATATATTGAAAAATAGCCTGGCCCTTGAGAAATGGAACGCCGAAATCTTGGCCGTTTTCGGATCATTTGTTTACCGATTCGCTGCAAACCGACCCTTTCGAGATCGGCAAGTGCGAATATTTTTTACATTGTCCGCAAGCTCGCCGGCAAGGAGAGGCCCGCAGTTTTCAATCGCGATTCACACCATCCTTTAGCCAAATATCGGGACGCCTGCGGGGCTTTTGCTTGACCGCGGAAAATAAATGACCTAGGGTCATACTTGTCCACTGGTCACAAAAAGGAGGTATATTTTGAAAATCAAAATTAACAATAAAGCCGGCATTTGCCCCGGGGAGTCAAAAAAGCCTATCGGCAGGCGTGAAAGACGCTGTGAGGAGACCCGCGAAAATATCTTTCGCGCCGCGCTTCAGTTGTTTGCCGAGCGTGGATTCAACGCCACGACGATAGAGGCGATTACCGAAGCGGCCGACGTGGGCAAGGGTACTTTTTTCAATTATTTCGAAAACAAGGAAAGCTTGTTGTTGGAGTACGGGGAACTGCAGATGGGCAAGATCAGGGCGTTTGTCGCTGACGCAATGAAGTCAAAAGCATCACTGGCAACGCTCATGTTCGAGCTTGCAGTGAAAATGACCGAAGAAGAGCGCAGGAGACCGGCATTATTCCAAAGCTTAATCACCGCGGTCTTTTCAAACGAAATTATAACAAAGCGCATGTCAGCGGGGCTTAGCCTCGACAGCCACGTGATCGGAGAGTTGATTGCCCTTCGGCAAGAATGCGGTGAAATCCGTTCCGATATTGCACCGGAGGCAGTGGGCCAATATTTCCATCGGATGATTTTCGGCTCCATGCTCATCTGGTCACTGTCGCCGGATACTCCCCTTGAGGAGAATCTGAAGAAAATGACGGATGTATTCATCCACGGCATCCAATCCGGGCAGCAAAGAAGCCTGCCGGAGGCGACCAGGCAGTAAAGTCGTCAAGTACAGCGAGGGAAAGCAGTTTCCAATGGAAAGAGAAGTGAGGAAATTATTTCATTGTTTACAACGCAGCCTGCTAACCGCGGTTATCGGCATTTCCTTAAGCGGTTGCATGGTTGGTCCCGATTTTCGAAAACCGGAAGCGCCATCCGTGACGGACTATACTTCAACCGCGCTCCCTCGGGAGACCGCAGGCGCGGACGTATCCGGCGGAGCAGCCCAGTATTTCGCGATGGGCAAGGAGATATCCGCCCAGTGGTGGCAGTTGTTCAATAATCCGGCCATCGACCAACTGATCCGCCAGGCCCTTGCCGAAAGTCCGACTCCGGCCGCAGCGCAGGCAACACTGCGCAAGGCGCGTGAAAACCTGCGCGCGCGGAGCGGTACGGAATACTTCCCGCAGGCAGATGCAACGCTTTCGGCTTCTCGCCAGAAAGTCTCAAGCGCGGAATACGGCCTGCCGAATGCCCCTCCCGTGACCTACGGTCTTTTAAACGCATCGGTATCGGTTTCTTACACCCTCGACATTTTCGGAGGCGGTAGACGGGAACTGGAAGCGCTTCAATCTCAGGTCGATTACCAGCGGTACCAGGTGGAAGCCGCTTACCTTGCCCTCAGCGCCAACATAGTCACCGCGGCTGTACAAGAGGCCTCCCTGCGGTCGCAACTGAAAGCCACGGAGGAAATCATCGTCCTGTCTGAAAAATTGTTGAAGCTGGTGGAACGCCATAACGAACTGGGAGGGGCCTCACGCGCCGAAGTTCTGACGCAGCAGGCGCAAGCCGCCCAGTTCCGGGCCAACCTGCCGCCGCTGGAAAAAGAGTTGGCCCTGACTCGCAACCAACTGGCGGTGTATGTCGGAACATTTCCCGGAGAGGCCCGTCTTCCCGAATTCACTCTCGATCAATTGAATTTGCCGCAGGAATTGCCGATTAGCCTGCCGTCGTCTCTGGTGCGGCAGCGGCCGGACATTCGGGCTTCCGAAGCGCTGCTGCACGCGGCCAGCGCCCAGGTGGGCGTTGCAACCGCAAATCTCTATCCCCAGATCACCCTGACCGGGAGTCTGGGGTCCCAGGCCCTTACGCTCGCCGAGCTGGCCAGTAACAACGCCTCGGTCTGGAGTGTCGCCGCAGGCATTGTGCAGCCGATTTTCCGGGGCGGCGAACTGACGGCCAAGCGAAGGGCCGCCATTGCGGAATATGATGCGGCCGCGGCGCAGTATCGTGAGACCTTGCTGGAAGCGTTCCAGAATGTGGCCGACGTTCTGGAGGCGCTGGACTCGGACGCGGTCAGACTCGCGGCGCAGGTCGAGGCGGAACGGGCCGCCCGAGGATCTCTTGAGCTTACGCAGCGTCAATTCGAGTGCGGCACGGGGAATTACCTGCTCCTGCTCATTGCCCAACGCCAGGACCAGCAGGCACGGATCAACCTGGCCCAGGCTCAGGCGGCCCGTTTCGCCGATACGGCGGCGCTCTTCCAGTCGCTGGGCGGCGGCTGGTGGAATCGCCAGGAGCCGGAACGCGATCAGGCAGTGGTGAAGAAAGAGAACAAATAGGCCTTCCACGCTGGACACGAGAGATAAAGATAGAGTTTCTGTCAAGCGGTATGAACGGTAAACGGAGATTTCCTCTTATGAAAAAACGCGTCATTTTGGTCATACTTGGCCTTGTTATTGTCATTGCCGCCTTGGCGGGAGTCAAATGGCTGCAGATCGCGGCGATGATCAAACAGGGCAAATCATACGTCCCTCCACCCGAGACCGTCACTGCGGTCCCGGTCAAGGCCGATTCGTGGACATCCGACCTGACCGCGGTCGGTTCGTTGACGGCGGTCCAGGGCGTCACCGTGGCATCCGATTTGTCCGGCAAGGTGGTAAAGATCGCTTTTGAGCCGGGCGGCCAGGTGAAAAACGGCGACTTGCTGGTACGGCAGGACACCTCATCGGAAGAGGCCCAGCTTCCGGGCGCCGTTGCCCAGGCAAAACAGGCTCGCAGCGAGTTGGATCGTTCCAAAAAATTGGTGGCGGAAAATATAATTTCCCAATCCGATTACGATAAGGCCGAGTCTACTTACGAGCAGGCCCTGGCACAAGTGAACAGTATCCAGGCCACCATCAGCAAGAAGACGATTCGCGCGCCTTTCAGCGGCCGTCTGGGCATCCGCCAGGTAAACCTGGGGCAGTTGCTCCGTGAAGGCGATCCCATTGTCACTCTGCAGACACTTAACCCGATTTTCGTGGATTTCAGCCTGCCCCAGCAGCAACTTGCCCAGTTGAACTGCGGACAGCCGGCGCGGGTGACCTGCGACGCCCTGCCCGGAGAGGAGATCGAGGGAAAAATCACGGCCATCAACCCTTTGGTGGACAGTGACACCCGCAATATCAAAATCCAGGCAACTATTGCCAACCATAGCGAAAAGCTGCGGCCGGGCATGTTCGTCAACGTCGCGGTCGGCCTGCCCGCCCGCTCGAACGTGTTGACCATTCCGGCCACGGCGGTGCTGTATGCTTCCTACAGCGACTCTGTTTTCGTCATCGAGAAAGATCAGGATGAAAAATCATTCAAGCTTCGCCAGCAGTTCGTGCGCCTCGGCGAGAAGCGTGGCGATTTCGTCTCCGTTACCAGCGGTCTCAAGGAAGGGGAAATGATTGTCAGCACGGGGGTCTTCAAGCTCCGCAACGGCCAGAAGGCGGTAATCGACAACAACCTTGCTCCGGATTTCCAACAATCACCCAGGCCGGAGAATAATTAACCGATGCAAATTACCGATCTTTTCATACGTCGTCCCGTTTTGGCTGTGGTCGTCAGCCTGATCATCGTTATAGCCGGTCTGCAGGCGATCCGCAGCCTCAACGTGCGCCAGTATCCGCGCAGCGAAAACTCAGTGGTAACCGTCACCACGGTCTATGTCGGCGCGAGCGCCGACCTGGTGCGCGGCTTCATCACTACAATGCTGGAACGAGCCATCGCCGCCGCGGACGGCATCGAGTACATGGAGTCCCAAAGCGCCCTGGGCACCTCAACCATCAAGGTTCGTCTCAAGCTCAATTACGATGCCACCAAGGCGTTGGCCGAAATCAGCTCCAAGGTCGATCAGGTGCGCCGCGACCTGCCTCCCGAGGCGGAGACGCCGGTGATCAACATCGAATCGGCCGACAGCGAGTTCGCCTCGTCTTACCTCAGTTTCAGCTCGGACATACTCAAGCAGAACGAGATCACCGAATACCTGGTGCGCGTCGTTCAGCCGCGTCTTTCAGCCATTCAGGGAGTGCAGCGGGCCGATATCCTCGGCGCGCGCACTTTCGCCATGCGCATCTGGCTCAACCCGGAGCGGATGGCGGCCCTCAACGTCAGTCCGATGCAGGTTCGCAGCGTTTTAGCGGCCAACAACTTCCTGTCGGCTCTGGGCAACAGCAAAGGCTCCTACATTCAGGTCAACCTGACCGCCAACACCGTCCTCAATACGGCTGAAGAATTCAAGCAGTTGGCGGTACGCGACCAGGAAGGCGCCATCGTGCGCCTGGGCGATATAGCCCAAGTGGTCCTGGGAGCGGAGGACTACGACACCGAAGTGCATTTCTCCGGACAGACTGCCGTATTCATTGGGATCTGGCCGCTCCCCAACGCCAACTCTCTGGACGTCATCAGACTGGTCAGGACTGAGATGGCGGCGATTCAAAAGGAACTGCCGAGCGGCATGCAGTCCCGCGTGGCCTACGATGTCACCAACTACATCACCAGCGCGATTCACGAGGTGCTAAATACCCTCGGGGATACGCTGCTGATTGTCGTGATAGTCATCTTCCTGTTCATGGGATCATTCCGCGCTGTGCTGATTCCGGTTGTGGCAATACCGATTTCGTTGATCGGCGCCGTGTTCCTGATGCAGGCCTTTGGTTTTACCGTCAACCTGCTGACCATACTGGCGGTGGTGCTCTCGGTCGGTTTGGTGGTCGATGACGCCATCGTGGTGGTGGAAAACGTCGAACGGCATCTGAGCATGGGGAAATCGCCTCTGGAAGCTGCTTTGGTGGGCGCGCGCGAACTGGTCGGGCCGATCATCGCCATGACCGTCACCCTGGCGGCTGTTTATCTGCCCATCGGATTGCAAGGGGGGCTGACCGGTTCGCTGTTTCGCGAATTCGCCTTCACCCTGGCCGGCGCGGTAACAATCTCCGGCATCGTGGCCCTGACCCTGACGCCGGTCATGTCGTCAAGACTGTTGAAACCGGGCATGGAAGAACATGGCCTGGCGGGACGTATTTCCCGAGGCTTCAAGCGTATCAGAAACGTCTACGGGCGCTTGCTCGACTACACCTTAAACGCCCGGCCGGCGGTTTACACGGTCTGGATCGTAATCAGCCTTCTGACCATTCCCCTGTTCTCCATGTCGGCCAAGGAACTGGCTCCGGTGGAGGATCAGGGGGTTATTTTCGGCATCGTCGACGCCGCCGCCAACTCGACCCTTGACCAGAACAGCGGTTTCACCGCAGAGGTCAACAAAGTCTTCATGAGCGTTCCGGAGGCCGATTTTACCTTCCAGGCCACCATGCCCAATTCAGGTTTCAGCGGCGTGCAGGTCAAACCGTGGAAAGAGCGCAAGCGCAACGTCTTTCAGATCATGCCCGAGGTGCAGCGGAAACTGCAGCAGGTCCCGGGCATACGAGTCTACCCCGTGACACCTCCGGCGTTGCCGGGCGGGGGACAGTTTCCAGTCGAATTCATTCTGGCCTCGACGGCCGAGGCTCCGCAGATTCTGGAATTTGCCCAAAAACTTCAATTGAAGGCCATCCAAAGCGGCATGTTCGCCTTTCCGCCGCTGATCGACGTCAAGATAGACGAGCCCCAGTCCGAATTCGTAATCGATCGTGACAAGGTTGCGGCCCTGGGGCTCACGCTCGGACAGGTCGGCGGCGATCTGGGGGCCATGGTGGGAGGCAACTACGTCAACCGCTTCGACATCTCCGGCCGCAGCTACAAGGTCATTCCCCAGATACAGCGAGTCAGCCGCCTCAATCCGGACCAGCTCAAGGATATCTTCATCACCGGTCCCAATGGCAAACTGATCCCGCTCAGCACCGTCGCCACCTTGCGTGACTCGGTCGTGGCGCGTTCCCTGAACCGATTTCAGCAGTTGAACGCGGTTAAGATCAGCGGTGTGGCTATTCGCCCGCTGGACGAGGCCTTGCGGTACTTAGAGGGCGAGGCGGCCAAGATTTTGCCCGAGGGTTATAAACTGGACTACACCGGGGAGTCGCGCCAACTGCGTACCGAGGGCAACAAATTCCTTCCCGCGTTCGCGCTGGCTGTTATCCTGATATTCCTGGTGCTGGCGGCTCAGTTCAACAGTTTCCGCGATCCCTTCGTGATCCTGGCCGGTTCGGTTCCGCTGGCCATGTTCGGCGCGTTGATCTTCACCTTCCTGAAAATGCCCGATCCCAACGTCCAATTCTGGACCCGCGGTTGGACCACCACGCTCAATATCTACTCCCAGGTGGGCTTGGTAACCCTGGTGGGTCTGGTGTCCAAGAACGGCATCCTGATCGTTGAATTTGCCAACCACCTGCAGCTCCAGGGATACTCAAAGCTGGAGGCGGTGCGTAATTCCGCCATGATTCGTCTGAGGCCGATCCTGATGACAACGGCCGCCACAATCGCCGGCCATTTCCCGCTGACCTTGGTCACCGGCGCGGGAGCCGCCGCTCGAAACTCCATCGGTCTGGTGCTGGTCGGGGGCATGTTCATCGGCACGCTCTTTACCCTGTTTGTCGTCCCGTCCATCTACATGCTCATCGCCCGCGAGCATGACAAGGATTGCGAGAGGGAGGCTTTGGTGCCAGCGACTAAAGTCTAATCCGATCATTTGCGAGCCCCATTTCGGGTGGGTGCCCAAATACAGTTATCAAGTCTTGGTAAAAGTTAAGCCAAGACTCAAGGAAAGACAAAGGCGACTGATATGACATTGTAAGGTGCCTTTGTCCAGGGTCCCAAAGCCACCGGCGAAGTCGGTGGTAACTCACACCTCGGCGTGAACATTGGTTGATTCCCGGATTTCATACCAGAGGTGCCGGAGATTGTGATGGGCTCGGGCCTTCCTATACTGATCCCGTGAGAGTTGCGACAGCTCTCCTCCTTAAAAAAACCGATTTCCGAAATGCGCATCTCCTTCAAATCATATGTGGATCGTATGCCGCGTTCCGGAAGATCTAGTACTCGACAGAGCCAGGCAGGGGGGGGAATAAGTAAATAGGGAAAAGTTCGCGGCCGCCGGGCCAAGAATGCCCTTGTTGTGATTTGAGAACCTAATGAACGATTGAACAAGCTGTTGAGCTGCTGCAGTAATTCAGGGTTGTGACATCGGGAGTTTGCTGCCTTGAAGTTCTCTTACCTTAATGCAAGTCAGAAAAACCTTTAATTTCAGGATTAATAAAGAAGCAGCCAAAAATCCATCGGCTCTCACAGTGGAGCGCCTATTCCGGAACCGGGCAACTACTTAAAAGATTTTTCCCGGCGATAGCCTCCAGGACCATCTCTGGCGTAACTTCCCGGATGCACCTCCAGTCCGCGCAGGGCTTTCTTGTAAAACAGGGCGAACAGGGAAGCTCCAATCGTATGATCGTATGAATCTTACCGTAGGGGCCGGTTCGCACTGGGCTTGTCGGTCCGAAGATCGCAAAAACGGGAATGCTCAGCGCCGCCGCCAGATGCATAGGCCCCGAATCCGAAGTCACCAAAAATTTTGCGCTGCGGATTATTGCGCCAAGTTCTTTGATGCTTGTCTTGCCGGCAAGTGAGACAGCGCGCGAGTCGGACAAGCGCGCGACTTCATCTCCGAGCGCCTCGTCCGGCCTGCCGCCCACAATGATTGAGGGTATGGGCAGAAGGGAAGCAAGTCGTCCAAAATACTCGGCGGGCCATCTCTTAACCAGGGTCCCGGCCGAAGGAGCGATGACCGCATATTCCCGCATAACCTTTACAATCTCTGGAACTTCACCCAGGGGAGGCAGCGTGAATACCGGGTCGGCAGGCTCGCAACCGACGAATTGGGCAAGCAGGAGATTTTTTTCGACGGCGTGCAGTTCAGTTTCTGTCCTGACCCTATATTTGTATGAAAATTTAGACCCTTCTCTGGCGCTCTCGAAACCGACCCTTTCCTGCGTACCCGTGAAAAGACATATCATCGCGCTTCTGAAAAGCCCCTGGAGGTCGATCACCAGATCGAATTTTTCCGCGCGCAAATCCCGCGACAGTCTTCTAAGCTCCGACAAGGTGCGCGGCAGGTTCCCCGGCTTTCTCCAGGAATCCTTGTCTATGATCCAGAGCCTGTGAATCAGGGGATGGTCCTCGAGTATGCCGTCAAAGCCCTTTGCCACGACCCAGTGAAGCTCGGCTTTGGGGAAACGCAGGCTCAGCGCGTGGAGTACCGGCAGCCCATGAATAACATCTCCAAAGGAGCTGGGCTTTATAATGAGAATTTTGCGCGGGTCTGAAAGCGGCATACGGAAGTTTTTCATCGGCGCTCAGCCCCTTGCTCCAAGCTCAACAAGGTCTTCGCCGCGTCGAGAACATCCTTTACTGAAATGTCGGCCATGCACCGGTGGTCGGTCGGGCATTGCCTTTTGAGGCAGGGAGCGCACTCGGTTTCCTTTCGCACCAATAAGAATCGGGAGCATAAGGGAGACGTGGTAGAGTGGTCCGTCGGGCCGAACAGCGCAACTATAGGGCGGTCGAAGGCTGCGGCCACGTGCATCGGGCCGGAATCGTTGGTTATGACCAGATCTACCGAGGCAAGAATGGAAGTCAACTGCCGCACGGAAGTCAGGCCGATCAGGTTCACGGGCTTCGAACGCATTCGGGACTCAATTTCAGAGCCGATCCCAGCCTCCCCTCGCCCGCCCACGAGCACCGATCCGTAACCAAGTTCAGAGGCAAGAGCGTCGGCAACCTGTCCAAACCTTTCCGGGTACCATCTTTTAGCGGAACCGTAGGCTGCGCCGGGATTTATCGCCACCCATTTCCCCGGACCCAGCATGCTTTGCGCCCAGCGCTTCTCTTCATCCGTACACTGAAGGCGAAGTTTTTGCCCCGCGGCAGGAATCCCCAAATTGGCGAGCATGTTCAAGTAATATTGAGTATGGTGCAGCCTGCGGGCTTCTTTGGTTACTCGAATTCCATGGGTAAGAAGAATTCCGCGAGCGTCGGTATTATACCCGGCCCGCATCTTTATACTGGCCAGTTTTGCCATAATCGCGGCTTCGATGGCATTCTGGAAAAGGACGGCAAGGTCGAACCGCTCCCCGGCAAGGAGCCGGCAAAACCCCCAAAGACCCCGAAGCCCCCTGTGCGCCCCGGCTTTGTCGTAGACGATCACCCGGTCGCAATAAGGATGAGGGCTCATTAGTTCAGAGATAACGGGACTTGCAGCAAGCACAATTTCCGATGACGGGAAAGCCGCCCTGATCGCGCCAAGGGCCGGCGTGGTCATAACCGCGTCCCCGATCCAGTTTGTGGATCGAACCAGTATTTTCCGGATATCACCGCTGTCGAGCTTCTGCACTTTATTTAGATCCTGCGCAACTTTGCCGTGAAATATGGTGCTTTTACCAGGATTGCGGACGGACCCTATTTAGAGGATTTCCGAAGCTGTTCTTTAGCAAAAGCAACTTTCCATAACATAAACCCGATAAAATTTCGAAAACTAATGTTTGGGGCTCAGAATAAGCTGGTTGCATGTGAAAATGATTCTTTATCCTTGGCAAAAACTTTGACGAGCGCGGTTTCAAAAGCGGAGACTTTGAAGCCTTGCCTCCTCCCAATCGCCCTGATATTATTCCCCGGCTTTAAACCGACCGGTACAGGAGTAACAGCATGAGGCGCCCGGGCATTGCCGAGACCTGCATAGGAATTTTCGTACTTGCTCTTCTGGCTGGAATAGCAGGTGAGGTCTATATCATGCAGTCGCGGTTCGATCCGGACTTCTATCGGGTCACTCTCCAGAAAGACAGCAATGGCTCCGGCCGCAAGATCTCCCTGCCGTCACCCGACACTGCGCCGGTACCTGCCTATCTTCCCGAAAATCTGATTCCGCTTGGCCCCGAGGAAACGTTCGATTCCGAAACCTTATCCGATAAAATTGACGGTAAGGCTGAACTCTACCTTTCAAGCGGCTTTGTAAAGCTTTCAACTAGGCGTTTTGCACGGAAAGCGGACCCGAAAAACTGGCTCGAGCTCTTCATATACGAAATGGGAGACCCGACAAAAGCTTTCTCCGTGTACAGTAGTCAGAAAAGAAAAGACTCGCGGCCGGTCGATCTTGGCGTCTCCGCATACGCCACGGAGGATGCCTTTTTTTTCGCAAACGGCCCCAAATACTTTGAAATAATATGCGCATCCAAAGACATGGCTGATGAGATGACCTCACTGGCTAAAAACCTGATCGAAACAGAGCCACAATATGCCGGGCAGCAAACGGAATCTTCCCTCTTCCCTTCTGAATCCCTTGACGAGTCAAGCATATCGCTCCACATGAGCGATGTTTTCGGTTTCAGTATGCTCGACCGCGTATATACGGCCAGCTACGCTGCTGAGAGTGCCCCGGTCACTGCGTTCCTCTCCAAGCGTCAAAGCGCCGAAGAAGCCGCCGACCTTGCCGAGGCATACGGGCGGTTCCTGGTTGAAAACGGAGGGTCGGAAGCCGGTGAAATCCCTGGCACGCCGGGCTCTAAAATATATAAGGTATATGATACTTATGAACTTGTTCTGCATAGAGGGAAGTTTTTTGCCGGGACTCACGAGGCAGATAACCTGGAAAGCGCGACGGATGTCGCTTCACGGCTCTACCGCAAACTGGACGTGACCGAGAAATGACTAAAATATCGAAAGGTACTCCACCCCGGCCGGAAATTGACAGGCGCGATTTTCTCATCCGCTCCGCGAAGGCCGGAATAGCTGTAGCGGCCGCAGGCGCTCTTGGCTATTTTTTGTATGACCCTATTGGACCCGGCGCGCCGGTTGAGAAATCCTCAATCGCCCTGCCTGACTTTTCCATTCCTGAGGCCGGTAAAAAGATAGCGATAGCGACCGGGGAGGACAGGGTAAAAACCGTAAATGCTGCCCTCAAGGCGCTGGGTGGAATCGAATCTTACGTAAAAAGAGGCGACAGGGTCCTGATAAAGGTGAATGCCGCTTTCGCAACTCCCCCTTCCCTTTGCGCCACAACTAACCCTGAGCTGCTTGCCGAAGTCACGCGGTTGTGCCTGAGGGCAGGCGCAGCGTCGGTTGCTGTTACCGACAATCCGATCAATGATCCGGAAAGCTGTTTTGCGCTCAGCGGCATCGCCGAAGCTGCCCAAAGTTCTGGGGCGAATCTGATTATTCCAAGGGAATCGCTTTTCACCAACGTTACAGTGCCAGGCTCTGATCTGATCCGCAATTGGCCCGTTCTCTACGGAGCTTTCCAAGGGGCGACAAAGCTGATCGGTATAGCTCCGGTGAAGGACCATCACAGGAGCGGCGCTTCGATGTCGATGAAAAACTGGTATGGGTTCGCGGGAGGGAGGCGAAATATCTTTCACCAGGACATCCACACATTCATAAAAGATCTTGCGCTTATGGTAAAGCCTACGTTCGTCATACTGGACGGGACCTTCGCCATGATTTCCAATGGACCGACCGGAGGCTCCGTTTCAGATCTCAAGCAGACGAACACTATGATCGTCAGTACCGATCAGGTTGCTGCCGACTCGGCCGGGGTGGCCCTGCTGGGCAAAACACCCGCAGATCTGCCCTTTATAGCCAAAGCTGAACAGGCAGGGGCCGGAACTTCCAATTTTGAATCCCTGAGTCCTTTTCGCGTATCCACAGGGTAAGATTCTGATGAGAATTACAACTGTCAGGCGTATATCCCAGATATTCTTTTTTGTTCTGTTTGTATGGTTCTGTATTGCGAGCACCTTCGGTCAATCCTTCTGGCAATTGAGGAATTGGCCGGTAAACTGGTTTTTGCAACTCGATCCCCTTGTGGGCCTGGGAACCATTCTCACGACCCATACCCTGTATTCAGGACTGCTCTGGGGCGTAGCAACGGTCGCCCTTACCCTCCTTCTGGGAAGATTTTTCTGCGGATGGCTTTGCCCCTTCGGAGCAATGCACCATTTCATCGGTTATCTCGGCTCGCTCGGACGCTCCGCAAGAGAAAAGATCACCGTGAACCGGTACATGGGCAGTCAGAGGATAAAGTATTACATACTTCTTATCCTGCTTGCCCCGGCGGCCGGCGCTTTGCTGGTAAACATCGCGGACTCTTCCGAGCAGAACCCGCTCCTCATTGCCGGGATCATATGCATTCTGGCAATTGCCATGGCAGTCTCGCGAAGGGCCGATCCTCTGACCAGACGGTCCCTCTCTGTTTTCTTTGGACTTGCGGCATTCTGGGCTGCTGCCGGTTATTTTCTAAAGCTTGACGGAGCCGTTTCCGCCTCGCTCATGACCGGACTGCTGGACCCGATTCCCCTGGTATATCGCTCGGTAAACTTCCTGCTTCTCCCTTTTGCGGACTCTTCTTTTCATCTCATTTCCGCAGCGCAAAGGCATTATGAAGGGGCCTGGCTTACGGCTTCTATATTTCTTGCCGCCCTTTTTCTGAACCTGGCGATACCTCGTTTTTATTGCAGGTTCGTATGCCCGCTGGGCGCTCTCTATGGAGTTTTCGGCAGATACGCTCTGTGGCGGATAGGAAAGAAGACCGCCGAATGCAGCCAATGCAGGCTTTGCGATTCCAGGTGCGAAGGCGCTTGCGACCCCGCGGGACGCATCCGGATCAATGAATGCGTACTCTGCATGAACTGCCTCTACACCTGCAATGATGAGCTGATCGGCTATAATATGTTCCGTTCGGCTTCAGGCGAGATCGTCGCGCCCGACCTGTCACGCAGGGGATTCGTCGCGGCTTCGGTTTGCGCAATCGCCGCCGTTCCGATGATGAGAATAGATGGAAGGCTCGGCCAAAACTACGATCCCGCCCTGATTCGACCGCCGGGGGCTCTGCCCGAACCCGATTTCCTCAACCGCTGTATCAAATGCGGGCAGTGCGCGCGCGTCTGCCCTACAAACGTTATACAACCCGATATTAAAAGGGCCGGGATCGAAGGCCTGTGGACCCCCGCTCTGAATATGCGAACCGGGTCAAGCGGCTGTCAGATGAATTGCACCGCTTGCAGCCATATCTGCCCAACTGCAGCAATCCGACCGATTTCACTCGATGAAAAGCTGGGGCGCGGCGCTTTTGAAAAAACCGGTCTCATCAGGATCGGCACTGCTTTCGTTGACCGAAGCCGCTGCCTGCCCTGGGCCATGGACAAGCCGTGCATCGTCTGCCAGGAGAATTGTCCGGTAAGCCCGAAGGCGATATTTGTTAAAGAGAGCTTCGCTACGGTCCGAAACGGCAACCTGGACCGCGCAAAAATCTCCGGCGCAAGCGTTCTGCTTTCCGACCCTGTCCTTCAGCCCGATCGATTCGGGACGGGCGACTTCTTCGTTCTGGTAGAAAGCGGTGGTATCTCTGTAAGAACGAGAATTCTTTCTAATTCGCAGAATTCGATCATTCTGGAATCACGGGTCCCACCTGAACTCAACACCTCTGATTTGAAAAGAATCGCGTTGCAAGTCCGGCTCCAGGCCCCCCAGGTAGATCCCGAGCGGTGCATCGGATGCGGTATCTGTGAGCACGAGTGTCCGGTGAGCGGCTTGAGGGCTATTCGGGTGAGCGCGGAAGGCGAATCGAGACATAAGAAACATTCTCTCCTGCTCAAATAGCTCACCCTCGAATTTCTACAATTTTTCCAGGGCTGGGCAGATATGTCCCCCGGAAGATCAAAAGCGGGGATTTTGTCGGACAGGCCGCAAAGATTCCAGCATGAATCGGATTTTACTGACTGCCGGCAAGCGCGCTCAGACACATATTGGCCTGCTGGCCAAAGAAGATGAAGCTCTCAAAGCTCTCCTCATCCAGGCAGCGGCCGCTTCGGCTTCTGTCCGCGTATATCACTCCTATCGCTTTTCCCTTGATGGCAATCGGCATGGCGAAGAACGGACCGCCTCCGGTTAGATTATTAAGTTCCACATTCAGGAGGTATTTGATGTTGTTGTCCGGTTTTTCTTTTACCCAGACCGGATTGCGATTTACCAGCAAGTAACCGAGAATATTCAACATCCCTGAATTTGCGCTGACCATGAAATTCTCGACGTAACCGTCTACCCACCCCAATCCGTACTTTCCCTTGAGATGCTGCCGGTCCGGGGTAAGCAGCGTAAAAATGACCCTGTCCATGCCAATCCCGCGGTAAATTCCCTCCAGAATAATCGAAAGCGCCATGTTGAAATCTCCTTTCCCCAACGTCACCAGGGTGGAGAGGTCTCGAAGGCAGCTCATTTGAATCTTGGGATCGGGCATTGGGTATTCGTGCGTGCTCACTGTATCCTGCTCAGGGAATGGCGCCGTTGCATCCATGGGGAGCGGAACCATTCGGCTTGTCTTCTTCGCTTCGGGGGTTTCGGCGGCAGGCTCGATCTCTAAAACCTGGCTACGTAAAGGCGCTATTGCCACTGTCGGGAGCGGTACCAGGCGGCTGTGCTTTTTCGCTTCGGGGCTTACGACGGCTGCTTCGATCTCTAAAACCTGGCCACGTAAAGGCGCTGTTGCCTCTATCGGGAGCGGAACCAGGCGGCTGCTCTTTTCCGCTCCGTAGGATTCGACGGTTTTAGCGGCGGACATGGCAGATTCATGTAGAGTTTTGGCCGTCTCCTCGTCCGAGAGATGGAGAAAAATACCTGCATCTTTCATTATCTGCTTGATCTGAGGACAATCCCAGCCCTTTTCCGATGCCTGTGCAACTGCGCATCCAAGCTTAATACTATGGACCCGGGGATCGGTCCCGCTCTTATCCTGCAATGCGCTTTCCAGAAGGTCGCTCAATTTCCATTCCTGGCTGAGCCTCAGGGTCAGCCGTCCAAGTCCGAATCCAAGGACGTTGATCTCGGCCTGTTCCTCGCCTTCGGCGTTGAGCACCTCGCCATCGAGCCTGTCTCCGGCCTCGCCTGCAAAACACCAGAAGGCTATGTGGCCAATACGGGTGAGAAGCGCCGCTATAAATACTTCCTCAGGTTGCGGCAGACCACGCTTGATTGCGATTGTTCTAGCCTGCACAGCCCCGTGGAATGCCCTTGCCACCTCGAGAGCCACTTTGTCCTTGTGCCGACTGGAAAGCGCCGTCTCGATCAACGCGATTGTGAGGCATATCTGTTTTATTGTGTTGAACCCCAGCCTCATAACCGCCCGGCTCACAGTGTTTATCCGCTTCGAGTGGGGATGGTAATACATGCTGTTGGCCAATTTAAGCACCTGGGCGGTGAGGGTTGGGTCTTCAAGAATCGACCACGCCAGTTCTGAAAGCGAACTGTTCTCCCTTTCTGCCATTCCGGCAACGCACTGAACAGTACGGGAAAAAATTGGCATATTCTCCCGAACAATCCGCTCTACCCAAAGATCAAATTCGTTTTCTGCCATTCTCGTCAGCCACTCTCGCTTGCTCATGAACTTGACAACGATTTCAAAATAGGAATCGGAACAACATGCGTATGACTGCAGAATAATTTACTCTTCCAGGGAGATTACAATTCCTTGGTATCTGGCCTGCGGAGACTGCACCCGAACAGATTCAAATATTTGCCGCAATTTTGTGGTATGTCCTTGACTTCCCAGCCGCTCCGAGCTATTAGCAGACACCCGCAAAGCTAAATGTTGATATGGGGATTCTGCCGAACTCTGTTGATATTCGTTTTCGATCGGACTTCACTGAAGAATCAAGCTGTATGGCTGAAATCTTCTCGGGCACCCGCAATAAGCGCCCCGTAATAGTCCCATTCCAGTTCGCCTCGAGCTGGCAGGAACATACCCCATTATATTTGTCGAGATTGTTAATCAGCCGGCTCTTTTGGTTGTTTTCGTGTTCCTTGAAGTCTCAGTTCGTATCCATGTAACTGGCAAGTGCTGTTTAAATTTGTGAATCTCGTCACGATAACCTCATGCCCGCAAGTGCGCTTATAGCGCTGACGGGTGTGGGAACGTCCCCTAATTTAATCGTAACCATTAAGCGTAAGTGGTTCTGTTCCGAAAAAAGCTCAGGAGTGAATGTTCATGAGTGAGAAGAATGCTTTGAAGCCAATGACTGGCTCCGTTATGGTGGTCGGTGGCGGCATCGCCGGGATGCAGTCAGCTCTCGATCTTGCCGATTCCGGCTATTACGTCTATCTGGTCGAAAAACAGCCGTCTATCGGCGGTGTCATGGCGCAGCTCGACAAGACCTTCCCCACCAACGACTGCGCGATGTGAATTATCTCTCCCAAGCTGGTCGAGGTCGGCCGGCATCTCAACATCGAGCTTCTCACCCTTTCGGAAGTTCAGGAAGTTTCCGGTGAACCGGGAAATTTCAAGGTGAAGCTCCTTCAGCAGCCTCGTTTCATAGATATTTCCAAATGCACCGGCTGCGGCGAATGCGCCCGGGTCTGTCCGGTTGAGCGCAATAACGAATACGATATGGAGCTGAATAAGCGCCGTGCTGCCTTCCGCAGGTACGCCCAAGCCGTACCGGGCGCCTTTTCGATCGAAAAGCGAGGCACTTCTCCATGTAAAGCGACCTGCCCCGCTCACATTTCGGTCCAGGGGTATGTGGCTCTGACTGCTCAGGGCAAATACCGGGAAGCCCTGCAGCTTATCAAGGAAGAAAACCCCCTGCCCGCTATCTGCGGACGGGTCTGCCACCATCCCTGCGAGTCCGCCTGCATGAGAGGCGAGATCGACGAGCCGGTGGCAATCGATTCGATCAAGCGTTTCCTGGCCGATTTGGATCTGAATTCCGAAACCAGGTTCGTCCCGCAGATAAAAGAGAAGCGCAGCGAAAAGGTCGCCATCATCGGTTCGGGTCCGGCAGGTTTATCTTGCGCCTATTACCTGGCAATCGAAGGCTACGGGGTAACGGTTTTTGAAAAACTGCCGGTGCTTGGAGGAATGCTGACAGTCGGTATTCCCTCCTACAGGCTCCCGAAAAACACCATCGAGGCCGAAATCCAGGTCTTGAGGGATATGGGCGTAGAGTTCAAAACGGGGGTGGAGATCGGCAAAGACTTTACCATCTCTCAACTCAGAGACCAGGGATATAAGGCCTTCTTCATGGGCATAGGCGCTCAGGAATGCAAGGCGCTCGGAATCCCCGGCGATGACCTCGAAGGGGTTGTCCCGGGCGTCGAGTACCTGAGAGACATAAACCTCGGTAAAAAAGTCTCCCTCGGCGACCGGGTCGCGGTCATCGGAGGGGGAAACGTAGCGATGGATACCGTGCGTACGGCCCTTCGCAATGGATCGGGCAAGCCCTTTATCATCTATCGCCGAAGCGAGAACGAAATGCCCGCCAACGAGGAAGAGATCCACGAGTGCCGTGAGGAAGGCATCGAGATCATGACCCTCACCAACCCGATACGGATCATCGGAGAAAAAGGGCGGATAAAGGCGGTGGAATGCGTCAGAATGCAGCTCGGAGAGCCGGATGCAAGCGGGCGAAGGCGGCCTGTGCCCATTCCGGGATCTGAGTTCGTCATGGAAGTGGACGCGCTCGTTCCGGCTATCGGGCAGGAGTCCGACTGGGCCTGTCTTACCGAAGAGTGCGCCTGCAAACTTACCGACTGGGGCACCATGAAGGTGGACCCGCTCACCTGCCAGACTCACGACAATGACATATTCGCGGGCGGTGACGCGGTTACCGGCCCCAAGACGGTAATAGAAGCGATTTCAGCCGGCAAGCAGGCGGCCATTTCGATTGGCCGCTACATCCGGGGCGAGGACATCAAAGCCGGGCGGGAGCGTGAATGGGAAGCGGTCCAGGAAGTCGCAACCGAGGGCTATGACAGAATTCCGCGCGCACGGATGCCCGTTGTGTCTCCGGAGATCCGCACCGGCAATTTCGAAGAAGTCCAGTTAGGCTTAACCGAAGA
>Ga0326727_10001017_pt1 | contig 109215 bp, 94 predicted proteins | sample MB2enrmetagenome_FD_207643 | JGI IMG/M metagenome (GOLD analysis project Ga0326727, IMG submission 207643) | Lab enriched peat soil microbial communities from McLean, Ithaca, NY, United States - MB29MY | ecosystem: Environmental > Terrestrial > Soil > Wetlands > Peat | place: USA: New York...
ATAAGCGGGAAGCACGCCCCAAGATGAGATCTCCCTGAAGGGCCCAGGAAGACGACCTGGTTGATAGGCTGGGTGTGAAAGCGCAGTGATGCGTGAAGCTTACCAGTACTAATCGCCCGTTTGGCTTGTCCATAGAATTAATTCCGCGCAGTTATAAGCTCGGACACACTTCTTAGACAGGCCTTGTAACACCATTCAATTTCGTTTCTGGAGCGCTGCTTCAATAAGAAGCTGCGCTCCGGCAATCTTTGTTGGCGCCAGTTTGCATGCTGCATTCCTGCTGAGGCCCGGGCGGAACAATCCGGGATTTGCAGACGTTGCGGCCGGCTGCGGAAAACCATCCGCCAAGCGCCACCCAAAGCTCAAAGGCGAACCGCAGATCCCTCGCGCAAGAAAAAATGCGCTCGGGATTTCGGCTGAAAGATCCCGGCGCGATGCGCCTCATGCTTTCAAAACGCCTCAATTTGCCGGTGACCATACTGCGAGGGATCACCCGTTCCCATCCCGAACACGGAAGTTAAGCCTCGCTGGGCCGATGGTACTGCACGGGCGACTGTGTGGGAGATTAGGTGATCGCCGGCATAATTCTTAAAGCAAAAGGCCGTCCCGAAAGGGATGGCCTTTTGGCGTTTGCGGCATTCTTCTGGCTGAGGGCTGCGTGATCGGCTATAACTTTGGGTCCGGAATTCGAGAAGTTGAGCGCACCCGCGACTGACTTGTCTTCGGGTTCACGTTAGGCGACGGAACATGCAGCATTCGCGTTGAATTCGTTTCTGCATATCAACAGTCGTGAACACGCTACTCAATCGCGACCTGACGGCTGAGAGAGACTTCTACCGGAATTTGAAAGAGCTACGCTCGCGCACCGATCTTGCGGCGCAGCATTCCAGCGAAGCCGACCAGGCCGCTGCCGAGAAGAAGCAGGGTACCCGGCTCCGGGGTCACGGTGATCGTGCCGCTCACCAGGGGATCGACGGCGGCATAGGAACCCGCGTAGCCGTTAACCCCCACGCCCCAATTATCGCCGGGGGCGAGGTACAAGGTGGGGGCGCTGCTGTAGTTATAAGTAAACGCGATCGAGTTGGAATAATCGTCGGGCGAGCCATCCATCAGGAAGTTGCCAAAGTCATCGGTTCCGGATGCGTAGTTAGCGCCGGGAGCCCAAATCCAAGTGATGGGGTCGATGCCACTGCCTACAAAGCCCGTTGATCCTAATTGGTAATCGGTCAATATCCCGCTTACCCCCGTGATTTGGCTATAGTCGCTCGTAAAATCCAAGGTGCCACTGAACGTGGCGCCGGATGCAAAATTTAAATTGACGTATGCCGCTGGGTCTGCCTTGGCAGGTGTTGCCGCCACAAGACCGGCCAACGCCAAGGCGAGGATCGCGAGATTTCTAAGAGATCTCAACATTCGCGTGTTCCTTTACGGGCTTTCGCCGAGGATCTCGTACCCACGAAGCAGGCGACTTCCGAATCGCTTGGCAGACCAATTGAGAAACCGCACAACTCCAAAAAAAAAGTGTACATTCAAAATACAAAAAATGGCGTCAGGAGAGTTTCAGTTTCGTTGAGGAACTCGCTTGAATTAAGATCCCGTAAATCCGACACAATTTGAGCGACCAAACTCCAATGAGTTGCAATTTGGCTTCCATTTCAGAGTGAATATAATCAACGACTTACTTGTACGGTTTTCGCGGAATATTGAAACATTTTGCAGTTTCTTGTGAAAGATATTACTACATTCTCTGGCGAGCATTCCCGGTCATTGCGAAATGAGTGCATTGGAGCCATTCAAGCCCCTCCCAGGCCTCATTGTCCGGAAAGAGGTCTAGAAAACAGGAAAGGCCCAAGGATTCCGCCCCGGGCCTTCTCCAACTCCTGCAAAGCTGCTGAAGTTCATTCCGCCGCCGCGTCCGTAGCTCCGGCGCAATGGCGCTAAAGAGGTTTTCCAATTTCTATAGAGCGAGCCACGATCCTTAAGTGGCGTTTTTCCTTAAGAAAAAGCCACTTTTCACGCCCCCCAAGACTCCACACAAAATGGAGAACCGCCGTAACAGAACATCCGGAAGTCGCTTATCGATCCGTTCGTCGCTTACGGCTCAGAGTATCGCCTCAAACCCCTTCCGCTTGATCACGTTCAGCAGCGCCAGTGCGGGGCCTTTGGGCTGTTTTATTCCGCGCTCCAACTGCGAGACATAGCCGGGTGTGATATTGAGATAGCGCGCGAATGCGGCCTGGCTCAGGTTGGCCTTCTCTCTCATCTTTCGAATCTGATTGCTGCTGATGGGCTTGGCGGTGGGGAGGGCCTGCGAGCCCAAAAGGCCAACGGTGATCTTGCTGTATTCGGCCTCGCTCAACAGACCGGTCCGGTGCATTCCTTCGGCGGTCTCCAAGAGCGCTTCTGTCAACCTGCTTTGCTTCTTAGCCATTTTCAACCTCCTGTAACTCGCCATCTTCGAGGTCCCTACAATTTGTGCGTTGCCTGCCCCAAGCAACTTTCTCGCAATGTCTCGTGCCGCGGTAAGTTGGTTCGCAGCAATGTTTTCCATTTCGCTCTTTGCAATTCGAAAAAGGAAGACGGCCCGATCCTTCGCGCGATAGGCAATGATCGTTCGGTATCCGCCCGACCGTCCCTCGCCTTGCCGTGCGACGCGCTGCTTGATGAGGCTGCCGCCAAGATCGGCATCAATCAAGCCCCGCTCTGCCCGTTCGATCGCCTCGCGTAAGCCTGAGTCCTGAATCTGTTCGTGCCGGGCAAACCGAGCGAACCATTTCGTCTTGAAGATTCGCAATCCGCTCTCTAACACTATGTACTATAGCACACAGTGCGATAGACGCCGATCGTACTCGCCGACCTATCGCCTTTGCATTAAATTTCCCCTGCCCGGCGCATAATCCTCTCGTGAACAAATCCAGCGCGTTGCAAGTTGACGCCGTTTTCAGGTTGACGCGGCCGAACCGGCTTTGCTTCGTAACTGCAGCGGGCTCTATGTTTTGCCGCTAACTCGCGTGAAATCAGTAGCGCCAGGAGAAATTCGTGGGCCAACCTGCTGAAACCATTACATTTACTCCTCAAGAGAGTATATAGGGTACCGAGGTGCACCATGTATACCGGCAACCGATCCATCCCGTATCCAGAATGCCGCTTCATCAAGTCTGACGGCCGCCGCTGCCACTCCCCGGCCATGCGGGGTATGGCTTACTGCTTCTTCCACCAGCCCTCCCGGCGTCGTGCCACCGGCAAGGGACGGCCCCCGAAGCCGATCTGCATCGAACTTCCCTCGGATGGTGACGGCCAATCCTACCGGAAATCCCTCAGCCAGTTGAGAGCTGCTGTCGCCGAGGGACGCCTCGATCATCTGAAGGCTCGCCTCTGCTTCTATGGCATTCAAATCGCTGCGCAGGTAAACAAGATCGATGCCGAAACCTCATCGCCATCCGAAACTCAGCCCGCAAACGCGCACGACGACCATGCCGGAGAAACGCCGCTTTGATCGAAGCCGCCAGATTCAAGAGCCGTCAGCCGATCGAGCGGACGAATTGCTCCATCTTGCTCTCCTGCGCCTCGATCGATTCCACCAGTTTGAACTGCGCGCGGCAGCGGTCGAGGTTGTGATCCGCGCGATGCACCTTGTAATACGTGTCGCCGTTCAGGTAATCGGTGAGAAAACGGAACCCGATCTGGAAGGTGATGAGTTTCCCTCCGAAGACCAGGGAGTCTTTTTCAGCGGGCGTGAGGAAGGCGCCGGCCGAGCTCAGGTAGCCGCGCGCCAGGGCTTCAAAAAACCCAAAGCGCATGGTCACTTTGGAGAGATCCCGTTCGTCCTCGGGGGCCGAACAGGTAGCCGAGCGGACGAGATCGCCAAAGTCGTAAGCGGCGAAGCCGGGCATCACGGTATCGAGGTCGATCACACAGACTCCTTCGCCGGTCCGGTCATCCAGCAGCACGTTGTTGAGCTTGGTGTCGTTGTGGGTAACGCGTTCGGGCAGGCCGGCGTTCAGCAGCGTGTCCTTCATGGATTCGCGCGCCAGGGCAAAAGCAATCTCGGGCTCGGCCCGGCGAACGCGTCCAGCGGCATCGCGGGCCACGGCGTCTTCGAGAGCCGCAAAGCGCCCGGGGGTGTAATGAAAGCCTGGAATCGTGTCGTGAAGCCGCGGCGCCGGCAAATCGGAGAGCATTTCAATGAAGCGCCCAAAGGCCCGCGCGCCCTCCCAGGCCTGCTGCGTGGAATCGATCTCGTCGTAGGTGCTTGCGCCCTCGATGAACCGATAGGCGCGCCAGTAGCCGCTGGCAGGGTCCACATGCAGGGCGCGGCCAGCGCGATCGGGAATGAGGGTGAGTGCGCGGCGCTTCTTGTCCGGGTGATCGGCCAACTTGGTTGAAAGGTGTTGCGTGACCCGTTCGATGTTCTCCATCAGTGACGCAGGATCGCGAAAGACGTTGTGGTTGATGCGCTGCAGAATATAGCGCACGGGCGCACCGGCGCGGTTGAAGGTGGCGCAGTAGGTCTCGTTGATGTGGCCGTGCCCGTAAGGGACCGCCTGACAGAATTCGCCTTCGAAGGCAAACTGGCGCGCGATTTCACCGAGGTCGCGCTCCTGGGTCATGACTGTGGCCATTCAGAACATGCGCTGTGGCGCAAAGGGCAGTATACGCTCGCAAACAGACTGCGCAAAATTGAAGATAAGTTGACTTTCATTGTGCCGCTGACCAGCATCGCCGAGGTCGACCGATCATGCGCCATACGGCAGCGTGGGTATGGCGCCCTCGGCCTTGGCCTCGGCTACAACCGCATCGAGGTGCGAGAGGACTTCATCGACGCTCATGATGTAAACCTCGCGTTGCGCGTCGTAGCCTTCTTCGATCAGCTGCTTCAGGTGGCGGCCAGCGATCTGCGCAGCAAGCTGGTCGGTAATCACCTTGCCTGAGCGCTTCTTCTGTTCGACCCACGCGGTCGAAGGCAGCGCGATCCACATGGGCCGTCCGTTCACGTCAAAGCGAATGTCGACCGCATCGGCGTGGCGCGTGGCGATGGCCACCATGTTGGCCTTCCATCGGCAGTGGATGTCTTCTCCGCTCCAGCGATCGGCTACGTGGAAATCCTCGTACATGTGTCTAGCCTAACAGTGAACAGTGGACGGTGGAGAGCGGAGTGAAAAGAAGGTGCGACAGCCGGCAAGCCGCCAATTGGCTAAACGCCGAGGCCCGCTGGTAAACTGGTTGGGTTGCAGTCGCAGTGCCTCCAACCTGTCTGATCGAGCCGAGTTCGGCCCCGCCTGCAAGTCAATCAGCGAAGGACAAGAAAAACAAGTGGATACACAAACCCGTCACGCGTTAAAGCAAGACAAATTCGCCCGAGCGGCTGCAACAAGCGCTAGCTGGGTGGGAGAGCATCGCTCCGGCGTTCTCCGTTGGGTAATCGGCGTTGCAGTTTTACTGGTTGCGGTGATTTCAGGTTACGTCTACTGGGATATGCGCGTGTCGGCTGCCGACCAGGCGCTGGGCAGCGCACTCGACGTTTACACTGAGCCACTGGCATCGCCTGGCATCCCGGATTCAGGCACTTACACGACCGCTACCGCGCGCGCCAAAGAGGCGAACCGCGAGTTTGTGGCCATCGCCCAAAACTTCAGCGGCCTGCCTGAAGCCGCCAAGGCTCACTACTTGGCCGGCATTACTTACATTGATCTAGGTCAGAACGGGCCGGCCGAGACTGAGCTGAAAGCAGCCGCCGGAGCCTGGGACCGGAACGTGGCCAACCTGGCCAGGCTGGCCCTTGCCGGGCTTTATCACCAGACCGGCCGCGACAGCGACGCCATCAATCTGTATAGCGCGCTGGTCGCCAAACCGTCGATTACCGTTTCGGCCGCCGCTGCCCAGCTTGACCTTGCCGATCTATACGCCGCAGAGGGCAAGCAGGACCAGGCCAAGGCGCTGTGGGCCAAGATCAAGGACACTGACAAGGGCAGCGCCGCCGCGTCAATTGCCCAGGAGAAGCTTTCAGGCAAAGGACAGTAGCCGAGCATTTTCCCATGTGCCTGCGTCTGGTGCTTTATGAGCGCCAGCCAGGCCATTTGCGCAGGATGGATGGATCTTGAAGACACCGCCGCGGCCGATGCGGTCCGCCAGCAGGCGGAAGAGGCGGCCCTTGCGGCGCTTGTCGACCAGTATGCCGGCGCTCTCTACCGCGTAGCGTTCTCGGTATTGCGTAATCCGGCTGACGCTGAAGATGCCGTGCAGGAGGCTTTCCTGCGCGTACTACGCCATCGCGACCAACTGAATGAAGTGCGCGACCACCGGGTGTGGCTGATCCGGATCGTGTGGAACATTGTTCTTGACCGCAAGCGGCGCGCCAAGACCCGGCCCGAGACCGACGATGTGGCGGAGCTGGCGCGGGTGCTGCCTTCGCCGGGGCTCTCAGCCGAACAGCGGGCGAGCGCAGCGCAGAATCACGCACAGGTCCTCGCTTGCGTTGAGCAGTTGCCCGCCAAGGAGCGCGAGGTGCTGAGGCTCTCAGCCTTCGAGGAACTTTCGAGCGTTGAGATCGCATCGGTGCTGGACATTACCGAATCGAGCGTGAGGTCGAGACTCTTCCGCGCGCGCAACCTGATGGCCGGGATGCTGAATCACGCAAGGGGTAAAGCCAGGGACTTGGAGCCCTCGGGCAGCTCGGCAGAAACGGCCGCGGCAGCAGAGGAGGAAAGGCGATGAATCCTAACTCGCACAATTCGATGGAAGGGGCAGCCACAGGAGAAGATACGCTGCGGCTGATCGCCGGCCTGCCTGCGCCCGAGGGGCTTGAGGCGCGCGTGCATACCGCGTTGCGATCAGCCCCGCGGAAGGGCCGGGTATTGGCGTGGCCGTTTGCGTTGCGTGCCGACGCAGCGTGGGTTCGAGCCACCGCCGCCGCGGCCATTGTGACGATTGTGGTGGGTGGCGGCTGGGGCGTCTATTCGTATATTCAGCCCTGGCAGGCGGCGAAGACGCCCACGGCTCCGGCGCGTGTGGGCTCGGCGGAAGGGTTTTCCGGAGCTGGCGCAAAACGGTCCCCGCAAACGCTCCAGCCTCCCGTGGTGAGCGCGCCGCCGAAGCCGGCCGAGTCGAATAGATCGCGTAAGAAGACGCACAAGAGGGGCGCCGCTCAGGCCGCGCAGACCGGGATGGCAGGGCTGGCCGCAAAGTAGCGTTTTGCGTGTGCAGCGCTGAAGGACGCAAAGCAGGGCCTTACTTTCCTGCTCTTACGAGTTCTTCGTTACCGCGCGGATCAGCATTCCAAGCAGCGAGAGCACAACCCCGCCCCAGAAGGCGGGGAAGAAGCCGTGCACAGAAAACCCGCGCACCAGGCTCGAGGCGAGCAGAATCATCAGGGCATTGATCACCAGCAGAAAGAGACCAAAGGTGAAGATGCTCAACGGGAAGGTAATAACCTTGAGGAACAGCCCCACGGTGGCATTGAGCAGGCCGATGACGAGCGCCGCAATGAGCGCGGGCCAGAGCCCGGTGACGTAGAAACCGGGGACGATTTTGGAAACAATGATGAGCGCAATCGCGGTTAAGAGCCATTGAGCCAGCAAAGCGAGCATCTTTCCTTCTCCTTCAGAGTCCAACAGCGAGGACGGAGCGCTGGGCGTGCAGTCCAGCACGCGCAGGTCTCTGGCATCGGATGCAGAATACACTGCGGGGCTGCCTGAGAGCGGGCACGGAACGTCGGTCCGGCCGGTTCCGTATCAGAGACGGGGGAGAAAGTTCTGCCTCAAGCACAGGAAGTGGGCGCCGCTGAACGAAGGCGAGTCTAAGTATTGCGGGGTATGGATTCCGATGCAGGTGCGAGGTTTCCGTGGGGTGGCGAGCCTGGCCGCTGCTGCGATGATTGCCTTACTCGGGCACGCCCAGCAAGGGGCGAGTGCTCCCATGCCCAATATTCCCGACCTGATGCGCAAGGTGGCAGATCACCAAAAGCAGCTCGAGAAGGTGCGGGAGAACTTTACGTTCACGTCGGCGCAGACGGTGGAAGATATCGACTCGAACGGTCATGTGACCAAGACCGAGGCGCAAGAGGACGACGACTTTTTTGTGAACGGGCACCTGATTGAGCGCATGGTGATGAAGAACGGCAAGCCGCTGGCAGGTCACGACGAGGAGAAAGAAACCGAGCGCGTGACAAAGCTGGTGGAGAAGGCGGAGAAGACGCCGCCCGATCAGCCACTTGAGGGTCAGGCGATCAGCGTGAGGCGGTTACTGGACATTATGGATGTGCGCAACCCGCGGCGCGAGACGTACCGCGGCAGGCCGACGATTGTGTTCGACTTTATCGGGCGCAAGAATGCGAAGACGCACGGGCTGGCTGAAGACGCTTCAAAGAAACTGCAGGGGACGCTTTGGATCGACGAGGCGGGATTGCAGGTGGCGCACCTTGAGGTGAGTTTCAATGACAAGTTCCGCGTCGGCGGCGGGTTGCTGGCGACGGTAGACAAGGGAACCAACTTCAGGTTCGACCAGTCGCCGGTGGAGGAAGAACTGTGGCTGCCGACAGGGGCCGAGGCGATGGTGCAGGGGCGGCTGCTGTTGTTAAAGAGCCTGCGCCAGCACATCACCGAGCGCGATTACGACTTCAAGGTGTTCCGGGTAGAGACGCAACAGGGCAAAGATGCGAAGGTAACGGAGCCGAAGAAGCAGTAAGTGCGTTATTGAGCGGGCCGGCCGCAAAGAGCTTCGCAGCCGGCCCGCTGGGCGTTAAGAACCCGGAGGTCCGCCGCCGCCGGGACCTGCGCCACCATCAGGCGGGCCCCCACCGTCGGGAGGCGGAGGCGGCATCTCACCAAGGTCGTCGTCGGATTGCTGGCGCTTGACCCAGTCGGCGAACCTGCGGGCCTGGTCAGAAGAGAGGACCGCGGCGATCTTCGAGTTGGCCGCATTGCGAATCGAATCGATTTCGGCGCGGGCAGCCAGGAAGGCTTCGGGACCTGCGGCCTCACTGCCGGAATCGGATGGCTTTGCGCTGGTGGCTGCCTTCACTTTTTGAAGGACGGTTTCGATCTGCGTTTGCTGGTCGACGAGGACCGCCTTTACCCGGTCCTGTTGCGAAGAGGTGAGCGAGAAAAGATGCGTGAGCTTCTTCAACTGCGCATCGGCGCGGGGTGCGGAGGGCAGGTCGGGCTGGAAGTCGCCGGGAGGGACGCCGGGCGGAGGTCCCGAGCCCATGTCGGGCTGCGCGTAGAGCACGGCGCCGAAGCCGATGAGTAACGAGGCGAGCAAGGCAGCCTTGCGAATGCTTGAGTTGGGTGAACCGGCGCTCATCATGAAGCAGACCTTTCCTGTGAGTGGTGTGCTTGAAGCGTTGAGAGACAAAAACTCTCTGTCCCTGCGAGAGAAGAGGCCAATCGCGGGTGAATCGTCGATTGCAGTGTGAACAGTGTTCGCTTGAATAGACGCCGCTGGGCCGATGCACGTTTACAGGCGGCGAGCGCGAACGTTTAGAGTGAATGCATGTTTGTGCGGCGGATGGCAGTGGAGAGAGTGGACGTGGAGGGAGCGCGTCATGCGTGCCCGATTGCGTGGATCGACAATTTTGCGATGCGCAACTTTACCAACGACGCGGTCTTTGACGATACTCTGCCGGTTGCGGATGGTGTGCTTGAGGCGGGAAATCGTGTGCCGCTCGAGCGGCTGCAGACGGCGATTGAGGATTGGTTCCGGCGGAAAGGATATGTGAAGGAGGGCGAGCGGGTGGAGGTGCGGGAAGTTGTCAGTTGTCAGTGATCGGTGGTCAGTTTGTTGGTGTGTCTGTCTGGATTCACAGTTTCACAGATTCACGGTCTGATTTTGTTGCTTTTCGGAACCCAGGATTCAGCTTGCAAGCGTCGGCTCCGGCGGTTCGAACGACGCGCCGTTCCACAGGCGCAATTCAGCTTCGCGGCGAGCTTTGAGTCCGGCGTTCACGAGAGCGCCGGCGTGATCCCAGCGCAGAAGCTGCTCGCCGGCCTCGGTAATCCGGCCCGCGTTCAGTTCGCGGAGCAGGGTGGACTCAGCCAGGCGAACCTGGCCCAGATTGAAGACAAAATCGACGAGCGCATCGAATTGGCCCTGGGTGAGCGGCACCTTGACCAGGCGCGCGAGGGATTGCTCAGCCTCTCGCACGTCGCAATACAGGATTGCGGTTCCCTGGGTCTCGGTGATTCCGTTGGGGAAGGCCTCGGGGTGGATGAGCCGGTGGCCGTAGCCAATGGTGGGGTTGCCCTCGACGTCCAGATAGACGCGGCTGCGAAACCCCTCGGATTTCTTGATCAGGTCGATGCCTTCTGTGCTCAGTTCCATGACTTCCCCCGAAGGTTGCCCTCAAGCCCATGATGACAGGAAGTGGGAATTAATCTGCAAAAGGCGTGGGACGTGAATCGTGGGTTGTGTGTTGTGAACTGCAGACATGGGAAGGGGGGCAGAGAAAGATTCGCGGTCTCCCACCCATTTCACAAACAATATGAAAAAGCAGATCCTTCGACTTCGATCCGCTCCTCTCGGGAGGATGAGGCACCCGCGGCAGGGAGGCGTCTGTGAAGTGGATTCGAAATCAGGCAAGTAATGGCTGTTTGGCCTCGGCAGATGACCAACTGGAACGATCGGGTCTTTGCCGTTGGAACGAATGCGAAAAAGATCGCGAGCCGGACAGCCGGGAGTATATTTTCTGGCGGCCCGGCAGGCAAAATGGAAACTCCGGCCAAAGGGTATTCTACGGATGGTCTGGAGGCTTCTTATGAGGAGAGAGATTCTTCTGCATTTCTGCCTGGCAACTTGCATCTGCTTTCTGGCAGTGGCTCAGGACAATACAAAGCCGGGCACGGGCGAATCAAGAAAGCCTGGCAGCGCCGACTCGAAACCGCTCGGATGTTCGAATGGCCCAGGATACGCCGTTCAACCGGGCAAATCGGCCTCGGCCATCACGCCGATCTTCAGCGAGATCGTAAGGTCCCCTTGCCCGGACGGGTTCCATGCGGTCTTCCAAAGCACAAATGGTGGTCACTACATACTTGAGATGGTGTTGAAGGGCGAAACAGTTGACCAATGGACGCAGATGGTGACCGTGACTGGCGCACAGGAAAATGCCGACAACCAAAACGCGACCGCGAGGTCGCGCCTGGATCTGAACGCAAACGTCTTCAGACATGCCTGCCCGGATACTTTTGCCGCCAAGCCGCTCGGCTCCACAACGATCAGCGGTCACGAAGCTTATGTAGCCTGGATGAGTTGTGGGAGCACGACTCGCGGGGGAAGCGCCCATAGCGAATCGGACCTTATGGTTTCGATCAAGGGCACCGAGGATTACTACACGATTCAATGGGCTGAGAGCGGCCCGGCTTCAAGCCAGCCGCTCACCTTCGATGAGGCAAAGTGGGGAGACAGATTGGAGAAGATGAATCCGATGAAGGTCTGCCCCAGGGTGCCCGGAGAGCCGGCGCCTTATTCCAGCTGCCTTAACCAGAAGCCGGTCACGTCCGTCCCAGCGGTCACGCCGGTATTCAGCGAATTCGTACGGTTTACCCCTCCCGAAGGATTTGATATTGCACTTGAAGACGCACGAGACACCCAGTACATGCGGGAGACGGTGAGGGAGGGCGAAACGTCAGAGATATGGACACAAATGATCACTCTGAAGGTCTTCAAGGGGCTTTCCGCCGACTCGAAATTGACCCCGCAGCTCTATATTGAAAAGTTCGCGGACAATATGAGGGGTGTGTGCCCCGATGTATTCGCAGCGAAGTGGATTGGGCCGACCAGCATCAGCGGCCACGATGCCTTTGTAGCGTGGCTGAGTTGTGGGACCGTCAATTCCGGATCAAGGCCACAAAGCGAGCCTTTCGAACAAAGCGAGTCTTTCCTCATCGTTTCAATCAAGGGTGCGAATGATTACTATACGATTCGGTGGGCTGAGCGAGGTCCAGCGTCTAGTCAGCCAATCGTCTTTGACGAGGTAAAGTGGGGAGACAGATTAAAGAAACTGAATCCGATTCGAATTTGTGCCAAGGTACCTGGAGAAGCCGCGCCTTATCCAAGCTGCGGTGACCAGAAGTAGTTTGTAATAGAGGCACCTTTATAGCAGTTCCAGAATTCTCGTGCCCCATGTAGCTCAGTGAAAGGTGGCGTTTTCTTGAGGAGAACGCTACTTGGCATCCAGACTTCTGGGTGCAGCAATTCTGGAACCGCTGTAGTATGCGGAACAAGGTCTGCGCGCAGGTGAGCTTCAATCGCATCGTTCTCAATCTCATGCACGATTGAACTTGGTTCACGAAGACATTGGGCGTTATAAGGATCCGATTACGGTGGTGACGTTGGAGAAGGCCAGAGGATGGGGAGCGGGAAGAAGAGAGGGACTTCATCGTAGGACCGATGGGTGGGAACCTCGGACCTCAACCCGCTAACCTGCGCGCCAGGTGCGCTGACTTGCTGACTCGCTGTACCTTACGCTGCCTTGGCTATCAACGCCGCCCTGGCCTGCTCCACCAGCCTGGTGAATCCGGCCGCGTCCTTCACGGCAATCTCGGCCAGGATTTTTCGGTCGAGCTCGACCCCGGCCTTCTTGAGCCCGTTGATGAGCTGCGAGTAGCTTGTCCCGTTCAGCTTGGCTGCGGCGGCGATGCGCACAATCCACAGCGAGCGGAACTGGCGCTTCTTTTCGCGACGGCCGCGATAGCCGAACTTCAGGCCGCGCTCAACCGCTTCCTGAGCCGCCTGGTAGAGTTTCGATTTTGTGAGGAAATATCCACTGGCGCGCTCCAGTATCTTTTTGCGTCGGTCGCTGCGTTTGGTGCTCCGTTTTACGCGGGGCATGTTGTTTTCTCCTTTTTCGGTTCCTGCAATCTCAGCTCCGCTTGGCGCGGAGAATCGCGGAATCCGGTTCACGCTCATCGAGCTGAAAGCTAAGAGCCGATGGCTGCTGTTACGCGGCTGGAGGCAGGAGGCCGTTTCTTTTAACGGCTCGGAACCTCTTCACTCGCTCATTCAAGCCTGATCTCGTGCCGATGCGAACGCTGTTTGCAACCGGCGGGGCCCATCAATCCGGCCCGTCAGCAGTGGCACAGCTCTCATCCAAAGAGCTGCCCCACGCAGTGGTCAGGCGTAGGGAATCATGCGCGCTACCTTCTTGTAGTCGCCATCTGAAACCAGCAGGGTCCGGCCCAGCTTGCGTTTCACTTTTGGCGATTTCGAAGTAAGGATGTGCCGCGTCTTCGTCTGGCCCCGCTTGATCTTACCGGTGCCAGTCTTGCTGAAGCGCTTGGCCGCGCCCGAATGTGTTTTCAACTTCGGCATTGTTGTTCTCGTGTTTTCAGGGTTTTGGCGGGCACAGTACCCGCCGCAGGCGTGATTCGACAGGGATCTCCCCTGCTTCAAGGCCTCAAGTAGTATATCCCAAGTTGAATATCCGGGCCAAACGGGTGCAGCCCCTTAGTCCCAGTTCCTACGCCCGGCCCGCAAACTCCCGCGTCTCGGTATTCACCTTGATCTTGTCGCCTTCCTTTACGAAGAACGGCACTTTGATCTCGAGTCCCGTCTCGAGTTTGGCCGGTTTTTGCACGTTCCCCGCGGCCGTATCGCCCCGCGTCGCCGGTTCGGTGTAGGTGACTTCAAGCTCAACCTGCTGCGGCAGAGTAATGCCGATAGGGTTGCCGTTGAACTTGTCGATCTGGATCATCGCGCCCTCCAGCAGGTAATCGAGCGCGTCGCCCAGCTTGTCGGCCGAGAGCGGAATCGTGTCAAACGTCGTCTGGTCGAGGAAATACGAGCCGTCGCCGTCGGAGTAGAGATACGAGGCCTCTACTGTATCCAGATCCGGCTCCTTGAACTTCTCCTGGGCTTTGAAGGTCTTGTCGAAGACCGCGCGGGTGAGCAGATTGCGCATCTTGAGCCGCACCAGGGTCTGGCCGCCGCGGGCCGTGGGCGTGGAAACTTCAACGTCAATGCAGTAGTAGGGAGCGCCTTCGAACTCAAAGAACATCTTGCGCTTAATGTCGATGGCATCAATCAATGCGGGCATATCAAAAGAATAGCAAGTCAGCGAGTCAGCGCCGCTCAGTCCCACGCCACCTAAGCGGAGTTAGAGGGAGCACCCCCGCCCTGCGCCTCGCATTGTGAGACCGTGGAATTTGAATGCGGACTGATCAAGTCGTATATTGAATACAGACTAAATTGGTCGCATATTCGCGGGCCGGTTCGCGTTGAGCGGGCCCACTTTCAGTCCGGAGCGAGTCTTATTTTAGAGTGATTTAAATCACAGACTGAAAGCGGACTAATTTTGTCCGATATTCACAGGCTCACTATCCGCCGCGTCCTGCCCCCAGGAACCGGACCGGAGGATGAGGCTGGCGGAGGTCATAAGTTGAAAGGCCGAATTCTTGCCGCACTATTTCTGATATTTTCCGCGCTGCCGCATATTTTGGCGCAGGCGCCCGCTGCATTAACCATCAGCGGCACGGTTCATGATCGAACGGGCTCGGTGATTCCCGGCGCAGAGGTCACGATCACGCCGGCAACCGCGAATCCGGCCCAGGCCAACTCCGCCTCAACCGCCGGCCAGTCGGTTGAGACCGACGCGCGAGGCAACTTCCAGGTAACTGTTCCGAAGGCCGGTGCCTACTCCGTCGAGGTGAACGCCCCGGGCTTTGCAGCATACTCGGCGCAGACCGCGGTCACTACCGATTCGCCCTCCCCCACGCTCAACATCGGGCTCCAGATCAACGCGACTGCCGAAACCGTCGAAGTCACGGCCAACACGCTGGCCGCCGAAACTACCAGCACCCAGCTGGGCGAAACCATCGAGACCAAAAAGATCGAAAGCGTTCCGCTGAACGGGCGCAACTTCACCGATCTGATGGCCGTTCAGCCAGGCATTGTGCCGGCCAGCACGGCGCAACCCGGCGCGGTCATCATGACCGGCGTTGCCACAACCCCGCCCTCAGGCAATGCGAACCCCGGCAACCTCTCCATCAGCGGCCAGCGCGAGGCTTCGAACGGCTTTCGCGTGAATGGCGCCGACGTAGAGGAAGACGTGAACATGGGCACGTCCATCGATCCCAACCTCGATTCCATTGACAGCTTCCGCGTGCTCACCTCGAACTTCGACGCCGAGTACGGCAACTCCTCGGGCGGGCAGGTTCTGGTCACCACCAAGTCGGGGACGGACAAGCTGCACGGCAGCGTCTTTGAGTTTTTGCGCAACACCTCGCTCGATGCCCGCAACTACTTTTCTGCCGACCGCGCCGCGTACCGCCAGAACCAGTTCGGCGCCACCGTTGGCGGTCCTTCCCGCTGGAAGAGCCTGCATTGGTTCGCCGACTACCAAGGGACGCGATTGACTGAGGGCATCGATACCGGCGACATTGCCGTTCCCTCGCTCGCCGAGCGCGGCGGAGATTTCACCCAGGTGCCGCTCACCGGCAGTGTGAACGGCGACTATTGGGCCGCGCAGTTGAGCGCGAAACTTGGCTCTACCGTGACGGCAGGCGAGCCCTACGCGCAGGTCTTCCCAACGGGCCAGATCCCGCAGTCCATCTGGTCGGCGCCAGCGCAGTATTTGCTCCCGTACATCCCCAAGCCGAACGCCGGCAACGCGGTATTTGAAACTGCCTTGGCAGCCGAAACCCTCGAAGACAACAAGGGCGCAATGCGCGCTGACTGGACGTTGGGCAAGGGCACGCTTTCGGCTTATTACTTTCTCGATCGGTACTCGCTCGACAACCCTTACCCCACGGGCACGGGCGGCGCAAGCGTTCCGGGCTTCGATGCTGCATCGAGCGGCCGCGCGCAGCTCTTCAACCTTGAACACACGATTACCTTCGGTGGAACCGCGCTCAACGACGCGCACCTGAGCTACATGCGCAACGCCAACGCCGTCGGCCAGCCGCGCGGAGGCGCGGGCCCATCGCTCACCGATCAGGGATTCACCAACATCGTCGCGCTCAAGCCGTCGACCGAAGGCATTGAGAATGTGGCCTTCAACGATTTCACACTGGGCGTGGATACCACCGCGCTCGTGCAGGACGAGAACATCTACGAAGCCAGCGACGCCTTCTCGCGCATCGTGGGCAAGCACGGACTCAAGTTCGGCGGCGAAGTGCACGCCAGCGAAATCGATACGCACCCCGACGTGGTCTTCAACGGCAGCTTTTCGTTCAACGGATCTGAAACCGGCGTGGACTTTGCCGACTACCTTCTCGGTGTTACGTCGAGCTACACGCAGGGCCAAGCCGCGAGCTTTTACAACCGCAACCTCTATATGGCGGCCTTTGCGCAGGATAGCTGGAAGCTTTCACCCAAGCTCACGCTCAACTACGGCGTGCGCTGGGACCGCATCCGGCCCTGGCTCGAGAAGTACGACCAGTTGCAGACCCTGGTTGAGGGCGAACAAACGCGGATCTTCCCCGGCGCGCCACAGGGTCTTGTCTTCCCCGGCGATCCCGGTGTGCCGCGCTCGCTTGGCGCTCCGCGCAACAACCTTTCGCCGCGCGTAGGGATTGCGTTCAGCCCCTCCTGCCCTGCGGGCGGCGGACTCCTGGAGAAACTCATTGGCCCAACTGGGTCGACCAGCATTCGCGCCGGGTACGGCATGTATTACACGGCGTACGAGGGACTCTCGGCCGGCATCATGAGCGCGAATCCGCCCTACGGCTACACCTACACCAGCGCGGCGCCTCCGTTGTTTGCATCGCCGTTCACGGTGGCCGCAACCGGAGCCGACGCGGGCCAGCGTTTCCCGCTGCAGCATGTGGCCTACGGCGCCAGCCCATCGCATCCCAACGCGACCGTGAATTGGAGCCAGTTTGAGCCGCTGGTGGGCATTCCGGCTGTCGACCCCAGAGACGTTACGCCCTACGCGCAACACTGGATGGTCAGCGTGGAGCGGCAGTTCGGCGCGGGGACGCTTGCAACGATCAGTTATGTGGGAACCTCGTCGCATCATCTGCTGGTGCTTGAAGAGGCGAATCCGGCCAATCCCGCGCTGTGCCTCAGCCTTGGCTCGGCGTGCGGGCCGTTCAACGAGCAGGCCGCGCGCACCACGTTTGGGCCGCAGTTTGGCAGCGTGGAGTTGCAGCGCACCATCGCCAATGCCAATTACAACGCGCTCGAGGCCACGCTCAACCATCGCACCCATGGGCTTGAGGTGCTGGCCAGCTATACGTATTCAAAGTCAATCGATCAGTCGGCGGGACTGCCGGAACCCGTCAATCCAGTCGATCCGTCGCTGAGCCGCGGCCTCTCGTCGTTCGACCTGCGCCACAATTTTGTGGCCAGCTTCGATTACACGGTGCCCAGCTTCAAGACCGGCGGCTGGCAGCGCACGGCATTCGGCAACTGGAACTTTGCAGGAATCGCGCGGTTCACCACGGGGCTGCCCATCACGCTGCTCAACAACAACGACACCTCGCTGCTCGGCACGATTCCGAATGGCATCAACAACAATGGCGTCGACACGCCTGAATGGAACGGCGAACCGCTGCATGTCAACACCAATCCTCGCGGCGGCGCGGCGGTCTTCGATGCCTCGGCATTCAGTCTGCCGGCGCTGGGCACCGTGGGCAATGCGAGGCGGAGGTTCTTCTCGGGGCCGGGACTTGAGAACCTGGACGCGACGGTTTCGCGCGAGTTCCACCTAAGTGAGAATCGCGCATTCGAACTTCGCGCCGAGGGGTTCAACGTCTTCAACCATGCGCAATTCTTTGGTGCAGCAACGGTTGAGGGCAACATATCCAGCGGAACCTTTGGCAACGCCATCAGCGCCATGCCGCCGCGGCTGATGCAGATTGCGGCGAAGTTCAGGTTCTAAAAACAGCAAGTCAGCGAGTCAGCAGGGCGGCGAGTCAGCGGTGCTAGCCTCTTCTTAGAGGCTCCGCATCGTGATAGCTCGATACGGCTTTCGATGGATTGTGCCTTGCGTGATGGTTGCGCTGAATCTGTGCCTTCTGGGCGTGAGCATTTCGACGGAACCGAAACCAGAGCGCGCCGCGCCTGTAACGAAGCAAAGCGACAGCGGCAATACGGTCACATTCAGCCCCACGCTCTATCCGCCAACGAGCGCAACGTTCAAAGCCGCGGTTATTCTGAATCTGCCCGCCTTGCTTGTGGGGGGCACTGTGGCGATGTTCTTGCGCCATGGCGGGCAAACAATGGACATCGCGTTCGGCGCGATCTTTGCATTCCCGCTTTGGTTCCGAATAGGCAGATGGTTTGATCGGCAACGGGCGCCGGAGGGACCAAAGGCGCTAAGCCCAGGCCGCGATACGGTTCGCGTCGTCGCTCGGATCGCCGTTGGACTTTTGCTCGCGCTTTCTATCAACGGCCTCACTCGAGCGTTTCATGAGCGCACGAACGAAACAATCTGTTTTTCGCTGGCATATTCACTCTTGTGCGCGTGCTACCTCGCCTGTTCCTTTTGGGGCGGTTGGCGAGAAAAGGGCCGTGTCATCGCCGCCTGAACGGCCGGCCCACCTTATGGAAACGAGACGGACGGCGAGACTCCCATTTGTCTGACCCGGATCGCATGATGTTCTTTCGCCCGCTTTGCGGGCTATGTTTGCGGAATTGGTCCCTTCCCAAGGCTTGCGCCTGGGGCTACCGTCTTTTGCCCGCTTCGCGGGCATGTTATTTGTACCCCACCTAATGGAAAGGCGCTCCGCAATTTGCGCACCTCGCCAAACCGATTTATGGTTATCTGGCTAAGAGTCTGTTATTAACTTTCCCGCAACCCTGGGGGCTGGGGCCAGTTTTCCCGATCTCGTTGTCGCTCGTCGCTAGCAGACACCCGGTATCCACCCCATGAACATTGTTCATGAGGGCCCCGGTGTATGCGTCGCTCCTCGCTCCTAAAACTCGGAAAAACTTGCTCCCAGCGCTGCCTACGAGAAAGTTAATGACAAACTCTAGAAAACAGTGAGGAAATCGCCATGCAATCCAGGACCTTTGCCGCTGCCTCCGCCACATTACTCGTATCAGCCGTAGCCGTCACCGCCTTCGCGCAGTCCGCGCCGCCGCGCCCCAAGATCACGGGCATCTCGCACCTGGCCGTCTACACCTCTGACGCCGTCGCCACCGAGCACTATTACGTATGGATTCTGGGCGCGGCCAAGCTGGCCGATCCCGAGAATTCGCAGGGCGTGAAGTACGCCTTCAGCGCCACGCAATATATTGAGGTGCTGCCGCTGCCGCCCAATGCGGGCGTCAACCGGCTCGACCACATTGCCTTCAACACCGCGAGCGCCGAGGGTCTGCGGAAATACCTCGCGGCCAAGGGCTGGACCGTACCGGCGCACATCGAGCGCGGCTCTGACGGCAGCCGCTGGTTCGCGGTGCTCGATCCCGAAAACAACAAGATCGAATTCGTTCAGCCGCCCGCGCATCCCGTGGCCGTGAACGCGCCCAACGCCATCGGCCGCCACATCATCCATGCCGGCATGCTGGTGCACAGCCGCGAGGCCGAGGACAAGTTCTATCGCGATCTGCTTGGGTTCAGGCCATACTGGTGGGGTGGGATGCAGGAGGGCAAGGTGGATTGGGTGAGCCAGCAGGTTCCCGACGCGCACGACTGGATCGAATACATGCTCACCAGCGGGCCTTCGGGCACCGGCATCCCGGCAAACATCTCGCAGCAGTCCCTCGGAGTCCTCGACCACTTTTCGATTGGCGAGGTTTCAGTGGAGGGCGCATACAACGTGCTGAAAGCGGGCAACCGGCTCGACTGCCGGCACGATCAGGGCCCCAAAATCGGACGCGACGGCAAGGGCCAGTTCAATATGTACGACCCTGACGGAATCCGCTCCGAGCTGATGAACTTCCACGCGACTGAGAAGCCGTGCTGCTCCTCGTTCACGGCAGACGACCCGGCGGAGTGAGGGTGACGGCGTAACCAAGTCACTGACCGCGTGTTTCTTTGCTTTCCCACCCTTCCGCAATGAGCGATGGGTGGGAGGGGGCTTGATTTCCCACCCTTTCGAGCGATGAAATCATGAAGCTGGCCGTTCGACTCCGGTCGCCACAGCGGCCTTCGCTCAGGAGGGGCCCGGAGATGAGTGGCGGGGCGGCCGACGTCAGTCTGACGGGGGCGCGGTGTAGGGCTTTTGCAGATATTGCCGAGCTTCGTTTACGGCTCCCTGGGTATTGTCATTGGTTTGCACGGCGAGGCGATACTCGTTGATGGCGCGATCGCGCTGGCCGGTCAGGTCGAAGATCTTGCCGATGGCGATGTGGCTCCAGACCTCGGTCCACGGCGGCTCGTCGTCGCCGCGAAGAGCGTCGCGGAAGGCGTTGACGCTGGCCTGGAAGTTGCGCTGGGTGAAGAGCACTTCGCCGATGCGGTAGCTGGCCAGGGAGCTTTGCGGATTGGACTCGAGGGCTTTCTGGTACGCGGCCAGCGCCCCGACGAGGTCGCCCTGAGCCACGAGCTGCTGGCCCTTGAGGATGGCGATGCGGACCTGAAGGTCAGGGGTGGTTTTGAGAACCCAGTCCTGCGGGTCGATGCTGATGCGGCGCGGGCGGCCGAAGGTGTCAACGACGTATTGCGTGCTGGTGCCGACGACTTCGATCTTCTGGTTCACGGTTTTGCCGTCGGTTTCAATGCGCAGGTCGACGGGCATGCGGAAGAGGTCGAGATCCTGATTGACTTCGCCGATGGTGCGGAAGCCCTTGTTGTTGCCGAGGCGGTAGACGGCGTACTTGTCAGTGAACTTTGGCGCGCCGGTGCCATCGACCCACTGAGAAAAGAAAGGCGTGAGCTGCTGCTGGCTCACTTCTTCGGCCACCTTGATGAAGTCGGTTGCGCGGATGGATTGATCGGTGTACTGGCTGAGCACCCCTTTGAAGATGTTGGGTAGCATTTTTTCGCCCACTTCCCAGCGGAGCATGTGAAAGACCATGGCGCCCTTGTCGAAGGTCATGGACTGGAACTCGGGCGTAAATGGGCCGAGGCGGCCTGCGCTGGAGAGGGGGATGGTGTCGTAGGCGAGCGCACTGGCGGCCACATCAGTGAGCGCGGCGCGAAGGGCGCTGGAGCCGCTTTCCTGCTCGAGGTACATCAGCTCGCCGTAACGGCACATGCCGTTGACGATCCATGCGTCGTTGAGGGAGCGGGTGCTGAGCTCACTGCCCCACCACTGGTGGGCGATGGTGTTGGCCAGCAGCCGAACGCTCGATTTATCGCCAACGCGAGCGCCGGGGATGGCGGCGAGCTCGGGCGCCCACGCGGCAGGCAGAGTGTCATCGGGGATTTCGACGACGTTGAGGCGCTCCGACTCGGGCTGGCCGAATTGATCGGTGAAGAAGTCGAACTCGCGGGTGGCGGTTTGGGCAAGCTGGGTGGCGGCCTGCTGATGGGCGATGGTGGTGTAGATCTTCACGTTGCCTGCGCCAACCGAGACGGGCTCAACATAGCGGCCGGCGATGACGGCGCCGGGAAAGCCGGGCCTGGTCCACTTGAAGTCGTACTCGTCGCCGGGCTTGCCGTTGGAGAGCACCGCGGAGTGGGACTTGCCGGTGCTGCCGCTCGAGAAGACGCGCATGCCCTGCGGTACGCGAATGTGCATCTCGGCGATGAAGCGATCGGTGAGGTAGCCCGAGGTGGGGAACCAGTGCGCCGGATAGAACAGGTAGCTGATGGGCTCCTGAATGGCGGCGAGTTTGATTCCTTCGACGGGGCCGTCTTCATTGCCGGTAATGACGCCGTCGTAGACGAAGGTCCAGTGGACGGGCTCACCCGGCGTGAATGAGGCCGCTGGCGTAATACGGATGGAGCCGTCGGCGGCGCGCTCGCCATCGAGGAGCTTGCCGGAGTCGTCAGTGATTTTGGTGACTTTGAGCGCAGGATGGAAGCCGAAGTTGACGACATCGAGGTTGGCGGGCGCCTTGAAAGTGACAACCGTGGTGGCGGTGAGGTGGTGCGTAGCGGTGTCGAGCTCGGCGTCGATGACGTAGCCGGTGACGTCGATGGTGGGACGCTCACGCTGCGCGAGAGCCGGGCTGACAAGGACGAGTGCGAGAGCCAACGCAAGGACGGCTCGGGAAGCGGAAGGGACAAATCCATCCGACAAAACTCGTATTCGCATAGCTTCAATCATCGCATTCTGGCCGCCGGTATTGCAGCGGGTCGTTCGGTCCAGCATGGCACCGACGGTGAGTTGCAATGCCGGTGTTCTTGCTGGTTTAGGGCCTGAGGTTTCCCACCCTTGGCGCAGAAACAAATGCGCGCCAAGGATGGGGCACCCCGGATTCTTGTCGCGTCCGATAAGGGCCGCTGCGGCTCAAAGGTTTGACGCTGGCCGGAGGGCTGGAGGTTACTGGGAATCGTGTTTGTGCGGCATGATTCGGCTTAAGGATCAGTTGCGTCCTGGTGTTTGGGTTGCAGTCACAGAGGTTTCAAATTCCTCAATGACTACGGCGGCGACACGGTCGATTGCTCCCTGATTGCCCTGCTGCCGCGGATTGGCAGACAACGCCTGGCGAACGGCCGTGAGCCCTTGAATCATGGACTGGCGAGAGGGTCCATCGGGTAGCAAGGGTGCGAGAAGCTCGACGATATTTTGGGCGGTGAAGTCGTGCTGAATGAGCTCGGGAACGACGCGGCGGCCGACAATGAGGTTGGCCATGGCGACGTGGGGTACGCTGACCACTCGCTTGGCGATGGCGTAAGTGAGGGGCGAGACCCGGTAAACGACAACGAGAGGATTGCCGATGAGGGCGGCTTCAACGGTGGCGGTTCCGCTGGCGACAACCGAGGCGCGGGCGTGAAAGAGGGCTTGCCGGGCCGCAGTGTCGCTACTTGCAGCGGGGCCGGTTTCATTCCCGGTGCGCTTATCGGAGATGAAGCGGACCGTGACCTGTCCCTTGGGAGCAGCCATCAGAGCGACGACCCTACCACGCTGGCGGGTGTTCAGCGTATGAGCGATCGGGATGAGGAACTCGAAACGCTGGGCGGGATTCCGCTCGGCGAGAAGGGTTGCGGCGTCGAGCATGGTCTGCAGATGTTCGCGAACCTCCTTCATGCGGCTGCCGGGGAGCAGTGCGATCCAGGTCCTTGCGGGATCGAGACAGTGGGCGTCGGCGAACTCTTCACGCGAGATTGAAGGCGGCGGGAGCTCGGCGAGAGGGTGGCCGACGAATTCGGCGTTGACGCCGCGGTCGCGATAGAACTGCTCCTCAAAGGGGAAGATGACCAACATGCGGCGGACGTATTTCTGGACCTGCCGGATGCGGTGTTTCTTCCAGGCCCAGAGCTGGGGACTGACAACGTAGATGACGGGGATGCCGAGGCGATGGAACTCACGAAAGAGGTGGAAGTGAAAGTCGGGAAAGTCAATGAGGACGGCGACCTGGGGACGGCGTTGGCGGATGGCGCGCCTGAGCTTGCGGAACTCGCCGTAGATGCGGGGCAGGTGCTCGAGGACCTCAGTGAAGCCCATGACGGCCATGTCTTCAGCGCGGACGATACAGTCGACGCCCGCGGCGCGCATGCGCTCTCCGCCCATGCCCATGAGTTCGGCTTGCGGCAGGTTCTGGCGCAGCAGGGACGCCAACTGCGCGCCGTAGAACTCGCCGCTGGCTTCGCCGGCCGAGATGAAGATTGTGGGGGGCATGGATGGCCGTCTTAATCGTTGCCGGAACTCCGAAACCATGATAGCGGCTGCAGGTCCCGGGGGCCCGGTTTGTGGGGCGGGGAAGCGCGGAGTACTGCGGTTCTGCGAATATCTTCGCGATCGACGGGAACGAGTGATACACTCTGTGAGCCCAGACACGGGTTCCCCTAAAAATCCAAGCTTCCAGCTGGGCGTACGAGGAGGTCGACTATGCAGCAAGAGAATCCCGCCCAGGCTCCGCTCAATCCAGGCATCGTATTCGAAATGGTCCAGTCACACCAACGCACCGCGGCGCTGAAGGCGGCCATCGATCTGGACGTCTTCAGCGCGGTTGGCAAAGGGCCCGGAGATGTGGCTTCGATCGCGCGTCATTGTTCGGCATCGGAACGCGGCGTTCGCATTCTTTGCGATTTTCTGGTGATCAACGGAGTGCTGGCCAAGGAGAACGGGCATTACAAGCACACGCCGTCGAGCGCGGCTTTTCTTGATCCGGCCTCGCCCGCCTGCATGGCTTCGGTGGCGCATTTCCTGAGCGAGTCGGCGATCATGCAGGCCGATGTGCATCTGGCCGATATTGTTCGCGCGGGCCGCACCTACCTTCCCGGCCAGGGCACGGTTGAGCCGGAGAATCCACTTTGGGTCGAATTCGCGGAGAAGATGGCGCCGATGATGGGGCCGATGGCCGGGCCATTGGGAGCAGTCGTGTTGAACGGACACGTCGGACCGATGCGTGTGCTGGATATTGCTGCGGGGCACGGGCTGTTCGGGATCGAGATCGCAAAGCAGAATCAGCAGGCGCATGTGACGGGTCTGGACTGGGCGCCGGTGCTGCGCGTGGCATTGAAGAATGCCGAGAAGGCGGGCGTGAGCGACCGCTACGATATGCTGCCTGGCAGCGCGTTCGAGGTGGACTTCGGAGGGCCGTACGACACGGTGCTGCTGACCAACTTCCTGCATCACTTCAGTCATTCAACCTGCGTTGACCTGCTGAAAAAGGTCCGCGCCGCTCTCAAGCCCGGCGGATGCGCTGCAACGCTCGAGTTTGTGCCGAATCCGGACCGGGTTTCGCCGCCGACGCCGGCGGCCTTCGCCATGACGATGCTGACGACAACACCGGATGGGGACGCCTATACGTTCGCGGAACTCGAAGCGATGTATTGCGAGGCAGGGTTCAAGGAAATCACGGAACATCCGATTCCGACGAGCCCGCACACGGTGGTGATGGGGAGTGCGTGAGAGGTCGGGAGGCGCTATCATTGGCGGAGACAATGCCATGATGGAATACAAGGGCTATACCGCAGGACCGATCGACTTCGACGCCGAAAGTGGGACCTTTTCCGGAACCGTGGCCGGCCTCTAGGATGTGATTCATTTTGAGGGATCGACGGCCGCGGAGTTGACAAGGGCCTTCCGGGAAAGCATCGAAAGGTATTTGAACTTCCGCGCAGAGGTCGGCCAATAGCATTAATGCCGAGTTGCGCAGGTTGTTCAGGGACGATTGAACCGTAGGCTATTAAACAGCGCTGTCGCCTCGGAACGGCGAGGATCGGAATCACCTTCGGCTCGATATTGGTACATGATATTCATCCGCCGGGAGCCGCCCGGGCCGTAAATGCAATAGAGACTATGAATGACGACATTTGGCCCGGATGTGATGGGGGGATCGAGTTTTGCGGTTCGCGGGTCAAAGCCGACCTTAACCGCCAGGCAAAGTTCGCCGTCGTATCGACCAATCCTGCTTTCGAACGCGGTAAGAGCTACCTTTCTCTGCCAATTCGTTTTGAGGCGTTGGCCAAAACCGGTGAGCTCCTGCTGCGGATCGTTGCACTCGGGACCATTCTCAACGCTGATACTGAGACGAACTTTGGAAACATCGTACCGGTCGTAATAACGGGCTCCCTCAGGAGACGTGTGGTAAAACCAACCTGAACCGGGCGGCGGTTGAAGAACGAAGTCCGGCCACACGAACTCTTTTTGGCTAAGTACGTCCGACGCGGGGCCTCTTCCCTCGATAGAAAAGCCGCCAGGGCTCGACGGCTGTTGAGCTGGTGATGAAATCGGGGTTAGAAGAGGAGAAACCAAAATAAGTACTGGAATAAACTTGCGCACGATACATCCTGCCTGTTGACTTCTGGATTTTGCTTCGGATTATACGCTCTACGCAGAGAACACAGCTGAACACCAAGGAGGCGTTAGTTCTTTCGGCGGGCGCGGACGGCGGCGGCAAGTTCTTCGAGCAGCTCGTGCGTTTCGGGCCAGTCGATGCAGGCGTCGGTGATGCTCTGGCCGTAGACCAGCGGATGACCGGGGACGAGTTTCTGCGCGCCTGCGACCAGGTTGCTCTCGATCATCACGCCGATGATGTTGCGATTGCCGGCCGCAATCTGGCTGGCCACGTCGTGGCAGACGAGGGCCTGGCGGCGATAGTCCTTGTTGGAATTGGCGTGGCTGAAGTCAATCATGATGCGTGGCGCGGTCCCCGCCTTCTCCATTTGGACGATGGTATCGGCAACACAAGCGGCGGTGTAGTTCACCATCTTGCGGCCGCCGCGCAGGATGATGTGGCAGTCGGGGTTGCCGGTGGTGACGAAGATCGCGCTTTGGCCGTGCTTGGTGTGGCCGAGGAAGGTGTGGGAGTAAGCGGCCGAAAGCACCGCGTCGATGGCAACCTGCACATCGCCGGAGGTTGCGTTCTTAAAACCTACAGGACACGACACGCCGGAGACGAGCTGGCGGTGTACCTGGCTCTCAGTGGTGCGCGCGCCGATGGCGCCCCACGCAACCAGGCCGGCGATGTACTGGGGCGAGATCATGTCGAGGAACTCGGTGCCGGTGGGCACGCCCATCTCGGCCAGGTCGAGGAGAAGGTTTCGGGCCAAGCGCAGGCCGTCGTTGATCTTGTAGGACTGATCAAGATGAGGGTCGTTGATCAGGCCTTTCCAGCCGATGGTGGTGCGGGGCTTCTCAAAATAAACGCGCATCACGATACGCAGGTCGGCGGAGAACTCGGCGATGGCCTCTTTGAGCAGGCCGGCGTACTCGCGCGCGGCCTTGACGTCGTGGATGGAGCAGGGGCCGGCGAGGACGAGCAGGCGCGAGTCGCGGCCGTTGAGGATGTCGACGATCTCGCGGCGGGTGTCGAAGATGGTTTGCGAGGCGACTTCTGTGACCGGATGCTCTTCTTCGAGAAAGACCGGCGGCAGGACGACCTTGGTCCATTGAATGCGAATGTCTTCAGTGGGATGGAACATGGTTTTTGGGTTCGGCGGAAAAGAGCTCCTGAATTGAATCTAACAGCCGCAGAGGCGGGAAAGAGCCAGTAGCCAATAGCCAGTAGCCGATTGCCAGTAGGGAGGGGGCTTGACAGGCCGGGCGGTTTGGAGCAGTATGTTGGCAGACTGGTTTGTATCGTAGACTAGTTTGCAAGGAGAAAGACAATGACAGATTCGAGTACGCAACGGATGAATGGGAGCCCGGCGATGGAAGATCCCGATCGGCTGGCGGGGCGGCTGATGCAACGCGCGTGGAACCGCGACGGACTGCCGGAGATTGCAATTGGGCTGTTCTTTCTGGTTCTTTCCGGGGCTTTTGCCGCTCAGCATCAATTGGAGAGGGAATGGCCGGTCTTCCTGAGGATTCCGCTCGCCCCGTTCCTGATTATTCCGCTCATTTTTATGCCTTCCTGGGCAGTAAAGAAGATTCGCGCGCGGTACCTGATTGAAAGAACGGGCTACGTCGAGATGAGGCCCTTGAGCAGGAAGAAGCGCATGCGGATGGCCCTGATGGCAGCAATCGTCGGAGCAATTGCGGTAGCCGCTGTCGCCGCCGCGGCATGGGCACACATTTCATCCACGAGCCAATGGGTTCTGATCGGCACTGGAGTGCTTGGCGGCGTGCTCTTTCCGATTTGCGGCCGGGCCTGGCGGTTTGTGCTCCTTGGCGCAGTGTTCGCGGCGACCGGGATTCTGCTCGGGATGAAAGACGTTGGATACGGCAAGGGGTGGGTGGTCCTTTATGGAGTCGCCGGTGCAATCACGGTGATCTCCGGGACGGTTGCATTGATCCGCTACCTGAGGCAGACGCCGGAGGCTGCGGATTGATATGAACACGAAGATTCAGCGACTGGCTGAGATTGACCGCGTGATTCATGAGCCGGCGCGGTTGATGATTGTGGCGCTGCTGGCCGCGGTGAAGGAGGCGGATTTCCAGTACCTTCACACGACCACGGGACTGACCAAGGGAAACCTCTCGGTTCACCTTTCGAAGCTCGAAGAGGCGGGCTACGTGGCGATCGAGAAGACGTTTCGGGGCAAGTATCCGCTGACGATGTGCCGATTGACCGAGCGGGGGCGCGCGGTGCTGGAGAACTATCGCAAGACGATGAGGAGTGCGCTGGAAAAGGCAGGGACTAGGGAATAGGAAATAGGGAGTAGGGTGGCGAGGCGAGGTTGTTGGTTTCCCACCCTTTCCCGCAAACGACGCGGGAAAGGATGGGGCACGGGATGGGGTGGTGAACTTGGCATCCCAGGTCCCCAAATGCGAGGGACCTGGGGCACCCGGTGGTTGAGAACGTTGACAGCGGTCAGTGCACTTCGGCGGCGGCGATGGCTCCGCCTGCAGCAACCGCGGCTATGGTGATGGGCACCCAGAGCTTAATGTGGCGCACGTGGCCCTCGGAACCTTCGCCGATGTAGTCCTTTCCACGCGCCACCCGTGCAATTTCAACGTAGGTGTGGGTCTCGCGGGTGTTGGTTTCGGCGTTGGTGACGGTAAAAGACGCATCTTCGAGCGAATCGAGCGCGACTGTCCGGTCGGATTTGTCAGTGAAGGTGAGGCGGATGTAGTTGCCGGGACGGAACCGGGAGAGCTCGCGGTGAATTTTGCGAGCGTGTTTGTCGGGGTCAGAACTTGCGCCGGCATTCTTGTGGCCGGGCCAGGCAAGGCAGACCGGCATGAATGCGATGAGCGTCAAGGCCGTAGCCAGACGAAGAACTGACTTGCCTCCGTAAAGAGAAATCATAGGGCCCTCCTTTGAATTCAAAAGAACGCAATATCGGGTTGAGGAATCTCGGCGGACTCTCTTTTCCTGTTTTCGGCGGCCGTTCGGGAAAACCAGCCGCGTTAACAATAGCATCACATTGGTTAAGAAATCACGGTGGGGGACATCACAAGCCATCAATTGGTAACCGCGGCGCGCCATGGCGTGCTCGCACGCGCAACCGCGGTGGACTCAATGCCGGGGTCACCGGCGCGGGGTATGATGGGTGTCCTGGCACGAAAAAGTTTGCGAATGGAGGGGAACGATGCGCTTATTATCTCCGTTGTCTCTGGGTCTTCTTTCTTACTCGGCGACTCTGATTCCAGCGCAGGCGCCGGTTGCGGCTGCGGCGCCGCAGACCAGTCCGTCACTGGCGGCACGCCCGGCGATTGACACTAGCGCACCGGCGGCCGAAGGCAGCATGCGGCTGAATGTCGTGGTGACGGACAAGAGCGGCAAAAATATACCAGGCCTTGGCGCCGGCGATTTTCAGTTGCTCGACAATAACCGGCCGATGCAGATTCTGTCGTTCCGGGCCTTTGGCGGAAGCGCGCCGCCGGCCCAGCTTCCGGCGCTGGTGATCATTGTCTTCGACACGGTGAACATGCCGTTTGAAAGCGTGTCGTATATGCGCGAGCAGGTGGGGGCGTACCTGCGGCAGAACGGGGGACACCTGGCTTACCCGGTCTCGCTTGCTTTCTTGACCAACGCGGGCATGCAAATGCAGACCGGCGGAGCCACCGACGGCAATGAGCTGGCCAAGCATCTTGATGAGACGACAGGGAATCTGCGAACCATAGGCAATGCGGCAGGGACCTGGGGGGCGATTGAGCGGTTCGATTTCTGCGTGAGGATGATGAAGACGCTGGTCGACGCCGAAAAAGACCAACCGGGGCGCAAACTGGTGATCTGGACTGGTCCGGGATGGCCGATGTTGGGCGAGCCCGGGATCGATTTCTCATATAAGACGCAGATGTCATTCTTCGACAGCATTGTGGGTTTGAACACGCTCCTGCGCGAGGGGCAAATCGAGCTGTCGAGCATCGCGCAGGGACTGCCGGGTGACCGAACGTTCTTGTATGAGTCGTATTTGAAGGGTGTGAAAAAGCCGAACCAGTCAAATCCGCCGAATCTGGGCCTGAAGGTGCTCGCCATGCAGAGCGGAGGCCGTGTGATTCCCCCTGGCAACGATGTGGCGGCTGCCATTGCGATGGTGGTGCAGGACGCAGGGACGTACTACGAAATCACTTTTGAGCCGCCGCGTCCGGATGGTCCCAACGAATACCACGAGCTGAAGTTGAAGGTGAACCAGACGGGGATGACGGCGCACACGAATGCAGGGTATTACGGCCAACCCTAGGGCCTGTTGACACTATTAGGGCGAGCAGCGTTGCGCGCGAAAACCGGGCCAGACGAGGCGGAGGCCGCAGGCTGTGGTAGGCCCCCAGTCAAGGCCGACGACGAAGTATGGCCCGGTTTTCGCCGCAACCCGAAGGGACGGGGCCAGTTTTTCCGATTTCGTTGTCGCTCGTCGCTAGCAGACACCCGGTATGCTTCGCTCCTTGCTTCTAGAACTCGGAAATACTGGCTCCCGTCGCTGCCGTCCTAATAGTGTCAATAGACCCTAGCAGGTTGCCGCACCTTGACACTGGCAATCGGGGATTTCTAGAATTAAAGAGGAGAGACCCATCCTTTTCCCTTTAAATGCTTTGATTTAAAGAGTTTAAGATGGATGGATGGTCCGCGAACGAGGGTGGCGGAAGCCGAGGCGGATGCGGAAAAGCTCGCTTCGGACCGGAAAACACCCCTCAGGGGCTGAAGCCCCGGACTCATTTTGTGGAGCTTATCGGTCCGACTGAAGTTGTGCCCTTGTTACAAAACGGTCCTTGGACGAGTTTTTCAGCAACCTGCTGTACGTCCCCAAGCGGAACGCGATGGGAAGGGAAAAATGCCTGAAGTACGGCTGAGCCCGCGCGAGCGGCTGGTACTGACCGCCATTATCGACGCGTACATCACCACCGGGGAACCGGTGGCATCGCAGGCGCTGGCCCGCGTGTTCGCCGACCGCGATGGGCTGAGCTCGGCAACACTGCGCAACGTGATGGCTACCCTGGGCGAGCTGGGATTGCTGGAGCAGCCGCATACCTCGTCGGGGCGCGTCCCTACGGCAGCGGGATTCAGGTTTTATGTGGAGCAGCTTACCCAGACGGGTCGACTGACGGTTTTGACGCGCGGCAGCGGCAGCGCGCCGGGCGGCGAGGCTGGGCTGATGAGCGAGGCGACGCGCGGCCAGATCGAGGAGAGCTTTACGGGCGTCGCCAGCTCGCACGAGTACCTGGAACGGACCTCGCATGTGCTGGCGCTGCTTTCGAGCGGGCTGGGCGTGGCGCTGGCCAGCTCAACCGCAGGGCAGGTGCTGGAGCATATTCATTTTTCGCGGCTGGCGACAGGCCGTGTGCTGGCTGTGCTGGTAACCGAAGCTGGCGCCGTGCAGGATCGCGTGCTGGCGCTTGACCGCGAGCTGACGCACCTGGAGCTGGAGACCGCGGCCCGATACCTGAACGAGAACTTCCGCGGCTGGCCGATCGAGCGCATACGCGCCGAGGTTGCGCGGCGCGCCGATGTGGAGCGCGAGGCCTACCGGCAACTGCTGACGTCGGTTGAGGAGTTGTGCCGGAAGGGCGCGCTGGCGGTGGAGGATACTGCGCAGGCCATTTTCGTTGACGGAATCGCGAATCTGATTACGGTGGAGAGGGACCGGGAGCGGCTTCACCAGATGCTGGCGGCGCTCGAGGCCAAACAGCGGCTGATCGAGCTGCTGAACGCATATGTGGACGGGCGGCAGCAGGAGGTGCGGGTGGTGGTGGGGCTCGACAAGGCCTCTCCGGCCATGCAGGACCTGGTGCTGATTGGCGCGCCGGCGCGGCTGGGCGGCACGAGCCTGGGAACGGTAGCGGTGATTGCGCCCACGCGTATCCAATATCAGGAGATGATTCAGGCAGTGAGTTATATCGCGCGGCTTTCCGAGCGGATACTTGAATCTCCGGTCGATTAGGGGGCTTTGAGCGCGCCGCAGGAGCCAGCCGGATGGCGTGTCTGAGCCGCCGGGCCGGTGCAGTGAATCCAATATACGGGGCGATAGCGGGAGGAAAGCAAGAGCAGCCGCAGCCGATAATGAGAAGTGAGGCAGGATTGACTGGGAAGAGAAAACCCGCAGGAATGTCGGAACAGGAGACAGAGTTGAAAGTGTTGGAACCTCTGGAGTTAGCAGAGAGCGAGCAGGGCGAAGAGGCCCTTGCCGGGGAGAAGGCGTCGGAATCCGCTGAGGGGACGGCCGCTGCCGAGCCCTCGGAGCTGGAAAAGGTGAAGGCCGAGCGCGACCAGTTGCTGGATCGCGTGGCCCGGTCGCAGGCTGAGTTTGAGAATGCACGCAAGCGCGCCGAGCGGGAGCGCAATGAGTTCCGCGAGTATGCGGCGGCGAATGTGGTGGAGCAGTTCCTGCCGGTGCTGGACAACTTTCAACTGGCGCTGAAGTCAAGGGGCTCGGAGGAGCAACTGCGTTCGGGAGTGGAGCTGATCGTGAAGCAGATGGAAGAGATTCTGCGCCAGCTGCAGGTAGTACCCGTGCCGGCGGTAGGGGAGCAGTTCGATCCTCGCGTGCATGAAGCGATGGGAACAGTGGAGCGCGACGATATCCCCGATCAGCATGTGGCCGAAGAGGTTCGCCGGGGCTACAAGATGCGCGACCGTCTGCTGCGGCCCGCGCTGGTGCGCATTGCGCACAATGCGAAGCAGGTGAATGAGTGAAGCAGGTGACTAGGGACTAGGGACTAGGGAATAAGGAGTAGTTTGATTCCGTTAGAACCGGCGCACAACAATTGCGAGGCAATGAAGAGCTGAGAGCTACGCCAAGACGAAATGAGTTCTAATACAAGAGTGAGCAAGTCCGATTATTACGAGGTTCTTGGTGTCTCGCGCGACGCGAGCGATCAGGATTTGAAGAGCGCGTATCGCAAGCAGGCGCTCAAGTATCACCCTGACCGGAATCCGGGCGATCACGCGGCCGAAGAAAAGTTCAAGCAGTTGAGCGAGGCCTACCAAGTGCTGTGCGACCCTGACAAACGCGCGGCCTACGACCGGTACGGGCACGCGGGACTGGGCGGAGGGGGATTTGGCGCGAGCCCGTTTGCGGGCGGCGTGGATATCGGCGACATCTTCGGCGACCTGTTCGGCGAGATGTTCAACATGGCCGGCTCGCAGCGTCAATCCCGCCAGCATCGGGGAGACGATCTGCGGTTCGAACTCATGATCGAGTTTGAAGACGCGATCTTCGGGGTCGACAAAGAGATCAAGATACGGCGGCTGGAGACTTGCAGCGCCTGCAATGGGAGCGGCAGCGCCTCGGGCCGCGGCCCGAGCGTGTGCAGCCACTGCCACGGCCGCGGACAGTTCCGCTATCAGCAGGGATTCTTCTCAGTTGCGCGCACCTGCAACGTGTGCGGCGGCAGCGGGCATGTGATCGGCGACCCGTGCGCAACGTGCCGGGGCGAAGGCCGCGCGGTTGCCGAAGTGAAACTGCATGTGAAGGTGCCGAAGGGGGTTGAAGAAGGAACGCAGATCCGCTACAGCGGCGAGGGCGATACCGGCCGCGGAGGCGGGTCCAAAGGCGATTTGTACGTGGTGCTATCGATTAAAAAGCACGAGTTCTTTGAGCGTGCCGGCTACGACCTGCACTGCGTGATTCCCATCAGCTTTCCGCAGGCCGCGCTGGGGGCGGAGTTTGAGATTCCCGGAGTCGATGGTCCAGTGCAGGTTAAGATTCCCGAGGGAATGCAGAGCGGGAGGGATCTGCGCATCAAGGGCCGGGGCGTTCCGCACCTGAACGAACGCGGCCAGGGCGACCTGGTAGTGAAGGTGATGGTGCAGACGCCGCGCAAGTTGACGAAAGCGCAGCGCGAGCTGATGGCCAAACTCGGCGAGACGCTGAACGTGGACAACCGGCCCTCAGCGCCGAGCCTTCTGGAGCGGGTGAAGGATCTGTTCAACTAAGGCAGGGAACAAGAGAACGAAGGACCAAGGGAACAAGGAGTCATCGCGGGTTGCGAATGGGTGAAATGAAGAGCCTCCGGCAGAGCCGGAGGTTTTTGTTTTGGCGGCGTTTCCCGTAAGCGAAGAGAAATGCTTCAAATGGCCAGCAGGACCACCGCGATGACGGCTGCGCCAATGATCAGGCTCTGTTTGTCAGTGAGCGCAAATACGATGGGGTCTTCGTTGAGCAGTCCACGCGAGGCCAGCAACCATACGCGGCAGAGCCAGAGGATCAAGAGCGGCATGATGATCCAGAGGCGCTGCGCGTGGTGGTAGAGCGTGACCACCTCGCTGCTGCTGATGTAGTTGGTGAATACCACGACCGCGGCAAAGGCGCTGGCGGTGCCAAAGCTGCGCAACTGGTTGAGATCGACGACCAGGTATCCGCGGCCGTTTTGCGGAGTGGCGCCGCGGGTGCGAAGGTTCTCAAGTTCGGCAAAGCGCTTGACGATGGCCAGGGAGAGAAACAGGAAGACTGAGAAGCCGGCCAGCCAGGGCGAGATGTGGGTGCCGGTGGCAGCGGCGCCGGCCAGCAGGCGCAGCGTGTAGAGGCCGGAGAGCACCAGCACATCGACCAGCGCGTAGCGTTTGAGGATGGTGGAGTAAGCGAACGTGGCGGCGAGATAAAAGACCAGCCAGCCGAAGAATGCGATGGGGAGAAACCGGGTGCCGGTGAAGGCCAGCGCAAGAAACGCCGCGGCGATGAGCAAACCGGTGAATGCGTCGAGATCGCCGGATGCGAAGGGCCGGTGGCGCTTTTGCGCGTGACGGCGGTCGGCGTCGATATCGAGCAGGTCGTTGACGATGTAGGCTGCCGACGCGGTGAGACAGAAGCATGCAAAGGCGATGAACGCAGCCAGCAGCCGCGGGGCAGCGACGATGTGGGCCAATAGCAGGGGCAGAAAGATGAGCAGGTTCTTGGCCCACTGGTAAGGGCGAACGGCCTTGAGCGCGGAACTGAAGAGCGGGTTGCGCTCTTCAAAGGATCGGGCGGGGGCGATGCGGCGCGCGCGGAGACGCGAACGCAGGCGGCGGCTGGCGTTGGCCACCATGGCCTCGGCGGCGCCGGCGAGCAGCGGCAGGTCGGGCGTGTCGTTGCCTATGTAATCGAACTCGGTTGCGTCAAATTCGGTTGCATTCAGGCGGCTGCGCAGGGCGGCGAGTTTCCTGCTGCCCGTGAGGTTGGTTGCGCCGTCGCTGCCGAGCACATCGGCAAATATGCCCAGGTGCGCAGCCACGCGCCGCGCAATGCGCACGTCGGCGCCAGTAGCGAGATAGATGGGCCGGCCTTCGCGATGCTGCTCGCGCAGATAGTGCAGGAGCTTGCGGTTATAGGGGAGGTGCTGAGTATCGAGAGTGACGTTGTCAGTGACGAAGGCCTTAAATGAAGCCTTGCCGCGCAGAACCTTGGCGAAGAGCGCGGGTACGAGACGGGGATGCTTGCGGGCCAGGACGAGCAGCGAGTCGATGAGCGTGTCGGACTTGACCAGCGTTCCATCGAGATCGACGCAGAGGGGCCGCGTGATTGGCTGGAGCAGTGCGGGCTCGGCGGCGGGGCTGGCGGTTACGTTGGACACGGGGTCGACTCGCGGGGTCACCGCAAGTATACCGTTGTGCTGCGCAAGGCACTGGCTGGCGTTCCGATGGGGAAGGCTTCGGGCGAGGGTGTGCGGATCGGGGATTGGGCGGGCCTAAGATGGATTACCTTCTTTCCCAGACCACGCTGTAGTTAACGCCGCCCGCCAGTGTTACATCCTTATTTGTGTCAAGATCCAGAAGTGCAATCGAGTCACCGCGACAGTAAGTGGCAGAGTCCCCGATGCCTGAAGCGCAGTCTTTGATTGCAATGGCATGTTTCCCGTCTGGCGTTATGCCTGGCTCAGACCAGTCAGCGCGAGCATCGCCTCCAATCCTTTGGGGCTGATTTCCTTGAGACTGAGAACCATCAATGTAGATACGAAAAATAGAGTATTTCCCACTAAACATGGATGAGACCGCGATGCCCTTCCCATCCGGCAACCAGGCTGCGCCTTTGATCCTTCTATTCGACTCGACCAGAATCTTCGATTTTTTACCATCTGCGGTGGCGAGCCAAACGGAACCACTGGGATCCCCCTTCTCGGGCCCTCTCAGGAGCACCAGCATGGTCCCACCAGGGGACCACCGCGCAGCATAGCCTGGAATAATTGCAACGGGATCCCCTCCGTTCTTATCCACGACAAAAATCTCCGAATTCTTGGCGACCATCCCATCGCCAGTCAAAAGGTTCTTTTCCGAATCCCCAGAGATCAGCGCTGTAAAGGCAATTTTCGTTCCGTCGGGAGACCAGTCCGGGAAGCATGCGCCGCCCTTCATGTTTGTGATTTGTCGCCTTCCCGTTCCGTCGACATTCACCACTTCAATTTGCCCAAAGAGCAAACCCTTCCATGTGCAGTAGGCGAGCTCCGAGCCATCCGGAGACAGTGCTGGATGCGATCCTCCGCTGACGAGCTTCCGCGGTTTTGCATCCTGACCATCGATAATAAAGATATCGCTCCCGGCAATTTGATTCAGCCCCTTATTTTGGCTGTAAACGTTATACAACTGCCCATCCGCACCCGACTGGTAGGAATGGACATAAACCCCAGCGAAACTTACGCTTTGTGGCACCTCAAACGCCAGCTTTTTGATCCCCAGGGTTTCGATTTTCGTCGGCAAATCCTGTCCTGCGCCGGCCAAGGCCCCCGCACACAAAATCAATAGAACTGCTGGAATGCGCTGATTCATGGGCATCCTTATAGAGCGGCCCAGTGTAACTGTCTGTGTCCCGCCTCACTTCGTTCGACGCCATCTAGCTCGCCCGCCAACTCTGCGGATTGGCCGCAGTGTTGCGGGAGGGAGCGCAGCGGGATCCTGCGGACGGAATCCTGACCTTGATGCCGAACTGTGTAGGATGGACAGTGGCTTGAGTTACGCGGGTCATCGCGAAGAAGCCCGTAAGGAGATGATATGCGGTTTCATTCGGGCGAGAGTCGCATCTCGATCAGTCGCGCTTGTAAGAGCTCAACGTCAGGCGGCCGTGCAGCTTTACTGCCTGGAACCAAAGAGAGAGTGAATTCACTCTTCGTTAAATGTTTCGCTGTCTTTCTTCTCGTTGTTCCGTTACTGCGCGCCCAAACTTATCAGCCCACCTGGGACTCCATCGACAAGCGGCCCACACCGGCTTGGTTCAGCGAGGCCAAGTTCGGCATCATCATCCACTGGGGTATCTACTCGGTGCCCGCGTACGCTCCGGTGATCCCCGGTAGATTGGCATACGCTGAGTGGTACTGGCACCAGATGACCGAAGGCCGCGACAACCCCAAAGCCAACCCTGTTGAGACAGGAACGTGGACCTACCATCAGAAAGTGTTTGGCGCCGGCTACGCCTACCAGAATTTCGCGCCGCAGTTCCGCGCCCAGTTGTTCGACCCGGATCAATGGGCGGATACGCTGGCTGCGTCGGGCGCAAAGTATGTGGTGCTGACTTCGAAGCATCATGAGGGATTTGCGCTGTGGCCCAGCAAGGAAGCCTCCGCCACCTGGGGTCGCCCGTGGAATGCAGTTGAGATCGGTCCCAAGCGGGATGTATTGGGCGACTTGAGCGATGCGGTACGGCGCAAGGGTCTGCGCATGGGATACTACTATTCGCTTTACGAGTGGTACAACCCGCTCTGGCTTACTGACAAGCCACGCTACATCCGCGACCACATGTTTCCCCAGTTCAAAGATCTGGTAACGCGCTACAAGCCTTCGATTATTTTCAGTGACGGCGAGTGGGAGTTGCCCTCCAGCGAATGGCATAGCCCGGAACTGCTGGCCTGGCTGTTTAACGATTCGCCCGTAAAAGACGATGTGGTGATCAACGACCGCTGGGGCAGCGATACACGCCACAAGCACGGCGGCTATTGGACCACGGAATACACCCCGGGCATGAGCGGCATCGATCATCCCTGGGAAGAGAGCCGGGGCATGGGCTTCAGCTACGGATACAACCGCGCGGAGCGCTTTGAGGACTACCGCAGCGGACGCGAACTGATCGTCATGCTGGTGGACATCGTGAGCCGGGGCGGCAATCTATTGCTCGACATTGGACCGGCAGGCGATGGCACGATACCGGTCGTCATGCAGGATCGGCTGCACCAGATTGGCGATTGGCTGAAGGTGAATGGCGAGGCGATCTACGGGACCAAACCATGGAAAGTTTCGCGGCAGTGGAGCGCCGGCGAGCAGCCGAAGGTGGAGTACAACACCGAGTTCCAGACAGCTTACGACGTGTCGAAGCTGGCGATCCGGCCTGAGCCGGGCAAAGCGGGAATCGAAGCCTTCTTCACGGCCAAGGGCAACGACGTTTTTGTCATTCTTCCGCGGTGGCCGGAGCACAGCTTCACCGTGCGTGACCTGAGCGGCGCAAAAGCGGTAACGCTGCTTGGATCGACTGAGGCGCTGAAGTTCAAAGCCGAGGGGGACGGGATCGCAATCGAGCTGCCCGCGCTCAATGACGAACTGATGCGTCAGGCCGCCTGGGTGTTGAAGGTGAGCCGATGAAACGAATTGGAAGGGATTGGTGGAGCTGAGCGGGATCGAACCGCTGGCCTCCTCGTTGCGAACGAGGCGCTCTCCCAGCTGAGCTACAGCCCCACAAGGAACACTTCTATCTTACCAAGGCGCGCGGAATCGGGGAAGGGCGGTAGAGCCTGCTATTCACTTTCGCACGCGCGGGGGTTGCGAGCGAAAATCGCGCCAGACGAGGCGGAGCCCGAAGGCTTTGGCGGCTCCAAGGTCAAGGGCGACAACAAAGTATGGCGCGATTTGCGTCGCAACCCCTTGGGCTGGGGCCAATTGTCCCCATCTCTTTGTCGCTCGTCGCTAACAGACACCCAGTCTGCGTCGCTCCTCGCTTCGCGACCTGGGGAAAATTGGCTCCCAGCGCTGCGTGTGCCAAAGTGAATAGCAGGCTCTGGCTCAACGCGAGTAGGTGAAGGTGCCGCAGCGGTCGGTGGTGTTGGCCAGGGCGTCCATGGTGAAGACGGGAGGGTTGGGACCGGAGAAGAAAGCCACGCTGAGGGTGCGGCCCTGCACCCAGGTGACCATCCACTGCACGTCATCGCTGCCGCAGAGGGTGTTCTTGTGCAGAAAGCGGCGATTGGCGGCGACGGCGAGGCGGTACAGGTAACCGCCGCCGGGGGCGTTGACGTCGGCATCGAAGAGGGCGCTGGCCTCGGCGGACTGAAGGACGCGGATCTGGCCGATGGGGAAGTTGAAGTAGTCCATGGTGAGGCGGGCGTCGGCGATGGCGATCTCGCCGGTGATGTCCTTGGCGGACGAGCTCAAGGGAATCCAATAGCCTTTGTCCTGCGCGAGGGCGGAGAGCGAGCAGGCGAGGAGGAGGGTTACGGCGGGGAGGAGTTTCTTAACTTGCATGAATTGAGGATGACATTTTGAGGAGGGTGGGGGCAAACGGGGGAGATTCCCGCTGGGTTTCGACTGCGCACTAATTGTCGTTATTCCATTTTGTTATGCGTCGTTCGATATTTGCTACCTGTTTCGCACTCAGATGCTTCCGAACGCGCTCGATATCGTTGCGAACGGAGGGGTCATCCACGTCGCCAACGGAATACCAGAAGTATGCCTCCTGAAAGTTTCGGCCCACGCCCATCCCGGATTCATACATCTGTCCGAGCTTCAAGCAAGCGGAAGCGTCGCCCGATGCGGCATCTCTCTTGAAGAGTAGGGCCGTCCGCCGGAATGGAGCGCGTGCTTCGTTTGCGCTCTTGCCAAGCAGAGTTGGGTATTGCTCGATCAACAGGCCATATTTATATGCGGCGTCCCCATTCCGGTCAGCCGCCTTGCCAAACCACCGCGCTGCTTCCTGAATGTCCTTTGCCACTCCGCGTCCTGATTCGTAAAGATTCCCCAAGGCAAGCTGCGCAGCATTCCAGCCTCGGCTGGCTGCAATCCGATACCATTTGGCAGCTTCGGCGTCGTTTTTCGAGGTGCCGCAGCCGCATTCATAAAACGATCCGACCTTAAAAGCGGCCTGAATATCTCCCCCTTTTGCAGCGATCAAGAACCAGAACACGGCTTCCGAAGGATCTGGTTTGCCCGAAACATCTCCGTCCAAATACATTTGGCCGACACTGTAGGCTGATTCGATGTCGCCTTGGCTTGCGGCGCGTCTGTACCATTCCAGCGCAAAGGCGTGGTTCCCAATGTTTGATGAGGCTAATAGGCGTTCAGCAAAGGGATTGCCTTGGTTTGCAGCCTTTGCGTACCAATCAGTTGCCTGCAGCCTTCCAGAATTGAGCGATATCCCGAGCAGCTGTGGCCTCGTTTCACAGACCATTCCATATTTGAGTTCGGACTCTGGATCGCTGGATTCCGCGTTTTTTCGCAACGCATTGATCTGCTGTTTGCAAAGACGCGCAACCGCTCCGTATAACTGCCCAACCGGGTCAACGTAGTGTGGAACTGCCGCATCGGCGCCAGTATCTCCGGCCCCGGAGGGCGCTTGAGCGATAGCAAGGTTGGCGGATATGCAAACTGTGACAAGAATTCGCATACACATGGAATTTTACGCGCTGCTGTTGGGGTAGCATTCGCTCGGGATGAGATTGCTGGCTTGAGGCTCGTGGTATCCCACCCTAGCGACAAAAACAAAGACGTTGCTAGGATGGGGCACCCAGACTCGTGCCGATAGCGCTGTTGGAGTTGAGATCGCTTGATCCTGCGTCGACGCTATTGCTCGCGCAGCAGGATCAGCGGGTCGACGGCGAGGGCGCGGCGAGCCGGGATCCACGAAGCGATGAGGCCGAGGACGAGCATGGTTGCGGTGACGCCGCCGAGGACAAAAGGATCCTTTGGCGTGGCCTGGTAGACGATGGAGGAGAGGACGCGCGTTGCCAGCAGACCCAGACCAATTCCCGCAACCGAACCTGCCGCCAGCAGGCGGAACGCGCGGCCGAGAGAAGCGCCGAGGACCTCGCGCCGGCCCGCGCCCAGTGCGATGCGAATGCCGAGCTCGCGCAGGCGCTTGCTGACCACGTATGAAGCCATGCCGAAGACGCCGGTGATGGCAAGCATGGCGCCGAGCAGGCCGAGCGCGCCGAGAGCCACCGAGGCGACACGCGCGGCGAACAATGCGGTATCCATCTCATCGGTCCATGTGTGGATGTCGAGGGGCATCGAGGAGTCGAGGCCGTGGAGAGCGTGCTCGATCGCCGCGGTCATCTCAGCCGGATCGCGCTGCGAGCGAACCACGAGCCATGTGCCATTGTCCTGATGCTGCTGGAAGGAAAAGAACATGGCCGGCTGCTGATCCTCAGTAAGGGTGCGGTACTTTCCGTCCTCGACGACGCCGACGACTTCACCGCGCTGGCTGCCACCCCAGAACTTGAAGTGGCCGCCGATGGCCTTCTCGACAGAACCGAAGACCTTGACCGCGAAGGTCCGGTTGACGAGGGCGGCGATTGGCGCGTCCTTCTTGTCGTCGAAGGTTAGATCCCTGCCTGCAATCAGGCGGGTTTGAGCCGCGTCAAGGTATCCGGGCGATATGTTGTAGTCCATTGCATCGGCGGCCTCGTTGGTGGGGCGGAAGTCGGTGGTGGTGTCAGTGTAGACATAGGAGTCGCTGCCGCCGAGACCGAGCGGAATCTGGTTGACGTAGCCCGCGGCAGTTACGCCGGGGATGGCGCGAATCGCATCGATCATGCGCCGCTGCATTTGAGCGCAAGTATCCTTGGAGAAGCCGGCCATCTGCAAGTCGGTGTCGACTAGGATGGCGTTCTGGGGATGGAATCCGTAGTTGCTACTGAGCGAGCGCGCCAGCCCGCGCACCGCAACCAGCGAAGAGGTGATGAGCACGGCACAGATGGCGATCTGCCCGATGAGGAGCAGATCGCGCAGAGTGAAGCGGCGCATCGTTGAGTCGCTCATGCCGGTGCGAATGATCTGCCAGGGATCGGCGCGCAGCACCTGGCGGACGGGCACCATGCCAAAGAGCAGGCCGCTGGCCAAGGCCATCGCCAGCGCAACCAGGTAGGTGCGCAGGCCGGGATTGACGGGCACGTTGATGGGGACGGATGGGATGGGCTGCCAAGCGCTGAGCGCGTGCAGAACGACGACGGCTCCGGCGACGCCGACTGCGCCGCCCGCGATGGAGACCAGCACTGCTTCAGTGAGTAGTTGGCGCATGATGAGCCCGCGCCGCGAGCCGAGCGCGAGACGGAGAGCGACCTCTTTGGCGCGATCGGCGGCGCGGGCCGCAAAGAGGCTGCCGAGATTGGCGCAGGCGGCGAGCAGAATCAGGCCGGCGAGCAGCATGAGGCCAGTCATGAAGGCGCGCGCGGGTCCACCGAGCATATCGCCCACAAGGCCGGGACGAGCGAGCGTGAACTTGATTCCTTCGTCGTCGCCTGGATAGGTTCTCGATAGCCAATTGCCGATTCCGTTGAGATCGGCCGTGGCCTGGGCAGGAGTGACGCCAGGCTTGAGACGGCCGACCACCCACGGCGAGTGATCGCCGCGGTATTGCAGTTGGTCGCTGCCCTCGAGAATCGGTTGTTCAAGAATAGGAACGAAGAATGCGGGCGCGAAAAAGAGCTCGGTGCCGCGAAAGCCGCGCGGCGCAACGCCGATGATGGTGAAGGGGTGTTTGTTGAGCTCGACCATGCGGCCGATAACGCTGCGGTCGGCGCCAAAGTGGCTGCGCCAGTAGTCGTCGGCCAGCACAATATAGGGGGCGCTGTTCTTTCCCTTTTCGTCTGAGGCGTGAAAGAAGCGCCCGAGGGAGGGCTGAATGCCGAGTTCGTCGAAGTAATTGCCGCCCACCAGGTAAGGCCACGCGGTTGAAGAACTGTTTCCCTCTTTCACGCCCACCGCTCCCATAATCTCGATTATGGTGAGGCCGTCGAAGGTGTGATTACGGTCGCGCAGGTCGATGTAGTCGAGGTACGACTGCGAAGGCCACTGCATCCGCTGCACCATGTAGAGGTTTTCAGATTTGGGCAAGTTCACCGGCCGCAGGACGAGCGCATTCAAGACGCTGAACACGACGGCGTTGGCGCCGATTCCGAGCGCGAGCGTTACCAATGCGGTGAGGGCGAAGCCAGGTGATTTGCGCAATTGGCGGAGGGCGTATTTCACATCGGTGAACATATGTGCCTCTTGTCGTGGGGTGCGTTCACGTGCGGATTGATCTTTGGTACGCGGGTTCTGTCAGGATGGTTCCAATTGAATAACGGCTGTGCGGAGGATTTGTTATCAGATGCGATGAGATTGGAGCTTCGAATTTGCAGACGGGTGAAAGGGCTGTTCGGAAATGGACAGTGGGAGAGCTCAAAGAATCTTGCGAAATGCAGATTCGAGCGGGCCACCTATGCACTTTCTTCCCTGATCCAGCAAAGAAAGAGCGGTTCGAGGAAGAAGCAGGGGGAAGAGTCAGGAACAGATTCTTGCTCAATAGCGCAACGCCAGAAAGCGTAGTTGCACACCGCAGCGGGAGCAGTAAGGAAACACGGTGGATGCTGACGGGGAACAGCAAGCTACGATGGTGGGAGATCATGATTCCGGCAGTCGTCGAGCGGAAGTTTTATCGGGCCGAGCCGTATAATCGCTTTTCACCCGCAATGAGGCCGTGATCCGCGCTCCAAGCAATGGCACCACCTTTCGTGGCCGAGCCGCATCGAGGAGGGATGGCGATGGCAGATTCTCCCTTCACGCTGACCAAGTGGTATCTGGACTGCGTGACTGCGACGGGGGATGCGGCGATCTTTTATAGCGCGGAGATAGGCTGGCGGGGAATCTCTCTCAACTGCAGTAGTCTGCTGACTGCGAATGAAGCGGGCGTTCGCTCGCGTGTGTCGATGGCGCGGGCACGACTCGGCGGCGATGCGCAGCGCATCGAAGTGAGTCTGCGCACGATGGGCATGGAAGGCTCGTGGAGCAGCCGGGGTAGGCCCTTCCGCACCACGGTTTACCAATGCGAGGGGGGATTGGTTGATTGGAACTGCCTGCAGCCGGAATCGAATGTTTGTTTGCGGGTTGGCGACACAACGCTCGAAGGCAAGGGCTATGCAGAGTGGCTAACCACGACGTTGGCGCCGTGGCGCTTGCCGATGAAACAACTGCGCTGGGGACGCTTTGTCTCAGATCGCCACTCGCTGGTGTGGATAGACTGGCAGGGATCACATAACACGAGCTTCGCTGTGCTGGATGGGCGGCAGTGCACGTTGCGTAAAGCGAGCGAAGAGGTGATTCTCGCTGAAGGCGTGTCGTTGAAGTTGAGCGAAAGAATGCCTCTGCGTGCGGGCAAGCTGGGCACTACTGTGCTGCGGTTTGCGCCGCGAATCAAGCGCCTGTTTCCGCGCTCGCTGGCCTCGATAGAGGAACACAAGTGGAGAAGCCGCGGTGTGCTGGAATGTGGTGATCAGGTCAGCAACGGCTGGGTCATACATGAGGTGGTGCATTGGGATCAATAAGACGATTTGTTCCCAAGCTGTTGTACGGCGTCTTCTTCGTAGTGCTGGTTCCGGCGCTCCTCGTGATTTGGGCGTGCGGTACATCCGCGATGTTTGCGTTGCCGGCAGTGCAGTCGACAAAGGGCGGGCTGGCACTCGGGATCATAGGGCTGGCGGTTTTGCTTGCCGGGATGCTCGCGCTGTGGCGGATGGGCGGGGGATTACCGATGAATGCATTTCCACCGCCGCGGTTTGTTACAGGCGGAGTGTATGCAGTGGCGCCGCATCCCATTTATGGAGGCTTCGTCCTGCTCTGCATCGCAGCGTCACTCACCCTCGGTTCAGCAAGCGGATTGTGGCTCATCACGCCGATGGCCGCACTCGCTTGCGCCGCGCTGGTGCTTGGGTATGAGTTGCCGGACCTGCGCCGCCGTTTCGGCGCACCGGCAATTTCTCTTTGGCTGCCGAGTGCAAACCCGGGTTACGGGAGCCTGTTTGAGCGGTTGCGCGTTTATCCGGTGATCCTGCTGCCGTGGCTGGTCATTTATGAGGCGATTGGGGCGATGGGCAGGGCTCCCGACTCATTCAGCACCTATCTTCCGTTTGAGCTCCGGCTACCCATTGTGGATTGGATGGAGGCGTTCTATTTCAGCACCTATGTGGTGGTGCTCCTGGCTCCGCTGGCGACCCCGTCTTCGGTGGCTTTGCGCCATTTCGCGCGTAAGGGATTGCGCGCGATGGCTCTGATTTTTCCACTTTACCTCCTGCTCCCAGCGTATGTGCCTCCACGCCCTTATCACGCGGCGACAATCTTCGCTCCTCTCATGCAGTTTGAGCGGACGCCGATTTCAGGCCTCGCCGCTTTCCCCTCCTTTCATATCGTTTGGGCGCTGATTGCGGCATCAACTTACGGGGAGGGAGGCCGTCTTCGCCGTGTCTTATGGACACTGTGGGCTGTGCTGGTGGGTGTGAGTTGCGTGGCAACCGGCATGCACTCGATTCTCGATGTCCTCGCTGGAGCGCTGGTGTATGCGGCGGTCGCGCGGCTGGACGCAATCTGGCGCACGATTCTGCTTTGCGCCGAGATGCTGGCCAACTCCTGGAATGAGTGGCGGATCGGACCGCTGCGCATCATTAACCACGGAGCTTACGCCGACCTGGGAGCGTTTGCCGGTACGTGGATCATCGATTCACTACTCGGACCGGGACACGTCGCGATTACCGCCGGGATCTTTGTCTTTTCGACCGTGGGAGCGGCGCTATGGGCACAATGGGTGGAAGGCTCGCCGGCATTGTTGCGGCCCATGGGGTTTTATGGCGGAATGATCGGCGCGGTCTTCGGCGCGCTTGTCGCCCGGCTGCATGGGGTTTCGCTCTGGACTGTACTTGCGGCCCTGGCAATCGCGGCGCCGTGGATTCAGGCCCTGGGCCGCCTGCGCTGCCTGGTGCAGGGCTGCTGCCATGGCCACGCGACAAAGAGCGTTCAAGGAATCTGTTATCGCCATCCACGGACTCGTGTCTACCGATTGGCCCATCTGGCAAATGTGCCGATTCATGCGACGCCGGTCTACTCGATTCTGTGCAACGTTGTCGTGGGTCTCGGGCTTTTGCGGATGCATCAACTGCATTGTTCGTGCAGCCTGCTCTGCGGAGTCTATTTATTACTGACGAGCATGGGCAGATTTGTTGAAGAGGCGTATCGCGGCGAGCCGCAAACCAAAATCCTGTTCGGCCTGCGGTTCTACCAATGGATTGCGGCCATCTCATGCGTATCCGGTGCGGTGATGACGTGCATGCAGAGCCCGCCGTCAGGACCGTTCAGCCCGGCGAGGCTGAGCACGCTGGTGCTTGCGCTCGGATGCGGGCTGGGCTCCTGGTTCGCAACGGGGATGGATTTTCCGGAGTCGTCGCGGCGCTTTGCTCGGCTCACGTAAGCTGCATCGAAGGGCGAAAGGAAAAAACAAAAAGGCCGGGCGAACCCGGCCTTTGTTTCTCTGGCGTAGCTAGACCACCTAGACCCCAGAGGTTAATCTTGTTCGGTTTAGAGTTGGTTCATGTTGGAGAGGAACTCGGCGTTGTTGCGCGTTTTCTCGAGGCGCGTAATCAACAGCTCCATGGCTTCAACCGGCGAGAGCGGGTTGAGCACGCGGCGCAGAACGAAGATGCGCTGCAGATCTTCTTTTGGGATGAGCAACTCTTCCTTACGAGTGCCGCTGCGCTGAATGTCGATCGCCGGAAACACTCGTTTATCTACGAGCTTGCGGTCGAGAATGATTTCCATGTTGCCGGTGCCCTTGAACTCTTCGAAGATGACTTCGTCCATGCGGGAGCCGGTATCGACGAGGGCAGTGGCGATGATGGTGAGCGAGCCGCCTTCTTCAATGTTGCGGGCCGCGCCGAAGAAGCGCTTGGGGCGCTGCAGGGCGTTGGAGTCGACGCCGCCTGAGAGCACCTTGCCCGAGGGCGGAACTATGGTGTTGTAGGCGCGGGCGAGACGGGTGATGGAGTCGAGCAGGATGACGACGTCGCGCTTGTGCTCGACCAGACGCTTGGCCTTCTCGATCACCATTTCGGCCACCTGCACGTGGCGTGCGGCGGGCTCGTCGAAGGTGGAGCTGATGACTTCGCCCTTCACCGAGCGCTGCATGTCGGTGACTTCCTCGGGGCGCTCGTCGATGAGCAAAACGATGAGGACCACCTCGGGGTGGTTGGAGGTGACGGAGTTGGCGATCGACTGCAAGAGCATGGTTTTGCCGGTGCGGGGCGGTGCGACGATGAGGCCGCGCTGGCCCTTGCCGACGGGCGTGAGCAGATCCATGACGCGGCCGCTGACGGCCTCGCGCACGGTCTCCATCTTGATGCGCTCCTGCGGGTAGAGCGGCGTGAGGTTGTCAAAGAGGATCTTGTTGCGGGTCTCCTCGGGCGACTCGAAGTTGATGGCCTCGATCTTGACCAGCGCGAAGTACTTTTCGCCCTCGTGAGGCGGGCGGACGTTGCCGCTTATGGAGTCGCCGGTTTTGAGGTCGAATTTGCGAATCTGCGAAGGAGAGACGTAAATGTCGTCGGGACCGGGGAGATAGTTGTAGTCGGGTGAGCGGAGGAAGCCGTAGCCGTCGGGCAATATCTCGAGGACTCCTTCGGCGAAGATGTGGCCTTCTTTTTCGCTCTGCGCCTGGAGGATCTTGAAGATCAGGTCCTGTTTGCGGAGACCGCTGGTTCCGGGGATTTCAAGGGTGCGCGCGATGCGGCTCAGTTCGGTTATGTTTTTTTCTTTGAGTTCTGCGATGGTCATTGTTTAGTTCACCTGCAACAGGGTGGGATGTGAGTGAGGGGAAGCGGGAGGGAAAAACTGCTCCAGAAATACGAAGGGGCGACTTGCCAGGCAACCTGCCGAGACCGCCGACCGAGATTGACCCGGGTCAGTTGGGAGACGCGAGACGCCAAGGGAAGGGAAACGATCGTCAATGGAAGACTATGAACCGATGTCTTGAACCTGCCAGCCCGGCGGAGAGGCGCCGCTATGCTGCGCGACGCCTTTCCACAGGCTGTGAAACCTGGGATACCTGGGGTTCCGCTGACTCCGGATTGGTGCTCTGGAAGCGGCAGAGGACCTCGTTCGTCGTGTCCTGCAGCCGGGTGTTGGGCTTATGTAGCTTTCGAGTAGCCTTGCTCGCCAGCTGGCACAGCTGGTACCGGTTGGACACATGAGAGAGTGCCCCAAAAACCAGATCAGAACGCATATGCCAATTCTCCTTCTTAAAAGTGCCTGCCCGAACGGTACTACTTGGCGCCGCCGGTGCAGCCGGGAACCCAAAGCCGAGCCCGTGGTTCCCCAGAAACAAAGTGCTGCCAGTTTTTAGACGCATCTGGTGCGCCCGCAGTTCAAAATCTTGCCACGGAATCGCACTTTGTGAAACCCAACCATCCCCACCGAGGGAATATTGTTTCCAATGCTGGAATGTGTGCGCCCGAGATTCCCGAATCCGGCGGCTTAAACGCACCGGATACCGACTTCAAAGCCTACGCTCAAATTGGATGCAGGAATTGGCTGAGGGGCGCGCGAAATCGCACAAGCACAGCCTGCCCTCTTTGGATGGCTGTTTAAACTTTATAACGAGAGCGGTTGCGGGTCAACAGTTTTTTCGGTGATTGGCGGAGTAAAAACGGCAATCTGGAACAAGTTTCTGAATGGCCTTATAAGTCATTGCAAATAGATATGATAAATTCGACAGCGGGGAGGTGCGGAAGGCGTACGGATGGCGAATACAGACTTGTGATGGCGCACAGGGCCAGCGAGCGGCCTGAATTCGTACCGAGAGAGTTAGCCCCAGGCTGGATTTGAGCGCTTCGGCGGGGCCTGCCGGCCGAAACGGGGTTGGGAAATCCACAGGCTAGAGGGGGATGGTGCGAGCAATTTGGTGCAAGCCATCAATTATTGTGTCCCTATTGTGCCGCCGGATTCTCTTCCGATCTCCCATCGCCGCAAGTTGCCAATTCTATCCAATCACACAGCATATGACCGCAGAGGATATGTCCTTCCTGAATGCGCGCCGTATCTTTCGAATCGATGCAGATTGCCGCATGGGCCATTGCGGCAATCGCGCCGCCCCTAGCCCCCGTCATCGCCACAGTAAACGCTCCCAGTTTACGCGCGGCCTCCAGCGCCAGGCACACGTTCTTGCTGTTCCCCGAGGTCGAAATGCCCACCAGTACATCGCCCGCGATGCACAGCGCCTCAACTTGCCGGCGAAAGACATGTTCGTATCCGTAGTCGTTCCCAATCGCGGTAAGGATCGAGGTATTCGTCGTCAGCGCGATCGACGCCAGTCCTCGCCGTTCGCGCCGGAACCGACCCACGAGCTCTGCAGCCATATGCTGCGAGTCGGCTGCGCTGCCGCCATTGCCGCACCACAGTATCTTGTGGCCAGCCGTGACAGCGCGCGTCATTTCTGCGGCGATGTGCTCGATTACCGCCTCCTGCGCGCGCAGAGCATTGACTACGGCCAGATGCTCGGCGATGGCTCGTTGAAAGACGGCTGCCTTATCAAGTGAGTTTTTCATTTTCGCTCCTGGTGCGCTTAGTTGCGGTGATGCAAGGAGACACCCGGGAATAGCTAATCTCATATCATACAAATCATCCTGTTTCCCCGGGAGGCGTCTGCGGGGTTGACCCTGGCTGTTTCAATTATCGAAAAAGGCGAAGGAGCTTTTTGCTGTTGCACGGATTCATGGCGCGTTCGATACGCCCTAAGCCCAGTAGCTTCGGTCGAGGGTTCGGTATTGGATGGCTTCGGCCAGGTGGGGGACGGCCAGGTGCTCGGCGCCTTCGAGGTCGGCGATCGTCCGCGCCACTTTCAGGATGCGGTCGTGGGCGCGGGCGGTGAGCCCCTGTTGTTGCATGGCGCGCTCGAGGAGCCGCTCAGCGTCGGCGCCGAGTTCGCAGTGAGTGCGAATCTGACGGGTGTTCATCTGAGCGTTGGAGTAAATTCTTTCCCTGGCTTTGGAGAAACGCTGTTGTTGAACTTGGCGGGCGGCCATCACGCGGGCGCGAATCTGGGCTGAGCCCTCAGCGGCCGCGCCGCCGCGCAGCTCCTTGTATTGAACGGCCGGCACTTCAATATGTATATCGATGCGGTCGAGGAGCGGGCCGGAGATCTTGGCCACGTAGCGCTGGATCATGGGCGGCGTGCACATGCACTCGCGCGACTTGTCGTTGAAGTAGCCGCAGGGGCAGGGGTTCATGGCCGCGGCGAGCATGAAGCGCGCCGGGAAACTGAGCGACATGGAGGCGCGGGCGATGGTGACGGTGTGATCTTCAAGGGGCTGGCGCATGACTTCGAGCACGTTGCGGGGAAACTCGGGCAGCTCATCGAGAAAAAGCAGGCCATTGTGCGCGAGCGAGACCTCGCCTGGGCGCGGCACAATGCCGCCGCCGATGAGGCCGGCATCGGAGATGGTGTGGTGCGGCGAGCGGAAGGGACGCTGCGTGACCAGGCCGGAGCCGGGATCGAGCACGCCGGCAACGGAGTGAATCTTGGTGGTCTCGAGCGCTTCGTCAAACGTGAGCGGCGCGAGGATGGAGGGCAGGCGCTTGGCCAGCATGGTCTTGCCTGAGCCGGGCGGGCCGATCATGAGAATGTTGTGGCTGCCGGCCGCGGCCACTTCAAGCGCGCGCTTGGCGGTTTGCTGGCCGCGCACATCGCTGAAGTCGACGCTGAAGTGCTCGAGTTCGCCGAGGAGCTTTTCAGTAGAGACACGGAATGGCTCGCGCTGAATGTGACCGACGACCGAGGAGTTGAGAAGTTCGAGCACGTCGAGGAGCGATGTGACGGGATAGACATTTACGCCATCGACAACGGCAGCCTCAGCGGCGTTGGCCACGGGAAGAACGAGGTTGGAGATGTTCTTCTCGCGCGCCATGACGGCCATGGGCAAAACGCCGGGGATGGGGCGCAGGCTGCCGTCGAGACCGAGTTCGCCGACGAAGAGAAACCTGCTGAGATCGCTGACGCGCAACGCGCCGTACGCGCCGAGGATGCCGATGGCGATGGGCAGATCGAAGCCTGAACCTTCTTTTTTGAGATCGGCGGGCGCGAGGTTGATGGTGATGAAGGTGGGCGGAATGAGGTAGCCGGAGTTCTTTATAGCAGCGCGGACGCGGTCTCGGCTTTCGCGCACGGCGGCATCGGGAAGGCCCACGGTGTGAAAGTGGTCTTCGTTGGTTACAGTGCCGCTATAGTCGACTTCGACTTCAATGAGGTTGGCATCGATGCCGTAGACAGCCGCGCTGAGGGCCTTGAAGAGCATGGAGGAGGTTGCAGCGAGTGTAGCAGAAGACAGGGGTCAGGGAACACGAAGCCGGCATTTTTCCGCAGCCTGTGAAGCCCGCGCCCTTCAAAAACTGACCCACTTCCGGGATTTCTTTCGTCTTGACGCATTGCAGCCAATCCGTGCTAGCCTTATCGGCATCTTCTAATCTTGAAATCTCGTGGGAGGCGTTTATGAATGGAAACGGTTCCTCTTCGCCGCTTGACGCGGCGCTCGCGCATGTGGATCCCGATCGGCGCCGATTCCTGAGGATGTTGCTCGCCGGCGTTGCGGCAGCTCCGCTGCTGACATCGGCGGATTTGATTGCCGAAAACAAATCTAATTTCCCGAAAGCCAATGTAGCCCATAAAACGAATAGCCAGACCGCGCACAAAGGCGCAAACTCGCAACTCAAAGTGAATAACCAGCAGCAGAAGGGCGCAAACTCGCAACTCAAAGTGAATAACCAGCAGCAGAAGGGCGCAAACTCGCAGCTCAAGTCCAACACCGGAGCATTCAAGGAAAATACCGCCAACACCGGCGCACTCAAGTCCAACACCGGCGCACTCAAGTCCAACACCGCCAACACCGGAGCACTCAAGGCCAACAGCGGCGCGATCAAGAACAGCCAGCGGTAACAAGCATCGGCCTCCACCCAAGGGCAACAGGCATGCGGATGCTCTGCAACCGGCCTCAACAATCCCAACAGGCTCACTTTGCCGACGGTGAGCCCCGCCGGCAAGGCAGGGCTCCCGTTCTCCGCGTGTAGACGCAGACGTCTTTTTATGCTCGGATTTGTCCATGGCTAATCCCGTCATCAATCCCGATGCAGGGCTTTCGCCGGTCGAGGGCGGCTATATCGCATACGATCCCGTCCGTGATCGTCTGCACGAAATGAACGCGATTGGCGCCCTGCTCGCCGAATTGTGCGATGGCAGCCGGAACGTGGAAGAGATCCGCGCATTGGCTGGGCCGCTGATGCCCGAGGGCAAGGCCACCGAGATCGATGGCTGGATCGGCGCGGGAGTTAAGGCCGGCCTGCTGGTGTGGGGCGATGGCGCAAGAGTCCCAACCCGTGAGCTCACTGCCGATGAGCTAACCAGCCTGGCCGCACATCTGCAGGAGAGCGGCAAGAACGAGGCCGCATTCCAATGCCTGAAGCGCGTGACGGAGTTGACACCGGAGAATCCGGAAGCGTGGCATGCTCTGGGCTTCGCGGCCCAGGCCGCCGGGCGGCGCAAGGATGCGGGCCGCGCGTTTGCAACCTATCTCGAATCCAGACCTGAAGACGCTACGATTCGCCATTTGCTAACCGCCCTGAGGGACGAATCGCCGCCGCCGCGCGCCTCGGACGAATGTATCCTGCAAATCTTCAGCGAATTTTCCTCACACTACGACACCAAGATGCGCGACAGCCTGAGCTACCAGGCTCCGGAGCGCCTTCAAGATCTGATCCGATCTGAGATTGGCGATGCAGCGGGCCTGGAGATTCTCGATATTGGTTGCGGAACCGGGCTGGCGGGAGTTGGTTTGAAAGAGCGCGCGGCGCACCTGGCGGGGATCGATCTTTCTCCAGAGATGATCGAGTTTGCACGGGAGCGAGGTATTTATGATCGGCTGGAGGTTGCCGAGATCACCGAATGGCTTGATCGAACGCAAGGACAATTCGATCTCATCGTTGCCTGCGACTGCCTGGTTTATTTCGGCGATCTTCAGCGGGCGGCGTCGTTGGCAGCCAAGCGGCTCAACCCAGACGGTTTGCTCGCTTTCACGACGGAACGCGGCGAGAGATATCCTTTTCATCTCACCGATTCTGGACGATTTACGCATCATCCCGACCACATTCGCGAGGTTGCGGCGAACGCAGGGCTTTTCGTCGCCAGACTGGAAGACGGATTCTTGCGGACGGAACGCGGCATCGAAGTGACGGGACTACTTGCGCTCCTCAGGAAATCCGACCACTGACGGCCAATCTCCGTTTCACGCTACAATCTCATCCGTGACCGCGAGTCTTTTCGACCTCTACAAAATCGGAGTGGGACCATCGAGCTCGCATACGATGGGCCCGATGCGCGCGGCCTGCCGGTTTGCGCAGGAGCTTGAGGCGCGCGGTCTGCTGGAGCGCGTGGCGCGCGTCGAAGCGGACCTTTACGGATCTCTGGCGCTGACCGGGCTGGGGCACGCGACAGATCGCGCGGTGTTGCTGGGCCTTGCGGGCAATGAGCCGGCAGCGATCGATCCTGCGGCGATTGAGGCCACGGTTGCGGCAATACGGCAAGAGCGCAGATTGAAACTGGCCGGCAAGCGCGAGATCGGCTTGGATGAAGCGCGCGACCTGATCTTTCATCGCGACATCATGTACCCGCCGGGAGCGAAGACGCAGCATCCCAATGGATTGAGGATGACGGCCTTCGACGCTGCCGGTGTGGTGGTAGACCAGCGCACGTTCTTCTCAGTGGGCGGCGGATTCATTGTGGAAGATGGAGCGGACGCGCCGGCATCGGCGCAGAGCGAGAAGCAGGTTCCACTTCCCTTTCACAGCGCGGCCGAACTTCTGGCGACCGCCGATCAAAACGGATTGACGATTGCCGAGCTGATGATGGCGAATGAGCGCGTGCTTTTGGGCAGCAGCAACGGAGTTGCGCCGGCCGAACGGGTAAGCGCGGGTATCGACCGCATCTGGGCCACGATGAAGGGGTGCATCGAGCGCGGCATGGCGACCGAAGGGATCCTGCCGGGCGGGCTGAGTGTGCGGCGAAGGGCGCACCGGCTTGCGGAGCGGCTGCTCGAGAAAGAAGCGGCAGGCGCGAAGGGCGATCCGCTGGCGCCGCTCGACTGGTTGACGGTGTATGCCATGGCTGTGAACGAAGAGAACGCAGCCGGAGGGCGAGTGGTGACAGCCCCGACGAATGGAGCGGCGGGCGTTGTTCCGGCGGTAGCGCAGTACTACGAGAGATTCATTGAAGGCGCCGATCGCGAGGGCATTCTGCGTTTCTTTCTGGCGTCGGCGGCAATCGGGATTCTTTACAAGGAGAATGCGTCGATCAGCGGCGCAGAGGTGGGATGCCAGGGCGAGGTGGGCGTGGCGTGTTCGATGGCTGCTGGCGGGCTTGCGGCGGCACTAGGTGGAACGAATGGGCAGGTTGAACATGCGGCTGAGATCGGGATGGAGCATAACCTGGGCATGACCTGCGACCCGATCGGCGGGCTGGTGCAGATCCCATGCATCGAGCGCAACGCGATGGGCGCGGCCAAAGCCGTGCATGCCACGCGTATCGCCATGAATGAGACCGAAGGCCACAAGGTATCGCTCGACCAGGTGATCAGGACGATGTATCTGACCGGGCTCGATATGCAATCGCGCTACAAAGAGACGAGCCTGGCGGGGCTTGCGCTAAACGTGATCGAGTGCTGATCGATTGCGGTGCGGCGGGATGCGGGTGTATGGTGGCTGGCAAGGAATCAAGCCATGTCTATATCAAGATTCGCCGCCGTCTTATTGGGCAGTGCGCTGTTTGCCGCACCCATTGCCGCAATCGCCGCCGACCGGGGTCCGTCGACCGCTGAAGAGCGGGCACAGATCCTCGAACAGATCCACGCCTGGCAGTCCGACCCGCTTGGACCGAATGCAAAAGACCAGTTCGGTGCGGTGTTGAAGTTCTTTGCGGATGTGCCTGATCTCACCGTGCATGTGTGCATGGTTCTTGATCTTCCGAAGGGCGACAAGAAAGACAGCAACACGATTTTTGGAGGCGCATTCATGGGACAGGCAGCTTTTGTGATCGAAGACCCCGACAAGAGAACTGACCTCTCGGCCGAGTACGAAGCGGGCATGGAAGGCGCACTGCGCATCTATGAGCTTCTGCTGCAGACGAAGCCGAAAGACCGACAGCCGTATCTCGACGACCTTGTGAAGCGGCGCAACGATGGAACGCTGGGCGACTATATGAAAGCGCGCGTCGCATCATGCAAAAACTGAGATCGCAGTGTTGAAGGATGCGAGAGGCGAGCAAATCGGAATAGAAGGCCTCGAGGGGTTGGGAAAATTGTTGACGATTTTTCCACTCATCAGTCGTTTTTTTCTTGACATCGATGCCGCGCAATTCTATACATTCATCAACTGCAATGTATTCATTGCAGAATCGATGCAACCCATCGAAAAGGGAGAATAGGCAAATGGCAACCAAGAAAGCAGCCAAGAAGGCAGCCAAGAAGGCACCCGCGAAGAAGGCGGCAAAGAAGGCCGCGAAGAAGAAGTAGTAGCGGAACACCAACCCAAAAAGGCAACACTGAGGGGGACGCGAAAAGCGTCCCCCTCAGTGTTTTTGCGCGAAGGTATAGACTTCGAGTGAGCGAGGAAACTCAAGAATGACGCGGCGAAGATGGATTGCCGAACATTGGGATGAAGCCACAGCCACGATGGCGGGAGAGCAGGCCGAGCACATGGCGCGCGTACTGCGCGCACAGGCGGGAATGACGACTGAAGTGATCGCGGGCGGGCATGTGTTCCATGCCGAAGTGGCCGCGGTGAAGCTGGCGGGCGCCGAGAGCGAGGTGCGCTTTAGCCTGCTGGCAGAGCTTGAGGCCGATCCCGCGCTGCCCGTTACGCTGGTGACCGCAATCTACAAGTTCGACCACATGGAGTGGGCCATTGAGAAGGCGACCGAGCTGGGCGTTGCGGGCATTGCGCCGGTGATTGCTCGCAGAACCGAGAAACACCTGGCGCAGGCTGCGGCCAAGCGCGTCGAACGGTGGCGGCGGATTGCGCATGAGTCGGCCAAGCAGGCCCGGCGCTCGGACGTGCCGATCATTTACGATCCGGTGGAACTGGCGGCGCGGGTGAGCGCGGAGTCGAGCGCGATTCGCATTGTGCTGGCGGAGCAGGAGCGAACCACGACGCTGCGCAATGCGCTGGATGAGGCGATTCGAGCTGCTGGCGATGAGATGCCGGTGTTCGAGATTGCCATTGGCCCGGAGGGTGGATGGGCGCCGAATGAGGAAGCACTGTTTGATGCGAATGGATGGAAGGCTGTGTCGCTGGGGCCGCGAATATTGCGCGCGGAGACGGCGGCGATTGCAGCGCTGGCGGTAGTGGCGTCGAGTCTGGAGTAGTGCGGGCACGCGCGTCAGGGCGTGCCCAAGACGGGGCTAGCGGGTGAGCGAAGTTAGCGACGCTAGCGATTAGCCATCCCGCCTTAACGACAAAACAAAAACTTCGCGAAGGTGGGGCACGCGATCCCTGGTCTACAGATGCGCGTAGTGCACCAGCAGGCCTGCGAGAGCACCTCCAACTAAGTCGCCAATGATGGGGATGGGCGCGTAGCTCCAGTTGGAGCTGCCTTTGCCGGGAATAGGCAGGATCCAGTGCGCGATGCGCGGACCGAGGTCGCGCGCGGGGTTGATGGCGTAGCCGGTGGTTCCGCCCAGCGAGAGGCCGATGCCCCACACCAGGCTTGCCACGAGCCACGGACCCACGCCGGCTGCTGGACCGTTGATGGAGACGCCTTTAGATAAGATGGCGCTGGCAACCACGACGAGGACGGCGGTCGCGATCAACTCGCTGCAGATATTGAGGAGCGGGCTGCGCACGGCTGCGTTGGTTGCGAAGACGCCGAGCTTGGCCGCGGGGTCGGGAGTGAGCCGCCAGTGAGGCGCGTAGTGCAGAGCGACAAGAGAAGCGCCGCAGATAGCGCCGAGTAACTGCGCCGACCACAGGCTGAGGACTGTGGAGTAGTCTCCGCTGACAACGGAGGAAGCAAGGGTGATGGCGGGGTTGATGTTCGCGCCGGGACTGCCGAAGGCCTGGGCGACAAGCACGCCGCAAAGCACGGCCAATCCCCAGCCGGTGGCGACTACCATCCAGCCGGAGCCGGCCGCGTAGGACTTGCGCAGCGTAACGCCGGCGTTGACGCCGTTGCCAAGCAGGATGAGCACCAGCGTGCCCATGAACTCGCCGAACCACACAGAATGCATAGGGGCTTCCTTGTCGGTTGTGTTTTTTGCCGCAGCGCGGGACCGCTCGCAGAAACTGATTTGCTGAACCCAAGCATTCTCACCTGCCGGGGGCATTGCCGCCAAGGGGGGAAAGAGGAAATAGGGGTCAGAGATCGGGGAACTAGGGACAGAGGCCGACAACTGACAACTGACAACTGACAACCGAAAAGCAAAGGACTGAGACGTGGCCGTAGAATATCGGCTAGCAGAGGGGAGCGATTAATCGGTGGCGGATGTGATCTTTGTCGGGTTGTCGACGATCGAAGTGATCTACAGGGTCGATGAGTTTCCCAAAGCGAATGAAAAGGTGGCGGCGCGCAGCCAGGACGTATTTGTAGGCGGGCCGGCGACGAATGCGTGCATTGCGTGCGCGCACCTTGGGGGCAAGGCCGCGCTGGTGACCGCAGTTGGCAGACATCCCCTGGCGGCAATGGTGCGCGAGGAAGCGGAGCGTTACAGCATTCAATTAATGGATTTGAATCCGGAGTTTGCGGGTGCGCCGGCAGTTTCGTCGGTCACGGTGGCAAGGAGCGGGCAACGGAACGTGATTTCAGCGAACGCATTCCGCGTGCACACGCCTGAAGAAGTGGTTGACCGCAATGCACTCGACAGGGCACGGATGGTAATGGTGGATGGGCACCACATGCAGGCCTGCCAGGCATGGGCGGCTGCGGCGCGCGCGTTGGGAAAGCCGGTTGTTCTTGACGGCGGGAGTTGGAAAGACCGAACGGACGAGTTGCTTAAGAACGTACATACGGCCATCTGCTCGGCCGATTTTTTGCCGCCGGGATGCGAGGGCAGCGAGCAGGTAGTGGCGTATCTGCGAGCGCGCGGCGTGGCCAATGTGGCCATTACGCATGGAGCCGAGCCAATTGAGTTTGTGTCGGGCATGTCGCAGGGGACGCTGCGCGTGCCGCAGGTGGATGTAGCCGATACGACAGGAGCGGGCGATGTGTTGCATGGGGCATACTGCTATTACGCGGCCCTTGGGCACGGGTTTATTGAGGCGCTGAGCGAAGCTGTGGAGATTGCAGCACAGTCGTGCAGGTATGAGGGGAAGAGGGCGTGGATGGGGGAAGCGGGGACTAGGGAGTAGGGACTAGGGACTAGGGAGACAGCTGAACGGTGAAACAGTGGACAGTGAAAGGGTGAAGCAAACCTGTCCTAGAACCACGTCTTCTTCTTGTATTCGAGGTAGGCGTCGCCGAATCTATCGGTCAAGACCTGGGTCTCCTTGCGAGCGCGAATGATTTGCAAGGGAATGAGAATCACGTAAATGAGGAGCAGCAGGGGTTTTCCCGTCCAGATGATGATGCCCAGGATCATGAGCGCGCCGAAGACGTAGATGGGGTTGCGGATGCGCGAGTAGATGCCGGTAGTGACCAGCGCGGTGGCCTTGGCCTGGACGCTGAAAGAGCGGCCCAGTTGCAAGCGGGCAATGGAGAAGAGGATAAAGGAGGGGGCAGCGATAGCGATGCCGGCGATGCGGAGGGGCGTCCAGGCAAGGTTGATGGCGTAGGCCGCGAAGAGAAAAAGCGCGAAGATAACCACAGCCAGCGTGACGATGTTCAGTTTCACGGCCAGTGCCTCTCGGATTTGAAGGGCTGAGCACAATCTTAATGCCGGCCGACGCGGCCAATGCGGCGAGTTTGCGCGCTGGCACTGTAGCATGTTGGCTATGCAAAGCACTGCGTACACGGGCGGGCGATGTTGGGCGCAGAGAGCCGCGGGCGGGAGGGGTTATCGATGAAGGCGATGGCCGGATTGGTTCTGGGAGGGTTGATGATGGCGGCAGGCGCGGGCGCGCAACAACCGCAAACGCGACACTGGGCGATTGTGGTGCACGGCGGCGCGGGCGATATCGATCGCGCGACGCTCGGCGACAAGGGCGATGCGGCGTATCGCGCGGCGCTGACCAGGGTGATTGAGACGGGTGCGGCAGTGCTGGACAAAGGGGGTTCGTCGCTGGATGCGGTTGAAGCGGCGATCAAGATGCTTGAAGACGATCCTCACTTCAATGCGGCGCGTGGCGCGGTATTTACCGCGGCGGGAAAGACGGAATTGGATGCGGCCATCATGGACGGCGCGACGATGCACGCCGGGGCCGTCGCCGGTGTGACGCACACGCAGTACCCGATAAGCCTGGCGCGCTCGGTGATGGAGAAGACGCCGTATGTGTTGATGGTGGGGCCGGGAGCCGATGCGTACAGCGTGCAGGCAGGGATGGAGCAGGCGCCGGCGAGCTACTTCTTCACCGAGAGCCGCTGGCAGTCGCTGTTGAAGCAGCTCAAGAAAGACGGCAAGCCGATTCCGCCGCGGCCTGAGGGCGCGCCGCCGGAGGGGACGTTGATTCCCGTGGCGCAGATTGAGGAAACGGCAGACACGCACCGCTACGGCACGGTGGGCGTAGTTGCGGTTGACCGGCAGGGCAACGTGGCTGCGGGCACTTCAACCGGCGGACTGCAGGGCAAGGCGCCGGGGCGCGTGGGCGACTCGCCGATTATCGGCGCCGGCACCTATGCCTCGAACCAGTCGTGCGCGGTTTCAGGCACGGGGGTTGGAGAGTTCTTCATCCGTTACACGGTGGCGAGAGAGGTGTGCGCGCTGGTCGAGTACAAAGGCATGGGGCTGCAGCAGGCGGCCGACGAGGTGATTCAGAAGCGGCTCACGCCGATTCATGGCGACGGCGGCGTAATTGCGGTTGCACCCGACGGGCAGATGGCTTGGAGCTTCAACACTCGGGGAATGTTCCGCGCGCGGCTGGCCGAGGGCGGCAAGATCGAGGTGCATATTTATAACGATGAGCCGTAGTTTTCGGCAAGTTGCGGCGCGGGGGCCTGAGGGGACGGCAAGATGCCAACAGTGTTTTACGAGCGTGGCTTTCGGTTCTTCTTTTATTCCAATGAGGGATCGCCGCGAGAACCCGCACATATTCATGTCGAAAAAGATGATTCGGAGGCGAAGTTCTGGCTGCGCCCTGAAATCCAGTTGGCCTACAATGATGGATACAGCGCCCGCACTCTTCGCGAACTGGCGGGAATTGTTGCAGCGAATCGGGATCGAATCGAGAGGGCTTGGAATGAGTATTTCGGTTAGCGCAAAGAGTGTCCGATTCGATTCGGATAGCATGTGGGTGGACCTGAGCGACGGGCGGACGATCGGAGTTCCGTTGGCGTGGTTTCCGCGCCTGCTGCGCGGCACTGAGGAACAACGCCAGCAGGTGAGGGTGAGCAGCCGCGGTCTACACTGGCCCGAGCTTGATGAGGACATTTCGGTTGTGGGGTTGCTGGCGGGGCTTGGTGACCAGAGCGCCGGAAACAAATCGTTCGCAGCCTGAATCCAGATTTCAAATCTATCCCTATTGCATGCTGTCCCACCTTTGCGACAGGAAAAAGTCGAAAGGATGGGACACGGAGTTCTCGGCACATCTACAACGAGCCGTGAGCGCGTGTGGCGACGCGCACAAGCGGGAAATATTGCGCTGCCTGTACAATTGCGGCCATGGAAACCATCCAGTACAACCTGCCGCAAACCCGCATTCCACGCACGTGGTACAACGTATTGCCTGAACTGCCCGAGCCGCTTGCGCCGCCGTTGCATCCGGGGACGCACCAGCCGCTGGGGCCCGACGATCTTGCGCCGCTGTTTCCGATGAGCCTGATCATGCAGGAGGTGAGCGCGGAGCCGGAGATCGAGATTCCCGAAGAAGTAAGACAGATCTACGCGCAGTGGCGGCCCTCGCCGATGATGCGCGCGCGGCGGCTTGAGAAGGCGCTGGATACGCCCGCGCACATCTATTACAAATACGAAGGGCAGAGCCCGGCCGGCTCGCACAAGCTGAATACTGCGGTCGCGCAGGCCTATTACAACAAGCAGGACGGCACCAAGCGGCTCTCGACGGAGACGGGCGCGGGACAGTGGGGTTCGGCGCTCTCGATGGCGTGCAGCTTTTTCGGGCTCGAGTGCAAGGTGTACATGGTGCGCGTGAGCTACGACCAGAAGCCGTACCGGCGCGCGCTGATGGAGGTTTTTGGCGCGAGTGTGACGGCGAGCCCGAGCAACGAGACCGAATCGGGCCGAGCGATTCTCGCCGCGCATCCCGATTCGCCCGGATCGCTGGGCATTGCCATTTCAGAGGCCGTCGAGGTTGCGGCGAAGGACTCGCAGACGAAGTACGCACTGGGCAGTGTGCTGAATCATGTGCTGCTGCACCAGACGGTAATTGGGCAGGAAGCGATCGAACAGATGGCGATGGCCGGCGAAGATCCCGATGTGATCATCGGCTGCGCGGGTGGCGGTTCGAACTTTGCCGGACTGGCGATGCCGTTCATCGGGCTCATTCTGAAGGGGAAGAGCCAGTCCCGCGTGATTGCCGTTGAGCCGGCGGCTTGCCCGAGCATGACCAAGGGCAGGTTCACCTACGATTTTGGCGACACGGGGCACCTGACGCCGCTCGTAAAGATGTACACGCTGGGCTCGACGTTTGTGCCGCCGGGGATTCACGCCGGAGGGTTGCGCTATCACGGCATGGCGCCGCTGGTTTCGCACGTAGTCGACCTGGGACTGGCGGAGGCAGTCAGCGTGCAGCAACTGGATGCTTTTGCTGCCGGCGTGCAGTTTGCGCGGGCCGAGGGCATTGTGCCGGCACCGGAGTCGAACCATGCGGTGGCCGAGGCCATTCGCCAGGCGCTGATTGCCAGGCAGGAAGGCACGAAGCGGACGATCCTCTTCAACCTGAGCGGGCACGGGCACTTCGACATGCAGTCGTATATCGCATACCAGGCGGGGAAGCTGGAGAACTACGAGTATCCGGCCGAGGAGATTGCGATGGCGCTGGCGGGGTTGCCGGCGCTGGGATAGCGAGTCAGCAGGTCGCCGCTTGAGGGTTCAGCGCCAAAGCAGGGAAGAGCGATGAAGTGAATAAAGTGAAGAGGCGAGCTAAAACGGCCATCCCGGGTGGGATGGCCGTTGATACTTCAGGGGCCTTTGATTTCAGGCATAAATGCCTGACCTGCGTTCACTACTGATGCGTTGTCGCTGCAGTGCCTGTCGTCGAATTCATCCTAGCTTCAGCCTTTTCAGTTTCAACCTTGTGGGCGGTGGTTTCGAGGGCCTCTGCCTCGGGCAGATAGGTAATGGCCTTCTGGATCATCGGGTCCCAGTCGGCCAGGGCGCGAAGACCCTGAAGCTGTCCGAGCTGGATGGTGACGATCTTCTCTTTGATGTAAGTCTTAAGCCAGTCCTGTACGCCGTTGATGTCGTTGTCGCTCCACTCGATGTGCTGGCTGGTGAGGAACCGCTTGAAATCAGCCAGCACCGCATCGTCAACCTGGAAGTTCTTGTCGACCGGATGGTCGGCCAGGTAGACGGGCGCGAAGCGGAAGAAGACGTTGTGGATCATCAATTCCTTCTGGAACAGATTGGCCTCAGGCGATTCAATTTTTTCGTCGGGCGCGATGCCGCCGCCGCCGTAAACAGTGCGGCCTGAATCGGTGAGCTTGACCTCGCGGTTGCTTGAATCGGCAGGCATGGCGCCGGCGTGATTGTAGTAGTCGTAGAGCGAAACGCCTGCGTAGTTGCGCTGGATGAGCCGGCCCGAGGGCGTGTAGTAGTGATAGGTAGTGAGCGCCAGGCCGCTGTTTTCGCTGAGGTTGTAAACAGTCTGCACCAGCCCCTTGCCGAAGGTGGTCTCGCCGACGATCAGGGCGCGGTCGTGATCCTGCAGCGCGCCGGAGACGATTTCGGCTGCCGACGCGGTGTCGCGGTTGACGAGCACAACGATGGGGAAGGTCTTGCCGCCATTGCCGTGGGTTGCCGTGTAGTTCTGGTCAGGATAGGCGCGGCCGCGCTGCGAAACAATGGTCTGGCCCTTGGCCAGCAGATGGTCGCAGACGTCCACAGCCTGGCTCAGCAGGCCGCCGGGGTTGCCGCGCAGGTCGAGCACAAGACCTTTCAGGTTGCCGAAGCTGTTGATGGCGTCTTCCATCTCCTGGCCGGTAGTTTCCTGGAATTGGGTGAGATGGATGTAGCCGACGCCGGGGCGGATCTCATATTTGAGGTCGACGGAGGGGTGGGGAATCTCGTCGCGCACGAGGTCGAAAACCAGCGGCTTGGCCTGGCCCTCGCGGATGGTGGTGACCTGCACGTGGGTTCCCTTGGGGCCTTTGAGCGCCTTGGCTACCTGGTCGCTTGACCAGCCATCGGTGCTCTTGCCGTCGACAGCGGCGATGATGTCGCCGGGGTGGATGCCGGCCCGGAAAGAAGGCGTGTCTTCGTAAGGAGTGATGACGTAGACCCTGTCGCGGCCCTGGTCGTCGCGCTGCTGCTGGATGACCATGCCCACGCCGTAGTAATGGCCGCGCTGATCTTCACGCAGCTTGGCGTAGGCCTTGGGATCGTAGAAGTGCGAGTGGGGATCGAGGGTCTGGAGCATGCCGGGGATGGCGCCATCGTAGATGGCTGCATCGGCGCGGTCGCCGGTGATGGGCTCGGCGTAATTCTGCTCGACGAGGGCGTAGACGTTGGTGAAGGCCTTCAGGCTGTCGCGGAGCTGGCTCTCGTCCTCGGCGGACTGGGCGCCCACGCGGCGCTGTAAAAGCGTGCCCACAACCGCGCACACTGCGAAGAAAAGAACGACGGTGAAAAGAGCGCGGCGCGCGCGAGGACTCATAGGCAAATCTAACCTCCGGACGGCAGGCGCATTTGAGCGCCCGGCTTGCTGGTTCGCCCGGCTTTCCGTTCCGGCCGGAGCAGGACAATCGCCTGACCCGAGAAAAACTAACCTTGCCGTGGTCCCGGCAAGGCAACGGAAATTTGGATGACCACCTCAGGAAACCGCGCAAGGCCGTCGTCAGCTCAAGTATAGCACCCGCCTTGTTCGACGTATTGGGAGGGAATTCGGGTAGCCAAAGGGGCAACCGGGCGCAGAAAAGAGGGCTGGAAATCGCGTTTGTGCTGCCCCGGCATTTACAATGGCGTCTATGCATCAGGTAGTTTTCATCCCTGCCTGTTGAGCGCTCAAATTATGACCCTCAGATTCCTTCGCACTCCGGCGGCGTTCGTGTTCGGCACGGTGCTGCTCACGGGTTGGCTCCCGGGCCAGATACAGCAGAACGCGCCGGCCAGCCCTTATGGCGGCACGGTAGTGGAAGACATTGTTGCCCGTGTCAACAACCAGATCATTACTCAGAGCGACTACGACCGCGCTCTGGGCGAGATGGACCAGGACATGCATCAGCGCGGCGCAACGATGCAACAGACATCGGAGGCCCACAGGGACCTGTTGCGCAGCTTAATCGACCAGCAGTTGTGGCTTTCGAAGGGCAAGGAACTGGGGATTACGGCTGATACCGAGCTGGTGAAAAAGCTCGACGAGATCCGCAAGCAATACAATATGGAGTCGATTGACGATCTGGAAAAGGCGGCCAAGGAGCAAGGCTATTCATTTGAGGATTTTAAGCAGAACATCCGCAACCAGATCATTACCCAGCAGGTAATGCGCCAGGAGGTTGGCGCGCACATCAATTTCACGCCCGGCGAGGCGCAGCGCTACTACGAGCAGCATAAGCAGGAATACGCCCAGCCCGAGAGCGAGCGGCTGAGCGAGATACTGATTGCGACCGACTCGAACGATCCGGCCAAAGTGCAGGCGGCCAAGGCCAAGGCCGACGATATTGAATCCCGGCTGCACGCGGGCGGCGACTTCAGCCAGTTGGCGCGCAGCTTCAGCGACGGGCCAACGGCGAGCTCGGGTGGCGATCTGGGCATGTACAAGCGAGGCCAGCTGGGGAACGTTCTCGAGGACAAGACCTTTCCGCTGAAGACGGGCGAATACACCGAGCCGATTCTTACCAAGCAGGGCTACATAGTCCTGAAGGTTGTGCAACACACCGCCGGCGGTCCCGCGCCATACAAGGACGTGGAGGAGCAGGTGGAAGAGGCGCTCTATATGGATCGGATGGAGCCGGCGATTCGCGCGTACCTGACGAAGATGCGCAACGAAGCGGCGATCTTCATCAAGCCCGGCTATACCGATTCGGCCGCCACCGAGGCGGAGCTGCACCCCAGCATCACGTTCAGCGCGTATGTTCCTCCCTCGCCGAAGAAAAAGGCCAAGGTGGAGCGCACGCGGTTCAGGGAGAGCACGCACACGTTCAGGCAGAAAGGCGGGCAGGTCTCGGCTCCGCCTGAGCCGGCAGCGGCTCCGTCAACGGAAGCTCCACCGGCAGCAGCTCCGTCGCCAGTAACTCCTTCGGCGGCGGCTCCATCGGCAAAGGAGACGACCACCACAGCGGCGAATGTCCCCCCGGCCTCAACCGCTGCAGCATCAACAGCTGCCACGCCGGCGCCGGCAACTACGGGCAAGAAGCAAAAGCATCAAAAGAAGGAAGATGCGTCAAGTCAGAAGCCCGGCAAGAAAGAGAAGATTCGCTACGGCCAGGCTCCGCGGGAGACGCTGCCAACTGCGGCAAATGGCTCGACGACCGAGAATGCCGGCGCGCTGCCGCAGACCGCCGACAACTCGCAGCAACCGGCGAATCCGCTTGAGCCTACCCGCCCGACGGTGAAGGGGCGCTTTAGCAATCGCGCCCGCACGGAGCATGGCAAGAAGAAGCAGCCATTTGGAGCGCAGACCGACGATATGGCTCCTGCGCCGCCGAATGCGGCCGAAGTCGCGGACCAGGAAACGCAGTCGTCTCCGCTGGGGCTGGGCGCGAACACCACAACGACCGGCAAGAAGAAAAAGAAGACGGCGACCACCACCAGCGAAAAGACGCGCATGTCGCAGAAGAAGAAACAGGAGAACACCACTCCGCCTCCGCAGCCGACACCTGTACCGCCGGTACCGGGAGCGCCAGCGCCCGCCAGCCAACCTGAAGCGCCGCAGCCGCAGACCCAGCAGCCGCAATCGCAGCCGCAGCAATAACAGGTCAGCGAGTCAGCGAATCAGCAAGTCAGCAGAGTTTCGGGCCCGGGATTGAAATCCCGGGCCCGCGCTGTTTTTTGGCAACTTGAGCCCCGTGCGTTAATCTTCTCGGCAGAATGAAAGACATTTACATTGCCGATCTGGCTGCATTCGACGAGGGCCGAAGCTTTGACGGGTACTTTCTGGTGCTGGCCAAGCAGCAGCGCTCTACCAAGACCAACAAGCCGTATCTGAACCTGAGCCTGGGCGACAAGACCGGGCAAATAGAGGCGCGCGTTTGGGACCCGGCGGACCCACGCATAGCGAAAGATTTCAATCAAGGCGATATTGTGAAGGTGCGCGGCACGGCGACGCGCTTCGACGATCGCAACCAAGTGAAGGTTGAACAGCTGAGGCTGGCCACGCCGCTGGAGGTGGACAAGGCAGACCTGCTGCCGGCCACGAGCTGCGACGTGGGCCAGATGTGGGGTCAGCTCGAGGCCGCAATTGAGGGTTTCTCGAATCACGATCTGAAGCGGCTGCTGAAGGCTCTGCTGGCCGACTCGGTCGTAGCGCAGGCCTATCGCGAAGCGCCCGCGGCGCGCCAGCTTCATCACGCGTGGCTGGGCGGGCTGCTGGAACACGTGATCAGCCTTCTGGGACTGGCTGATTGCTTGGCCACGCACTATCCGATGCTCGACCGCGATCTGCTGCTGACCGGCGTGATCCTGCACGATATTGGAAAGATCCGTGAGCTGACCTGGGACGTGGGCTTTGGCTACAGCGTGGAGGGCGTGCTGCTGGGGCATATCCAGATGGGCGTAGACCTGGTGGAGAAGACCATCGCCACGCTGCACGATTTTCCCGAGCGGCTGCGCGCGCTGGTGGTGCACATGATTCTCTCGCACCACGGCAAGCTGGAGTTCGGTTCACCCAAGCTGCCCATGATTCCCGAGGCGCTGGCGCTGAACTTTGTTGACGACCTCGATGCCAAGATGCAGGCCATGAAAAGCGAGTTTGAGAAGTGCGCGCGCGAGGGCCGGCCGGCAGACGAGCTGACCGGCAAGGTATGGGCGCTGGACAACCGGCAGTTGCTCAATACGAAGGGGTGGCTGGCCAGATAAGGCCGAAAGACGGTCGAACCAGCGCTGCAAGGCGCGTGCTACAATTCGTTCCGGTTTCAATGGGACAGTATGGAGTTCGGCTTCGTATCCGGCCGTCCTGTTGCACCCACATCGCTTCCCCTCCCCCTCCGTAAGGAGAGAATTCATGTCTGAAACGACCGCTGTCGATAAAACAGGGAATCCCGCGCCCCTCGGCCTGATGGGCTTTGGAATGACCACCGTCCTGCTCAACCTTCATAACGCGGGGCTTTTCCCGCTGGATGCGATGATCCTCTCCATGGGGATCTTCTACGGAGGTCTCGCGCAGGTAATTGCCGGAATCATGGAATGGAAGAAAGGCAACACCTTTGCAGGTACCGCGTTCACCAGTTATGGAATGTTCTGGCTCTCGCTGGTGGCGCTGGTGACTCTTCCCAAAGCCGGATTGGGAATCGCGGCGCCTACGGGAGGCTCTATACCGGCATATCTGGCCATGTGGGGTCTGTTCACCTTAGTGCTGTTCTTCGGCACCCTGCGGTTGAACCGCTCGTTGCAGGTTGTGTTCGGATCGCTCACGGTTTTGTTCTTCATGCTGGCAGCCGGCGACGCAGTAGGCAGTGCGGAGTTGGGAAAAGCTGCCGGCTGGGTGGGCATTTTCTGCGGAGCGTCGGCCATGTACACGGGCCTGGCACAGGTGCTGGCAGAGGTGTACGGCCGAACCATCTGGCCGCTCGGAACCGTAGCGCGCAAGTGAGAGATGAGGCCGCAGCCAGCCTTACCGGCGATCGCAGTGCGTCGACCGGAAACAATGAGCGCCTCCGACGCTTGCGCAGCGACGTGCACTTGAGGCCTGGTTGTTTCAAGAGAGACGGACAGCCTTGAAGACCCTCGACCAACCGAATGTGAAGCGAGAGATTGTGGAACGCATCGGCCGGCTGCGTCCCAATTTCGAGCGGCGCTGGGGCAGGATGAATGCGCGGCAAATGGTGAGCCATCTGAATGATGCATTCCTGGGCGCGATGGGTGAGAGAGCAGTTCCGATCGATCCAGACTTTCGCCGGCGCCGATTGATCAAGTGGTGCGCGCTTTACCTGCCCACGCACTGGCCCCATGGATTTCCTACGCGGCCGGAGATTGACCAGGAACTGAACGGCACCGCGCCCGGAGATTTTGAGGCGGATCGGCAGACGCTGTTGGAGTTGGTTGAGCGATTCACCCGGCAACCCAGGGAGTACCGCTTCCAGTCTCATCCGATGTTTCTGGAGATGACCGAGTGGCAATGGATGCGCTGGGGCTACCTGCATACCGACCATCATCTGCGGGAGTTCGGGGTGTGAAGGGTCCAACCTGCGGTCCGACTGCGAGCAATTCCGGCTTGGCAGTCAGCTCAGGAACCACTTCCACTGTGCCTCGGTGAGCGGGACGACGGAGAGGCGGCCGATCTTGATGAGGGGCGAGTCATTGAAGATCCCAGCCGCCCTGATGGCGTCGAGCGCCTTGGGCGATTTGAGCCGCTTGCCCACTTTTACGCGCACGATTGGGACCTTGGGATCGGTCGCGTCGACGCTGGTGACCGCGCCCGTGCCTACGGCGGTGCGCTCGTCGCCGGTGTGGCAGAAGATCCACCTGGTTCCGGCTTTCATCTCCCGCAGGTGCTTGACGGCGGTGGGGTTGGTGACGCCGTCCCACACGGTTTCTTTGTCGCGCAGAAAGTCGTCGAAGCTGTAGACATCGGGCTCGGATTTGAAGAGGAAGTAGGGCACGGCAGTGGTCAGTGATCAGTGGTCAATTGCCGGCAGGGGAGCCGGCAGCCTGACGATCACGCAAGAAGGATACACCGATGCGGGGGCGAATGGGTCTAGCAGCGAAAAAAGGGTGATCCAGAGCTGCTCTTTTTTTAAATGCCGGACGTTTCCACTCCGTGCTAGGCTTTTCGGATATGGGGCAGCGGGCGGCGCAGATTTTGATTGAGCAGGGCCGCAAGGCGCGACATGAGCGACGCCCCGAGGATGCGCGCAGCTCATTCAGAGAAGCGCTGGAGCAATGCGGCAGCGACGATGACCCACGGCTGGTGGCGGAACTTCACGCGGAGTTGGCCTATGTCGAGCGGGCTCTGCACGATGAGCAGTCTGCGGAAGCGCATTATCGCCGGGCGGCTGAGATGTTTAAGGTCCTGCGCGACCCGCTGAGGACTGCGCATAACATGCGGCATCTGGCCGACATCCTGCGTGAAACGGGCAAACCGCTGGAGGCTGCTCCCTTTTATTGCGAGTCGATTGAGTTCTTCAGGAAGAGCGGAGAGTATCCACTCCAGCTTGCAAATGCTCTTCGTGGACTGGCGCTCATGCAGTGCGATCTTGGAGATTTTGCGGGATCGCTTCAATCCTGGGCGGAAGCCAAGGCACTTTACCAGATGGTAAGTGTGGATGCCGGAGTTGCTGAGAGCCGGAAGCGAATCGAAGACCTAATGGCGCACCGATAACCGTCGTCGACTCCTATTTGATGCATTTCGGGAAACGGCGCCAACCCCGGTGAATTCGCTTTTGGCTCCATTTACAATCAGTAACATATGATCCGTTTTTCGAGCGCCGGCGAATCCCATGGGGAGGCACTGATTGCCCTGATATCGGGGCTGCCGGCCGGCGTGCCCATCGATCTCGACTTTGTGAACCGCGAGCTGTGGCGGCGGCAGCAGGGCTACGGGCGCGGCGGGCGCATGAAATTCGAGATCGATAAGGCGCATATCCTGTCGGGCGTGCGGCACGGCAAGACCATCGGATCGCCAATTGCGATCGAGATCGTGAACCGCGACTGGAAGAACTGGGAGGAAAAGCTGCCGGTTGAGGCCGGAGACCCTGCCAAGCACCAGGCGGTTACATCGCCGCGGCCTGGCCATGCCGATTTGGCTGGCGCGCTCAAGTACAACTTTCCTGACGCGCGCTACGTGCTGGAGCGCGCTTCGGCCCGCGAGAGCACTTCGCGCGTAGCCGCCGGAGCGATGGCCAAGTTGATGCTGCGCACGCTTGGAATCGAGGTGCTGAGCCACGTGATCCGCGTGGGCCGCGTGAAACTGGATCGCGCGGCGGAGTGGGACGAGATTGCCGCGCTCGTCAGCAAAGACGAGGTAGTGCTGGGATGCGTGGACGCGGCCACCGAAGCGCGGATGAAAGAGGAAGTGGAAGAGGCTGCGCGAACGGGAGACACCGTGAACGGCGTCTTTGAGGTGGTTGCGCACAATGTTCCCGCGGGGCTGGGTACCTATGCCAATTGGGACGAACGGCTGGACGGACTGCTGGCATGGGCGGTGATGAGCCTGCAGGCGGTGAAGGCGGTCGAGATTGGGCGAGGCGTGACGGCGGCCGAATCATTTGGTTCGAAGGTGCACGACCCGATTCACTACGATGCCGAGGACCACGGCAGGCCCACGCGGTTTACGCGCCCGCACAACAACGCCGGCGGAATCGAGGGCGGCGTTTCAAACGGCGAAGACATTGTGGTGCGCGGGTATCTGAAGCCGATTTCGACGCTGCGCAAGCCGCTTGAGTCGGTGCGGTTCGATACGCGCGAGGCGACCAGCGCAAGTTACGAGCGCAGCGACATTTGCGTGGTTCCGGCGGGAGGCGTGGCGGCCGAGGCCATGGTGGCCATTACGCTGGCGGGCGCGGCGGCGCAAAAACTTGGCGGCGATTCGGTGCTGGAAATGAAACGGAACTTCGACCAGTACATCGAACAGATCAGGAAATTCTAGCGAGTCGGCCGGTCAACAAGTAAGCGAGCCGGCAGGAGAAGATAACGAGAGTCAAACGATGATTTTGAAGATTGTGAAGTATCCCGAGCCTGTGCTATCACAGCCCGGTGAGCCGGTAACCGAATTCAACGGCGAGCTGCGCAAGCTGGCGGCCGACATGTTCGAGACCATGTACAAGTCACAGGGCATCGGGCTGGCCGCGCCGCAGGTGGGAGTTTCGAAGCGGTTGACGGTGATTGACCTGAGCATGGGCAAAGAGCCGAAGGACAAGCTGATTCTAGTGAATCCAGAGATTATTGTGAGCGAGGGCAAGCAGTACGAAGAGGAAGGCTGCCTGAGCTTCCCCGACATTCGCGAGAAAGTGCAGCGCGCCGCCAAGGTGCGCATTCGCGCGCAGGATGAGAACGGGAAATGGTTCGAGATGGATGGCGAAGAGCTGCTGGCGCGCTGCCTTCAGCACGAGATCGACCATCTCGACGGCGTTCTGTTCCTCTTCAGGATGAGCCCATTGAAGCGAAACCTGAACGTGCGCAAGATTCGCAAGTTGCAGGCCGACGGCCAGTGGTGATCAGACAATGGCACGCGAGGCGGCAAGTTTGAAGCTGGTGTTTTGCGGGACACCGCAGTTTGCCGTGCCAACTCTTGAGGCGCTGATCGCGGCCGGTCACCGCATTGAGCTGGTGGTTTCGCAACCCGATCGGCCGGCGGGCCGCGCGGCCGAGATTCATGCTACGCCGGTCAAGCAGGCGGCAATGGCCGCGGGCATTCCCGTCACCCAGCCTGAAAAGATCCGTTCCAATGCGGAGTTCCGCACGCAGCTTGAGGCAATTCGGCCGGATGCAATTGTGGTGGTTGCTTATGGACGGATCATCCCGCCGTGGATGTTGTCGCTGCCCAGGCTCGGGTGCATCAATCTGCACGCATCGCTGCTGCCGAAGTATCGCGGTGCTGCGCCGATTCAATGGGCCGTGGCAAACGGCGATGCGTTCACCGGCAATACGACGATGCTGCTTGAAGAGGGACTCGACACGGGTCCGATTCTGATGCAGCAGACGCACGAGATTGGACTCGATACAACTGCCGTGGAATTGTTTGAGACGCTTGCGCGGGCTGGCGCGCCGCTGGTGGTTGAGACGCTCGCGGGGCTTGCGGCAGGGACAATTACGCCGCAGCCGCAGAATCACGAGTTTGCCACGTTTGCGCCGCTGCTGGACCGCGAAGACGGACGCATGGACTTTGGCGCGCGCGCGGCACACGAGCTTTATAACCGCTGGCGTGGATTTCAGCCGTGGCCCGGGGCATTTACGGCGCTCAACGGGAAAAAACTGATTGTTCATCGCATGGCGGTAGCGCCTGAGTTGGAACTTGTCGCGAAGCCGGGCGCGATTCGCGTCGATAGTGGGCGGCTGTATGCCGCATGTGCCGATGACACCTGGCTCGAGTTGATTGAAGTGCAGCTCGAAGGCAAGAAGCGCATGGCCGCGGCGGAGTTTTTGCGCGGGAATCCGCTGGCCGCGGGCGCGCGGTTAGGTTAGCTGTGGCTGGAGTAACCGCGGCGCGCGAGGCGGCATTCAAGATTCTGCTGGCCGTGGAGCGCGGCAAAGCGAACGCGGATGAGTTGCTGCGCGGGCCGGCGGTAAGCGCCCTTGCCCAACCTGACCGCAACCTGGCGACGACACTCGTGATGGGCGTGCTGCGCTGGCAGATCCCGCTGGACCAGCAATTCAAACAACTTCTCCGCAGGCCGGGCGCGAAACTGGATGCCGAGGTTCTGATCGCGCTGCGCATGGGCGCGTTTCAACTGCTGTATCTCGATCGCATTCCGGCACATGCAGCGATTGGCGAGAGCGTTGAGCTGGCCAAGCAGGCGGGGCATCGGTTTGGCGCAGGGATGGTGAACGCGGTGCTGCGCAAGCTGGGCATTGCATGCAGCAGACTCCTGGATGAGGGAACAGGATGGGAGGCAGAGCAGGCGCATCCTGCGTGGCTGGTAGAGCGTTGGAAGAGAATTTACGGAGATGAAACTGCGCGAGCAGTCTGCCGGCACGGACAGGAACAGCCGCTGCTCGCGGTGCGAATTGCAAACGCCGACGCCGAGCACGAATTGATGGATGCAGGCATAGAGCTTGCGCCGGGACGGTTGCTTGCCGATGCGCGGATTGTTACGGCGGGCGATGTGACCGGGACAGAGGCGTTCCGCAGCGGACGCGTGCGAATCCAGGATGAGGGTTCGCAGTTGATCGCGGAGATTGCGGCGGGTTCCACGGTTTCTTTTCAAAGAATAAAAAGTATCATCGATACCTGTGCGGCGCCGGGAGGCAAGACGATGATTCTCGCGGAGCGCAATCCTGAAGCTCAAATCGTGGCGTGCGAGTGGAGCGAGCAGCGGCTGGCTGCGTTGCGCGAGCGGGTGGCCGCTTTCGGCGATCGCATCGAATGCAGGCTGGCCGATGCCGCGGCACTTAAAGAGACTGCGAGGTACGATCTGGCACTGGTTGATGTACCGTGCAGCGGGACGGGGACGCTGGGACGTAATCCCGAGATTCGCCATCGGCTGCGCGTTGAAGATTTGGCGCGCCATGCGGAGCGGCAGAAGGCGATTTTGCGGGCAACGGCGAGAGCAATAAGGCCGGGAGGCGCGATAGTCTATTCGACGTGCTCGCTGGAGCCGGAGGAGAACGAGGAAGTGGTTGAAGCTGCGCTTGCGGAGATGAGCGGGATTCGGAGGATCAATGTTGGCAGGCGAATCGATGCCTTGCGGAATGCGGAAATTGTAACTAAAGAGGGCGCGGAGCGGTTGCGCCAGTGTGTTACTGCCGAGGGCGCGCTGCGACTGATTCCCGGTGCGCTGGGCACGGATGGATTTTTTGTCGCCTTGATCGAGAAAGCGAATTGAGCGCCTTGGTCCGAGGTTTCCCGGGTCTCAAAGGCGAGAGATCCTTCGACTTCGCTCAGGACAGGCGCTGGGGCACCCGGTGGCGCTGTTCAGAGCTATTCCGGACCGAGCTTGAGCGACTGGTAATCGCGGCCGAGCAGGGCGCAGAGCGCTTCGACGACCAGCTCATGATCTTCGCGCTGAGTGAGGCCGGTGACTGTGACCACGCCGATGATTCCGGCAGATTCAACATTGAGCGGGAACGAGCCGCCGTGCGCGGCGTAGTCGGCGACCGGCAGGCCGTAGCGCTCATGGAGTGTGGTGTTGCGGAGCGAGAGCGCAAGGCCGAAACCGTAGGAGCTGCGATGGAAGCGCGCGACGACGTTCGACTTTTTGCGAACCCACTCGGGGCTGTCGGGCGTGGTGCCGTCGAAGGCAAAGTAAAAGAGCGGCTGGCCGAAGCGCCGCACGTCAACGGCGATGGTGTGGCCGCGTTCCTGGCTGATGGTTTTGATGCGCGTGCCCAGATCCCAGGCAACGCGAGCATCGAGCCGCTGCAGGTGCAGCTCACGCTCCTGCAGCAGAATGCGTTCAACGTCTTCCTGCACTCCCATGAGGTCCCTTTCCTCTTGCCAGATTGTTTCCAGTCCCTCAGTTCCTTCGGCAGTGTTTGGTTATTCAAATCGGTACAGATTCGTGAAGAAGGAGCGTCCCTCCGGGGGCTAAAGCCCACAGAGTTTTGGCCAGTTTCGGCACGGCTGAAGCCGTGCCCTTTTACAAAGCCGATCATTTCCAGATTCGTCAAACACTGCCTAGTCCCTGCTTTATCACCTCACCACGGTCAGCGTGACCGTCGTGTCCTGGTCGATGCGCGAGCCTGCGGCAGGCGATTGCGCGATGACCGAGCCCGGCATGACGGGAACCCTGGGCGGCGCGGCTCCGGTGCCGACAGGGGGCACGCCCACATCGACGAATTTGAGCGGCGCGGTTTTAATGCCGGCCTGGGTGAGCTCGGTCTGTGCGCCGATGGCGCGCCAGCCGGTCATATCGGGCATGACGTAGCCGTCGGGCGTATCGCCGCCGGGCGCGGCCACCAGCAGATTGATAGTGGGCTGCGCGATGTCTTGAGCGTGAGCGGGCGGATCCTGCGCGAGCACCGTCCCTTCGGGTGCGGTGAAGGGAAGCCGAGCCGTTACACCCAATTCGAGGCCTGCGCGGCGCAGTTCAAGCGCGGCCACGCGCTCTGCAGAGCCAACGGCGTCGGGAACGTCGACTTTCTGTGGCCCCAGGCTCTCTGAAACGCGCACCCGCCACTCGCGGCGCACCACTGCGCCCGGATCGGGCGACTGGGTGAGGATGTGCCCCGCGGCAACGTCGGAGGAGTAATAGCGATTGTCGACATCAAGATTGAGGCCCAGGCCTGAGGTCTGGCTGCGCGCATCGGCGACCGTCATGCCCTTGAGCGCAGGCACCTGCACCTCAGCGCCGTGAATGGCAAACTGCATAGTGATGACGGCAGCCATCAATCCCACGGCCACCAGCAACAGCAGCAGCGAGGCGACCTGGAAGAAGTTCTTGATGGACTGGCTGGTCATGAGCGGCGGTGCCGGGCGGTTTGCCCTTTGTTGATGAGTGTATACGAAATGTGTATTCTCGTTGTGGAAGAGCGCACGAAATGGACAGCCGTGAGATTATCAGAAGGCTCCGGGCAGACGGCTGGTTCGAGGTTGCGCAGGCCGGCAGCCACAAGCAATTCAAGCATCCTGTAAAGGCGGGCCGGGTAACGGTGCCCCATCCCAGGAAGGAGGTCCCGATTGGAACGCTCAAGAGCATTGAAAAACAAGCGGGAATCAAGCTCCGTTAGGGGTGGAAAGCTGGAATTCATTGCTTATCTGCACAAGGATAAGGACTCCGACTACGGGGTGAGCTTTCCCGATTTTCCGGGCTGTATCACAGCTGGTTCGACCCTTGAAGAAGCGCGCCGCATGGCTGCCGAGGCGTTGGCGCTCCATATCGAGGGGCTGCGCGAGGATGGCGAAGAGATTCCCGAGCCGTCGACTCTCGACGATTTGCGCGGCGATCCGGCCATGAAAGGCGCGGTTGCGTTTCTGACTGAGGTAAAGCGTCCGGAAAAAACGGTTCGGATTAATATAACCGCCCGCGAAAGCCAGATTGCCGAGATCGACCGCCGCGCCCGCGGCGTGGGACTCACGCGTTCGTCTTTCATTGTGCAGAAGGCGTTGGACAAGAAGGTGGCTTCGCGCTAAAAGAAGCCCGCGCAGTACCTCTCATGGCTGCCCATCCTTTTTTCCCAAGATGAATGAGTCACAAAAGGGGAAAAACGAGTACCGCAATGTGCCATCGTCGACTCCAATGCCGACATGGATATAGCTTTCGGTATTCTCGAGCAAGTCAACTTCGACTGGTAGGTCAATGGCCCAACGTTGACTTGATAGGCCTTCGTTTCCGGTAATTCAGAGATGATCTCCTCAGGCGTTTTTCTCGACCAGAGCGAGACCTCGGCCTCCAGCACTTCTCGCATCTGTTTTCTATCGGTCATAAGCGCGTCACATACTTTACCTCGTATTATCCGTCAGCGACTCGGGGTGGATGGTGACGCGGTACACTTCAGGACACTCCAGCTCGCAACGGCGTTGAGCATGGCGAGATTAGCCTACCGTTGGCCGCGTGGCCGTGTACAACCCGGCGATGCCGAAGGTGTACGGCTGCCAGGCTGCCTCGGCGTATCCCGCGGCGCGCATCATGGCCAGCAACTCGGGTGGGGGCGGAAAGCTGCCGACCGAGGTGGGCAAGTAGTTGTAAGGACCGGCCACGTCTCCGGACACGGGGCCGCAAATAAGTCGGCCGATCGCGGGCAGCACGCGGCGGAAGTACACCGCGTAGGCTTTGCCGATGAGGCCGCCGGGCTCGCTGAACTCGAGAATGCCCAACTGGCCGCCGGGCTTGAGGACGCGGAAGAACTCGCTGAGGCCGGCCCGGTAGTTGGCCAGATTGCGGAAGCCGAAGGCAGTGACGATGAGGTCGAGCGACTGGTCGCGCAGCGGGAGATGCAGCGCGTCGGCCTCGAGGGGAATAGCGTAGGGCGCGCCGGGGCCAAGGCCGTCGCGGGCGGGGCCGAATTTGCGTGCGCCGCGGGTGAGCATGTTGCTCGAAAAATCGGCGGCGAGGATTGGCTCTGCCCCCTGCGGCCTGCGCTTGAGCAGAGCCATGGTCATGTCGCCGGTGCCGCAGCAGATGTCGAGGACTTGCGCTTCGGGACGGGCCAGCACGGAGCGAAAGCGGCGGGCCGCGCGCCACCACCAGAGCCGGTCGACGTTAGCCGAAAGCACGTGATTGAGCAAGTCGTAGCGTGGGGCGATGGAGTCGAACATCTGCTGCACCGCGCGCGCCGCGCCGGCTTCGTCGGTTGTGCCTGTCGGTTTGGCGCCGGTTGCCGGCATGCTGATCTTTGCCTCGCTTCCACAAGTCCTGCATATCCATCGTAGCGGGCCGGGGGTATCCGGCGAGGCGCAAGGGTTCAGAGATAGGAGCGTCGAGAATCAGACTATCTGGAACCGCGGTCTGCCGGATCTCAGACTCGGAACCGGTGGCGCACGGCTAAACGAGATGGATGAGGAAAGTGCAACTCTTGCCGGTGCGGCGCGGCGATTCCAGAACTTTGACGGTGACCGGTTTTCCGCGCACCGTTTCAAATAACGTCCGGTTATTGGCTGCGGAGCAGTCGCAGTAGGGGTCGTTTGGCGAAACCGGGCGCGCAGGGCTCCAACCGCAAACGCAGTGGTCCACCGGGTAGACCAGGGTGACGAAATCACCGTCGCGACGGCAATTCGCAGGGCCGACGATTTTGCCCATCAGTTCCACAAGCTTGTCGACGCTTCCATTGCTGTCAGCGATTAACTTCTGACGGAACTCCAATGCGCGGCAGCATTCACGGCCGCGCTGCTCCATCAGTTTGCGCAAGGCATCTCTGTCCAGCGTGCTGTCTTCGTTGGCGATGAAGTCGCTGAGGAACTGGCGCACAGTCGCGGCATCGGACATGCACTTTTCCCCATCGCATTTGCCGGTTTCGGTTTCTGCTGCGCGTGACCAGCAGGGCAGAGACGCACCTGCCAGAGCAAGGCCTTTCAGGAAAGTCTTTCTATCCATGGCCGGGAATTCTAGCACGACTGGATTTTATTGGTCTGTGACAAGTTGAAATCCAGCCGCAAATCAGTGGAGCGGCGGCGCCGGCTTCGTCGGTTGTGCCTGTCGGTTTGGCGCCGGTTGACGGCATGGTGCTGGTCCTCGTCTGGGATGATGACGGCGTGCTTACTTTGCCTTGCGAGTCTTGCCGCGATTCGGGCTGCCCTTTGCAGCCTTTTCTGCCGCCCGGAGAACTTTAACGTCAAGAAGGCCTTGTTCCCGGCCACTGGCGAGCTTATTTCGGATCAAGTCTTCTCGTGAGATGACTGCGGCGGGAATTTCGCCATCGATCATGCCCATAACGCGATTCGCCCAAGCCTCGTCGAAGGCGATGCCATCAATACGCTTCAAATCGTCGATCCGGTTGGGCGTTTGTCCAATCTGGAAGACTGTGCCGTCGACGAAATCCGATTCGTTCATCCCTTTGAGCGGCGCGCCGAATTGAGTCAGCGCACGAAAAACGGCCTTAGCGTTCTCGGGATCGGAGCGAATAAACAGGCCCAGGTCCTTGGTGGTACGCGGCTCCGCGTGGACCCCAAAAGCGTGAGCGCCGATGATGAGGTACTTAGCCGCGTTTGCGTTGAGCGCGCGGAGAAGGTCTTTGAAGTCCTCGGTCAACATGGGCCAGCGCTCCTTTGAAGCCGACGGCAAATGCATACGCAGCCTCGCTTAGCTCGCAAACTGCAATGAGCCGGTCGCCGACCGGCTGGCTCTGCCAGTAGCGGTAGGTCTCGGCCTGCTGTTCTTCGGGGTCGGTCACGCGGCGGACGGTCTTATCCATTTAGCAGCCTCAAGTTGCCTTCCATCCTACTGCAGCAGCGTCCCCTGCTCACCTTCGTGATTGCCGTTGCCGTTGAGTTCTTCGGGCGGGATGATGACGGCGGCGGCGACCTTGTCGCCTTCTTCGAGGCTGAGCAGGCGCACGCCCTGCGTGGCGCGGCCGGCCTCGCGGATGGTCTTGGTATCGCAGCGGATGATCTTGCCGAACTGGCTGATGACCATCAGCTCGCTGGTTTCGTTGACGAGAAGGATCGATGCAGTTTTGCCGACCTTGGGCGTGGCCTTGAGATTGGTGACGCCCTGCGCGCCGCGCGCAGTGAGGCGGTACTCGTCAACATCGGTGCGCTTGCCAAAGCCGTTCTCAGTGACGGTGAGAATGAGTTGCTGCGTGACGCAGAGCTTGTTGTCGAGGGCCTTGATGGCCTTCCACGCATCGTTGAGCTTCTTTTCAGCCGCGTTCACGGCGGCAGCGTCAACCAGCTTGTTGCGATAATCCTCGCGAGCTTTAGTGAGTGCTTCCTCGGCGTCTTCGTAGGCCTTGCGAAGGGCCGCGAGCTTGTCGGTCAGGCCCATGCGGGCGGCGCATTCGTCGCGCTCCCTGTCGCGCAGGGGATCGGAGTTGGTGATGGCCGCGCCGATGACGTAATCGCCCTTCCTGAGCGAGATGCCGCGGTTGCCGGCGGCGTTGCGGCCCATGGGACGCAGCCCTGCGCCGTTGCGCTCGGGGTCGTACTCCTCGTCGAATCGGATGGCCATGCCGTCACGCGTGGCCAGGAAAACGGTCTGCTTGCCATTGGTAATGTCGGCTGAGACCAGGTCGTCTTCGTTGTCGATGGCGATGGCGATGATGCCGCGCGACATCACGTTCGAGAAGTCCTTAAGTGGAGTCTTCTTGACGGTGCCGTTACGCGTGGCAAAGAAGACGTATCTGTCTTCGACCTCCAGGTTGCGCACGGGCAGAATGGCGCGCACATTCTCGCCGGGCTGCAGGTCGAGCAGGCTCTGCATCGACTTACCCTTGCCTGCCGCGCCCACATCGGGAATCTCGTAGACCTTGAGCCAGTACACGCGGCCGGTGTTGGTAAAGCACAGCAGGAAGGCGTGCGTGGAGTCGACGATGAGCTGCGAGACAAAGTCCTCCTCGCGCGTCTTCATGCCCATGCGCCCCGAGCCGCCGCGGCGCTGCTGGCGATAGATGGAGACTGGCGTACGCTTGAGGTAGCCTTGGTGGCTCACGGTGACCGCGACCTGCTCGTCGGCGATGAGATCTTCAAGCTGCAGTTCAGCGCTTTCGTCCACGATCTCAGTGCGCCGCTTGTCGCCGTATTTGTCGCGAACTTCTTCGAGTTCCTTGACGATAACGCCGCGCAGTTTGGTGTCGCTGGCCAGGATGGATTCGTACTCAGCGATTTTCTCGCGGATCTCGCGCAATTCGCTCAGAATCTCGTCGACCGAGAGCTGGGTGAGGCGATAGAGCTGCAGTTCGAGGATGGCATCGATCTGGCGGAGCGTGAGGCCGCGCTCCTCGCTGGGCAGGCGCTCGCGATCGAGGTTCACAATAATGTCAGTGCCCTTGCCCCAGGCGTACAGGTTCTCGCGGGCATCGACACGCGAACGCGATGCGCGAATGATGCGGATGACGGCGTCGAGATTGTCGAGGGCGATCTTGTAGCCTTCGAGCACATGCTCGCGCTCGCGGGCTTTGCGCAGCAGGTAGACGGTGCGGCGCTGCACCACGTCGATGCGGTGATCGATGAAGACGCGGATCGCGGCATCCAGACCGAGTTCGCGCGGCTGACCGTTGACCACCGCGAGAAAGATCATGGAGAAGCTCTCCTGCATCTGGGTGTGCTTGTAGAGCTGGTTGAGCACGATCTCAGGCTGCGCGCCACGCTTGAGCTCGATGACGATGCGCATGCCGTCGCGGTCGCTCTCGTCGCGCACATCGCCGATGTCGTCGATGATTTTGTCGTTCACCAGCTCGGCGATGCGCTCAATGAGCCTGGATTTGTTCACTTGGTAAGGGATCTCGGTGACGACCAGGGCCAGCTTCTCTTTGGTCAGGTTCTCTTGACCCACGCGGGCGCGCATCATGAATCGGCCGCGGCCGGTGCGATAGGTCTCGGCAAGGCCGGCGCGGCCGTAAAGAAGGCCGGCGGTGGGGAAGTCGGGCCCGTGAACGTGCTTGAGCACTTCGGCGATGCCGGCGCCGGGGTTTTTCACCAACGCGATGGTAGCGTTCACAACTTCAGTGAGATTATGCGGCGGAATATTGGTGGCCATGCCGACGGCGATGCCGCTTGAACCGTTGACGATGAGATTGGGGATACGCGCAGGCAGTACCGACGGTTCAAACGTTGACTCGTCGTAGTTGGGAACCATGTCCACGGTTTCCATTTCGATGTCGGCAAGCAGCTCGCCGGCAATGCGGTCCATGCGGCACTCGGTGTAGCGCATGGCCGCGGGCGGATCGCCGTCGACGGAGCCGAAGTTGCCCTGGCCGTCGACCAGCGGATAGCGCAGCGTGAAGGGCTGCGCCATGCGCACCAGCGTGTCGTAGATGGCGGAGTCGCCGTGGGGATGGTAGACGCCCATGGCCTGGCCCACCACCTTGGCGCACTTGGTGAACTTTTTGTTGTACTCCAGACCCATTTCGCTCATGGTGTAGAGCACGCGGCGATGGACGGGCTTGAGGCCGTCGCGCGCATCGGGCAGGGCGCGGCCGATGATGACGCTCATCGAGTAATCGAGGTACGAGCGCCGCATCTCGTCTTCGATGTTGATGGGAATGAGGTTCGAGCTGTTCGCCGGGGGCGGCCCGCCATCGAGAGGGAGCTGGGGATTTTGATCGTCTGCCATAGATTTTGGGCCTGCGGAAGGGCTCGAAAAAGGGTCCGGAAGATGCGGGGCCGGGTCCGCAGGGTTACACGTCTATTTTACGCGTCGGAGGGGTGCTTTAGCAAGGCGAGAGCAAGCAAATAAGTCTTTATATTCGTGTTAGTTAGGAGATGTTTTTTCGGGTCAAGAACGGTTCAGCCACCGGCGCGGCTCAAGATCGCCATCCGGTGCCGTTTTCCGGGAAAAAACGGCAACTTGCGAGTGGCTAAATCAGGCCCGGTAAACTCCCCAGGCAGAGAGCCGCCTGCAGCAGCACGATGGCTCCGGCCGAGGCGAGGGCGATGCGGCGGCGCGGGCTGTCGAATGCGTCAGCAAAGACTCCGCCGATGAAGGTCAGCAGGAAGGGCAGCGACCAGATCCAGGGGCTGCCCGGAGAGCCTGTCATTACCAGCACGATACAAACCAAGGCGCAAAACAGAGGAGCCGTGTTGCCGAAGTAGCGCGACCGGCGCAGCCCGAGGTAGAGAGCGAGCGAGGCAGCCGCCGCAACCGAGATTCCCGCTTCCGGCACCGACCTGAAGAAGCGCAGGGCAGGATCGGGCGAAAACCAGAGGAATCCGGCAGCCGAGCGAAAGACGTAGCTGAAAGCATCGGGCGAAAAGCCGTAGCAGATGAAGACGAATGCCAGGGCGCCGAGCGAAGCCGCCATGACTACGGGAAGCACCTGGCTGCGGCGTCCCTGGGCGAGCCAGAGCATTGCTCCCAGTCCCAGCAGGGCGGCAACAGGCAGCGCGGCAATGTGCGAAGCTGCGGCTACACCGAAGATGATTGTGAGCATGACGATGCGCGGCCGCCATTTGCGGCGCGGCCCCTGCATGGCGTGGGCAACGCCGATGGCGGTGTAGACGCCGCCGTAGACTCCCAGCGCGGCCAGAACCTCGGGATTGGGCGCGAGACACGCGCGCAGGACATTGGGGCAAAAGCAGTAGAGAGCAAGGGCCGTGTAGCCGCCCAGATTGCCGTAGAGGCGCCGCGTGACCCACCAGAGGCACCCGCCAAGCACGCAGCCGGCCAACAGAAATGGCAGCCGTAAAAGCAGCAGGATATGGGTCATCTGGTGGCGCAGTTCCCATATGCTCAATTCGCTGCCGTTCCCGCTCCCGGAAAAGGGCCGGCTGCCCGATTCTGCGGGCTGCACCACACGATCTTCCGGTTTGCGGAAGAGGTCAAGGAAGCGCTGGCCCAGGAAGCTGAGGGTGAGGGGGAACCCGGCTACGCGATAGGCCAGAATGCCGTCGTGGATGTTGCCGCAGGTGGTGTAATAGCCTGCCAGGGCCGAGGGGCGTTCCCAGGTTTCGCGTCCGCAGCGGGCGTACTGGTAGTCGCGGTCGGTGAGCGTCTGATGTGCAGTGACCCACAGGCCCTGCAGCAGGAAGGCCGCCAGCAGACCAGCGGCGATGCGCTGGGGCAAATTAAAGCGGAAACGGCGAAGGATTCCAAACCGGTGGGTCATCACGATCAGACGGACGTTTCCAGTCTAAACGGTGGGGTCAGGCGGGACGGTTGCGGCGCGCCTGAACCGTCACCCCAGCCTCTTGCTTTAATCGCAGGCAATCCAAGGCATCGAGTTATATCCCAAACGCAAGCGAGCCGCCTCGAAGGGCGGCTCGCGAGGTTAGCGGATAGGAACCATCAGTTGAAGATGGCGCCGACGGTGTCGTTTGAAGACAAGGTGACGACGCAGTAGTTCGGTCCAGCGGCAGTCCAGTAAGTGGGACCAGGAAGCGGGTTGCCGCTGGAGTCGGACGGTACGCAATTGTAGGACCACCCGCCGAAGGTGCCTGTGGCGCCTGACGACTGCGTTGCGGTCAGGATAACAGCGGTGCCAACGGGGTAAGTGGCCGTGCACACGGAACCCGTGCCATATTGCTGAGTCGGAACCCAGCCGGGGCCGCAATGGAGCACGTCTTGAGTCCCTGTAGCCGAAGGAGCAGTAACCAACCAATTGGTGGTGTCCAGGCCCTCGTTGTACACCGTGAGAGTCTCAAGAAGTCCAGCCGCCGGCGGTTCACCCGGATAGCAGGAACCCGGTGTCTGCGAAAGCGAACCCGGAGGTGGAGGAAGAACCTCGGGGCAGTTGAACGTTGCCGTCGCGGTCTGGATAGGTCCGCCGGTGCCAGTTTGTGTCTCTGCGATAATTACTGCGCCACCGCTCGCGTAGGCAGTTACAAGGCCGGCGCTGGCCCCCGAATTCCCCGCTGAATTGGTGTCGACGGGGAAGAATTCCGGCTCGCTGGAGAGCCAGGTGGTATTCGGGGAGTTGGTCACGTCCTGTACAAAAGGAGGCGTCGAGTAGGTCGCGACCGCCAGGAATTGTCCGCTCAGTAGGAAGTCGCTCACCGAGATCGAGCTGGGGATGATAGTAAGCGAAAGAAGTGTATCAGACGGAGGAGTAGTAATCTCGGTTGTGACGCTGGCCGTCGCCGATACTACCGAGCCATCCTGATTGGCCAACAGTGCGGTGATGGTTGCTGAACCCACGCCAGCGCCTGTCACCACGCCACCTGGCGCAGTCGTGACAACCGACGTGTTCGATGATGACCAGGTCAAGGACGTGCTGCTAGTTACGTTCTCGATCAAGCCGGTCGATCCTGAAGTTGCCAGCGCGATGAAGTCGGCTTGTCCCGACGAAGCCGAGATCGTTTGCGAGCTCGGCGTGATGGTTAGCGCAGTCCATTGCTCTGTAGTGCCGCCGAGCACTGTGAATGTTGCCGTTCCGGTTGCAATGGTTCCGTCGGCATTGGTGTACGTGGCAGTAATGGTCGCGGAGCCCGCGGCCACTCCTGTGACAACACCTGTTGCAGAGTTGGTGATTTGGGCAATCGTCGAGCTGCTGGAAGCATATGTAGCCAGTCCCTGCAGGCTGATGGTAGAGCCGGAGGCGGTTGTGCCAATCGCGATGAAGGTTGCCTGATCGCCTGGCGCCGGAACCGATTGAGAGCCCGGAATAATCGTGATCGAGGTGATGTCGTTGTTCGTGGTTCCGCTCGCGGTTACGGAGAACGTCGCAGTTCCAGTCGCCACAGTGCCGTCGGCGTTGGTGTACTGCGCTGAGATGGTGGTTGTGCCCTGACCCACGGCCGTGGCGACGCCGCCGGCGGTAATATTGGCGATCTGCGGACTGCTTGCGTTCCAGACAACGTTGGTAAGGCTCTTGGTGATTCCGGAGGCTGTCGTTCCGGTCGCCGTGTAGGTGGCCGTGTCGCCGGGCGCAGCAACGGTCTGGGAACTGGGAACAATCGACACCTGCGTGATGTCGTTGCTGGAGGTCCCATTTCCGGAAACCGTCAGGGTTGCTGTCCCTGTAGCCGTGGTCTTGTCCGCGTTGACGTACTGCGCAATGATGGTCGTGGTGCCGGGTCCCACCGCCGTGGAAACGCCGGTTGCGGGAGCGATGGTGGCGATCTGCGGACTGGTTGAGGTCCATGTAACCAGCCCAGACAGACTCACGGTTGTACCGGCGCCGGTTGTGCCGACCGCGACGTAGGTTGCTGTATCGCCGGACGCAGGAACCGATTGTGCGCCCGGGATAATCGTGATCGAGGTGATGTCGCTGCTTGACGTCGCATTACCGGTCACCGTGAATGTCGCGATCCCGGTAGCAGTGGTCTGGTCGGAGTTGGTGTACTGCGCGGAGATGGTGGCAGTACCCGGCCCAACCGCCGTGGCGACACCGGTGGTGGCGTTGACGGTGGCGATCTGCGGGCTGCTCGAGCTCCAGACAACCAGCCCGGTCAGGCTCTTGGTTTGGCCTGCGGAGTTGGTGCCAATGACTGAATAGGCCGCCGTGTCACCGGGTTCGGCAACGGTCTGCGCGTTGGGAATAATGGTCACCGACGCAATGTCGCTGTTGGTCGACCCGCTTCCGGTTACTGTGAAGGTCGCTACTCCCGTGGCAGTGGTCTTATCGGGGTTGGTGAACTGCGCGGCGATGGTCGCGGTGCCCGGCCCAACCGCTGTGGCGACACCGGTTGTGGCGTTGACGGTGGCGATCTGCGGACTGCTCGCGCTCCAGACAACCAGCCCGGTCAGGCTCTGGGTCTGGCCTGCGGTGTTGGTGCCAATGACTGAGTAGGCCGCCGTGTTACCGGGTTCGGCAACGGTCTGTGCGCCGGGAATGATCGTCACCGACGCGATGTCGGTACTCGACGCTCCGCCGCCGGTTACTGTGAAGGTAGCCGTACCTGTTGCGACCGTCTGGTCGGCGTTGGTGTATTCCGCAGTGATGGTAGCCGTGCCCGGTCCCACCGCTGTCACAACACCCGTTGAGGCGTTAACCGTGGCAATTCCGGTGCTGCTCGAGCTCCAGACAACCAGTCCGTTCGCATTCACGCTGGCGCCGGCAGCCGTGGTGCCAACTACCGTGTAGGTGGCCGTATCCCCGGGCGCAGCTACGGTCTGGGAGCCGGGAATGATGGTCAGCTTGGTGATGTCATTGCTCGTGGGGCTGGTGGTGCCGCTGGAGGACACGGTGATGGTGGCGCTCGCGGAAAGAAGGCCGGTATAACCTTTGATGCTGGCGGTAATCTGAATCACGCCGGGGCCCGTAGCGGTGACCATTCCGGTGGCGCTGACAGTGGCAACGTCGGCAGACGCCGTAGTCCAGGTGACCTGGTCGGTGAGATTCTGAGTCGAAGAGGGGCTGGTTCCGTGACTGTAGACTCCGGTAGCCGTGAGCTGGGCCGTGGTGCCGATGGCCATGGTGATAGCCGAAGGCGTGACCTCAAGTGAATCGACTTGAGCGGAACCGCAGCCCATAATTGGCAGCGCAATACCAATCAGGAGCATCGCTCCCAACTTAATGCGATCAAACATCGTTGACCTCCGGAATTTCGTGCCGGTATCGGCGCCGGCCATATATCTCATAGCAAACACTCGCAGGCGATTATGCCTTCGACTATATTCCACCCATGGGCGAACCTCTTCGGTCCACGCAGACGCACTGTTCGTGTGGAATAAAGATAGTCAATAAACCCTCCATAGTCAATCATTAATCGCGTCAGGCCGCGCCTTGTTGAAGGGACGTAAAGTGTGTCGATTGGCGGCCATTGCCCCGCGGTAACTCCGAATTTCGACACCAATTTGCGGGGAGGTAACTCGGACGGAATTCGCAATTCCGGAACAGAAGTCCTTCAAGGTGTATCGGGCCGGCTTTTACCCCGGTGCGGGAAACGGCTACACTTCTCCTGAACATGGCAATTGCCCGCGACAACACCCCGGAACGGCTCGTGAGCGCTGCGCGCGCCGACGAGGAACAGGGATTTGAGCTCAAACTGCGGCCCCGCTGGCTGCGCGAATTCATCGGCCAGTCCAAAGCCAAGGAGCAATTGGCGATCGCGCTGGAGGCGGCCAAATCGCGCGGCGAGGCCTTGGACCACGTGCTGCTCTTCGGGCCTCCCGGCCTGGGCAAGACCACCCTGGCTACCATTATTGCCAATGAGCTCGATGTGGGGTTCCAGCAGACCTCGGGTCCGGCTTTGCAGATCCAGGGCGACCTGACCGCCATCCTGACCAATTTGCGCGAGCGGCAGGTGCTGTTCCTTGATGAGATCCACCGCATGCAGCCGGTGCTGGAGGAAAAACTGTACACCGCGCTAGAGGACTACAAACTCGACATTATCATCGGGCAGGGTCCGGCGGCGCGCACCCATGTGATGGAAATCAAGCCCTTCACATTTATCGGCGCCACCACGCGGCCCGGCCTGCTTTCGTCGCCGCTGCGCTCGCGCTTTGGGATCCTGTTGCGGCTGGAGTTCTACAGCGAGGAACAACTGCGTGTCATCGTGGAGCGGTCCGCCGAGGTGCTGCAGATTTCCATCGATCCCGACGGCGCCGCGGAGATTGCGCTGCGCTCGCGCGGAACGCCGCGTATCGCCAACCGGCTGCTGCGCCGGGTGCGCGATTACGCGCAGGTGCGCGGATCGGGCATCATCGACCGGCCAACGGCAAATGCCGCACTGACTCTGCTCGAGGTGGATGCGCACGGATTCGATGAGATCGACCGCCGGCTCATGCTGACGATTATTCAGAAGTACGATGGAGGCCCAGTGGGTTTGGGCACGCTGGCGGCGACGCTGGCTGAAGAAGAAGACGCACTTGAAGAAGTGTACGAGCCGTTCCTGATTCAGATTGGATTTCTTGACCGCACGCCGCGCGGGCGCGTGGCGACGCGGCTGGCCTACGAGCACTTTGGCATTCCGCAAACGGGACGGCAGGCGGGGTTGTTTTAAGAGAGAAGCGGAGTTAGCCGCTAACGACGCCAACGCCGATTATAGGAGGATTTCATGGCACTTACTGAATCGACTATGCTTGAGTTAGGGACCACTGCGCCGGACTTTGCACTTACTGATACGGTAACTGGAAGCACGGTGCGGAGGGACGACTTCAAGGGCAAAGATGCGCTGCTGGTGATGTTCATCTGTACTCACTGCCCTTATGTGAAACACGTTGAAGCTTCGCTGGGAAAGCTTGGCGCGGACTACGCTTCGAAACCCATTGGGATTGTGGCGATCAGCTCAAACGATGCGGCCACGTTTACGGCCGACAGTCCGGCAGGGATGAAAGCTCAGGCCCAGGCGCACGGGTTCACATTCCCGTACTTGTACGACGAAAAGCAGGATGTAGCGCACGCCTACTCGGCGGCCTGTACGCCCGATTTCTTCCTCTTCGACAAGTATTTCAAGCTGGTTTATCGCGGACAATACGACTCGAGCCGGCCGGGCAACGGGGCGCCGGTGACCGGAGAGGATTTGCGCGCCGCCATTGACACGGTGCTGGCCGGCAAGCCGGTTTCGGCGGACCAGCGGCCGTCGATTGGATGCAATATCAAGTGGAAGGCTTAGAAGCAGCAGGTCTGCAAGTCAGCGAGTCGGCCTACCGAGACCTCGCTGGCGCGCTGACTTGCAGACTTGCTGACTCGTTATATTCCAAGCCCCTTCAGATACTCGCGGAACTTATCGCCGAACTCGGGGCGCTTGAGGGCGAATTCGACAGTGGCGGATAACATGCCGAACTTATCGCCGGCGTCGAAGCGCTTACCTTCAAAGTTATAGCCGAACACTTTTTCGTAACTGAGCAGAGCTTTGATGCCGTCGGTAAGTTGTATCTCGCCGATGGCGCCCGGTTTGGTGATTTCAAGTAACTCAAAGACGCGCGGCGTAAGAATGTAGCGGCCGATAATCGCATGGTTCGATGGGGCTTCTTCGAACCTGGGCTTCTCCACCATGCCGGTGCAGTTGTAGGTGCGCGGATTGGCCGCATCGGGGGAGCCGGCCAGCACTCCATAGGCGCTGATGCCGGGGCCTTCGACGGTCATCGTCGCCAGCACCGATCCACCTTTCTCATTGAAGACATCGATCATCTGTTTGAGGCATGGCGGATCGGCGTCGATGACATCGTCGGGCAGAATCACGGCGAAGGGCTCATCGCCCACGAGATCTTTTGCGCACAGGACGGCGTGGCCCAGGCCGAGAGGCTCTTTCTGGCGCACAAAGCTGATGCGCGCCAGTGTCGCCGCATGGCGGGAAATTCCCAGCAACTCGGTTTTTCCTTTGCGCTCGAGCGCGGCATCGAGCTCGGGAGTGAAGTCGAAATGATCCTCCATGATTGCCTTGCCACGGCCCGTGACGACGATAATGTGCTCGATGCCCGAGGCGATCGCTTCTTCAACGCCGTATTGCAGAACTGGCTTGTCGACCAGCGCCAGCATCTCTTTGGGAACTGCCTTGGTGGCGGGAAGGAATCGCGTCCCCAATCCGGCTGCGGGGAAAACCGCTTTACGAACTGCGTTGCTCATTCGATCTCCTTGTGTCACAGCGTTGGCGAGTCATCGCCAAGCATGGCCTCGCGAACGATCTTAATCGGCGGGAAGCCCTGACGCAGAAAGTCGTCGTGAAATTTCTCGATCGAGAATGCCGCGCCCTCTTTCTTCTTAACATCTTCGCGCAGCTTCATAATCTCAAGCTTACCCAGCGTGTAGTAAAGATACGTTGGGTCGCCCGTGCCGCGCTTGGTTTCAACAACGGCATTTTCCTTTGACTGGTAGCCTTCTTTCTGGAAGAAGGCCTCGGCCTCCTCCATTGTCATCTTGCCGGTGTGCATTTCGATACCCACGATGAAGCGTGCGTTGCGCAGCAGTGCATCCTGCAGCTGGCCGAGCCGCAGCAATTTGGCTTCGCGCTCGTCTTTTGCGCCGGCCCCCGGCTGACCGTAGCCCTGATCGAGTATCATCTGCTCGCAGTAATGGGCCCAGCCTTCAACATCGGTGTTCGCTCCCAGCAGCTTGCGCACTTTGCTTGGAGCCTGCGGCAGCCACAGGAATTGTACATAGTGGCCCGGATAGGCCTCGTGCACCGCGGTCGAAACGATAGTGCCGACGTTGAAGCCGTGCATGTAGCCTTCAACATCTGCTTCCGACCAGCCTGGATCGGGCAACGTGACGTTGAAATATGCCTCGGTGGCGTGGGTTTCGTAGGGGCCGGGCGTGTCCATGCTTGCGGTCGTTGTAGCGCGCATAAAGGGCGGCGACTCTTCAAGGATTGGTCTAACGTCGGATGGAAGGGTGACAATACGATGCGCGCGGATGAAGCCGACGAGTCCGTCAAACCTGGCGCGGAAGGCGTTCATGAGCTGATCGGGAGCGGGGTGGTCGGCGCCGAGTTCCTCAAGCACCGCAAGCGGGTCCTTGCCCGGTTCGAGCTCCGCGGCTACCTGCCTGAAGTGTTCCTGATTCTCGCGCATGTTCGCCCAACCGATCTCGAGCAGCTTGTCGAGAGGCAAGTCGACCATCTCGTCGTACGCAAGCTTTTTGCGGAAGGTGTCGGCGCCGATGCGGAAGTCGCCATTGGAACGCGCCAGCACGTCGCTTTTGAGCCAGGCGAGATAGTCGTTGAGCGCGGCGATAACGGCGGCGTTGGTAGATGCAAATTCGGATTTGAGCGCGGGGTCCTGCGCGGCGGCGAAGGCCTGCGGCACGTCGTGCGCAAAGAAACTGACGATGTCGGGCAATTGCTCGATGGCAATCTCGGTAAAGATGCGGGGAGGGTTCTGCAGGTTCTCATGCGCCGCCGCAAGCAGGACCGGCATCTGTTTTTCGCGTGCGACAAGCGAGTGCAGCCGGTCGTCGAGCGGTGCAAAGTTACGTTCCATCAGGACGAATGCACCGCTGGCGCAGGCGCTCGAGTAGTTATCGGCGTTTTTCTGCCATGGTTTGATGACTTCGAGAGTGAGTAGCTGAGAGTGGATGTTATTCAACACCAGCTCGCGATCGGTGCGAGGAACGAAATCGGCAGGTGAGTTATCGGGCTCGATGGCAAGCAGGCGCTTTTCGAAGCCATGCAGCGTCGCAATTTCCGCATCGATGCTCTTGCGAGAGAAATTCTCGAGCTGTGAATCGTACTTATGGAAACCAGCCTGCGTTCCGGCCGAGGGCGCGTAGTGGAAGTACACCTGGTCGGAGTATTCGTCTGATATCTTCGCAAACTGTTGTTTCCAGTTCTCCTGCGCCGATGCCGCCGACATACAAACTCCAATCGCGAAAAGTACAACAGCCGTTCTCATTCGTTGCTTCCTTTAAAACTATTTCGGCTCATGCGTTCACGGGATCAGGCGCGAGCCGGTCAATGATTTCGTGAATTTCAAGCAAGACTTCGTCGGGGCGCGTGGCCGCGAGCGGCAGCTTGAGCACGCCCTGCGGCGTGAACTGCGCGCCGCGTTTGGCGTTGCGGGCTACCAACTGCATGAGCCGGTTGGGATCGACCGAGGCGTTCTCAACAAAGCGAATCTGCAGCTCGCCGCGTTTGCGATCGATCTGCGCAACCCCGATGCGCTCGCATTCGAGGCGCAGCATGGCGGCCTCGATCAGGTACACGGTCGCGTCGGGCAGCACGCCGTAGCGGTCTTCCAGCTCGGCGCGAATCTCGTTGATGGCGGCGGCGGATTGCGCGCCGGCAATTTTCTTGTACAGGCGCAGGCGCTGGTTTTCTTCGGGCACGTAACTCTCGTCGATGCGCAACGCAATGCCCAGATTGAGCTGCGTGGTTGGGCGCTCTTCCGCGCCTTCGCCCTTCAGCTCTTTTACCGCGGCTTCGAGCATGGAGGTGTAAAGTTCGAATCCGACTGCTTCAATGTGCCCGCTCTGTTCACCGCCCAGCATGTTGCCGGCACCGCGCAGTTCAAGATCGAGCGCGGCGATCTTGAAGCCGGCGCCGAGGTCGCTGAACTCCTTCAGCGCGGCCAGCCTGCGCCGCGCAACCTCGGTGAGTTCGGTGTCCTGCGGGATGAGCAGATACGCGTAAGCGCGGCGATTCGAGCGGCCGACGCGGCCGCGCAACTGGTAAAGCTCGCTCAGGCCATGGCGATCGGCGCGATTGATCAGAATCGTGTTGGCCAGGGGAATGTCGAGTCCATTCTCGATGATGGTAGTGGCCACCAGCACGTCGTACTCGTGACGCATGAAGGCCAGCATCACTTTTTCAAGGTCGCTCTCGCCCATCTGGCCGTGGCCTACGGCCACGCGCGCCGCCGGCACCATCTCCTGAATGCGCGCGGCGATTTCGTAGATCGATTCGACGCGATTGTGCACAAAGTACACCTGTCCGCCGCGCTCGAGCTCAACCTCGACGGCGGAACGCACGATCTTTTCGTCGTACTTGGCCACCACAGTCTGAATAGCCATGCGATCCTTGGGCGGCGTCTCGATGACGCTCATGTCGCGCAGGCCGACGAGCGACATGTGCAGCGTGCGCGGAATCGGCGTGGCGCTCATGGCCAGCACGTCAATCTCTTTGCGCATCTGCTTCAGGCGCTCTTTGTGGCGCACGCCGAAGCGCTGCTCTTCGTCGACGATGAGAAGACCGAGATCCTGGAATTTGATGTCTTTTGAGAGCAGCCGGTGCGTGCCGATGAGAATGTCAACGCGGCCGTGCTCGACGCGTTCCACAATGTCTTTCTGCTCCTTCGCGGTGCGGAAGCGCGAGATCATCTCGACGTGAATGGGGAACTGCGCGAAGCGCTGCTTGAAGGTTTCAAAGTGCTGGAAGCTGAGCACCGTGGTGGGCGTAAGCACGGCCACCTGCTTGCCATCCTGCACGGCCTTGAAGGCGGCGCGCATGGCCACTTCGGTCTTGCCGTAGCCCACATCACCGCAGAGCAGGCGATCCATGGGCGTGGTCGACTCCATGTCGTACTTGATGGCGCGGATGGCGGAGATCTGGTCGTCGGTCTCGGTGTAATCGAACGAATCTTCAAACTCGCGCTGGAATTCGTTGTCTTTTGAGAAGGCCGTGCCTTCGGCGGTGTGGCGCTCGGCGTACAGCTTGAGCAACTCCGCGGCCATATCCTGCATGGCCTTGCGCACGCGAGCCTTGGTCCTGGTCCATTGCTGCGAGCCGAGCTTGTTGAGCATCGGCGCCGGGCCGGCGTCGGTGGAGCGGTACTTCTGGATGAGGTCGAGGCGCGTGAGCGGGACGTAGAGCTTGGCGCTCTCGGCGAACTCCAGAATCATGAATTCGACCGAGAGGCCGTCCTGCACAATCTCTTTCAGGCCCTGGTACTGTGCGATGCCGTGCTCCACGTGCACCACGTAGTCGCCGATGGTGAGGTCGCGAAAATCGGAGACGAAGGCGGCGGTTTTGGAGCGCTTGGGCGCGGGCCGCGCGGCCACGTCGGCTTCGTCGGAGAGATCGTTGGCGCCGAAGACAATCAGGTTCGACGAGGGAAAGCTGACGCCGGCAGCGAGCGGCGAGCGCACGATGACCGGCACGCGCAGATCGCCGGCCATGTAGCTGGCTTCTTCAAAGATGGTCTCGCCGGGATGCGCAGCGCGGCTGCCGAGCCGATAGGGAATCTGGTAGTCGCGCATTACGGTTGCGAGGCGCTCCAGGTCGCCCTGGTGGGGCACGGCCAGCACGATGCGCGACTCGGTCTGCATCAGGTTCTTGATTTGCTCGGTGAGCGCGGGCAGCGAGCCGTGGAAGCGTAGCGTGGGACGAGTGGGCAATTCGATTTCGCCCAGAGTCGCGTCTTCATCGAGCAGATCGACGGCGCCCAGCTGATCGAGATCGAGACCCATGTGCGACTGGAGCGATGCGGTGAGAATCTCTGGGCGCAGATAGATATCCTCAGGCCGAATGAGCGAGCCGACGCTGGAGCGCTCATGGCGCTGCTCGACCTTGTTCCACCAGCGATCGATCTGGTTGCGCACCATGGCCGGCTCGTCGACAAAGAGTGCGCAGCGCGGAATGAGCGTGAGGAGCGATTTGTGAGCGCCGGCTACGGAGGCGAAGAATTCCCAGCCCGGAAAGACGCTGACGCCGCCGGCCGCCGCGGCTTCGACGGCAAGTTCTTCATCTTCGGTTTCGACGCGCTGGCGGCTCAGCCGCGCATTCACCGCGGCCAGCAGGTGCTCGGTGACAGGAGTTTCAGTGAGCGGCAGCAGTTCGGTCTCGTCGAGGCCGCTTTGCGAACGCTGCGTTTCAGGATCGAACTTGCGGATGGTGTCGATTTCGTCGCCGAAGAATTCGATGCGCACGGGGCGGTCGGCCTCGGGTGAGTAGACGTCGAGAATGCCGCCGCGCCGCGTGAACTGGCCGGGCATCTCCACCAGGTCCATCTGCGTGTAGCCCACCCCGGCCAGGTGCGCGGTGAGGGTTTCGAGGTCGATCTCGTCTCCGCGCCGCAGCATGACCGCGAGGCCGGCATAATACTCGCGATCGAAGAGGCGGAGCGCGGCCGACTCGACCGGAGCGATGAGAATGTCGACGGCGTTGGTCGAAAGCTTCCATAGCGCCGAGGCGCGCTGCTCCTGCACGTCGGGGTGGGGCGAGAGGTTTTCAAACGGGAGTACGTCGTGGGCGGGGAAGCGAACCACGCGGGCCGGGTCGATTGCGCCGGAGAGCTCGCAGCCGGCTTTGAGGAGCGGCTCGAGGGCCTCGGCGGCCTTGTTGTCGGCCACGATCACGACAACGGGCTGGTGGGCCGCCCGCGCCATCAGCGGGATGTAGAGCGCGCGAGCCGTTGCGGTCAATCCGGAGACACGCCGCCGCCCCGCACCCAGGCTCAGGTGCCTGCGAACGCGTTCGAATCCCGGGGTCTGCTCCAGTTCCGCAAAAATTTCGCGGACGAACGGGAGAATCATGCAGTGTCTAGTTTAGCAGTGGGGGCGATGTGCTCACTTGTCTCCCAGTGCCTTGGCGAACGCGTAGAAAAAGTCCAGCGACTTCCAGAACGAGTCTTCGGGCAGGCGCTCGTCTTTGCCGTGGGCACGCACGTCGTCGATTTCGAGTGCGATGGCGGAGTATCCGTAGCTGGGAATCCCGGCCTGGGCAAAGTAGATGGAGTCGCTGGCGCCGTTTTCCATCACGGGCGTTACCGGCACTCCCGGCCATATCTGGTCAGTGATTCTGGTGAGCGGGTCAAATACCTCCGGGCTCGGAAGCGGGGGCGTGATTGCCTTGCGTTCGGGCGCAACCTCAGCGACCACGCCCCCGTCGGAGACGTATTTCACGGTCAACTTGGGATCGTTGAAGAGGCCGATGAGCTGCTCGCGAATCTCCTCGGGCGAGTGGCCGGGAAAGATGCGGCAGTTGACGATGGCTTGCGCCGATGCCGGCAGAGCGTTGTTGGCATGGCCGGCATTGAGGCGCGTGGCGACGCAGGTGGTGCGGAAATTCGAGTTGTAACTGGGGGACTCGCTCAGGCGAGCCGCTGCGGCCTTGTCGGGCGGATCGGCAAGAATCGCGCGCATGTCGGCTGCGGTCTGGCCGGTCTCGCGTTTGGCCAGATTCGCGAAGTAGGTGCGCGTGACGTCGTTGAGTTCGAAAGGAAAGGTGTAGGTCGAAAGCTTGTCGAGCGCGGCCATCAACTCGTAGATGGCGTTGTCGGGCCGGGGCAGTGAGCTGTGGCCTCCACGGTTGGTGGCCGTGATCTGGAAGTCGGAATAAACCTTCTCAGTGGCTTCAACCGCGGCAATCGTCGGCCGGCCATTTTCAAGGTCGATGCCGCCGGCATCGGGATTGATGACGTAGGCCGCATCCACAAGGTCGCGATGAGTGTTCACCAGCCACGATGCGCCGTTGAATTTGCCGCCCTCTTCATCGGCGGTGAGCGCGAGAAGCAGGTCGCGCTTCGGCTTGTATCCCTCGCGGTGCAGACGCAGAAAGGTTGCAACCAGCGCGGCATCGGAGTCCTTCATGTCCTGCGTGCCGCGGCCGTAGAAGTAGCCGTCCTTCTCAACAAATTTAAAGGGATCGGTGGTCCAGTCGGAGCGCAGCGCCTGCACCACGTCCATGTGGCAGAGAAAGAGCACCGGCCTTTCAGTGGGCGTGCCCTCAGCACGGTAGCGGACGACGAGGTTGAGCTTGTTGGGATCGGGGCCGATGAGGTAAACATCGCCTTCAGCGAATCCAGCGTCGAGAAAGCGCAGCTTCATCTGCTCGGTAGCGGCAGTTACGCTGCCCTGCGGCGTGTCTGTGGTGTTGGTCTCGATGAGCTGCATGAAGATCGCGAGGGCCTCGGCACGGTCGGCTGGCGAAGCATGCGGCAGCGCGTCCTGCGCGGCCAATGTGGTTGCGAAGATGCAGACGGCGAGGAAGAGGAGCGCGCGACCTGCGGAGACGGATTTGTGCATGGAGGGATTGTACGTTACCGGAGTTTGGGACCGCGCGGGCCGGATTTCATGGTTTCCCACCCTCTTCGGTCGCCGCCGCGACCACTAAATGGGACACGGCTAAAAGCTGATCGCCGACCACTGACAACTTAATGCGGCCGGCCCGGCAGTACGAAATGCTCAGCGCAGCGCGGCTCATACGCGTCGCCGGGGACCTTGATAGGGCTGTCGTAGGGCGCGGGTTTGCCGTCGATGAGGCGTTGCGAGTAGAGGGCCCGCGCGCCGCACGCGCAATAGGCCATGCACTCGGTAACGCTGCCGCCGTAGGCGTTCACCAGCCAGGTCAGATTGAGCATTTCGCCGAAGGGCACGGCGCGAAAGTCCAGGTCGAGGCCTGCCACCAAAACGTCGTGATTGCTGTCAAGCAGGTGCTTGGTGAAGAGGAAGAGTTCGGTGACGAACTGGCCCTCGTCGATGGCGATGCACTCCACGCGCTTGCCGATCTCCTGCTCTTTCTCGGCGATGGCGTCGAGGACCGCCCACGGATTTGAGGAAGGGAACTCGAGGGCCTTGCATTTGCCGTGGCCATTGGGATTGCGGCTCTCGACGACTCCGGGACCGCCCTTGGTGTCGTCGCTGGGCTTGAGCACCATCACGAACTGCTTGGCGTACTGGCGGCGCATCTCGGCGCGGCGCAACATCTCAGCGGTCTTGTTGCTTCTCATCGGTCCCAACATCAGTTCGAGCTTGCCTGGCAACGCGTTATCTCCTTCGGAGCGATTGTTCTTGCATCGCTTCCGGAGTTACATCATAACGCGCGAGGCAATGGTACCCGGGCGTAAGCCTTCGTCCGGGGGCGTCGTCCCTACGGGACTCCTGGTCCGGACTCATTCGATTCCCCACGCTGAAGCGCGGGGCTAACAACCGCTGCGCCTACGGCGCGCTGGTTCGAATCCCATTTCGCAGAGGGCGTGGAATCAACGAATTTACTCAGTTCCAAGAAGCAACTTGATCCCTATGGCGATAAGGCCCACTCCAACGACGATGCAAACAAGACGCCCTAACCATGCCGGTTGCTTCTGCTTATATGCATGGAGCGTAATTATGTCTGCGGCGTAGAACTCCTTCCCTAATATCCCCGCGGCGATTCCCAAGACTCCGAAGACGATTAGAACATCATCCGTGATTTGCTGCATCCCCATGCCCTGCAACCTTCGTTACGTTCTATACCGGACAACTCAATAATGGTGCACGGAGCTCCAGAATCTTCGGCCGGTGAGACGACGCTTACTGCGCGGCTTTCATCAGCGCGTCAACTTCGGCTTTCATTACCCCGCAGTCGCCGACAAAGCGCACAAGGTCGCCTGAGAGCGGCTGCAAGGCTGACGCTGCTGTGCCCTTTTCGGTCTGCGGCAAGAGTGAACCCGGCTGCGATGCCATGCGCAGTTCGCCTCCGCCCTGCGCGTCGAGGATCAGCGCGGTAAGCTTGCGGGCCATATCGAGAGGAAAACTCTCGGCCACAAACACCTGCTTGCCGCGAATCGTGACAACCACCGGACCTTCGCCGGTGGAATAGACCTCTTCGATGGTTCCGTCGCTTGAGGCCGCGGTAACAGGTGAAGAGGTATCTAGGTGGACGTTGGAGTATTTGCGTCCCAGGTTGCCGGTATACATCTTGGCGAAACTATTGGCCGAGACCGGGCTCTTCCACACCGAAAGGTAAAAGAGGCCGAGGGATTTGGTGCTGTCCTGCTCGGCCGGAGTGGTGGCGCTGCGCAACTGCCCTGCCCAGTAGAGGCCGCCGTTCCAGGCGGGAGTCAGATCCATGGCTGCCGAGTCGCCCCCGAACAGTGCAGCCAGGATGTGCAGGTCAAGCTGGCCCACCTGCCCGATGTCGTAAGGCTTGTAGAGCTTGTCGGTAATTGGATGGAAGTTGGGCAGCAGAGGGATTGCGGGCATCTGCTTCTGCTCGTAGACGCGCGGGTTGATGATCTCCCATGTAGAGGTTGGCGGGCGGTCAAGAGCGCCGGCAAAGGCCGCAGTCTGCCCCTGGTCCATCCAGATGTCCTGTTCGAAGCTCAGGCCCTCGCGATAGGGGAACAGCATCGACTCCGAGAGGAGCAGCGGCGCCCGCGCCATCACCGGAGAATTCTCTGAAGCGGTCATCTGGTCCTTGAGCCTGTCCATGATCTCGGGGTCCTTGACCAGACTCTTGCCCAGCGGCTTCAGGATGTAGTCCATCATCACCGCGGTCGCCTGGCCCTCGGCCACGGCGTCGCGCGCGGTGTCCATTTCGTCGCGGGCCAGGTGGTCCTGGTCTCCGGCTGCGTCGGTTGAGACGTCGTCGGGGGTCTGATCGTCCCACTTTTCAAGGTCGCTGTGCTGGTCCTGGAGGGCGTGGGTCAGTTCGTGCGCCAGTACCGGCTTCTGCTCGTCAACGTCGACCCAGTCGAGCAGGTTCACGGTCTTGGTCTTGGAATCGTAGTAGGCCTCGATCTGTTCCTTGAGCAGCGCCAGCAGAAATGGCTTCAGCTCAAAATCGCGGTCGAGCAAGCCGAATTTCTTGAGCACGATCTCGTCGCGCTCAAGGCGTTTGGCGCTCTCGTCTTCGTTGAATTTCTTTTCCAGGTAGGCTTCGACTGCGGCGCGAGTGGTGAGCTGGCGTTTGACCGTGCTCTTGATGGGCAGACCGGTCTCGTCGGAGGAGAACTTGATCAGCTCGTCGACCAGCGCGAAAAGCTGTTTGGCTTGTTCGGGAGTGATGTGCCCCGTCCCCTGGCTGCCTGCAGCCAGGCCTGATCCGGAGTTCTTGTCCTGTCCGGCGGCCGGAGCCGGCCCCGCAGAACCCTGCTGCGCAAACGCCGTCGCCGGCACGCCCAGGCACCAGGCGCCCACCGCCAGGCACACCGCCAGCGCACCCACCAGACCGCGGCGGGTCCAGCGTCTCCGGCATTTCCTGAGTAAGTGCATCTCTTGGGGACCAACGCCAGGTCGACGTCTCCCTGAGGGCCGCGTCGACTTGAAGTCGCCGGTTCCTGGACACAGCAACTCAGGAATTGCTAAAGCCTCTCGTTCCATTCGGCTCATCGACTCTCCTGTGCGCGGCTTTGAACCCCGGGCGCCGGCCACTCACTCTGCCTGTATCCAAGGCTATAATCAGGATGCGGCCCCGCGCCAAAATAGGCAGGCAAATTTGCTTGGGGACTGCGGAAAAGATCCCCTTTATGGCAGAGACCGGCCTTACCGTTAACATACAGGCCACGGCACTTTCTGCGATGCTGGAGTCTGCCGGCACGCCCCGCAGCCTTGCCGCGTATCGCGGCGCACTTACCCCACAGTACTTTGACGCTCCCTCAGGCGAAACAGGTGCGCTCGGCGCTGGAACTGCAATTCACGACCTTGGCTGGCTCAGGCGCGTGGAGGCTCGCGGTGCCGACCGCTTCCGCTGGCTCAGCGGAATGGTGACCAACACGGTCAACGACCTGTTTCCCAACTCAGGCGCCTGGAACCTGGTGCTGAATGCGCAGGGCCGCATCCAGGGCGACCTGACCGTTTGGCGCGAGGGCGAAGAACTCTCGCCGCAGCGGCGCACGCCGGACCCGGACGCCGCGAAGAAGAGCGATCCCATGCTCGGCACTCCCTTTGCCGGTGAGTCGGGCCTGGAACTGGAGATTGAGGCCGGACAGTTTGAGAAGCTGATGGCGCACCTGAACCAGTTCATCATCATGGACGATGTGGAACTGGTGCCGCTGGGTGAAGAATCGGCCTGCGGCGCGGGCGCAGAGACTGCCATCGGGGTCACCGGCCCGCAAACTGCTGAAGTCCTGGAGCGGCTGGGCCTGCCCTTCTTTGCCAACACCATGAAGCGCGCGCGGGTTGAGTGGAATGGCCTCGACCTGACCGTGGAACGGGTGTACGGCGTGCTTGCGCCGCACTTCATCTTCTGGGTTCCTTGCGCCGGCCTGCCCAAGCTTTGGTCGTGCATCCGCACCGCGGGCGCCATGCCGGTTGGCTGCGCATCGCTTGAGGCGTTCCGGATCGCGGAGGGCATACCGGCCTACGGCATAGATATTGTAGAGCGGGACCTGCCCCAGGAGACCGCGCAGTTGCGGGCTCTGAACTTCAACAAGGGCTGCTACCTTGGCCAGGAGATAGTGGAGCGGATTCGCTCGCGGGGTGGCGTTCACCGGCACTTGCGCCACCTCGAGCTTGACGGGCCTGTCCCCGGCGCGGGAGTTGAGTTGAAGCTGGCCGACGGTTCGCAGGCCGGGCACATTACCAGCGCAGCCGAGCTGCCACTTGAGCGGGGCAGCCGCGCCTTTGCGCTGGCCATGGTGCGCGCCGAAGCTGAGGCCAAAGAAGAGATTCTGCATTACTCCTCAGCAACAGGCGAGGGAACCGGGCGCATCCAGGCGACGCCTCCGGCGCTTAGGTTTTCTTAGTTGCAAGGAATTCTGACCGCACCCCACCTGAGGGCCCTTTGGGCAGGATGTTTCTGGCCCAAAGGGAGGGAAACCACGAATACAGAGAATGGGAAGATCGACTGATGAGTGACAAGCCAAAGTTCGAAGTGATTGACCGGCGCAAGATGAAGGCCGAAGAAGAGGAACAGCAAAGCCAACGCGCGCCCGAACCGCCGGAGCCCGGAACCGGCCCACGCCTGGTTGTGAATGAGAGCCGCGCGGAGGCAGCGCCTGAACCGCCGGAGGCGGCGGCCGAAAGCGCGCGGGAGCAGGAATTCGAAGGCGCGCTGCCGCCCCCTCCCACGGTACAGGAGAGCAAGGAGCAAAAGGCTGCGTACGAGGCCTCGGCCGAACGCGTTGAAGACCTGTTGCGCGCGCAGAATCCAGGGATGGGCAAGCAGCCCCCGGTGGGATTCGAGCACCTGGTGCAGCAGTTTTATCTTTCCGGCATGATCCAGATGGGTGCCGGCACACAGGAGGGCCAGCATCCGCGCGTTGACATTGTGGGCGCGCGCAACACCATCGATCTGCTGGGCATTCTGGCCGAAAAAACCAAGGGCAACCTTACCGCCCAGGAAGACCGCATGCTGCAATCGGTGCTGTTTGAGCTGCGCATGGCGTTTCTTGAGCTCACCAGCATGATCAACGTGCAGGGCGTTACGCCACCGCCGGCCAAGCCGTAAAGGCAGCTCTCAGCCGACAGCTTTCAGCTCTCAGCTTATTAGGTGTGTGCAGGTTCTGAGGCTCGAAACTTAGGGTCCAACTCCAATAATCCTTCGTCCATCAGCCGGATGCTTTTTAGTTGACTAAGGAACGGCCCTGAGGCGGTAAGAGCTGAAGGCTGAGAGCTGAAAGCTTCAATCTAGAGCCAGGAGCAGTTCGGTTGACATGCAGGCAACCCTCACATTCTTAGGCACCGGAACATCCATGGGAGTTCCAACGCTGGGCTGCGCCTGCGCGGTGTGCGCTTCGACCGATCCGCGCGATCGCCGTTTGCGGCCCTCGGTAATGGTCTCGTGGACCGGCGCAGAGACCCAATCCCCGCGCATTGTGATCATCGATACGGGGCCCGATTTTCGCGAGCAGGCTCTGCGCGCCGGCATTGCGCACGTTGACGCAGTTTTCTACACCCACGCCCACGCCGACCACATCCTGGGCATGGACGATCTGCGCCCGTTGAGCTTTGCCGCCGCGAAGAAGTCGGGGCCGATTCCTCTCTACGCAACGCCTGACACCATCGCCATCATCGAGCGGATCTTCGATTACACATTTTCGCCCGACGCAACCTATATCAACCGCGCCCGCGTTGAACTGAATCCCGTGACCGCGCACAACAGCGTGCATGGCGTGGACTTCATGCGGATTCCGGTGATGCACGGCGACCTTGAGATCAGCGGCTTCCGGTTCGGCAGCGCCGCGTACCTGACCGATGTGAGCGAGATTCCCGAGGCGAGCCTCAAGCTGTTCGAGGGCGTTGAGGTGCTGGTGCTCTCGGCTTTGCGCCACGTGCCGCACCCCAGCCACGCGACAGTGGAGCAGGCGCTCGAGTGGGCCCGCCGCATTGGCGCGCGGCAAACATGGTTTACACACATTGCACATGACCTGGGCCACGAAGCGACCAATCGGACGCTGCCTGAAAATGTGCGACTGGCATATGACGGGTTGAGCGTTCCCGTTACGCTATGAGCGCGCCTCCGGGTTCCACCCGCATCTTCCGGTCGCGCATTTTTCGCTCCATTGACGAGTTGCCGGCCGGGTTCGGGCCTTCGGCGCTGGCCATCGGCAACTTCGACGGCGTGCACCTGGGCCATCGCGAGATTCTCTCGGCTGTTGTTGCCGACGCGCGCCCCCGCAACGCGCTCGCCGTCGCCGTCACCTTCGAACCTCACCCTGAGCAGTTCCTGCGCCCCGGCCGCGCGCCGCAGCTCATCACGCCGCTCGACGAGCGGCTGCGGCTGCTGGCTGAAACCGGCGTGGATGCGGTGGTAGTGCTGCGCTTCGACGCGGCGCTGGCCGGCCTCGCGCCGCGCGAGTTTGTTGAGAAGATCCTGGTAGCGGCGCTCCACACCAAGAGCGTTCACGAGGGCCGGAATTTCCGCTTCGGGCGCGGAGCGGCGGCGGGCGTTGAGGAGCTTGCGGCATTCGGCCGGGAGTTTGGCTTCGAGGTCAAGGCGCACCAGGCCGTGCATGTGCGCGAGCTCGAGGTCTCAAGTTCGGCGATTCGCGCGCTCGTTTGCGCGGGCGACGTGCGCCGTGCGCGCTGGATGCTGGGCCGGCCGTTTGCGGTGCTTTCGACGCAGGCTCGCGGGCGCGGCGTGGGCTCGCGGCTGCTGGTGCCCACCTTGAATCTTGCGGAATATAGCGGGCTGCTGCCTGCGACCGGCGTTTACGTGACGCGGCTGCGCCTGGCGGGGCGCGCCTTTGAGGCGGTGACCAATGTGGGCAACCGGCCGACGTTTGAAGGCGCCGGTTTCGGCGTGGAGACGCACATTCTGAACTTTAAGCCGGTGGAGCTAAACCCCACGGACAAAGACCTGTCCGTGGGGGCCCCGGTCCAAAAACGCGAAGATACTCCGCTGGAGCTTGAGTTTCTGGTGCGGATGCGCGGGGAGCGAAAGTTTCCATCGCCCGAGGAGTTGAAGGCGCAGATCATGAAGGATGTGGCGAGAGCGAAAAGGTATTTTCGGCTTGGGGAGCTTTTAGCTTCTGGCTCCTAGCTTCTTTCTGCTTGCCCATTTGCCATTTCTCCCGTGGAGGGATTTGCAATCCGATCCCGGTTCAATCGGTCAGGTATGTCCCCGGTTCAAAATGTCAGCTATGTGACCGGTCCGTACCCCCTGGGTATCCCCCTCCCCCCCATGAAGAGGGGTTAAGTGGTTTGTTTTCAGCTACTTATACCCCCTCAGACCCTACCGTAACCCATTGAAAACAAACGAGTTAGAATGCGGAGACTTCATAAATAAGGACTTAGGGGCGTTTTTTGCACCGGCTTTGGTGCAACGGTCCAAGTGGTTCAAAGTATCCGTTTTGAATGTAGCGCGGAGGCGGTTAATTATCTGCAAGGCTGGCGGGGAGAATTGATCCCAGGCTTGCCCATGGGGCTACCCTGTTCCAGACGCCACGGCGCCCTGTGAGAAGTGCGGCAACTGCGATTCGAACTGCCGTGCGTTCCAATAGTCGCGCCACGCAAAGATCTTGCCCCCACGCAGCTCAAATACTCCCATGCAAGGTACGCTGACCTGCGTGTTGCCGACCGTAAAGTGGTCCACGCGCTCGGTCATCACCACGTCGCCGTCTGCAATGATGTGACGAATCTCCCAGGGCAAAGCGGTCATTTGCTGCGCGCCTTTTCGCAAGGTCTCCCGAATTGCGTCACGGCCTTTGACCGGCTGCCATGGCGAATTCCACCAGGTTGCATCCTCGGTGAAATAGCTCGCGAACTCCTCCGGATCGGCGCGGACGCACGCCTCAATAAACCGGCGGATGAGAGCGATGCTGTCATCTTTTTCCAAGGTATTTATCCCCGATAATCGCCCTAATTCAGCGCCGGTTTTACCTGGCTGTTGAGCTGTGCCGGAGCCGTGCCGGACGGCATGGCCGGTTTGACCAGCGCGCCCTGCGAGCCGGAGGGCGGCGCGACCCTGGGGCGCGGTTTTGCAGCGGTCTGAGCTCGAGAAGAAGCCCGCGGCGGATGCGGAACTACAACGACCGTTTTCGGCCCGCGCCCAGCCGGCAGGTAATGAAAGACCTGAGCCGGGGGCGCCGGCTTCCTGGCTGTGTCGTCCGCTGTCCGCTGCGGTGCGCCTGGTGCAGTATATGGCTGCCGTACATATTGCGGTGAGCGTGGATCGGCATAAGGCTGCACCTGATACTGCGGCGCGCGGGGGTAAGCATAAGGCTGCGCTGCATACTGCTGCGATGCACGCGGTGCAGCATAAGGCTGACTTGCATATTGGGGTGCGCGCGGTGAAACCAACGCCTGGGCTGACGGCTGCGTCACATGCCCCGTAACCGAAGGCTGAGGCCCATGCGTGGCCTGCGAACTCGCAAGTGCCGGAGCGCTGCGCGGCGTACTTTGCGTTGCGCGAACGGCTACCGGTGCGCGGTCGGCAACCAGTGGCCGAACCGGGGCTGGCGATGGAGTCGCAAGCCCAGCAATTGAATTCCTGGCGATCGGCCCGGCTTGCGCCGGAGCCGGCGCCGCTGCACGCGGCTGAATCACGGCCAGCGCAGAACGCGGCGGCGCAACCTGCGGAGCCGCTGTATGAGGTCCGAGCGAAGCCTGGTTCAGATTGCTGCCCGGCGCGCGATCAGGGCTATTCTGCGGGGTCGAGTGGTCATCGTCGCCAGGAAACTTCTCATCGTCCTTGCCCACGATCGCCTGCTTCATAAACGTCATCCAGATGGGCAGCGCGGCTTGCGCGCCGGTCTCTTTCTTGCCAAGCGACTCGCGGCTGTCGTAGCCAATCCACACGCCGCAGGTGACCGAGGGCGAAAAGCCCATGAACCATGCGTCGGTAAAGTCGCTGGTGGTGCCGGTTTTGCCGCCGATGGGATGATTCAGCTGCCTGGCCGCCGCGCCGGTTCCGTGCTGGGTCACGCCTTCAAGCAGCGTCATCATGGTGCGCGCGGTTTGCTGGTCAATCACCTGCGTCACCGCCGGATTGTCGCTCCACAGAACGATCCCGTCGGCATTCGACACCTTGCGGATGAGCCGGGGTGCGATGCGCAGCCCGTCGTTGGGAAAGACCGAGTACGACGCCACCTGCTCCTGGAGCGTGATTTCAACCGCGCCCAGGGCCACCGGCAGATAAGGCGGAATGTTCGAGGTGACGCCAAAGCGGTGGGCCACATCGATCACGTTGTGAATGCCCACTCGCGCGGCCAGGCGCAGCGCGGGAATATTGCGCGACTCGGCAAAGGCGTTGGCGACGGTCATCGCCCCCTTGTAGTCGTTTTCGTAGTTGTGCGGATGGTAGTCGCCGAAGCTCACCGGCGTATCCATAACGATGTCGGTTGGTTTGACGCCGTCTTCGATGGCTGCAGTGTAGACGTATGGCTTGAAGCTTGAACCCACCTGCCGCTCGGCCTGCGTGGCGCGATTGAAGACCGAGAGTTGATAGTCGCGGCCGCCCACCATGGCCAGCACGTCGCCGGTGGTGTTGTCCACGGCCATCAACGCGCCCTGCGCGCCCGAGTCCTGCTCAAGCGTGGCGCGGTGCGACGCGCCTTCGTTGGTGCCGGTCAGATGAACATAGATCACGTCGCCGGGCTTGACCAGATCAGTGCCGTAGCGCTGGCCGGTCCACTGCCAGTCCGCCGGCTGCAGCAGAACTTCGTCGCCCTCCTTGCCGGGCGGCCCGATGCGGGCGTAAATCTCGAGCGGCAGCGCGCGCGTCACCAGCGCATGCACGTAGTCGCCCGCGCCGTACTGGATGGCCCAATCGGGATGGCGGTAGGCTTCCAGCGTCTGGCCCTCCTCGATCACGTTCTCGACATGGCCCTTCCATCCATGCCTGCGCTCGTAGGTCGCCACGCCATCGCCCACGGCGCGGTTGGCCGTCTGCTGCAGGTCGAGGTCGAGCGTGGTATCTACGCGCAACCCGGCTTCGTGCACCTGGTCCGTGCCGAAGCGCTTCTCAAGCTCGCGCCGCGCCTCTTCCTGGAACCACGGCGCAACCGTGCCCTCAGGCTGCGAGATGTGCAGGCCGAGCGGGGTGCTGAGCGCCTCCTGCGCCTGGGCGTGGGTAATCACGCCGTCCGACTCCATCTCGCTTAAAACCAGGTTGCGGCGCTTGAGCGCGCGATCGGGATTGAGAATGGGGGAAAATCCCACCGGTCCCTTGGGCAGGCCGGCCAGCAGCGCTGCCTCGGTCAGGTCGAGGTCTTTGGCGTGCTTTGAGAAGAAATACTCCGAGGCGGCTTCGAAACCGTAGTTGCCGCTGCCCAGGTAAATCTGGTTGCCGTAGAGCGTGAAAATCTGCTGCTTGGTGAAGCTGCGCTCGATCTGGATGGCGAGAAACGCCTCCTGAATCTTGCGGTTGGCAGTGCGCTCGTCAGAGAGAAACAGGTTGCGCGCAAGCTGCATGGTGAGTGTGGACGCGCCCTGCGCGCGGCCGTGCGTGCGGATGTCGTGCCAGGCGGCGCCGGCTACGCGAAACACATTGATGCCCCAGTGCGACTCGAAGTTCTTGTCTTCAATTGAGATAACGGCCTGGCGCAGAATGGGCGCGAAGCCGTTGTAGTCCACCACCTGGCGGCGCTCCAGCGCAAAGGAACCGATCAATTTGCCGTTGCGGTCGTAGAGATCAGTGGTGGTTGAGGGCCGGTAACGCTCAAGGTCGTTGATCTGAGGCAGGTTGACAGAATAGACCAGCGTGAGCCCGGCAAGCGACCCGGTGATAGCTGCCAAACCCAGCAGAATCACCAGCGTGGAGCGTCCGGCCAGCTTGCGGCGGCGGCGCGCGGGCACCGGAAGCGGCTGGGGCGCGGCGGGGCGCGGAACGCGATCGGCTTCAGGCGGCTTTTTTGCCGCAGAACGCCGCGGCCGATCCGGCTCGAGCGACCGCGGGCCGCGCAGAATTGGATCGTGAGTCTCGACGGGCCGTTGGGGGGTGCCAGCCACCAGTTGCACGCTCTTTCTTTGAACCTGTGAACCCCGCTTCTGGGTCGATGTTGCGCGCAAGTTCCCGCGCCTCGCAGTAGGAGACAGGTGATAGCTCAAGGCTAGCACTTTTGGAAATTGAAGGCGCGCGCGATTGGGTTTCCGGAACCACGCAGGGCAAGAGCGGGACGGGCGGGCAGATTCGGGAGTGGATGAGCCGAGATTCCTCTCGGGCTCTTTTCCAGCTAGGGGGGAAATTGATGCGGCTTGTTTGGTTGGATGGTTTGAAGTACAGCTCTTGCAGATTTAAGGGAGGGCTGGTCTTGGAACAACGCTACTCTTTGCCCAAACTGGCGTATGGTCAATTCTGATCAAGCCGATTTCGGCCGGATGCCCAGCGTGGTTTCTGCGAGCATTTACTAATTCAGAACTTCCGCATTGGCGACCGACCGGGCGTGTCGCTGAATCGCTGTGACAGCAGTGAAAGTGCCACAACGATTCCGGACTTTGGCGGGAAATGGCGCTATAGTCGCGACCATGAGAGCCGTTTACGAGAAAGTGCAGGGATACACAAAATTCGGGATGGTGGTGGTCATTCTCGTCCCATCCCTGATTAGCTCCGCTGGTCAGGACTTGGGAAAGAAGAACCTCCCACGATTGACGGGAGCTGCGCTGCTGGAGGGGTATCCTCCCGGCACTCTCATGGTTACTACCGGCGACGCAACGTTGGAGTTGCAGACGGGAGGCGGTGATTGGTGCGTAATGCCGAGCATGTCAGCCAACGGAAATTTGATCGCCTCCGCTCGTTATGCTGACCTTGCCTCTAACGTCTCGAGGGCAATACCTATGTTGACCGTAGGCATTTACTCCATGATCGACAAGCGCTGGAGAGACTATCCAAGCCTCGAAACGCAGGGCGGCAGTATTGCAATCTCTGCGGATGGCTCCAAGTTGGCGTATGTCACGCGTAGCACGGCTCCGGCGCAACCTCATATCCAGTTCATGGACCTAGCGACAGGGGCCGTAAGTATCGGTCCTGAAACGACGAGGCTCGACGGTCATATTTCCTGGTCCCCCGATGGCCGTCGCATCACGTTCGATAGGGAGACTGAGGTTGAGAGATCGGTAAATGGGAAACCGATTTCGCCGCCGACGGCGATCTTCGTTTTCGATGTTGAAACCGGAACAGTCTCAAAGATTGCCGATGGCATGTCGCCTACCTGGTCGCCTTCCGGAGAATGGATTGCCTTTTACGATTACTGGCCTGACCGGGACAATGTAAAGAAGGGCTGGTATCCCGCAAATGATAACCACGTCAGCGTGATCCATCCTGACGGGACGGGCCACAAAGTCCTCGTGACCTTCAGACCCGACGAGTCGTTGAGCGTGCCGTCGGTCTGGTCTCCGGATTCGCAGTCGATTCTCATCAACAAGCCCCACGACCCCGACAAGGGCACGATGGACATCTTCTTTCTCGACATCACCACCCAGAAGCTTACGAGGAAGTTTGGGAACGTCCCGCCCATTTACGCATGGGTGGTTGCAAAGTGAATGTTTTGGCGGTTCCGGTCGAGTCACCGGCAAACCGTAAACTGCCACCAGTTCAACATCCGGATCGGTGCTCGGCGACGACGACAACGAATCACTCTTTCGGCCCCAAGCGTCAGGCAACGGACGAAGGCCTCTCGCCAACTTGCTAACTTGCCATTGTGCGCGTCAGCGCACGCTAACTTGCTAAATCGCTGCCCCTGACCCTGTTCAACTGCCGAAGTGTTTCCCTGCCTTTGCATCCAATTTCAGTCTTCCGGCGCACACTATTTTCATGCGCGACCCACGATCCACGAAACACGAACCACGCGGCACGACTCATGAACCGCGACGCACGACCCACAAAATTGAATGGCCGGGCGGAGCTCCGACATTTTAGACCGGGCACATCTCCGACAGTTTTTCTTTCTGAAGAGGGTTTTTGCTTTTGTCTTTCGGCCACGCCGGGTTAGTCAGTGGAACCAGCTTATCGCGT